>ERZ857998.845-NODE-845-length-39757-cov-32.344416_pt1 | contig 39757 bp, 33 predicted proteins | sample MGYA00519954_ERZ857998 | MGnify/ENA primary metagenome ERZ857998 (study PRJEB31778, sample SAMEA3449424) | human gut metagenome | biome: human gut; feature: human-associated habitat; material: faeces | place: United Kingdom | collected 2010/2012 ...
ATCTGGGAAGATTGGCAGAGTCGTTATCGGTAACTGTTACTACAAGCTTTTTTTCATTAGACATATTTTTTTTATACGTCGGTCTTTCTACTTTCATGTCGGGGCTGGTTATTTCTTGAATATCTGAACATATAATCGAGGCGGTCTCATAATTTTCCTCTTCTTCCGTGTCCCCCGCTCCTCCGTAAGCGTCGGATCTGATACTTATTTTCCCGGAAACCAGAACTATTTTATCTTCTTCAAGAAGAGAGGAAAATTTATCATATGTTTTGGAAAAAAGCAAAACTTCTATGTTACCGGTAAGGTCTTGTAATTGTAAAACAGCCATCATAGTATCGTTTCTAGTAAGCTTTTTAGTGACCTTTGATAATATTCCTATTATAGATACAGGAGCGTTATTTACAAAAGTATCTGTATCGTTATTAATATCGGCTACCGTCGAATATCCTCCTTTGGAAATCATCTGAGCATAATCTTTCATCGGATGGTCGGAAAGATATATTCCTGTTACTTCTTTCTCATAACTTAATTTTTCTTTTTTAGAATATTCTTCGACGTCAGGATATACATAATCGGGTTCTTCTACTTCCGCGCTGTCAAAAAGAGAAACCTGCCCTTGCTTTTGCTCTTTCACATAACTGTAAAGGCTTTTTTTTATTTCGCCGAACGCGACTTCCAACTGTCTGCGTTTATATCCGAAAGAATCAAAGGCTCCGCTTCTCACAAGACTTTCTACCGTTCTCGAATCAATATCGTACGATGACATCATTCGCTCGCAGAAATTATAAAAGCTGTCAAAATTGCCGTTTCTGGTCCTTTCTTCTATTATATTTTCGACAATTGCCTTTCCTACATTTTTTACGGCACTCAAACCGAATCTGATACAATTATTTTCAACGCTGAAAACTACGTCTGATTTATTTATATCAGGCGGTAAAATTTCTATATCTTGTTCCTGGCAGGATATTATATACGGGACCATTTTATCCGTTTTATCTATTACGCTAGTAAGAAGCGCCGCCATATATTCGTGTTTAAAATGTCTTTTCAAATAAGCGGTATAATACGTTACGAAAGCGTAAGCCGCCGCGTGCGACTTGTTGAACGCATACTGCGCGAAGCTGACCATATCATCGAAGATGGCCTCCGCGGCCTCGCGGCTGATCCCGTTACGGATGCAGCCCGGGATTTCGACCTCACCGTTTTCGTCCAGCTTGCCGTTGATGAAATATTCTTTTTCCTCCAGCATGACGGACATCTTCTTTTTGGACATCGCGCGGCGCACCAGGTCCGAGCGGCCGTAGCTGTAGCCTGCGAGATCGCGCACGATCTGCATAACCTGCTCCTGATAGATCAGGCAGCCGTAGGTAACGTCAAGGATCGGCGCCAGCTCCGGGCAGGCGTAACGGATATGGGCAGGATTCTTTTTGTTGTCGATATATTTTGGGATCGAGTCCATAGGACCCGGCCGGTAAAGCGCGATCCCCGCGACGATATCCTCGAAGCAGGTCGGCTTGAGGTTTTTCATAAACTGCGTCATGCCGCCGCTTTCGAGCTGGAACACCCCGCCGGTATTGCCGGCGGCGATCATTTCGTAAACACCCGGATCGTCGTAATCCATCTTCGCGAAATCGATTTTGACGCCATGATTTTTCTCGATCATCTCGAGTGCGTCGCGAATGACCGTCAGATTGCGAAGCCCCAAGAAGTCCATTTTGAGCAGCCCCAGCTCCTCGATCGTCGTCATCGTAAACTGCGTCGCCGGGCCCTTATCCGACAAATACAGCGGCACATATTCATCGATCGGCGCCTTGGAGATCACCACGCCTGCCGCGTGCGTGGACGCGTGACGCGGCATACCCTCGATCGCCTTCGCCATGTCGATAACCTCGCGCGTTTCCACATCGGACTCGTACATCTCAGCCAGTTCCGGACTGGTCGCGAGCGCCTTGTCGATCGTCATGCCCAGCTCAAACGGGATTGCCTTGGCAATTTGGTCGGTCTTGGCATAGCTGACGCTGAGTGCCCTGCCGACGTCGCGCACCGCCTGCTTGGCTTTCATCGTACCGAAGGTGATAATCTGCGAAACGCGGTCCTCACCGTATTTGCGCGTCACGTAGTCGATGACCTCCGGCCTGCGCTCATAGCAGAAGTCGATGTCGATATCCGGCATGCTGACACGCTCCGGATTGAGAAAACGTTCAAAGATCAGATTGTATTTGATCGGGTCGATATCCGTGATCGCCAGACAGTAGGCGACGATCGAACCCGCCGCCGAGCCGCGCCCCGGCCCGACCATGATCTTGTTTTGCTTCGCGTAATTGATAAAATCCCAGACAATGAGGAAATATTCCACGTAGCCCATCGACTCAATCGTGCCGAGCTCATACTCCAGACGGTCTATCAGATTCTGCGCCGGATTATCTCCGTAACGCTCAATCAGTCCGTCATGGCAAAGCTTGCGCAGATAGTCGCGGTTCGTCATGCCCTCCGGCGGCACGAATTCCGGCAGGTGATATTCGCCGAAACGGAAGTCAAACGCACACGCCTCGGCGATCACGTTGGTGTTCTCGATGGCTTCCGGCACAGCCGCGAAAATTTCCCGCATCTCCGCCTCGCTCTTGAGATAGAACTCATCGTTCGGGAACCGCATCCGCTTCTCGTCATCGAGCGTCGTCGCTGTCTGAATCGCCAGCAGCACGTCATGCGCCTTGGCGTCCTCCCGCCGCACATAATGCACGTCGTTGGTCGCTGCCAGCGGGATCGAAAGCTCCTGCGAGAGCTTCAGCATATCGTCATAGATCGCGCGTTCCTCCTCCAGGTGCTGATCCTGCAGCTCCAGATAAAAATTCCCCGCACCGAAGATCTCCAAAAGCTCTTCGGCTTCAGCTTTCGCGCCCGCGTAATCTCCGTTCAGAAGCCGGTGCTGCACGTTGCCCGCCAGACAGCCCGAAAGCGAAATGATGCCCTCGCTGTGCGCCCGCAGCACCTCCTTGTCGATTCGCGGCTTATAGTAGAATCCGCGGATAAAGCCCTCGGATACGATCTTGATCAGGTTCTTGTACCCCGTCTCATTTTTGGCAAGCAAAATCAGGTGCCCCTGTCCCTTATCCTTGTCGGATTCCTTGTCGGTCATCCGCCGCGCCGCCGTATAGACCTCGCAGCCGATGATCGGCTTAATCCCCTGCTTCTTACATTCTTTATAGAAATCGACCGCGCCGAACATCACCCCATGGTCGGTGATTGCCAGACTCTCCATGCCCAGCTCCCTGGCGCGCGCGACCACGTCCCGGATGCGCGCCGCCCCGTCCAGCAGACTGTATTCGGTATGTACATGTAAATGCGTAAATGCCATTCTGCCTCCTGTTGTCGTAACTCTTTCTGCCCGCCGCGCTGCGCGGCTGTTCTTTTTTTAGTATAACATAAATCATTCTTGGATAAAAGCTGCGATTGTGATAAAATAGGAAGTAATATCAGTTCACATTTTCGGAGGGATTTTTTATGAAAAAACCATTCAAAATATTGCTTCTTGTGCTGCTGGTTCTGGTGCTTATCGTCCTTGGCTATGTCATCTACGTCTTTGCCAGCTACGACCGCATCGAGGATAACCTCACGCTCGAGGTCAACCGGCCGGAGCAAACCGCGGCGCAGGATGTTCAGACTCCACAGGCATCACAGCCGCAAACCGCGCAAATACCGATTGGCGAGACGCTTTCACTCACTTCATGGAACATCGGCTTCGGTGCTTACACCGACGACTATAGTTTCTTCATGGACGGGGGAAAATATTCGCGCGCGTTCAGTGAGTCTGCCGTCGTAGAAAATCTCACCGCCATCGGACAGGAACTCGCGGATTTTGATACAGATTTTTCGCTGATCCAGGAAGTTGACATCGCCGCGACGCGTTCCTATCAGGTTGACGAGCGTGCCATGCTGGTCCGCAGTCTGGACGCAGACCATACGAAATACTGGACCTTTGCCATCAACTACGACTCGCCGTATCTGTTCTATCCGATTTTGGAGCCGCACGGCGCGTCCAAAGCGGGTCTGCAGACTTTCAGCAATTACGCGATTACCTCGGCCCTGCGCCGCAGCCTGCCGATCCAGACTGACATCGCGAAGGTGCTCGATCTTGACCGCTGCTACTGCGTCAACCGTCTGCCTGCCACGAACGGTAAGGAATTGATTTTGATCAATCTGCATCTTTCTGCTTATACGACCGACCCGACCATCGCTGATCAGCAGCTTGCCATGCTCTACGATGACATGGTCAAAGAATATGAAGCAGGCAATTACGTCATCTGCGGCGGGGACTTCAACAAAGACCTTTTGGGCAACAGTCCGGAGATCTTTGGGGTCAGCGGGGAGGCATACTCCTGGGCACAGCCGCTGCCGACGGAGGACATCCCGGACGGCTTTCGTCTGATTGCGCCGCTCGACCCGAACAATCCGGTGCCGAGCTGCCGCAACGCGGACGCTCCTTGGGACCCGCAGACGAACTTCCAGGTCACCCTCGACGGCTTCCTCGTCTCGGATAATGTTACCGTACTGACAAACCGCGTCGTCGATACCCAGTTCGCGTACTCCGATCACAACCCGGTCCAGATGGAATTTTGCCTGTCGTAAATTTCCTGCGCACGCCCGTAGGGAAATACATCGTGCGAGGGTCGAACGCGTGGGGCATTCTGGCTGCCTTGGATCGCTTCTTCTCACGCGTGGGGCACTCTGGCTGCCTTGGATCGCTTCTCCTCACGTGCGAGGCATTTTGGCTGCCTTGGATTGCTTCTCCTCATGCGTGGGGCACTCTGGCTACCTTGGATTGCTTCTCCTCACGCGTGGGGCATTTTGGCTGCCTTGGATTGCTTCTCCTCACGCGTGGGGCGCAGAAGGCGAGCTTGGATTGCTTCTTCTCACGCGCGCGCCGCTTTTTGGCTCAAAAAGCGCGTAAAGATGTAACGCAATCGCAGTGCCTTCACCTTTTGCGCGCGGCACAGAAGGCGAGCTGCTCGATTTTTGGATGATATCTTAAAGAATTTACAGCAAAATTGTTATCAGATACAATTTTACAGAACATTCCATGGGTATATTTTTCACTTCATCCAGATACGTCCTCTTTACGACAGCAGACAAAGAGATGCATGACATCTTTTTGAGCAAAAAAGTCGAAAATGGGAACTTTCCCTTGTTCAGCCCTAAAATCCCAGGAAAACTACGCGTCAAAAGCTCCGGATAAAAACACGCGGCAGGAGCAAGCGGCGATACGCAAGCAGGTACACCCCTTGTGTCTCCGAAACGTTTTGAGAAAGCACAGCGATATTCGCGCCTTCATGATAAAGGTTATAATTATAAAGAAAGCAAAGGAAGAATTTATGCGCATACTCGTAATCAGCGATACCCATGGTGTTTGCGACCGTGTCTACGAAGTGTATCGCAAACTCACAAAACAAAACCCGGTGGACTACATCGTCCATTGCGGCGATTACTGCAAAGATGCCGAGGAGATTCGCATGCGCCTCGGTGTGCCGGTAGCTTCGGTCCGCGGCAACTGCGACGGCGGTTTTGAGGATACTGACTTCTCAATCCTCGAAACCGAGGCTGGCAATTTCCTCATCACCCACGGTCACATGCAGAACGTTGACCTCAGCATGCAGAACCTCTATTACAAGGCTCTCGAAAATGACTGCGTCGGTGCTTTGTTCGGACACACGCATCGTGCTGTCTACACGCAGGTCGATGATGTGTACCTGATGAACCCCGGCAGCCTCTCCCGACCGCGCGACGGCTCCGGCGGCACCTTCGGCCTGCTGATCACCGACGAAGAAGGTGTTTGGGGCAAGATCTACCGGTATGAAGATTTCATGGCAGAAACCGGCGGAAGCCGCGTAGTTGCTTTGTCCGGCGCTGCAGGCACAACAGACGCGAATCCGGCAGCGGGCGCGGCAGGCACAACAGACGCGAATCCGGCAGCGGGCGCGGCAGGCACAGCAGATGCGAATCCGGCAGCGGGCGCGGCAGGCAAAACAGATGCGAATCCGGCAGCGGACGCGGCAGGCATCGCTCCCGCGCATCCTAAAAAAAAGCTGAAGGCCAAGGGTGGGCATCTGCGTGAGCTGCTCAACTATAGCGACCGCTTCTGAACTGCCCAAACGGCATTTAAAACTTCACCGCCCTGTCTCGTGTACGCACACTTAAAGCGCATACACCGCAGCGCAACAGAAAGGAGATCATCTCATGGATATCAATCAAATTATGAAAGACAAACCGCTCGTTCACGATATGGCAGACTGCAAGGAGATTTTTTGGATCAACCCGCAGAGTGATCAGCCTGCCAAGCTGCCGTTCACGATGGCAGACATCGAGGACGCTGAGGCAAGATTGCAACGCTTTGCACCATATATCGCGGCGGCTTTTCCGGAAACCTCCAAATCCGGCGGCATCATTGAATCCGAACTGACCGAAATTCCGCGCATGAAGGAACGCCTTGTCAAAATGACCGATAAGTTTGGTGGTCGGCTTTTCCTCAAGCGCGACAGCGATCTGCCGGTCTCCGGCTCGATCAAGGCGCGCGGCGGCATCTATGAGGTCCTCAAATTTGCCGAAAAAATTGCGCTCGAAAAGGGTATGCTGCATTTAGATGATAATTACGCAATCCTCACCGAAGAGCGCTTCCGTGACCTTTTCTCGCAGTACTCTGTCGCGGTCGGTTCCACCGGCAACCTCGGACTTTCGATCGGCATCATCAGCGCGAAACTCGGTTTTCAAGTCACTGTGCACATGTCTGCGGACGCGCGTCAGTGGAAAAAAGACCTCCTGCGCAGCAAAGGCGTAACGGTAATCGAATACCCAAGCGACTATCAGGTCGCGGTCGCGCAGGGACGCCGCGAAGCAGCGGATGACCCGCGCTGTCACTTTGTCGATGATGAAAACTCCGCGGATCTGTTTCTCGGCTACGCGGTCAGCGTCAAGCGCCTGATCGGTCAATTTGAAAAGGCTGGCATCCATCCGGACGCGGCACATCCGGTCTTCGTCTACATTCCTTGTGGTGTCGGCGGCGCGCCGGGCGGCGTGACTTTCGGGCTTAAGGAAGTCTTCGGTCCGTATGTCCATGTCTTTTTTGCGGAGCCAACCCATGCGCCTTGCATGACACTCGGTTTGATCACCGGTCTGCATAACCAAATCAGCTGCGCGGATATCGGTGTGGACGGCATCACCGATGCCGACGGGCTCGCAGTCGGCAGAGCCTCCGGTCTGGTCGGCAGCATCATGGAAACCCTGCTCGACGGCTGCTATACGGTGGATGACGCCAAACTATATCCGTACCTTACTGCACTGGCAGACAGTGAAAATCTGTATATCGAGCCCTCCTCCTGCGCGTCGTTTCCGGGTCCTGCGCTTGTGCAGCAGGCGTCAGATTATCTTGCGGTCAAGGACTTAACAGACAGTATGGCAAACGCCGTACACATCCTCTGGGCGACCGGCGGCAGCATGGTGCCGAAGGAGGAAATGCAGCGTTACTACGAACGCGGAAAGGCTGCACAGGTATAGCAAGGCTGCCATGCGCTGATGCACAGCCTCCGCGTATGCAGCACGCATCGAAACAAAAAACGAAAGGATCTCTGATATTCATGAGCCACTCTGTTTTATGTACTGACCGGGCGGAGGTTGAAGCGACCTTCCGCCTGTTGGAAGAAGAAAACCGCAACAACCCGCATATCGTCAACGGCATGATGGCGCCGCGCTATCTCAGCTATGACATGGACGCGCAGAGCGTTGTGATCGAGTATGACGTCAAAGACTGGGAAACGAACCGAGTCGGCATCCTGCACGGCGGAATTTTGTCCACCATGCTCGACCATGCCGCGGGAATCACTGTCGCCGCTTTTGTCGGCGGCTGGGCGCCGACGGTCGACCTGCAGGTACACTTCCTGCGCCCCGGTCAGCCCGGCGATACCATCCGCGCGGAAGCCAGGATCATTGCCGCCGGACAGACCCTCGTGCATGCGGAGGCCGTACTGACCTCCAAAACCACCGGCAAGAAGCTGGCTGTCTGCACTGCTACCTTTCTTAATATGGCCGCCAGGGCTTCCGCGCTGTGATGCGCAGCTTTACGCTGCAGCGCGGGATGCGTGAGGCTTTCCGGCACGCGCAGCTATGCCAATGCCATCTATGCTAACAAAGAAGGAGAACTATGTCGCACATTTCCAAAGAACTCATCAGTAAGGCCGCCGAATTTTTCCGCGTGGTCGGCGATGAGACCCGTATGAAAATCTTATGTACCATCGCCGGCGGCGAGCTTTGCGTCAACGACATCGCTGCTGAGGTCGAAATGACAAAATCGGCGGTCTCCCACCAGCTTCGTCTCTTAAAGAGCGAAGGTCTGGTCAAAAGCCGCCGAGATGGTAAAAATATGTTCTATTCGCTGGACGACCAGCATGTCGTCGATATCATCGACATCGCTTTCATCCACATCGAGCACAAGATGCACGGTGCCGGCTGCGGCTGCGCACATTGCCACGCTGCCCACGACCCGCACTGCAGCCACGAACGCTAGCGCCGCGATGCCGACGCGGCCCTGACGAGCACCGCAGTCCTGCCTGTTTTTGCGGCGATTCACGTTGCGATCCGCACTGCGGTCACAAGCACAAGCCGGCCGCATGTGCATGGCTAACTTCGTATTCGCTGCCCGCGGGCCTGATGCCTATCTGCATAGCCCCTGCGTCGAGAAGCGGACGCCTGCTTACATGGTTCGCATGCCGCGTGCAGCCTCTCACACTGCAAAGCGGCCCGCGCTTCTTTCCGTACACCTACTCCAGATTCAGCTTCAGGCTGAGAATCCGTTCGCTGACCACATGGAAGATCGCGATCTGCACCGCGAAGTACACAAACGCTGTGCCCAAAACGGTCTGGACGATCTGCCGGTAGGAAAAATCGGTAAAGATCCGGTCTGAAATCAGCATAATCGGATGTCCGAACGCGGTCAGCAGCATCGACCCAAACAGGGTAAGCACGACCCCGATGCCGATGTACGCCGCGACACTCCAAATCATCCGATGCTTCGCCATGAGCTGCCCGATAGAAAGCGATGCGTAAATTTTATAAACTTCTGTCATGATGCCGGCAAGTACCACGAGAAGGGCTTCCAAGGCGTACAGGAAACTCTCCGGATGCTTCCGGCATGCCTCCCCTACAGCTTGAAACAGTTCCCCGATTCCGGATAGATTACCGACCAGATTCAGCAGAACGATGGACACCGCCGCCAGCACCATGCTGATCAGTACCGTCACCGTTGCGGTCACGCCCTTCGACGCGATCAGCTGCCATTCCTTGACCGGCAGCGTATGCATCAGATACCCCTCTTCCTTGAGCAGCCCTTTGTAGAACCGCATCACAACGACAAACAGTGTCGCAACCACCAGGGCAATAAAAAGTCCCACATACAGGAACATCGGTATTCTTGACAGCAGCGCCCCAAGGAGCTGATCGTTTTCCTGCGCCAGCGCCGACCTCGCGTAAATCCAGCCCGTAAAGCTCGTCAAAATCGCCACAGCAGGCAGTGCCGCCCAAATCACCCCGATCTGCTTGAACACCGAACGAAACTCGTACTTCATCAATTTCCCTGTCATCTTACTTCCCCCATTCTGAATTCCTCACGAAATACCTCATCTACGGATTTTCCTTCCTGTGCTTTCAGCTCATCAACCGTCTCGTGTCTGACGATCCTCCCGTCTTTTAAGAAAATCACCTCGTCCAGCACTCTCTCGATGTCTGCGATCAGATGCGTCGAGATGACGACTGTCGCGTTATCTGCGTAATTGTTGATGATCGTACCCATGATATAATCTCTAGCTGCCGGATCGACCCCCGCGATCGGCTCATCCAAAAGATACAGCTGGGCGTTGCGGCTCATCACCAAAATGAGCTGCACCTTTTCCTTGGTGCCCTTGGACATACTCTTGATGCGGTCGCCCTCTCCAATGCCTAGCGAATCACACATGTGAAGCGCTTTCTGCCTGTCAAAGTCCACGTAAAAGTCACTGAACAGGTCAAAGATGTCCTTGACCGTCATCCAGTCGGCAAAATAGTTTTTGTCCGGCAGATAGCTGACCTGCGACTTGGTGTAGGTTCCGATCGGTGTCGCGTCGATCATCACGCTTCCGAAGTTCGGCTGCAGCAGCCCATTCAAGATCTTGATCAGGGTTGTCTTGCCGGAGCCGTTTGGCCCGAGCAGCCCGACTACCTTGCCCCTGCCGATCTTGAGATTCACATCGTCCAGCGCCTTCTTCCCCGGAAAGATCTTGGTCAGATGTTCACATTGTACTAAAATTTCCGATTTCATATGTCATAATCCCCTTTCGTTTCCTCATTTTTACCCTCTGCGCCATCCGAGGCGTCCGCTGCTTCTGCAGCGCCCACAGCATCTGCAGTGCTTGCAGTATCAGCATCGTCTGTATGACGCATATCGTCTCCACAATCTGCGCTGCTCCCGTCGCTCGCGGACACTGTGCTGCCGATGCGCGTCTCACAGCTCGCGCGCGCCGCCGCCCCTATCCGCGCCGCGACTTCTGCCAATGCCCCTTGCAGGCTGTATCCCAGAGATGCCATCTCCTGCAGGAAGGTATCCACCTGCTTCTCAGCCAGTTCCCGACGCATCTGCTCAATCAGCGGCAAATCGGTCGTTACCGTACGGCCTGCCGTCCGATTGGTGATCAGAAGTCCTTCGTTTTCCAACTCCGCCATCGCGCGCTGCATGGTATTGCGATTGACTCCCGCGTCACTCGCCAGCTCCCGTACCGTCGGAAACGCGCTCCCCGGCGCGTACTCCCCTGTGATGATGCCACGCTTGATCAGTTCCTTCAGCTGCGGATAAATCGATCTGCTGTCGTCCAGATCCCAATCCATGTTCTCACCCCCTTGTTTGCTTTTTCACTCCTTGCGCGTCCTGCATGCGGCTTCCCGAGACTTGCCGACTTGTCAGCTTTGTCCGCTTTGTCAGCTTTCATTCTCGCTGCGCGGGCAAGCTTCCTGCTCTGCCTGCCTTTCGCGCTGCGCCACGCGCCTTTTATCCTTGCGCGCCGCATGTTATCTTCCCTTTTTGTTTTGCATGTTGTCCTAAGCACCTAAGACAATATCACTTTTTGTGTGCGCTGTCAAGCCTTATCGCAAAAATATTTTTTTTTTTTTCTGTTTTTCTTACCTGCAGGCACCGTTCTCTCCACCGTTTCTTGCTGTCGTGCCCGGCGTTACTTTATCCACTCGCTTAGCACCCTGTATTACTACAACGCACCGAGTTTAACTACACAGCTCACTGGCGATTACCGTGACCGGTCTTACACCGGCAAGTGTGGTCCAGCTTTGCTGGACACACCATAAGGACAAAAGCGCGCATAACGAAATCTGAGATTTCTATGCGCATATGGCGCTCACCCATGAGCGCCGCTTCGCAAGGTGCTTTTGTCGTGATTCCGGAAATATCGCTATGCGATATTTCCGGAATAATCAAAAAAAGAGGACCGAAGTCCTCTGAAAAATCATTTTGATTTGCGCCGCACCAACGTCCGGCACAGGGTCAAAACCATGTGCTTTGTTTCGTCCCGATATCCGGCGCAGAACCTATGCAAGATAGTGATATAAGCTCGAAAGAATGAAATACAGCAAAAATCCAGAAATAAATATTAGCGCAAGTGACATACTCTTTTTCATTTCGCAGTCCTCCCTCTTTCTTCTCTTTTAGTAATTATATCATAAGTTCTAAGCTCTGTCTACGCCCTCGTCTTGCGATTCTCCCTCCGTTTCCGTCTCGATCCGGAACTCCAAGCCACCCTCTGTGCAGTCCTCCGGCCACGCCTCCTCCGGCGCCAATTCGATCTCCACCTGCGCGCCGTCCGCTTCCTCACCAGATTGCAACTGATAAGAACCATCCGCCTGCTTCGTGAGCTGCCCGGTCGCCTCCTGCCCGTCGATATAGATCCTGACCGCAGTCACAGGGTTCGCCGTTTCTCCGTCAGTCGCCGCGTAGGCCATCATCGACATCATGCACAAAAGTGCTGCAAGCAGCATGCAGGTGAACGCCAAACGTCCGACCCGCACCCTTGCCGGTTTATTATGTTTCATATAAAAATCCTCCCTTTTCAAGCTTTCGGAGGCATGCACCCCCGCAAACGCCGCGCGGTACAGACTTTGTTCTCTGCGTCTGTTTTGTTCGTTTTGCTCTGTGTCATACATCCGAAAAGACCTCCTTCAAAATTTTGCGACCGCGCGCCAGTCTGGTCCGCACCGTCGCCTCGTTCATCCTCAAAATCCCCGCGATCTCCTTCGTGTCATAATCCTCATAATAATAGAGGTGTATAATGAGACGATATTTTTTCGGTAGCTTTAAGATCGCCCGCAGGATCTCATTGCGGCGCTCTGCCTCCTCCGCTGCCTGTGCCGCGTCATTCGCGTACTCCGCGCCCGGCTCCGTCTGCAGACCCGCAAGATAACCCTCCAGCGAGATATTCCGCCGCCGCCACGCCGAAAGCGAGATCTTCTTGCATTGGTTGACAGCCACTCGCAGCAGCCAGTGCTTGAGATGCGCCTCGCTCTCAAATTTGGCATCACTTCGGTAGAGCTTGAGCAATACCTCCTGCACGATGTCATCTGCGTCGTATGGATTTTTGAAATAGTTCAGCGCGATTGCGTAAATGCGATCCGCATATCGCTCCGCAACCGCCTCGAATACCACGCCTTTCAAGACTCGCGTACCTCCCCTTCGAAATGCATTTCACTTCATATATCCCACAGCCCGTCAAAAAGTTTCATCTTTTAAAAACTTTTTAGATTTTTTGTCAGACACGTTTCCGGTGGCACTTCCCTCATTCCATGCAAAGCAAGACCGCCGCGCAAGGCGCGGCGGCTGTTAAATTTCAAGTTCCGTTTTATCGCTTCACGCAGGTGTATGATCCCCGCGACAGGCTTTTTTTTGCCCGATGGCCTCGCCGTATTTCACCTTCGTTTCCATACCGGCACGGCTGTTTTCCAAGATATCCGCGTCGATCACGCAGCTCCCCTTTGGCAGCGCGACCACAATTGTAGAGCCGCCGAATTCAAAGCGTCCTTTCTCATCGCCGCGCGTGACCTGCGCGGCTTCCTCATAATTGATGATTTTGCCGACCATCAGCGCGCCGACCTCCATCTGCAGGATTCTCCCAAAATTCTCTGAATCAATGAAGCTGTAGCAGCGCGTATTTTCCTTATAAATCGGATAAACCTCCGCTGCCGCCGGATTGACCGTATGATAAACACCGGGCAGCCAGTGATTTTTGGATTTTTGGCCGCTGTCCACATAGCAATAGCGGTGATAATCGTCCACCGTCAAGCGAAAGAGCAGCAGCGTGCCGCCGTCATAGACACGCGCGAGCGCCTTATCTCGTAAAAGGCTTTCCATGGTGTACATAGTTCCTTTGATAGCAAAACACGAACTTTCGGTGATTTCATGCACCGTCAGTCTGCTGTCACATGGCGAAATCAAACGCGTCGCTTCCATGCTCACCGGCCGCATCTCCGGCTTGATCCTGCGCATAAAAAAGTCATTGTATGAACGGAAGCTTCTTTCCTCATACTGGCTCATGTCAATCTTGTTTTTTTCAATGAAACGTGGAATCCCCACGCGCGAAAGTCTGCTGTTTAAGACCCGTCCGCCGAGTTTGGAAACCCAGGGCTGAATCAGAAGCTTAACACAAACTCTGCCGCCGCGAGTTCCGTACAGCCCGCGCAGGAAACGATCCTGCCCTTCTCCGCCCTCGACGCGGCGGCCTGCTCGATCTCTGCAATCCATAGGCAAGCCACCCTCGCTAGGTCGTAAACAGGACCGCATGCCACTGCATGCCCCCGCCCTGCACAAAGGAAAAAATCAGCGCTGCTGCCACCAGAAGGCAAATCAAAAGCAGCACCTTGTTGCTCGGCTTACGAAGCTTGAAATTCGCGATGAACAGCATGCCGACCGTAAACAGCATGATTGTCAGAACAAGACTGAAGATCTGTGCCCCCACAATCATGTGGATGACGAACAAGATCGGCAAAATAATCGCGATGGAAGTGATCGGCAGACCATAATATACTTTTTCGTATTCTTCCTCTTCAGAGAAAAAATGATTTGTCTCCAACACGTTGAAATATGCCAGACGAATGACACCGCTGACGCTGTAAAACGCGATGGCTAAAAATCCGATTCTGCCCGTCACGCCCATACAGTAGCACAAGAATGCCGGAAACGCGCCGAACGCGACCACATCGCAGAGAGAGTCAAGCTGAATGCCGAACAGCTTTTCATCGTCTGTACGGTCTGTTTTCCTGCGGGCAACCTTACCGTCGAACATGTCAAAGAAACCCGAAAGTGCCAGACAGAAGACCGCTGCCCCGAATTTGCCCGCGTGCGCCAGCGTCATGCCGATGATGGAAGACACCAGACTCATATAAGTCAAAATTACCGTATAGTTATAAAATCCTATCATGTTTATGGTTTTCCTTTCCGAATATCACCAAATATGCGATTGCCGTAAACACCGCGCTGATGAGAAGCTGGGCATAAAAGCTCAGGCCTCTGGACACGACCATGATTGGCGTGATGAGTTTCACGCCGCATACGGGCGTAAAGATTCTTTCAAACAAATGCTCGCTGATTCCCAGACCGCCCGGCAGCGGCAGCATATCCGCAGCCAGGGAGATCGTGCCCTGCAGGGTGATTGTTTCCGCCATGCCGATGCTGCGGACTCCAAAGCTGACAAAGACCAGATAGGTAACCGCGAACAGCAGACAGCGCTGCGCGAAGGTGATCAAAAAAACATGCACGGTGATTCGTCTGTTCTTTTTAATATACGCGGAGGCTTCCCGGTATTCATCCATATAGGCTGCGGCCTTTCCCTTCATCGCGTTCCATCTTTCGCGCGGAAAAAGCGGTGAGAACCGTTCCATCAGCTGCAACACCAGTTTTTTGGTAAAGAGAGGACAGAATACCAGCGCGGCCATGAAGCTCACACAGAGCACATTCAGCAGCATCCCCAGCTTCACCCAGAACAGCGCCGGTCTCAAAAGATGCATCAGCCGCTGCGGTCTGAAAAGCAGCAGCAGCGCGCCGATCATCACCAAAACGGTCTTGTAGGCAATTGTAATCAACAGCAAGATCATAGACGAAATGTGAACGGGGAGCTTATCCCTGCCCATAAAGACAAGCTGCATCGGCTGTCCTCCGGACGCCGTCGGCGTAACGAGGCTGAAGAAAAATCCCACAAAAGAATACAGGCAGCAATGCGTCAGCTTCGGCTTCTGCTTCAGATTTTTCATCAGATAGTAGATGATGAGCGATTCACACAGGATGAACGCCGTCACAAGCAGGAGGCCGATCAGCCAAACAGCGCTGCCCGCGCGTCTGATAAATCTGAGCACTGCCTTAAAATCCTCACCTTTGAATACATAAAACAAAGTCAGACTAAAGCACAGAATCAGAAAAACAGCGTTAAAAATGATTTTTTTCTTATCTTTCATGCGTTTCTCCCATATCGCGCCATACCCTCTGATTGACACGCTCAAACATGCGCTGCACAGGGCAGTACCAGTTCGTGCGCATGCCCAAAGCGAACGCGAGCAGCGCCGTCAACAGTCCGCCTGCCACGTCCACAATATAATGCTGCTTTGTAAACTGTGTGGAGGCACAAATCAGCAGCGCGTAAGCAAGCACCGCTGCCTTGACCTCAAACTTCACCTCATGGCATCGGTAAATTCCCAGCCAGCACATCAGGCTCACCAGACAGTGAATAGACGGGAAAAGATCATACGGCATATCCACATGGTAAATCAACGCAAGCAAGGCGTCACAGAAGCCATCGATTTCAAACTGCGGCCGCACATTGGTCGTCGGCAGCACGATGAAAAAAATCCCGCAGATGGTTCTTGACAGCAAATCTGCCGTTACGAAACGAAACAAAAATTCCTTGCTGTTATATTTTGCGGTCATCACATAGCACAGAGGCCAGAACACAAAGCTGGATACATAAATCAAAATCCACCAGGATTGGAACGGCAGCGCCAGATCAAAGGGCGTACTGAAATCATAATGTGGTCGGTTCGCGCATAGAACCTGTGTGCCCCAATAAACGATGCAGTTCCATGCCAGACAGGAAAGCAAAGGAATGACCGCGTAAGGCGGTATGATCCTTGCGATTCCCTGTCGCTTCTGATCTGAAATTGTGTTTTCCCTTTTGCTTGCTTTGTCCATACGATTCCCCTTTTGTTTCGCGTATCTTTTATTATACTTGTTTGTCAAAGTTTTTGCAATATTTTAGCGTGAATTGTCAGATTTTCGCAAGAAATCTTAAGATTTCGCGTTCTGGCAGCAAAACGCGCCTGACGAGAGCAGAGATTCCTGCGCGTGCATACCTGCCACGGATGCGCGGCCGCTTTGCAAGGTGCTTTTGTCCTGATTCCGGAAATATCGCACAGCGATATTTTCTACATAATAACAAAAAATCCCATAAGCTCTATGGGATTTTTGTCAATCATATTTTCGCCTCGAAAGCTCCTAAGCGAGACTCTTGAGGAATACCTCCTTCATGCTGCACTGCAGCGGATATCCGAGATCCGCAAAGGTCTTATCCATCGCGGCGAGCGTCATGCACAAATCCGCCTCGTTCGCGTTTTCGCCCATGTGTCCGATGCGGATGACCTTGCCGGCCAGGACATCGAAGCAGCCCGAAATCATCACATTGTATTTGTCTCTCATCGTCGAAAGGATTGCCTGGTCCGTCAAACCTTCCGGAACCTCGATGACCGTAACCGTATTGGAGTAACCGGATTGCAGATACAGGTGCAGACCTGCCTTCGTGAGCGCCTCTCTCGTCGCCGCCGCGATTTTGGCATGGCGCGCGTAAATTTCCGTATCCGCGAGCACATTGTCCACCGCCGTGCGCAGCCCTACGATATCGCTGATCGGCATGGTATATGGGAAACACTTGTCCTCATAGTACGACAGGAAATTGAGCAGGTTCGCGTAAAACGCGGCCACCGGCGTTTTGCGGTTTTGCATCACCTGCTTCGCTTTTTCGCTGACCCATACCATCGTCAGACCCGGCGGCGCGGAAAGTGCCTTCTGAGAGCCGCCGCAAAGAATATCGATACAGCTCGCGTCAAAATCTACCGCCTCGCCGAACATGCCTGCTACCGAGTCCACCACGTTCAAAATGCCGTACTCCGCAAGCAGCGGACAAATTTTGGAAATATCGTTGAGCACACCGCTCGGCGTATCACAGTGAACGACCGTCGCGTACTTAAAGTCGGAATCTTTTTCGAGAAAGGCGCGCAGCGCCTCCACATCAATCGGATTGTGGTAATCAGAGGTGAACAGAACAGGCTCTCCACCGTACATGCTGACAAAATCCGCGAACCCCTTGCCGAAGATGCCGTTATCGAGTATCAAAACCCGATCTCCCGCCTCTGTCAGACTCGCGCAGGCCGCTTCCAGACCCAAAATGCCTTCTCCGCCCAGAATGTACGCGCTGCCTGAGGCGTGCAGCAGGGTTTGGAGGTGATCGCAAGTCTCTTTGTAAAAATCAAAGAACGCTTCATCCAGATCCGGATTGGTCGTCACAAAGCTCCTTGCTCTTCTGACATTTTCGCGAACCTGTGTCGGTCCCGCTGTCATAATCTTATACATAACCGTTTCCTCCTTTTGCAGCTTTAGTATCTCGCCGCGATTTGCTTCAGCTTGCCCGCGAACGGAATTACGATTACGCCCGCCGTTGCGACCTGAATGATGTTTCCCGGAATCGAGCCGAGCGGAGCGACCCAGTTCCCGAAGAGGATGCCCTCGGCAAGATAGTATCCCGCGATTTTAATGATGAGCGCCGCGATGACCGCGACAGTATTGGCGATGATAGGGCGTACCTTCAATTTTTCGGAAATCAGGCCCGAAACATAGCCCATCAAGCCTACGATGACCAATGTAAACGGCGCCCATGCTGTCCAGCCTGAAATCAGATCGAACAGGCCCATGCCGATGCCGCCTGCCAGAGCGCCGGTGCGTTTACCGAAAACAAAGGCGCCTAAGAACATCGGCACATTGCCAAGGTGAATCAAGCCGCCGTTTCCCATCAGCGGAAGTCTGATATTGATAAACATCGTCGCCGCGAACGTCAGCGCAATAAAAAGCGCGTCAATGACCAGTTCCTTTGTCTTGTCCTGCGTTGAAATTGCTGCTTCTCTTTGTGTACTCATCGTTTATTCTCCTTATCCTTTTGGTTGATGCTACTATCATACCGCAAATCTATATATATGAAAATAGATAGTTTTATTTATTTTAATATATACAGTTTTCATTCTATCCGACAAGATAAGGATTATTTTTGTTTTATAGATACAGTTTTTTCTTTTTAACTTACGTACAGACAGAGAAATCATTTTCGTCCTGCGTTTTTATGGTGTTACCGGTGTCTCCGGCTTTTTTTCGCCATTCAGGATTTCCATAAATTCCTCGCCGGTAATGGTTTCTGTCTCATAAAGGTGTTTTGCAATTTCGTCAAGCTTTTCGCGATTCGCGCGCAGGATTTCCTTTGCTTTTTGGTGCTGCCCGCGTACCAGCTCGGAAACCTTGCGGTCGATCTTCGCCTGCGTTTCAGCGGAGCATGACAAGGTGGTATCACCGCCCAAATATTGGTTGGTGACGGTTTCCATCGCGACCATATCGAAATCTTCATCCATACCGTAACGTGTAATCATCGCGCGCGCCAGCTTGGTTGCCTGCTCGATATCGTTGGAAGCTCCCGTTGAGATACTGCCGAACTGTACTTCCTCGGCGGCGCGGCCGCCAGTCAGTGTCGCGATCTTGTTCTCTAACTCTTCCTTTGTCATCAGATAGTGGTTGCCTTCCTCCACCTGCATGGTATAGCCCAGCGCGCCGGAGGTACGCGGAATAATCGTAATCTTCTGTACCGGCGCGGAATTGGTCTGTTTCGCCGCGACCAACGCGTGTCCCACCTCGTGGTACGCGACGGTCCACTTCTCGGAATCGGTGAGAATCGCGTTCTTCTTTTGATAACCCGCGATAACCACCTCGATGCTTTCCTCAAGATCTTCCTGCGAAACCGCTTCCCGATGATCTCTGACCGCGCGCAGCGCAGCTTCATTGATGATGTTGGCAAGCTCCGCGCCGGAAGCGCCGGAGGCCATACGCGCGACCTTCAGGTAATCAATGTGTCCATCTGTCTTGACTTTTTTTGCGTGTACCTTGAGGATATCTTCCCTTCCTTTGAGATCCGGCAGTTCTACCGGAACTCGACGGTCAAACCGTCCCGGTCTCGTCAGCGCGGGGTCGAGCGATTCCGGACGGTTGGTCGCCGCCAGAATGATAACCCCGTTATTGCCCTCAAAGCCGTCCATTTCGGTCAGCAGCTGATTGAGCGTCTGCTCCCGTTCATCATTTCCGGCAAACTGTCCGTCACGTTTCTTGCCGATCGCGTCGATTTCATCGATAAACACGATGCATGGTGCTTTTTCCTTGGCCTGCTTGAAGAGGTCGCGCACCTTGGACGCGCCCATACCGACGAACATTTCAACAAATTCTGAGCCGGACATGGAAAAGAACGGAACATTTGATTCGCCTGCGACTGCCTTAGCGAGCAAAGTCTTGCCGGTTCCCGGAGGGCCGACGAGCAAGATGCCCTTCGGCATCGACGCGCCAATCTCTTTGTAGCGATCCGGATTATGCAGATACTCGACGATTTCCGTCAGATTCTCCTTGGCCTCATCTTCGCCCGCGACATCCGAAAACTTAATGCCGTCCGACGATTTGATATAGATCTTGGCGTTGGATTTTCCCATGCCAAAGATCATTGAGTTGCCGTCCTTGCCGCCCATCATTTTTTTTGACAGATACTGTCCGAGTGCCACAAAAATCACGATCGGCAGAATCCACGTCAGCAGGATATTCGCGAGCGGCGACATCTGCTGCACAATCTGACTTGAAAACTTCGCGCCGGACTCATACAGTCTCTCGGTACGGTCGGGGTCGTCCATCAGCCCCGTCTTGTAAATTTTGCTGTTGTCTTTATTCGTAAAAATAATCTGGTTGCTCTGGATTTCAACCTGTCCGATCTTGCCCTTTTCGGTCATAGACATGAAGGTGCCGTAATCTACCTCCTCGACCTGCTGCTCCGCGATATACGGCATCGCAAAGGCGTTAAAAAGCATGAGCGCAAGTAATACGATCAAGTAGTAATAGGCCAGATTTTTCTTCGGTTTTTTCACCTCGTGCATAGGGTTCCTCCTTTGTCATTTCGCGTGTTCGCGTTTGTTTCCACTCCGTCCGCAGATCGCAGCGTTTCCGGACCCGCTTGTCGTGCGGAGAATGCGCCTCGTCAAGCATGGTATCCGGCAATTCCGGCACATCGCGCGTGTTTCCGCGAACCTTGCCTTACGGCATTGCCGTATGCTAAAGACTATTATACCACCTATTTCGTCGGATTTCACATCCCAAACTGATTTTTTTGTGAAAAGGCGGTGGCAATCGTGAGTTTTTTGTGACTTTCCGCAAAAAATATGATAGAATAAATGGGTATGTAACATTCATCCATGGGGTTATGGACATTGAGATGGAGATAGAGAAAACGGAGAAAATCACAGGAGGGAAAACATTGCACTTAAAGAAGGTATCACTGACACGCAATCAGCACAAATTCCTGCATGCGGCGCTTACCGTCACCTTAATGGCCGCGCTCGTTCTGCCCGCCGGCCTGTCCGGTACCCGGACCGCATCGGCACAGCAGCCCGCCGCCACAGCGAAAACAGCGACAGCAAAGGCTACCATCATGCTGACAGGAGATTTGATGTGCCATCCGACGCAACAGCAGGCCGCTTATGACGGAGAGACGTATGACTTCACACCGACTTTCCGCTATGTCAAAAAAATCTTCGCGCGGGCGGATCTGGTTGTCGGCAATTTAGAAACATTGGTAAGCAAGAGCCTGCCGCTGTCCAAAGACATCAACTATGTGCAGACAAGGCCGTATCTCAACGCGCCGGACAACTTTTTGGATGCACTGAGCTATGCCGGCTTCGACGTTCTGATTACCGCCAACAACCATGTTTGTGATGGCGGAGAAACAGGAATTCAGGAGACTTTGGACGCGCTTGACGCGCATGGATTTGCGCATACCGGCTCATTCCGAACCGAAAAAGAAAAACGTTACGTACTCGCCAAAGCTGATGACATCAAGGTCGGCATTCTCGCGTACGCAACGTATTTTAACAAAAAAGAACAATTCCTCGCGGGCGGCAAAGCAGGCTATATGCTCAACCGCGCTTCTGAGGAAGCCATTAAGGCAGATGTCAAAGCGCTCAAAAAGGCCGGCGCGGAGTACATCATCGCCTACAATCACTGCGGTACCGAATACTCGCAGGTACCTGCCGCAAGGCAGCGGCGCTACGCCAAAATGCTCGCCGGAGCCGGTGTGGATTATATCATTAACTCGCACCCGCATGTCCTGCAGCCCTTCGGCAAGGTCAAGGTAAATGACACCGTCTATCCGGTGCTCTACTCCATGGGAAATTTCGTTTCCGGCATGACAGATCACAACACCAAGGAGACCATCATTCTTTCTCTGACCCTGCAGCGTGACGAAAATGGCAAGGTATCGCTCAAAAGTCAAAGGTATTATCCTTGCTACATGCTCGATTTCTATGAAAACGAGTCTTTCGTCCTGATGCCCGAAGACAATCGCTATAATGACGGCTTCTTCGTGAAAACACCCGTCTCCCTAGCGAAGGAAATGCGCGCGCACTTTGAGCACATTCATGAGGTGGTCGGACATCTGTATTGACCGGCGCGCGGCGGTAATCTTCTTCACGGAAGACCATGCGCCGTATAAGCGATATGTGTTGCCGCGGCCATCCTCATGTTCACTGACAGCACGCAGCTGGATGAGATAAGCCTGCCCTTTTCGCAGAGACGTAAGCTCTGTGAAAAGGGTATTTTTGTTGACCGTCAGGCTCTGATATTGTTTCTTTGCGAAATCTGCTTCGGTCGCGTAGCGCAGTTCATATCGGTCCGCACCGCTGACCGGATTCCAGCTGATATCTGCGGATTCATCGCCGCTGCGTCTTACAGAAAGGCGTGTCGTTCTTTCCGGACAAATCTCAACCGTAAAGCGTAGCTTGGCAGGCTGCGAGACGCGATTGCCCGTCGTCTGCGCGTAAATATACACGCGTCCAAGTCCCTGCGGCGTAACGAGGCCGTTCTCCGAGACTGTCGCGACACCTTCGTTACGGCTTGCCCAGGTGATGCCGGTACCGTCTCCGTCCGCGCGCGCCGAAAGCTGCAGCGGCTTGTCACTGCGTATCATACGGTATCTCATCTTAGATGTGGTCATTTTTTGTGGTTTGCCAAGAATGGTATAAGCCGCTGTCGCAGTGCCGGTATAGCGTCCCTTGCCGGTAACCACGACCGTATACTCACCAATCTCGGTACATTCCTGTATCTCCTTGCCGTCCGCGTCTAAATACCTGACTGTGTATTCCTCCGGCGCGAGCGTTTCGGTAATAGTTTCTATCTCCGGTGATTCCGCCTCTTCTTCATCGCCTTCCTCCCCTGCCGGCGTGTCGGCAGCGTTTCCCTCGTCCACAGTTCTACTATGCGCGGCCGCAGACGCGTCCACCGCGTCAGCGTTACGCTTCTTTGTGCCAAAAGAATTCTCCACAGCGGCGCTGCCTGATTGTTCCTCACTTACCTCCGGCGATGTTGACTGAGGCTTCTCCGACGTTGTCTGCCCTTCCACCTTTGCCTGAGATTCCTCCGGCTTTGTCTGCACCGATTCCTCCCGGTTTACGCCTGGCTTCGGCTTACTGACTTCCCGGGTATAGGTATAAGTGACCGCAAGCACCTTCGGTGTCTGTGCCTGTCCGCTGCAAACCGCCAAATAGCGATCCAACTTGACAACACAGTTCTCCATCCTGCGCGGCGTGTTGTCCGCCTGCGCAGCAGCGTCCTGCATCCCTGCGTCCACCATCTGCACACCTGCGGCAGCGCTCTTCCGCAATGCTCCCGCGCCCACCGCAGTCTCGGCAAAGGCGCTGCACGTCATACCAAACGAAAGCAGCAGAGCCAGCAGCCCTGTCGCAGCTTTTCTCCATCTATGCTGTGTCTTTTGCTTGTTCATTTTCATCCAATTACCCCTGTAAAAGGCGGCCGATGGGCCGCCCGTCATGTTTTAATTTGTGTTTTTATTTAGGTCTTGCTTCGTATTTCTGTTTCTTACAGCTTTACAATTTCTCAATCTCTGCAAGCGTAAGCCCCGTTATTTTTGCAATAACATCTGCGGCGATGTGTTCTTTCTGCATGCCTTTAGCAATATCAAATGCCGCCTTGCGCTCACCGGATTTCTCGCCTTTGCTGAAACCGGATTTCTCGCCTTTGCTGAAACCGGATTTCTCGCCGTCTTTTACGCCGGCGTCGTAGCCGTCCAGTCTCGAGATTTCGAGATCTTCTTCGCGTGTCAATTCTTTGAATAACATCTCAATCAACTCCGTTCCGTAATGCTCCATGAATTCTGTGAGGACGTTTTCTTCTTGGCATTGCGCCATGATCTGCACCATTGCGGCACTCGTCAACTGGTCGATGTGCCCGTAACTGCGCACGATCTCCACGAAGCGGCTGTACTGCCTGAGCGTCTCACATTTTTTCAATATCTCTGCGTTCTTCCCTGTATTAATATTATACACCTTGACGATGAGTTGTAAAGCATCTTCTTCGCGCTCATCCTTGTCGCCAAGGTAAGCATCTGACAGACGCAGCTCCTGATACTCTGGGATATCCTCCGGTCCGTTATATAGGACGATGAAGGCTGGTCTTGGGATGCGCAGTGTTTTTTCGCGGTAGAGCTGTTTGGTGTCGATTATGCGTTTGAGGACTGTCGACATGTATAATAGGTCGCGCAGCGGCAGGTTGCCGTTGATAGTTGATTGGTGTTCCACGAGTACGACGAATCGCTTGTCCAGTACAAAGGAAACGTCGTTTTTGAGTGTGCGAAACAGGACGTCCTTGATGGTCACGATGTCGATGGCAGTATCCTTGTCATAATCAGTGTCAAAAATGGCGTTATACAGCTCGATGAGCTTCTCTTTTTCGTGAAAGACGGTGACAAAAACGGTGTCCTTGTAGTTCCGTTCCAGTACTGTTCTTCCTTGCTGTTGAAAGTTTAATTCTGCTGTTTCTGATTTTTTCATTGTGTTTCCGGCTCCTTCTCTTGCCACGCAGGGGGCATGGCTTCTGCAGGTTTCCCTTTGCCACGCGCGTGTTTGCGTATTGATGGTTCATGTCTCTTATAAGCTTGTGTGGGTGGATTCGCTTGGGTGGATTCGCGGCGAAGTACCGCGCCGTGATTCCTGCTTGTGAGGTGGTTTCAATGTAACAGAAAAGCAAGATAAAATCAACTAATTTTTCCATATATGCCGTATTTTGATATTTAATTGTAAGATTTTGAACTTGAATTGCAAGTGGTCTTTTTTCACTTGCGCTGCAAGGCACTTGTGTGTTACACTGTGCGCAGCATGAGTTTTGCGGCAAGTTACCGATGAGGCTGCGCAAATCGTGTGCAGCCTCATCGTGCAGTATAGGTTTCGCAACAAACACAGGCGACGCGTATGCCGCAGAGCAGAAAGGGATGGAACATATGAACAATTTTAATCTCTTCACCCCAACAAAAGTCGTCTTTGGTAAAGATACCGAAACTCAGACAGGCGCGTTGGTCAAGGCAAGCGGCTGTAAAAAAGTTTTGCTGCACTACGGAAGCGGCAGCGTCATTCGCTCCGGTCTGCTCGACAAAATCAAGGCATCGCTGCAAGCAGAGGGCATCGCCTTTACAGAATTGGGCGGCGCAGTGCCGAACCCGCGTCTGGCTCTGGTATATGAGGGCATCGCCTTAGGACAAAAAAAAGGTGTGGACTTCGTGCTTGCTGTCGGCGGCGGCAGCGCCATCGACTCCGCGAAAGCGATCGCCTATGGACTCGCCGAGCCGGAGCAGGATGTCTGGGATCTTTATGAGCACACGCGCACCGCGAAAGCCTGCCTGCCGATTGGCGTTGTCCTGACCTTATCCGCAACAGGCAGTGAGATGAGCGATTCCTCCGTCATCACCAAAGAGTAAGAAAACAAGAAGCGCGGCTACAATTCTGATCTTTGCAGACCTCGTTTTGCGGTGATGAATCCGGCGCTGACTATGACCCTGCCGGATTACCAAACGGCGTGCGGCTGTACCGATATCATGATGCATACGATGGAACGCTACTTTACGAACGGCGGCCATATGGAAATCACCGATGGCATCGCGGAAGCCTTGCTCCGTACCGTTATGAAAAATGCGCTGGTTCTGCGCGATGATCCGCGGAATTACGAAGCAAGAGCCGAAGTGATGTGGGCAGGCAGCCTTTCTCACAATGGGCTTACCGGCTGCGGCATTCAGGCCTCCGATTTCGCTTCTCACGCACTGGAGCACGAGATCGGCGGCGTTTATGATGTCGCCCACGGCGCGGGACTTGCTGCCATCTGGGGCAGTTGGGCGCGCTATGTCTGTGATAGCTGCAAGGATCGTTTCTATCGGTTCGCGGTCAATGTCATGGAAGTCACACCGTCCGATGACATCGATACAGTCATCCGCACAGGCATCGAAAAGCTGGAGGCGTTTTTCCGCTCCATCCACATGCCGACCTCACTGAAAGAACTCGGCATCGCGCCGTCCGATGCGATCCTGCGCGAAATGGCACACAATTGTGCCATCGCCAGCGGCGGCAAAAAAGGCAGCGCCAAGGTGCTCTACGAAGAGGACATGTATCAGATCTACAAGGCTGCAAACGAGCGATAAACACGCACGGTCATATAGGATCCGAGAAAAAACTGCGGAGCGTTCCGGCATCTCAAGCCGGATCACCCCGCAGTTTCGCGTTTCTTGTATTTTTGAGGCTGCACACCTGACCTCATCTCACAGCGCTTTCATGCTGCCGTCTGTTTCACCCGTTCTCTCCCGTTTCATCGGGTTTTCTCTCCGCTGCAGGCAGCAGCAGACGAAACGCCCGCGGCACCACCTCGAATTCGATGCGGCCGGCATCGACAATCTCGCCGTCCGTACACAGGCGCATCGCGCCTTGCCGCGGTGTGATGACCGCGCGCCGGCACTGCTTTGCAAAAATAATCTTTTCGATACCCGGGATCTGCATATGGGTCCCCTTGGAATAGGCAGGGAACTTCGACAAAAACTCCATACGGCTGACATTGTAAATGATATTTACGTCCATCAAGCCGTCATCCAGCCGCGCGACCGGCGCGCTCTTAACCCCGCCGCCGCAAAAAGAACCGTTCGCGAGCGCTGTCAGCAGGACCGGCCCGTCCTCACAAATTTCGCCGTCCAGTTCCACGCGAAGATCCGCGCCCTTTTTTTTGATTAAAATACAAAGCACCGCCATCAGATACGCCATACTTCCCGCGAGCAGCGGATAGGTTTTGAGCTTCGCTGTCAGATCCACCACGTTACAGTCAAAGCCGATATTAAACATATTCGCGCAGTACCGCGTCTGCACGCGCCCGTCCAGCATTCCGCTGTAGCGAATCGCGTCGCAGGCCATCACCGTTCCGGTCAACTGTGCCTCGATATCCAAAAAATCTCCCGCCTCAGGAAAATTTCTGCAAAAATCATTTCCCGTACCGATTGGCACGACTCCAATCGCCACATGATCGTGACGCATCGCGCCGTTCAATACCTCATTCAGCGTCCCGTCACCACCACAAGCGATGATGCGCGTTTCCTCGCCGCGCGCCTCAGCCTCCCGTGCGAGCTGCGCCGCCAGAGCCTCGCCGTCCCCGACGGCTCTCGTGCTGTATACTTCAACTGCGACACCTGTCTTTTTTGACGCCGCCTCGATCTCTTTGATAAACTTTTCTCTGCCCCGTCCCTTACCCGCTTTGGGATTTACGATGAACACTGTCCTCATAGTTCCTCCGTCTGCTCCAAAATCCGTTCTACGCCCGCCGCGCAAGACAGCTTCCGTCCTGCTGCGAGAATGTACCTTACTATTTTAGAGGGTTTGCGAGGATAAATCAATCATTGCCCTGCGCGTCCCTCAATTTCTTAGCACTTTCTTAGCGCATTTGCCTCGGATAGAGCTGCCGCGCGGATTTTTTTCTCGCTTTTTTCCTATGGAGAGCCTCCTATCTTATCTGACGATCTCCGCCGAAGATTTCGCCAAAGGGAAAATTTTCACTGGTAATCCTGTCTGCTTTCGGGTATACTCTTTCTTAGAGGAATCATTTCTTAGGAAAATATGTCAGGAGGTCAAAATGGATCCAAGAATCAAAGAGTTGTCCGCTCTGCTCACAGGTTATTCCTGCGCGCTCAAGCCGGGCGAAAAGGTATTGATAGATTACGAAGGCGAATGCAGCAAACCGCTGGTACGGCAGCTGATCAAGGATGCCTACAAGTTGGGTGCTCGTCCTTATGTCAACCACCGCGACAGCCAAGTGCTGCGCGAAATGCTGCTGGGCGCGGATGAGGAGCAGATCACGTATTTGAACGATTATCAATTATATCAGATGAAAGGTATGGACGCCTACATTGCTGTACGAGGCAGCGACAATACATCGGAATTAAGCGATGTTCCTATCGAAACCCTGAATATGTATGAACGTGTGACCGCACCGACGCTGGACTGGCGTGTCAACCGCACCAAGTGGGTCGTGCTGCGCTATCCGAATCCTTCGATGGCACAGCTCGCGAGCAAGTCGCAGGAAGCCTTCGAGGACTTTTTCTTCAATGTCTGCACGCTCGACTACAACAAGATGAGCCGTGCCATGGATCCGCTGGTCGATTTGATGCAGCGCACGGACAAGGTGCGTCTGGTCGGTCCGGACACCGATCTGACCTTCTCCATCAAGGGCATTCCTGCGGTCAAGTGTGACGGCCGCTGCAACATTCCGGACGGCGAAGTCTACACCGCTCCGGTCAAAGAATCGATGAACGGCGTGATTTCCTATAATACATTCAGTGAAGAACAGGGCTTCACCTACGAAAACATCCGCTTCGAGGTCAAGGATGGCAAAATCATCAAGGCAACCGCCAACGACACCGCACGCATCAATACGCTGCTGGATACGGATGAAGGCGCGCGGTATTTCGGCGAGTTTGCTATCGGTGTCAATCCTTATGTGCTGCACCCGATGAAGGACACGCTGTTCGACGAAAAAATCTGCGGCAGCTTCCACCTGACGCCGGGCATGGCCTACGAGGACGCGTTCAACGGCAACAAGTCCGCGGTTCACTGGGATTTGGTTATGATTCAGCGTCCGGAATACGGTGGCGGCGAAATTTGGTTTGATGATGTACTGATTCGCAAGGATGGCTTGTTCGTTATCGACGAACTCAAAGACTTGAATCCGGAAAATCTCAAATAGACAGGGCAAGAGAGTGATACGGATACAATAAGCAAGCAGTAAAACGTACAAGCGGCGATACCGGGCGGCGTGGGGGCAAAGGAAAGATCGACCCCGCGCCGCCCGCTTCGTCCTCTCTATGCTTTTACCGGCGCTTTGGCAAAAATCTTTTCGCTCGTACTTGAATTTTACAAAAAGATATGGTATGATAGGTAAAGATTTGTGCCGCGAGGAAGCTCTCACAACACATTCCTCCATCCGCGCACAAAGGATAAGGAAGCGTATCGAAGTGGTCATAACGAGCCGCACTCGAAATCATGTGATTAGTCCCCAAAAGTGAATATTTATACATGGAAGCGTATCGAAGTGGTTGTAACGAGCTGCACTCGAAATCATGTTTCCACTTTGGAAGTCCAAACTGCCGAAAAGCCAGTAACCATGCGGGTTTGCGGGCAAGTTCAAATTGTGAATTGGGGTCTGTTCTATCCTGTTGTTCTTCCCAATTTCCACGGCTTGAATTTTGCGGGAAAATGGCTATAATGAGAGCAGCCATCTGACAGCCACTTTGAGAGGTATGTTTTGGGGTTCCGTAGTTACCGCTATCGTCCCTGATTTACCGTCATCATCCAAGTTGGTGTAATGATTCGAAATCAGGTTTCCTATGCGGAGTGCCAAACGGCTGAAACCCTTGGAACCATGCGGGTTCCAGCCGAGTTCAAATTGAATAATGTTGCTTGTTCTATCCTGTTGTTCTTCCCGATTTCCACCGGCTGAATTGGTCGGCGGGTCGGGACCAGGGATATAACATAAATTTGGAGATGTACCCAAGCGGTTGAAGGGTCCGCACTCGAAATGCGGTAGGTCGGCTCAAAACCGGCGCGAGAGTTCGAATCTCTCCATCTCCGCCATGAGGTCTGCCAGCGAAAAGCTGGTAGACCTCTTTCCTTTTTATGGAGAAACCGCCGATAGGTTTTGCAGCATGGGCGCCACAATGTCCTGCTCAATGGCTGCGGCGGATTGTTTTTTCGTGGCATATTGCAGATGCCCGTAAATATCCACCGTTGTTGAAATCTCACTGTGTCCCAGCCATTCTTTTACCTGTTCCATCGGAACACCGTTGGCCAGCAAAAGCGAGGCACAGGTATGGCGAAGATCGTGGAAACGAATGTGCCGTAAATTGTTCTTGGCAAGCAACTTCCCAAAGGTCGAGGACACATAGTTGGGTTTAATGAGATTGCCAATCACATCGACACAGACATATCCCAGATATTCTTTGTTGTAGGCGCGCCCGCACAGCTTGCGATTTTCTTCCTGCTGTTTCTTGGCCTCCAGCAACCGTTCTTTCAAAAAAGGAATCAATGGATAAGTCCGCAGACTGGATTTGTTCTTTGCCTTGTCCTTCTTAATCGTGACCCGCTCTCCCTTTACATTGCAGGTTGTTACCGTATGCCGAATGGAGAAGCAGTTATGGTTGAAGTCAAAGGCACTCCATTTCAAACCGATAACCTCACTGCGGCGCAGGCCGTAAAAAGCAGTCAGTAGAACTACCAGCTCGATCTTATGCCCCTTGATAACTTCAAACAGATTCAGGACTTCCGAATCCAGGTAGTAGTCACCCTTGAAGGGTTCAGGCTTGGAAATGATAATCCGGTCAGCCGGATTGCTTGGAATCAGATTTTTGTCAACCGCATAATTCAACGCCCCATGAATCAGAGCGTGGTAATGTTTAACGGTGGTCGGCTTGACCCGTTCCAATTCTTTCTCATAAAAAGCGAGAATATCTTGTTTGGTAAGGTCACAAAGGGCGACAGGATGCTCTCGGAAATACGGGGCGATGGGGTTGTTAAGCTGTTGTTCGTATCCCGAATAGGTCGAGAGTTCAATGGGCTTGCTGTCCATCACCCGTCCGGTAGCAGACTTGTACTTGTACTCAAGCCACTGGTACAGGAAATCCACAAAGGAAATCGCTGCGGATGACGGGCCAGACGGAGAAGCCGACTGCTGTGAGGCCGTAGCCTCCTGAAGCAGCTTTTCCGTCCATTCTTTTCGGATGGTGGGAAGCATATTGTTTGCCCAGGTCTTATTGCCCTTGACTTTCTTATGGGTGGGAATCCATTTGGGCTTTCTCTTACCGTTCTCATCGGTAAGGTTTAGAACCCAATAGAGATACCCTTTTTTCTCGGCCACATGGCCGGAGATTAGTTTGCTGTTTTCTTGCAGGTGTACCGCTGGCATACTGATCTGTTCCTCCTTTTGCGGTATTGAGTTCACCTACCAATGACACCTTTATTGTATCATCGGACAGAACAAAACTCCAGGTAAATCCGCGTCAGAATTGTTAACTTTCTGCGTCTATCCGGTGAAGATCGACACCATAGCCTGCTACTCCGCAAAAGTGGAGCAGGTGATTTTCAAATAACGAAGAATGTGGGCTTTGGGGATGCGGTAAGCCCGTCCAATTTTAAGGTACTCAATTTTCCCATCTTTAAGTAACTTGTACCCGGTTTTTGTACTGACGCCAAGCGCCTCACACATTTGACCAATGTCCATCACATCCGGGTAGTCTTTTAACATCAATCGGTAGGCATCTCTGGGAGAGAGTAGGCCGCCGTCATTTTCATACATTGTGAGTCCTCCTTTCGTTGGGGTATCCTATGCCGATGCTGATTGCCAGGGCTGCATCTACCTCCAGCATTTTTTCTTTACTGATACGCCCAATGTAACCACGGAGCCGCTTCCGGTCTATTGTCCGCAGTTGTTCCAACAGAAGCAGAGAGGTAGGCGCAAGCCCCGGCACATTCTCAAGTAGGATATGGGTAGGCAGACTGTTCTTCGCTTTTCTGCTGGTGATGGCTGCTGCAACAACGGTAGGACTAAAGTGATTCCCCACATCATTTTGGATAACAAGGACAGGGCGGATGCCGCCTTGCTCGGAGCCGACCACCGGGTTCAGGTCTGCATAGAACAGATCGCCACGCCGGATAGCCTTTCGCATAAACTGACCTCCTGAATATTAAGTAAGCCGGAAAACGGGGCAGGCCATAAGACCTGCCCCATTTCCGGCGAAATACAAAATCCGATTTGTTTTCTTGTTATGTGCCATTTGTCCTTGACACCCCGCACATATTGGGAAGTCATCAGTGACCGGCAGCGAACCGGCCCACGGGAATCTCACCCCTCCGAGGATCTCTCCGAGCTGCCCCCATTGCGTGATCCTGCAACCAGATGGTTTCCAAATGTTATGGACTACTCTGATCTTAAGCAGGGCTGTGGCTGGACAGGAGTACCATTATGCCCCTTTCCGGTCATGGCCGCGCCGGGTGCTGCCCGGTTTTTACAGGCTGCCGTTACTCGCTCATACAGGACAGGATTGTATGCAAGACCAATTATGATAATCAGGTGGGATCTGCTCATCATGTCCGTATATCATGGCGCGGCCCCTGAATCGGCTTTAGCTCTTCGAGCTGGAAAGGGGGGATGTTACTGATGAATGAGTATGCGGTTGTCAAGGTACAGGTGAAAGAAGAACACTCGAAAGAATGCCTTTCACCTATCGTCCTGAAACCGCAGGGGTGTCAACCCTGTGCCGCAAAATATTTTTTAAGTTTGGCAATCGCCAGGTTTATGGACTTGGCAACGGCTTGATGGCTTGTCCCTTCCATGCGACCGATCTGCCGGGTAGAGAGTCCCTGAAAAACATGAAGCCGGAATCGCCGTTTCTGAACCTCGGTCAAAGCGCCCACTGTAAAAAGCTGCTCCAGGGCTTTCCAGGCATACTTGCGGTTCTGTATGTCAACAACTCGTTCTTCCCATTCTTCATCCAGAGCGCGAGTGGCACAATGCTCCGTTTCCTCCAAACCGTGGATCGAAACATCCTTGCGGGTCTGGGCGCTCTCTGCCCGATCCTGCTCATAGTAAATTTGATCGGACAGGGCTTTCAGCTCTGCAAAGTCATGTTCCGTTTTGTCAGGATTCTCCTTCAGATAATCCTCCAGTGTGATTTCTATGATTTCGTTATGAAAGCGATAAACGATATTTGGGCTGTTTTTGTTTATCGCATAGTCGCTTTTGCGATAATTTTGCACCTCTGTTACCTCCGATTTGTTTTTTGTGGAAAACAAATCGGAAGTGGTGGTGCTCGACACCAGTGACCAAGTAGTCGAGAACAAATCAAAAAGCGGCCGAATCTGTAACTCAGTACAAATTCGACCGCTCCAAGTCGTTTATTAAAAAGTCCGCAGAAAAAGCATCTTTTGGCAGGTGGAGGCTTTTCGCTTTTAGAACAATACTCCCGGCCACCATACTTCCATATAAAGATGATTTTCTTTGTCTTGTAAGCCGTGTGTCGTGGTGCGTAAAGACAGCGGAACAGCATAATGCGCTTCTTGAGGTATTGCATAGTGCATCAGACTCCTGTCCATACAAACGGACGGCACACCGGCAGCATCACTCCCTTTCTTAATTCAAATATATGTATTTCTACCGACAGGTCAATGCTGCCGAGCCGAAATAAACCTATTCAGTTTAAGATCAACTCTGCATTGTCCGGTCATCAGCGATTATTCTTTTTTATGCGGATAAAGTCAGTAATCAGAAGTATCAAACCGATTATTCCAATCGCAACTATTACATAGCTTTCATGTAAAATTCCATGAAAGCCAAGAAAGCCACTAAATCCGGTTAAATGGACACCGTTTCCGGTCATTCCCGAAATAGGAAAACGAACAGAAAGTCGCCATAATACAAATATAATCAGCGCCGATATTCCAAACAAACTTCCTCCAAGCCACGTTCTCCATGACATTCGCTTGTTTCCTTTCAATGCAGATTCTTGTGGTGGGGTCGGCTCGGTAATATTGTCCTTTAACAAATAGTCAGTAGATACCTTAAAACATTCACTTAATGAGACGATTTTTTCCAGTTCAGGGGATGCCAAGCCGTTCTCCCATTTTGTGATGGCCTGCCTTGATACTCCTATTTTTTCTGCGAGTTTCTCCTGGGACAGTCCCATCTTTTTTCGTTCCCTTTGAATCTTTTCGGGTAACTTCATAGTGAACCTCCTCACTTTCATTCTATTTTTTCTGTGGTAGCCACTCTACCACCCCACCTATGTCAATTCGGCAACCAGTGGTAGCAATAAAAAAATTATGAAATATTGCAGAAAAGCTCACCGAAACGGTGAGCTTTTCTGCGATAATCAATATTGTGGGTAGCTGCCTATTTTGGTTCTTCCCACAGATGCCCACACATTTTCATAGAGAGAATCTATCCTTCGTTTTTCCCAATCGCATCCGCTAATTGACCACTGACGGCATCTATGTAGAGATATACCCCGTCCCGATCACAGTGGTACAGGTTAGAGTAGCTTGTGCTCTCATTCGGGCTGATGGGGTTGGGCTCTACCACTTCAGTGGCCTCCAACAGACCGACTCCTGACTTTGCAGCAGCAGAAAGTGCTTTTTTCAGCACAGCAATCTGTCCATTGCTCCAAAGCCCCTCCAGATCTTCAAGGACTTTTGGGTCCTGCTCCATGTCTTTGAGAAGTTGTATAACTTGATCTGGAGACAGATATACACCGGAGCAATAGTTTTCGATGATTCGGTTCTGCATGGGGTTTGGAAAGGAAACAGGAGTGATTTGTTCCCATGAGGTGAAGTACCGCGCATATTCTGGCTTTTGTTCCACCAGGAACGAAAAGGCACTACCTCTGGTGTAATAATAATCTCGGAAAAAACCTTGGATTACTGCAATATAGAAGCCGTGGCTTTTGTCAAACAGCTCGTTAGATTCCGTTTCAGCCCCAACGCGCAAGGTATTCAGATATTTTTCGGCATAGAAATCCTCCATTCCATGCTGCGCGGCAAGGGCCAGCACTTTTTCCTCCTGTCCCTGCTGTATCCAGGTTAAGGGAGTAAAATACCATTCCCGCATTTCCTCTGGTGAAATCGGGTGAAAACTCACATCGTATCCCACAAAAATCCTCCTTTCAATCCCACCAGAAGTACCAAACAGTGGACTGCCGCAGCACATCGGCCAGAGCGCCCACGGTGGCGTCCTCCGGCCCCTGGTCAATCACATCGGGACAGAAGCCATACAGTTCCACTGCTGCATCCATAGCCTTCTCCTCGGGAACGGGAGCCGGGAGCAGGAACTCCAACTCGTCGTGGCTCATGGCAGCGGGCACCGCCCCATGCTGTTCAAACCAGTATTTCGCAACTGCCATTAACTCTGGCGTGTTAGGACATTCATTCCAGCCACCAAAGGGCAGATAGGCAAAAATCTCCCAAGGATTCTTCACGGGGATTTTAGCCAGAATGAGAGGATAGGTCATATTATTATCGGAATTCCAGTAGCTTGAAAAACGACGGTTATCATATCCGCCCTCCATCTCGCCCAGGATCTCCTCATCCCAGTCCATATCGTCATCCTCGGCTTCTTCCTTGCGCTGCCCAATCATTTCCTCCAGGACTGCCTTACTGTTCTCGACAGGGGCGGAGAGCATTTTCTTCCGGTATTCGGCAACTTTGTCCGGGTCGAAAGCAAAGTCGTCCTCGCCATCGCTGTCCGGGTCAGAATTCATAATCAGGCATTCCCACAGGATTTCGTCATCCGCCTTAATCAGAACCGGCACAAAGCCCTCTTTGACACTTTCCCGTTTGGCATAGTTATATGCCGACATGATGGGGTCATCATCCGTCATTGAGGGGAAATAGGTACATTCACAGTCCAGATATTCCATCATGGCTTCCGCAAGGTCTGAAGGCTCCAGAGTGGCCTCATCGAAACTCTGTCCCTGCCAGTTGGCGAACCGCTTTTCCATGACTTTTGCCATAGCCTGATAATAGTTTTCATCAAATGGGATGAACAGATAGGCTTCATCCTGGAACTTATCGGAATAATATTGCTCTGAACCGAAATACTCCAAAGCATAGTTATCAATGTCACTGGGGAAGTACGGGCTATCCGCCTCGCCGTAGTAATATCCAGCAAAGGCTGCGCCCTCCTTGTTGAACAGCGCCCCAAAGAGCTGTCCTTTCAGCTGGTCCCGGATAAAGCCACGCAGATCGGCGCGGCTCAGATCTGCCATAAACGGCTGCACCTGCTCCCAGTACCGCTCCATAAATTCCGCGCTCATCAGATCATGCTCTATGCACCAGCGCAGATAGATTGCCATGTGGTTGTAGGCATTGATCTCATTCACCGGCAAGCCCTTTTCCTGAATGGATTCCAGGTGCCATGCGGCATCGTCCATATCGCCGGTGAATTCTTCCTCTGCAAGCGTTCCTCTGGTGATGGCATTCTGGCGGGTGGGATTAACCACAAAACTGATGCCTGCCATTTTTTTAAGCAGAGCGTCCGCATCATGCTCCATCTTATACTCCATCTCATTCCGATAGAGCGGGATCACCTGATAGAAGTTGACCTCCTCGCCGCTCGGCAAAGTGCAGACTTCACCTCCGTTCCAGACAACATCCTGCGGACCTACCAGAAGTGCGGCGCAGAGTTCCGTATCCTCTGCAAACGGCGATTGCTTATCCATTGTGTGGCCAAAGCCCAGCCAGGTATCGTTGGAAATAGGCAGGCGTGCCAACACTTTCAAGAGACCAATCGGCCAGTACCACCGCTCATCCTTCAGGGATTCCTCATCCAGTTTCCAATCCGGTGGCAGAGCGATGGCCAGCTCTGCTCGCTCCAGCTTGTATTCCGCCAGTTCCTCCGGCACATTCATCCGGTGAGCACCCATGCCCATCGTTACCAGTGTGTAATAGTCCCGCTCATCAGAGGGAGGAACAACGCAGATGTCCACATGGATGTCAGGGGAAACCAGCTCATGGAACACATTCTCAAACTCACCAAAGGTGTTTTTGATGTGCTGCTCTATCGCAGACATCTCATCCTCCGAATAAACCTCCGGCTCGCTGTTTTTTCTTGAGGACCAGAAGGCATCCGCCTTCGTGCCGTCCGGGTTCAGGAAAATCTGAAAATACTGATCGTCTCCCGGCTGTTGATAGACAAGACCAATGCGGCGGGTCTGGTCCACAAACACACCTGTTAGAATGCCCTCTGGTTCTCCTTCAGGGGTGTGGGTTAGCCATTCACCGCTGTCCAGCCGTTCCTTGAGCTGCCGCAGCCAGTCGGTTCCCATCTTGGAGAGTCCAGCTTCGTTCATACGGAAGGAAAGCTCCACAAGATGTTCCTTCACCGGGTATTGGAATTCACAGCAGGGGGAATTTTTCTTATAGCTATACCGCTCTGGGTGGAACAGTTCATAAAATTCGGCAAGTCCCGCTTCGTCCACCCGAATGCAGGCTATGGCGCATTGTTTATCATCCGCATTCTCGTCCAGTCCCCGCTGGAGCGTTTGGTCAGCATCGGGATTGATCCAATGATATTCCATCTGTTCCAGGGTGGCTCCGGCTTTGATCTCTTTTTTTAAGGTCAGGAACTCATAATCTCCCGGTTCCAGTTTTAATCCTTGCTTGACGGCATCCAGCGCACCGGATTTATCGCCAAAATGCGCCCGTAGCTTGCCCAGATGGAGCCAGATCCAGGGGTAGTCCGGCTCCTCCAGAGCGCCCCGCTCCGCATATTCCAGTGCTTCTTCCAGCCTGCCGCAATACATCAACGCCACAGAATACCGGTAGTACCAGGTAGCGCAGCCCGTGGCGTTTTTCTCCGAATCCTTCATCCATTCCGCAGCGCGGTAGTAGTGGATGTAATCGTCCAGGTTAAGGCAGGCAAAGGCATACCAGAGGGCAATCTGTAAATCCTGGTGAGCCTGTTTTTCGCTGAATCGTCCTTCTTCTACGCCGCTTTTGATAAAATTCTCCAGCCAGTCGAGCATTTTCCCAAAGTAAGCGGCAGTTCCTTCGTCAAAGGACTCCAGTATTTCAATATCCTCTGTCGAGAGCAGGGAGCCAGTTTCCTCATGAATATCAGGCTCCGGTTCTTTCTCGTCCAGTAGCGGCACACCGCCCACATCCCGCCGAAATGCGTGGAAGTGAGCATAGGGCAGGTCGCTTCCCTCAAAGAATGCCTGTGCCGCTGTTAGTACAGCGGGCAGATCCCAGGCGATAAAATCCAGATACCCACAATACAGACCAGTGGCCCCACCCAGGAAGGTCACGGCTTCCTCTCCTGCATCCCGTAGGATGGCATCCCGCAGGTTATCCCGGAAATCCAGAATAGCTTTCACTCGTTCCTCACCGGTAAAACCGGACAGCGGGTACAGGAGGAATCCAGCGGCAATGCCATCCTTGTGGTACTCATCCACCATATCACTGCGGGCAGTCAGGTAGTCGTTGATGAGCACCGGCAGGCGGCAGCTTCCAGTATAAACATCCAGCCGCCAGTCAGCCTCCGGGTCCTCCACCGGTTCCAGTTCATAGGCAAGATAACTGTTTTCCAAGTAGTCGCTGCCATCCCGCCAGAGAGAAAGCCCCATGCTTTGCAGCAACTCCGGCAGTTCGGAAAGCAGCTTGGCCGGTTCGTCTTTCGGTTGAGCATAAACATCAAACCCAGCAACAAAGGCGATAGCGGAAACTTCTCCGATGGTTTGATCCACCAGCATAGAGAGTGCCCACCAGACCTTGTCTGTGTCCTCTTTCAAGATCGGGGTCAGCTTTTCACAGTAAAGGACCAGACTTACCTGATGATCCTCTGTTTCCTCTGCCCACATCTGCACATCCTCAGCCCGAACTTCAATCTCTCCAGCTCGCAGCTCGAACCCCTCACAGGGCTGGCGGCCTACCCAGATATTCCAATGCTCAAGCACCGATTCTGGGGCCTGCTTCTGGAAGTACACCAACGGGAACAGGCGGGAGCGAAGCCCCTCTGGACTGAGGATCAATTCATGCTTTTCGCCATTGAAGCCCAGCTCGAAGGAAGTATCACGCAGGGCCGTCTTGAGTGCATTCCCGCATTTTTCAACCAGTTCTTCGCCGCGCTGGTGTGTTTCGTCCGTATCTATGATTTGACGCAGTTCTGCCTCAATCTGAGAAAAGGCTGCCCATGCTTCCTGCGTCCTTTCACGGAAGTTCTTTTCAAAGCGGGGCAGGGACAAACGACGGCGGCAATCGTTTATGTACTCCTGAGTATCTTTGTCTCCGGGGCGGGCTTTCAGGGCCTTTTCAAAGTAACGCAGGGCGGGGCCTTCCTCATCCAGACAGTAATAGGCCAAAGCGATTCGATAATTCCAGCAGTGATCTTCGGCAAAATACTCCTCATGGGGAGCCAGAAGTTCCAGCGCCTTTTCAAAAGGCTCCCGTTCTCCTATATGTGCAACGGCAATATATGCCTTGGCCAATTCGCTGTCCAGTTCCGGGGTGCGCTCCTCGGCAGGAATCGCTTCCAGGGTGTCGATTACCTTCTGCGCTTCATCCTGTTCAAACCATTGCTGGCATTGTTTCAATAAATCCATATCATGATCTCCTTTTCCATCTTCGGTAGGGATAGGTTTCACTAATAAGCAGAGCTTGTAATTTCAAAGCTAAAATTCATATCTGCATTTATGGTGGCTTCTTCATTTGTGGCTGGTTGTATCACAAACTCAAATGTAGGTTCATAGTCCCCGTCCTGCAAGGTTTCTCCACCCAAAATCTCGATATGATACCAGCCATTTGCAAGCTCAATCATCGGCTTCTTATGCACTCTATAGTAAGAAATCAGATCTTTCACCTTTTCAGGCGTAAACTGTTCCAATATTGGCCATGTAAAAAGCATCAGCATATTATGATCTACTTTGAGGGAATAGCCACTTTTTCTAAGCTGCAATCGGTTTCTTTCTTTGCACAGCTCCGGTCTATCACCAGAGAGATTGAACAATATGGTATAGGGATAGTTTTCAATACCGGTCATTGGGATTACAATTCCTTCGGCAAATATCCTGTCGCCGCTTTCGTTTGTGGTAAACTCCATCGCTAAATCATCTGAAAGATGATTTGCCTGCTTCCAGTCCTCCAGCAACAAAATGTCACCAAGGAGAAAATAATTAACAAGATCGTTTAATACTTCCGTAAACCTATATATCATCCATTATGCCTCCCTTACAATCCTGTCCGTTGCCAGCCGTCCAGCCGCTCCTGCACCGCGTCAATCATCCAACCCTCGCCCACGCGCTTCATGAGAAAGCGGCGGTCAAAGCTGGTATTTTTCTCTCTGGTGTAGATGTAGAGCTTGTTCTTAGTGATCTGTTCCGCGTCAAGGAATTCTTCCCCGTTGTAGGTGCCCTGGGCGCTGTATGAGAGGGCCAGAGGCCGGTAGCCCAGACGGGGCTTTTCGCTCACATACTTCTCCCAGATCGCCAGCAGGCGGGGCACAGCC
>ERZ857998.847-NODE-847-length-39716-cov-12.828219_pt1 | contig 39716 bp, 38 predicted proteins | sample MGYA00519954_ERZ857998 | MGnify/ENA primary metagenome ERZ857998 (study PRJEB31778, sample SAMEA3449424) | human gut metagenome | biome: human gut; feature: human-associated habitat; material: faeces | place: United Kingdom | collected 2010/2012 ...
AGCCCTGTTCTGCCTGTTGGAAGAGGTTTACACGGTCAAAACCACCCGTTACCGTCCCTTTCTTTGTATTCTTGTGGTTGGTTAGCGGTGATAATTTTTTCTTATTAGATTGGTCTTTTCGGCTCACAATCAAATGACAGTGCATGTTTAGTTTATTGTCGGAACGGCTACGGTCAAAGTGTATCTTCCCGTAAAATTTTATATCCGCTTCGGATAGCCCTTTGTTGAAGTTCTTGGCATATTCAGGAATAAAGACTTCCCGAATATACCGTTTCATAGCTTCGGCTTTCTCCTGCTCGGTATTTCCCATTGCCTGAAGCTCCTTTTCCGATGGGCTGACATGGATAGCATAAAACTTAGCATCCGTTTTCAGGAGTTGCCCAATATTGGTGTCTATCTCTTTTACGACTTTTGATTTATAGATATTGTCATCTGTCAGATTGAAAAAGCTTTCTGTATAGATACCCTTTTCCATTCGTTCTAAATCTTCATGCTCTAAATAATTTGCGAGTTGCCGGCTACTTCCAGCATTATTATATGTACCGTTTGATGGCGGGGCAAAGTCGATGTGCATAATCCTATATATTTATCAGATTGATGATTTCAGCTTTCAGGTTCTCTTTACGTTTGCTATCCATCACACCGCAAGCAGAAAGTTCTGAATAGAGTTGTATTAGGTGAAGCAACTTTTTATAATCCCGTTGGTGTATCTGGTAGAGTGCGTTAATCTGTTTGGACTGGTTGTTTATCACATCGGCATGATTGCCGAACTGCTCACTTAACTTTTTGAGTACGGCTGTTTGTCTCTCCTGACTGGCTTTCAGTTGAGAGAGAATAAGAGTTTCCAAAGTTTTGCCGATAGCATCGAAACGCAAAGCGATAGAATTTGTTGCCCGTATCATGGGATTTAGTTGTTCTTCCTCATAGTGACGGATGAAGCGAATAATATCATCCTGTCTCTTATTTATTTTCGCCAGTTCCGATTTTACAGATTCAGGGGCTTCGGATGGGTTGATGTGTGCCTTATCTATATATCCGAACGCCAACTTTACAACTTCGCTCTTTTTCAGTGAATAGCGTTTGCATATCTTCTCTACCAAAGCTGCCGTTTCCTTGTCTATGGAAATGGTAGTGAATATCGTTTTCCGACCGCTGTTTGGCATGGTAATTACTTTTTTTATAGAAATATGAATAGATAAATACCTGATAATAAGTATTGCAACGAAAATACTTATTACAGGTGTCATTACAGCGTGTTCTTGTAACACGCTAAAGCCGAAGGCTTTGCCCCGCAGGGCAAGAGGGAAGAACAGGACTTGTCCAGTTCCCTCTTGCTCGATTTAGTGAAACAAGCTGAACCGATAGGTGAGGCAGTTTGTGCTAAATCGGGGTGGTAGCACAAAGGAATAGCCTGAACACAGGCTTCTTTCCTCTGCTACTTTTTGCTATCAGAGCTGATTAGCCAACTGATTGGCTTTTTCAAACTGTTTGTAGGTTTGAGAATCGGCATACTCACGGACGAAAGCTCGAATATCGCTGGCTTTATAATACGTTTTTCGTCCGATGGTAAAGTAGGGAAGTACCCCTTTCGCCCGATAGCGTTGTAGGGTTCTGAAAGATGCTTTCAACAGAAATGCTAAGTCTTGATTATCTAATAGCCTTTCGTTTTCATCGAACACGGTATCAGTATTGATAAGGGATTTCAAGTCTTGCCCGATTTCGGTGAGTTTTTTGGATAGCTTCTCCATCCACTTCTCGAAGTTTTCATTGTCTATATACATTTTGCTTCAATTTTAAGTTCAACATTATTGTTTTCAATCGATTGATGAAGCAAAGTTCGGCAGAATAAGGAATTAAAAATAGAGGAGTCTGGTATTGACCCCTCTATATGGAAAGCATAAGCGGCTATTTATCAATCTATTGCAAAATCATCTTTTTTCATCTTTGTTTTTCTGTGCTGCTTGCCGTTTCTTATATTCTTTAAGAAGAACAGCTTTCATAGCATCAAGCGTTTTTGTAATGTTGTACGGTTTACGTTTGTATAGTTCCCTTTGACGGTCATAGATGCCATTAAAACTAAAACCAAAAGCCTGTTCAAATACATCGGAGAAAGCAATAATAGAGGACTTCTTTCCAGTACTGTCGGCAATGCCACCTAATAACATCAGGGCTGAAAGAATTTCGGTCATACCCATAATTCCAAGATATTGGAACTTAGGTATGACCGATAAAGGAGATTCAAATACTAATGGAGTTGCCGAAGAAAACGATTCGGGATGCGTGATTTTGAAATTTAGCAGTTCCAGTTCTGCGTTAATAATCGCCAGTGCCTTTTGTGAAAATAGCTTTTTAAGCGCATTTTTCCCCCTGCCCGTAAAGAGGTGTTGTTTCAAATGAAGCTATCTCGATACGGGTAGCTACAAGAATCCGATAAGCAGTCAAATAATCATTTTCATTACTTACGGTTCTAATTTGTTTGACAAATTCGCCATAGGCTTCTTGCATTTCTTCGTTAGTTACTTTTTGTGAGGTTTCAGACAATAGTCCGAATAAGCTCATGTTTAACAATTCGTTCATAGGCATAATTTTTAATTTGTAAATATTGATATTTAGATAAAATCATATTTTATTTTTTATGCTACATGAACAGCTAACTACTTATCTATATATTAAATTCTAACTACACTTTAACAACATTAGGTAATCAAATTCACTTTCTCCAATAATTTCAAAACCCATTTTCTTGTAAAGTTTGACGGCGTAGTTTGCTTTTTTGACATTTAAAGAGGCTTGTTTGTATCCGTTGCAATGCAAGTGTTTAATCATGTTTGCCATTAACTGTGTGCCAATACCTTGATTTCTATATTCTTTATACAGAGCAATTACAAATACAGGGGTGTTGTCGTCAAAATAACCATAGCCTTTTATGTTGCCTGAGAAAGTCCGAACCCAAACTGCTCCTATAATTTTATCCCTTAAATCTGCTACTAAACAAAAATCATCCTTATTACACCCAAAATCCTTTATATAAGCATTCATTTCTGGTTTTTCAAGTATACTTTTAGGTATAAAAGTACTTGTATCTGGTCGATATATTGCCTCATAAAGTATCTCTTTTAGTAGACTAATTTCGTTAGGCTCTATTTCTCGTATTGTTATTTCTTTCATAATCAAAATCTTATAGTTCATTAAATAAATGATATTCTCTTTTTCATTTTTATTAATGCTAATGATTCGTTTTGAAAGCTCAACCATTTTTCTATTTCGTATGGTAAATAGCCTAATTTCGAATACAATAAAATACCTTTTGTGTTCGTATTAAAACACGAAAGATGAAGTTCTAAAACACCATATTTTTCTATGGCAATTTGCTCCATTGTTTGAATTAGGTATTTGCCGATTCCAAGATTTCGATAGTTAGCATCTACCACTACATTCCCTATCGAAGCATATTGACTTTTCTTCACCTCGTAGAAATTTGCAAACCCAACAATAATGTCATTAAACAAAATAACTGTGGAATCAAGGCGGCTATTAATGGCAGATTCTAATTGGCTTTCAGTCAATGGATATTCAGCTTTAGGAAACATAAAAAACAATTCTTCCTCATCTTTAGGTAGCTGACATAATTTTTTTAGATTACTAACTTCAACAGTTCTATGGGATAAATAATTTGTGTCCATAACATAAATTTATTACGTATATATTTGTAATGCAAATATATAATCAAAATATGGGAAGGTAAAATTAACTATACTAAAGAATAGCCTTATTAGTGGATTTACTATCTTTGTACTCTACTATAACTGGAAAGCAACATGACAACTAAATCCACATTCGTATCATCTCATCCGTCCCACGTCTTTGATACAGAAGATAGTATCGACTATTCGGAACGGAACCAGCATTTTATCCAATGTTTGAAAGCACTTGAGGCTTTGATGGATATTGATGCCTATATTCTTGATTATATGAATAAAAAGATACTGTATGTTACGAAAGGAAGCTCACTCTTTTTGGGAAACACTTTGGATGACATCCAAAGAGAAGGGTATCTGTATTTTGAGAAATTCATACATGAGAAGGATATTGAGACAAGAGCTCCTTGTAATAGGAAAGTTTTTGAATATTTCTATTCTTTACCATTAAATAAAAGATTGAATTTCAACGGTTATTATACATATGATTTGAGGGTTAGGGATAGAAGAGGCAAAATGATTCTGATAAACCAAAAAATAACCATACTTGATTTAACCAATGACGGGGTAATAAGATTGACACTTTGTGTTATCAGCTATCCTACCGCAGAGAAGCCGGGCAATGCCTATTTGAAACTGAATGACAATTCGGTTGTTTGGCAGTATATACCATCTATAGATAAGTTCGTGGAAGTAAAAACCCAAAGACTTACCTCAAAGGCAATGACGATTTTGAAACTCGCAAGTAATGGAAAAACCGAGACTGAAATAGCTGAAATACTTGGAATATCAATTCCCACAGTCAAATACCATAAGAAAAAGATATTTGCACGTATTGGAGTGAAAAATACCGCTGAAGCCATTCAATGGATGAATAACCAAAAGAAATTGGTTAAAAGATAGACGATTAGTTGATATATAAAAATAGTTATTTACCTTTGTAAGGAGTTATTTGAGGTAGTGGCAAAACACAGCAGACTAAAGTAGTTTGCTCATTTCTATATCGTTACCCATTGCTATTTCTCTTTCTTCTAAATATCTATTAATCAATAGATAAAATTAAAATCTTCTACTGCTTCACCGGTTTGGCTTACATCGACGTGATGAACTTGAAAGCAGAAAATATCCGGAAAAACTTTGATGGCAAACTTTGGATAATGACTAAACGAATAAAAACCAATGTAAAAGTCAATGTGCCATTGATGGACATACCTAAGATGATTCTCGACAAATATGCAGGTCAACTACCACAGGGCAAATTGCTGCCGGTAATCAGTAACCAGAAGATGAACGCTTACCTGAAAGAGATCGGGGATGTTTGCGGTATCAATAAGAACCTGACTTTCCACAATGCTCGTTGTTTTTCCGCTACCTGGACACGCTGTTAAAATTGTATATCCACGAGCATCTAGGTATGCTTGTCGCTGATGTGTTACATCGTATTCTATATTCATGGTACCAAATGGGTAATCGCGTCTTGAATATATGATGGTAAAGCGAACTTTATGTCACCGCCTTCTTCTTTCTTATCTAACAAAAATGAATTCAGTGTTTGAGCAAATTCAGCTTTCCCCGGCAAACATTTCCACATCAGCAAGGCGACATTCTGCTGTTCTTCTTCGCTCATATCTCGATCTTCAAGTCCAGCCATATAAGAATCCACTTTGCTTATACCTGCTGCATTCTCTTGCTGTATCAGTTCGTAAAGCCAAGTTCCTTTCGTCTTCTCTTTATTAGTAAAAACATTTGCTTTACATATTTGGTATTCCAGAGTTTTCTTTCCCGAACTAATTTTAATATTTGCCTGACCGTTGGCCATGGCGTTCATATTGTTAACGCGACCATTCACATACCCGCTATTGATTCCGTCTCTTAATACATTTAGTTTCGCGTATCCATTTTCCACAAGAGAGTCCAGATTATACTCTTTATCTTTAGAATCAGTAAACTGGTCTTCGTCTGTTACAAAAGCAGTCTTAATTGGTAATCTTTTTTTATCATTTGAAGAGTTAAACAACATTAGGAACTGGTAAAAAGCCGTTCCATCCGTATCCACTATTTCTATCTGGTGGTCAATAAGTGATTTGCCAATCAACTTAGAGAATGTTTCTACTAACTGACACTCTGATATGCCTTCAATAAACAGACATCCATTAGAAAATAGCATTTGCGAGCGAGTAACATCAAAATACCGGGCAATCATCTTTCTGTAGGCTACTATTTCTTTCTCCTTTAATAGCCTGTTGTTACTAGCAACATCACGGACAATATTTTCCGTGTGTCGCTCTTTAAAACAATTACCCACATGATAAGCTGCATTATTCTTCAGCAAAATCAGATTCTCCAGCGGTATCTTTGATGTCAAAGTCGGCGAATGGGTTGTGATGAATGTCTGACTATTCTCACTAGCATCTGCATTTTCAAGGAAGTTATACAAATTAACCTGCAATTGTGGGTGAAGATGAGCCTCCGGCTCTTCTATCAACAATGCATATACACTGACATTATCATCTGTATGACAATCTTTGATGTCACTCAATACCGAAGCTATATATATTAAATTGTTGTACCCAAGGCTATTTTGAGTCAAAACAAATCCTTTTTGATCAGCGGCAGAATATGGCAGGAAAGGTTTAATGATATTAACGATATACTCAATCCTATTCTGCTCTATATGCAGTTTTACGTCCTGAAGTTCTGACCTGTTTATCTGGTTCAGGTTGTCGTTTATACCAGTTTGAGTTTCCCTTACTTCTTGTCTCTGCAAAAGTTGTTTGTTTGCGCTATCCACTATACTTTTCACATCATCCTCCGAACCCGCCCTGTCAACCTTTCTTTTAATGACCCTTCCTAACAGGTTATTGCGAGTACTCATCAGGTCACGCGTACTGTCGCGTAATGCCCCCAGATAATATGGATGAAAATAATGAAACGTATCCCAGTCAGCACGGAGACCATTCTCTTCTTTGCCTGTTATGTATGAGGAATAAATCCTTCCCTTCTCCTTCATCTCGAAACTCAAATGAACCCTAGCAGTCATTGTTCCATCGTCTTTTCTCTCCAAATACTGATAGAAAGCCCCTTCTTGTTGTGCAGACAATCCTTCAAACAAGTAGCAAATATCTATTCGCGTTGACGGTATTACTGTTGTTGACCCGTCAGCGTTTTGTGTAACCTCCACATGGAAATCCTCTTTCGAAATCTCTATATCACGATTAGGTTCACCCCATGCGTAGAAAAGGCGAATCGCATCCATCAAAGATGTCTTCAACTGCCCATTGGCTCCGATAATCACATTCAATTTCTTATCGAATTCCACTAATAGTTCCTTGATTCCCCGAAAGTTCTTTATGTAAATCTTACTTAAATACATAAATCTGCGATTTTATGTTACAAATATCTTCATCCCTGAATTGAAGCATTTTCAGTATCAGTGCAAAAAGAAAGTTCTTTGCCAAAAGCCTCAACTTCTTCTGCTACGACTTTCTTTAGTTCTTCCTGTGGTGCAATTAACCGATAATCTGCCACACCTATAGGTTTACCCATTTCTTCCAATGCCAGTTCCACTTCCACACGGTCTTTCTCGGCGCATAGAATAATGCCGATAGAACGATTCTCATCTTCCCTACGCTCCAAGCGGTCAAGCAATGACAGAAGTAGTTCATCTTATCTGCATATTCCGGCTTAAACTCGCCAATTTTCAAATCAATAGCTACAAGGCAATAGCCCACGATGAAAGAAAAGCATATCAACTCTACTCCGCTTTCTAGTGTATTCGAGCACATGCTGATTGCCTATATAGGTGAAGCCTTTGCCAAGTTCCAAAAGGAATTGCTTTACCTTTTCTACTAATCGAACTTCAAGTTCTGTTTCCAATATAGGGGCTTTAACACCAAGGAATCCCAAATTATAACCGCTTCTGAACACCTCATTGGCAAACATCGCCTGTGCGGCAAGTAGTGTTTGCTCGAAATTATTATCAGAAGGCTCATTTTGCCTCATGTGCATTTTCAGAGAGATGGCACTAGATAGAAGTTCACGATTCCACCCTTTTGATATTATTTCCTGTGCATAGTATAATATGGCATTGTCATCTTCCCGAACTTACGCATCAAGGTAAGTATATGTCCCCATGGTATAACTGCGACAAGCTGTCGCAGTTTTGACTCGCTACCACAGAAGCGTTCATAGAATTTCTTCATGTCCCACAGGTTTCTAGGAGAAACACCCATCTGAGGGTAGCGTTGCTTCAAGTCATAGGACAAACGATTGACTACGCTACACCCATGCTTGCTCTCAACTTTTCTGTCATGAAGCAATTTCCCTATTTCCCAATGAGCCGTACCGATGGCAGAACATACTGCTGTTGCTACCATAGCTCTTGTTCTGTCAATAACTGCGACAGCCTGTCGCAGAATTGCATCATACTCTAATCCTTGTATTTGCGTAATGTCTGTCATGGTCTCAATCTTTACCCGTTATAAGTTCTCGCTTGTCAATGTCAAGTAACGTTGCAATCTTGTCTAATGTGTATAGGTCAGGCTGGGAGACATTAGTACACCACTTGCTTACAGTAGCTGGATTTTTCCCTAATTCCTCGGCAAGCCATTTAGCTGTTCTCTTCTTTTCAACAAGCACAACTTTGATTCGATTTAAATCCCTCATTTATAAATATCTTTAACTTGAACGCAAATATATACAAAATAGTTGGCGATAAGTGGATTTTGAAATACAAAACTTATTTGTACATTCGTTTTTCATAATTATTAAAAAGTTCTCGTTATATTGAGTCCAAAAACAGAACACTATGGCCATTCTTCGCAGGTAATACTTTCAGCACAAAACTTGCACACTTCATTTATTGTGATTTACAAAAGTTAAATTCAGCTTTACTTATGCATTCAAAGAAAAACCATTCCACTTTTCTATCGCGCCAACAATAAATAACTGATAATCAATTGTATTTACACTTAATGATTTTTATATCTTGGCCGAAAAAAGGGAAGAGAAAGCCGCAAAACGGGCAACTCCTGCTTTGTCCGCACAAATTCTGCTCCCGATCTTTCCTTTCTCTTTCCCGTATTCAATCAATATATAGTCTTTTTTCGTATATTTACCGCGACAAACCAATTAATTAGACGATGCCTATGGCATAAACGGAGAAATATTAAGAGATAAAATATAAAAAGCGTTAGCTTTTATTCTTGCTTTTGAAACTTGGCCGTTTTAATCGCAGACAAGAGTAAAGCGTAAACGCTCACGGAAACGTGGGCTTTACTCGTTTATTTGTCTGCACGGTTGGCCAAGACCTCAAAAGCAAATAAAAGGTACTGTCCCACGTCTTTTTTATATGTGTAACTAAACTTCCGCCGGGGGACGGGCGGGACCGATTTACACACATGAAACACAATCTGCCTATCTCTGCTCTATCGGTCGGAGCCGTGCCGACCGGATTCGATCAATACAACATTACCGGCCTCCGCAACGACATGAAAGATTTTCCCGGTTACGAACGGGTTAACGGATGTTCGCGGCTATGTCGGTGAAAAGAATCTTTTTATCGGTCATTTGCCTGTCGTGCTTTCTGTCGGCCCATGCCGGACAGGGAGCCGATTCGGTGCGTATCTACTACCGAGCAGGCTACCGCTACGTTGAACCGGGATTCCGCGATAACCGCGCCGCGCTGGACCGACTGGTACGGTATATCGGCGAGGCACGCTCTGCGGGCCGCCTCGAACGTATCTCCATACGTTCCTACGCCTCCCCGGACGGGGCTAACCGTGCCAACGAACTGCTCTCCGAACGGCGTGCCGATTCGCTCTCTTCATGGATAGTCCGCCACGGCTCCGTTCCCGCCTCCCTGATCGACAGGCAGGCCGCCGGGATAGCGTGGGACGAACTGCGGGCACAGGTGGCCGCATCCGGCATGCTGTACCGCGACGAAGTGCTCGACGTGCTGGACAACACGCCCGTCTGGATCTTCGATGAAAAGAACCAGGTCGTGGGCGGCCGTAAACAACGGCTGATGGACCTGCGCGGCGGCGAACCTTATCGCTATATGCTGCGGGAGTTCTTCCCCGACCTGCGAAGCAGCGTCGTCGTGACATTATACTTCCGGTCGGAAGAAACACCGGAAAGCACGCAACCGCCTGCGGTCGCTCCGCCCCCTGCTCCGGAACCTGGACTGAAACCTGCGGAGAACGACGAGCCGCAACCGGCAACCGTTCCCGATACGGCCGCCGCACCTGAACGTACGGACGAAGCCGGGGAAGCAATCCCGGCACTTATAGGCAAGGCCAGTCCCGAAGCGAAGGGGTGGACTCCCCGGCTCGTAGTCAAGACCAACGCCGTCGGCTGGGCTATGGCCATAAGTAATGTCGCGGTGGAGATAGACCTCTCGCAAAAGCTGTCGCTCAACATTCCGGTTTACTACTCCGCATGGAACTACTTCAGCGGGACGACCAAGTTCCGCATGCTGGCCGCCCAGCCCGAACTGCGTTATTGGCCCACGCGGGATCGCCGCCTCTTCGCGGGCGTCCACTTCGGCGTCGCCTCGTACAATCTCGCCCTCGGCGGCAAGTGGCGCATACAGGACCACGACGGGATGACCCCGGCTTTGGGCGGAGGCGTAAGCGTCGGCTACCGGATGCCCCTCGGCCGCAGCGACCGCTGGAACGTCGAGTTCTCGCTCGGCGCGGGCGCGTACCGCCTGCATTACGACAAGTTCCACAACGAACCCGGCGGAGCGTATTCCTCGACCGTCCGCAAGACCTTCTTCGGGGTAGATAACGCCGCCGTGTCGTTCTCCTATACGTTCGACCTGAAAAAGAAAGGAGGCAGGCGATGAAAAGACTACTGTACCTGGCGATATGCCTTCCGCTGGCATGGCTGACCGCCTGCGACGTGCACGAATTTCCGGATGATTTCGGAACACCTTCGACGATGGAGGTCCGGATCATGGCCGACATAAACTTCCTTACCCCTTTTGAGGATGTCCATGAAATTACCCGTGCGGGCGCTGCCGGAACGGAAAACGCCGCAGGGCCTGCCCGGTTGATCGTCGAGGCTTATACCGACAACCATCCCGGCGGGGAACTGTACCCTTCCGATATATACGGGGCCGAACCTTGCTTGCGGCAGGTGATCCCGTTGGACGAAAGGGCCTTTTGCGACGATCCCGTAGAACTGACGCTCGAATTGGCTCCCCGGGCCTACCTGCTCCTCGCATGGGCCGATTATCAGGATGCCGAAACGGGGGATGAATTGCATTACACGGCCGACAGACTTCACAGCGTATGTTTCTGCGGAACTTATCGCGGTAATGCGGAAACGAAAGACGCCTTCGCCGCCAACAAACGCATAGACCTTTCCCGATACAGAGGACAGCGGAACGCAGTCGTCGAGGAACGAATCACCCTCGACAGGCCCCTCGCCCGCTACGAGATCATCACGCGCGACGTGGCGGAGTTCCGGCGGCAGCGTGCCGCCGAAGCGAGAACGGGCGGCGACCTCTCCTCTTACCGGGTCGAGGTCGCCTACCGGGGATACCTGCCGTCCACGTATAACGCGGCTACGGACAATCCCAGCGATGCCGTGCAGGGAGTCGCTTTCAACGCATCGCTGGCCGAAGTGACCGAAACCTCGGCTACGCTCGCTTTCGATTATGTGTTCGTCAACGGTACGGAATCCGCCGTAACGGCCGACATACGCATATATGACGACGGCGGCGAACTCGTCAGCGAAAGCACCGGCATCCGCATTCCCTATAAGCGGAATGTCGTCACCCGGATATACGGGGACTTTCTGACCCGAAGCTACAATTCCGGTGTGGGCATCGATCCGGATTATGACGGAGAATACGATATCTACCTTTAAGTTTCACCTTTTTAATAATTCTAATTCTATGAAAAAGTTCACATTGTTTTCATTGGTGATGTTATCGGCCGCGTTGGCCTTTACATCGTGCAGCAAAGAGCTTGATCCGGGACAAGTCCGGACGAAGGAAGTAGCCGTTTCACTCGCTACGCGGCTGCCGTCGGCCCCGCAATCGAGGGCCGTAACCGAACAGGTAGCGGACATAGAGGGATACCACCTGCGGTATATCCTCGAAATCTGGACAAGCGGCGATAAGCCCGAACTCTACAAACGGATCGTAAAGGAGGCGGACGCAGACAAGACGACCTCTTTCGACGTCACGCTCCTTTCCGGCCATACTTTCGATTTTCTCTTGTGGGCCGACTATGCCGAGGACGGCGGCAACGAGGATATGCACTATACGACCGTCAACGGTTTGAAGGAGGTCAGCCGGTCCGAAAAGACCTATATTACCGACGAGCAGCACGACTACGGGCTGGCAGCCACCCGCGATGCTTTTTCGGCACACAAGCAAGTGACCGCAGATGCACCCATAAACGAAACCATTACCCTGACCCGTGCCGTAGCGCAGCTCAATATCTTTACTACGGACTATGAGCAGGTGGAGGAGAGCTTCAGACCCGTCTACACCGGCCTTACCATAACGACGGCGGCGGATTTCAATGTACTGACCGGGACTTCGTTCGGTTCGGCGACTTCCGATCTCCGCTCGTATGTGGCTGTCAAGACCGAAAAGGAAGGTACTACGCCCGACAAGAACAAGGTGTTCACCGGCTATTATTTCACTTCGTCCGAAGGGAAAAACGTAGTGGATATGGACGTGCATTTCTACCGTGCCGACAATAGCGAAGTCGTTACATATAACATGACCAACATTTCGTTGCAACAGAACTACCGCACCAACGTGACCGGCGCCCTGCTTACTCAAACCGGAACGCTCCATGTCGAGACCGAAGCCGCTTTCGCCGGAGACGACATCGAAACGACCGAGCCGAAAGATACGCCTACCGAAACGGGACTTTATTATTCGCTGGACGGTGAAGCTTGGACGAAATGGGAAACAGCGGATATGCCGGAAGGGACCTATTCTTCGTTCGCGGCGCTCTCCGTAGGAGGAACGAAAGTGACATCGAATCAGCTTACCGCGATAAAGAACCGGAATCTCGAAGTGATCGACTTGGGCAGAGCCGTGTATGAACGTAATTATATGCCCGGTACTCTTTTCGATGCCAACACTTCATTACGGGCATTCGTATTTCCGGAAGGAATCACCTATGTGCCATCCTATTTTTTCCGGGATTGCAGCCATTTGTCAAGCGTCGGTCTGTCCAGTACAATGACAGAAGTTTCGGTCGGCAGCTTCCAGAACTGTACCTCGCTGACCGAAGTCACACTGCCCGAAAGCGTAACCAAATTATCTCAAATGGCTTTTAGGGACTGTGCAAATCTGAAAACGATAAATTTCGACCATATTGCTGAATATGGGAATATGGCATTTGCCGGATGTACTAATCTGGAGTTGGATGTGACTCTCCCCGCAAATATGACCGTAATACCGAGCAATCTATTTTTAAATTGTGCGAATATCCGTTCCGTAACTTTCCCGTCAGGATTGGAAACCATAAATTATAATGCGTTCTACGGTTGTTCGGGCATAACGGAGATCAATCTGCCCGAATCGGTGACCGAAATCCAGTACGGGGCGTTTGCCGGGACATCCATATCCGAGGTCGAACTGCCCGATGGGATAAAGGTACTTTCGGATAGAATGTTCCTAAATTGTAAAAACTTAGTATCGGTAAAATTCGCCGACGATATTACATCCATAGGATCCGAGACTTTCCGTAATACGGCTCTTGAGTCGATTACCATTCCTGGCACGCTATCCGTTGCTACCCAAGCGGCGTTCGCCAATATGCCGAACCTGAAAACCGCCGTTATCGAAGACGGGGAAGCTCCGTTGACATTCGGACTCGGATTCTTTTATCAGGATGAAGCGTTGACATCCGTGACCTTCCCGTCCAATACGGCCGCTTTCAACAATAGTGTGTTGCTCGGATGCTACAATCTGGAAACCATCACCTGCAAAGCTATGAAAGCCCCTGCGGTGAAATTCGAGGATTTCGGAATGATCAATGAAGACCACGGCAGAAACTATCTGGCAGGCTTGAACGTGCCGGACGGACAAAAGAAACTGATCGTACCTACCGGCGCGACCGGATACGAAGACGATCTTCAGGAAGACGGGACCGAGAACTACTGGAAAACCGTGCTGTTGAATCCCGACAAATGCGGTTACACGATCGAATACCGGGATTTGTAATAACCTTTCGACGAGGAATATCCTCTACATAACATTAGTACACGAAGTAAACCGGGACGCACTTATATAAGTGCGTCCCGGTTCGATTATGTTCGGTCCGTTCGTGAGGTTAGAACGGGTCTTCGGTAGGTCGGTAATTTTTGTAGGGAGGCGTATATCTGCAAAGGTTCGGGGATTCAGTTTAGTCGGGTTAGCTTTATATATAAGCTAAACTAATGTAAACTAAATTCAGGCGGGTAGATTGGATTGCCTGTACGCTTTTGTTTTTGGAAAATGTTTAACTTCGCAAATGCGGTGCACCTCGATAACTCTTTTTCTTTTGGCCAGCAAAAAACAAGTATCATTCAAGCGATAAGAGGGGGATAATGCAATTGTCAGGGAAAACGCTCCTAAATGTGCTGACGAAAAGAAAAAGAAACACGAAACAAGAGTGCCGAGAGGTGCTTAGATTGCCGATGCTATATCCCCTTTTGTTCCTATATTGTTTCTTTCAACGGTTGTTCTTAGCTATATTTTACTGATTAAATGTTATTTATGCAAATATAGGATAACATTTACCAGATTTCGTATAAGCAAAACAAATTTGAACGCTTTTCAATATGGTTGGGTCGAGTATAGTCGACGATGTAAAAGTAGGGAAAAATTTCTTTAAATGGATTTTTTTGAATATTTCCCATAATTTTTTTTTGTGTTTTGATGGTTGTTTCCTGTTAAGAAATTTGTTTTTGGCATTCTTTTATTATTAAATATGTGTAATTAATGTTTATGTGGTATTTAACATTTACGGGTTAAAAAAATGTTAAATGACTATTGTTTTATTGAAAAGGGGCTTGTATATTTACGACATACTTTGTTATGAATATTTAACATTATTTGTCATATTCTGGTCGAAAATCAATATTAACCAAACATATATATTTCCCATGAAAAGCAATAGAAAAAAATGCAATCTCAACCAGTTGGCGGGGATTATGCCAATTATCGGGAATGAAGAACAGAAAAATTCCGTAGGTGGAGATTACTATTACTCAGAACAAGGAGAGTTGCTTGGTTATCAGCCTGGGGGCAATCAAATTCGCGTGATTGATAAAGCGCAATACAGTAATGGAATGTATAGCACCGCTAAATTACTTTGTTATGCGTCTTCTGAGGCTCAACGTAATGTGTTTTCCAAGATAGCGGGAGTCGATTGTCAAGTCACGGCCGGTGCCTCGGTTCCAGATGCCAACGGCTATGTTGAAGAAGCATATTGTACGCCTTCGGGGCAGATCTATATGAATTATTACGGAAGTGTATACCGGCAGTGTGATTTTTGGGATGTATATTCGACATTATTGCATGAAAGGACTCATTTGGGACAAATAGGCTCCAATTTGACTAGTGATGACCGGGAATTATTGGCCCGGCAAGCGCAGATAAACGATCCTTACTTCAGCCGTTGTTCCGAAGATTACCAATTGCGGGTGTTATGTGATTTTGTACTCCGTGGCGGAACAGTTTATTTCTAATTTTAATTGAAATGAAGAAAGTTTACCATGGGAAAAGGGGCATTGCAATGTTCATTCTGGGTATTTGGATTCTTATTACATCGTGTGCAGATAGCGTAAAAGTTCCTCCTCGGCAGTTTCATAGCTGGACGAGCGATGTGATATTTCTCGACAGTACTCGTTACCTGATGGACCGATCGCCTCTGTATGGACTTGGAGGTTATGAGTATTTGCTGCCCATAGGAGTGACGATGATAGATCCGCCATACCCCCCCGGAACAATAGGAAACGATGATAAAAAATACGCAGCGATCTGGACGTTGGTTGACAGCATGCTTTATCTGAGAGCTATCGACGGCATAAGAACGGTACCGAGAGTCTACATGAGTACGCAATATATTCCGGAAATGAAGAAATTCCTCATAAGTAAAAAAGCGGTGAAAAAAGCCGAAACTCCTCTCGATAAGACACCCATTCGGGCCGCCTGGGTAACAGGCTTGTTTTACGTCAAAAAAGCGGTGGATAAGCCCGGGGAATTCTTCGATTTGGGCGCATGGAGAAAAAGTCCGTTTCAAGAATTGACTTTCGACGAGGGGAAACTCGTTTCGGTCAGGGAAATAGAAACTCTTCCCGTTACGGAAGACGATGAAAAAGAATACCAGAAAAAGTTAATAGAGAACAGGGAGAATCGGGGTAAAGTAAACGAATACATGGAACGGTATCATTTGAAATATTTGGACTTATACGACGATAATAATAATAAAGTCCCTTTTTAAAAAGGGAGGCTGATAGTATTGTTTTCAATGCGCTAAGAAATCGCACATAATTATAAAAGTAAAACTACCATGAAAAACAATCGAAAGAAATATAATCTCAATGAACTAGTAGATATCTTGTCGGTTATCGAGAACGATGATGGACAGTGAGGTATAAGGGCAACTGCACACCAGAGGTATGATCTCGTTTTACATGCCTGGGATATTGAGCGAGTCCCCTCTACGGGATCTTAAAGATTATCGAGGAGCGTGCGGTGAAGGAGGGTTCATATTTACTGATTTCCACATCCTGAGGAGGCGGAGAAGCACTATTGAAAAACCATATGCCACGATATGGGTTTTATTCGATAGCACCTTATTCCTTACCGCATTGGATTATAGCTGTACTTCTCTTTCATTTGGAGCTGCTTCGGATAGGGTGTATCGTTCGATGGAAATTTTTTTTGGGGAAACAATCCGTTCCTGGCGAAAAGGTGAAATTGCCGCCATTCAGAATAATTTCCCTCGGACAGATCAAAGCTGAAAGGGTAAATGGCTGTTTTTATGTGAAGAAAGCGTTAGATTCGATATTCCCTGATACTAAAGCATGACAGTCGTTACCGTTCACTAAGTTGATATTTCAAAATGAGATTTTGGTGTCGAGATAAAAATTTGAAACATATCCCCTGATACAAATTCAGAAAAGAAAGCTTTCAAAAAAAGAAGAAGCGATCCAATAAGAAAAAGGGGGATTAATAAAAACATCTATCCGGATAGTCTGAGTAGGGCATATGACTGAAATAAGAGAAGAAGGCGATATTTCTCCTGGTGTCGGCGCTGGGCAGTCCATATCAATGAATGATAATCAGGATGCTGACAAGAGCGAAGAAGTTCAGGATATCATTGATCGGATACCTACACGGTGGACGGAGCGCATTTCGTTGCTTACGGCATTGTTGATTTTAGGGATCATCGCGTTGGGTTTTATCATCAAATACCCCGATACGGTAGATGGTCAGATCTCAGTGACAGCCCATGCGGCTCCGGTACGTCTTGTGGCTAATACGAGCGGCAAAATGTACTTGCTTCGTGAAAGTGGAGATTATTTGTGTAAAGGAGATGTAATCGCTTATATCGAGAGCGGGGCCGACTATCGGGATATCCTGTACCTGGACTCAACACTACGTTCAACAGGTTTTGAGAATACCGGTATGGACTCGTTGCCCGGAGATCTGATCCTCGGTGACGTGGGTACGGCCTACAACTCTTTTATGGTTGCGTATGCCCAATACAAGCTTCTGATTCAGTCGGATATTTATGAAACGATGCGTAGGAATCTCACGGGCAAGATCGCCCTTGATGAGCAGATCGTGGTGAACATGGTCCGGGAAATCGAGCTGAAGAAACAGGCTGTGGACAGCGCATACGCACAATTAGATCGGGATAGCCTACTTGTAATACAAAACGCCTTGTCTGTGGCGGAGTATCAACAACAACGTAATAACTGTCTTGTTCTGGAAGAGGCGGTATTAACGTTGCAGAATAACCGGTTGGCCAAACAATCGGAGATTGCCCAGAATCGTTTGGAAATCCAGCGTATCACACTCGAAGAAAATGAAACCCGTGCTAAGACATTCGCCGAGGTGAATACGGCCCGCAATGCGTTGGAGAACGCTGTCAATGTATGGAAAGAGCGATATCTACAGTATGCACCGATCGACGGAGAATTGGAATATCTCGGCTTTTGGAGGGAGAACAGTTTTGTCAATTCCGGACAGGAGCTTTTCACGGTTATTCCGGATAAAGGCGATTTCTTCGGTGAGATAAAGATTCCGGCTCAGGGAGCGGGAAAGGTCGAGGTGGGGCAGCAGGCCAACGTGAAATTGCTGAAATATCCTTATGACGAGTACGGTTATTTGCGTGGTAAGGTAAGTTCCATTTCACGGATCACAAACAATATCAATACTGAGAATGGAATCACCCCTACTTATTTGGTTACCATATCGTTTCCGGATGGCATGACGACGAATTTTGGTCGCCGTCTTCCTCTCGATTTCGAAACGCAGGGCCAGGTAGAGATTATCACTAAACGAAAGCGACTGATCGAGAGATTGTTCGATAATCTGAAAGCCAAAGCGGAGAAATAATATATCCTGCCGATCCGTCACATCCAGAAATTGATTGTCCAACCTATTCACCCAACTTTATGTTTAAACTCTTTCCGGTTGAATATCAGATGGACTCGCAAGACTGCGGGCCAGCTTCGCTGAAGATTATTGCTAATAGAAATAGTTGAATTTATTTGTTATAAATATAGGAATTAATTTTAATTTGATACAGGTCTTCATCCGAGATTAGATGCTTAAACCAAGATTCATGTGGAAATCTGGTCGGGATAATAATTGGCAAATCACGATAGTGAAAATATCCGGAAAATTCGCCAAAATTATTTGTGAAAATCAGGGAAATACTGTAACTTTCAATGCTAGATTCTGTCATTCGACAGAGATAATTACCTGTAATTATTCTATTGCCTGATCAATCTATGAAAATATCGGTCGCGCTGTGTACATACAACGGCGAAAAGTATATTGCTGAACAACTATGCAGCATTTTTTGCCAGGATGAATATTTTATCGATGAAATTCAAATAGGTGATGATGGATCGACAGATCATACGATTGATATTATCCAAGAATTTCAGGCAAAATACGGGAAAATACATTTGACCGTAAATGATGAGCGTTTGGGCCCTGTGAAGAATTTCGAACGTACAATCATGCGATGCCAAGGAGATTATATCTGCCTGTCGGATCAGGATGACGTCTGGCATCCTGATAAATTGAAAGTGCTTATACCTATTCTTGAAAATGATAATACAATTCAGGCTTGCTTTACCAATGCTTCCCTGATTGATGGGGAAGGGGAGCCTATCGACGGGTGTTTATGGCAGGCATTTGGTGCTAAACGTAACGAGGAGTGCCTTTTGACTACAGATAGAATATTGGAGTTTATTCTACGTTTCGGCAATGTTGTTACAGGCGCTACGCTGGTCTTAAAATCAGCATGTAGGGATAAAATTCTTCCGTTTTATCACAGGTATGGATATGAATATCACGACTGGATGATTGCTAGCCAGTTAGCGATGAATAAGGAAATATATCCCGTAGATCAAGAGTTGATCAGTTATAGGATACATGAAAAACAGCAGGCCGGGATTCCCCGCTCAGATACCTGGGATACGATCTTTGATATACGTAAAAACATCCTGGGGAAAAGATTTGACAATGTAAGTTACAGTAGGACACTGGCTTTTACGTGGAACTATTTCAAAAATACAATCAACGAACTTCGTTTTTATAAAGAAGCATCTGGATATTTACTGAAGCGGTGTTTTGTGGAAGCCCGGAGAGAGTGGGCCAGTTTCAAACGGTATCAGTTGATTCCAAGTTCAAGTGGAAGTAGTCATTCTGATTCTAAAAGTTCAATTTGTTTTTTCGTCGGATACTCCGATTCAGGTGTGACCGCTCCGGAAGATATGGAATATATCCGCGAGCTCCAGAAACATTTTTGTAGGGTGATTGTACTGACTAATTATCAACCATCGGACGAAGTTCCTGGTTATGAATATATGTTGTTGGAAAATAAAGGATATGACTTCGGTTTTTTCTATCAGGCGGTTAGACGGATGAATTTAGCATACTATCATACTGTCGGGTTTGTAAATAATAGTAATCGATTAGTGAGAGGAGCTTCCCTACATGACTTTTTCTCATGGTGCCGTTTACAACGATCTTCGTTCTGCGGAATTACCGATAGCTATCAGGCACCTGAAGATGTCGATCCCCGATATGCATATCATTTGCAAAGCCATTTGCTCGTATTTAAAGGGCGGGCCATTGAGTATTTGCTAGATTTTTTCGATGAGATAGATTTCAGGCGTTTCTTTTCAATCGAGAATAAGACCACTCTGAGACGGTTCATTATCAAGGAATGCGAAATTGGGTTAACTCGCTATATGATCCGACGTAAAGTGAAGCCAGTGTCTTGGATGAAATCAGAAGTACTATGTTCGGAGATGTGTCGATCGGTTGAAAGTGTCAATCCGCATATTGATTTCTGGGAGGAGATGATACAGCGGGGATATCCTCTGATGAAAAAGAAGCTCATATCCGGGAAATGGGATAATCTGATTCGAAATGCCGATAATATTTCGAAGTACCTGTAAAATCAAGGAGGGAAAATATGATTAGAGTAAACTGCATTAATCTGGAAAGCCGTACCGAACGTAAGAACCATATCGAAATAGAGTTCTCCGATCGCCATGAATTTAATCTGCGGATCGTCCAAGCTATCAAACATGAAGTGGGCGCGATCGGGCTATGGCAATCATTGATCGGAGTGGTAAAAGAGATGTCTCTGTACGATGACGAGTATTTCATTTTTTGTGAGGATGATCATACATTTACCAAGCATTATACGTCCGGGGTACTGCAAGAAGGTATCGAAACAGCGAAGAGTCACAATGCCGATATTCTCCTTGGAGGTGTCAGTTGGTTGGAAACGGCCGTACAGGTATCTGATCGTATGTTCTGGGTGGATAAGTATACCGGTAATCAGTTTGTGGTGATATTCAATAAGTTCTATCCTGTGATTTTGGGAATAACTGATTTTGAAAATATGACTGCCGATAAAAAAATATCTGAACTGTCCGAAAACAAATTCGTTATATTCCCGTTTATTTCACTTCAGAAGGAATTCGGATACTCCGATGCAACGAATAATAACAATAATACCGGGCGAGTGGATTACTTGTTCGATACGACGATTAAAAAGCTATCGAAGATCGATAAGGTTAGACGCTATTATTGTAATATGCGATGAATTATGGAGACGGCTAATATCGAATTGCCGGTTTACCTAATCGGCAGTCAATTTGACGGAGGTACCGTAGAGGCAGCGTTCAAACAGTTTGAAGGAAGGGATGAGTTCTGTCTGAGTATGATTGATGACGTGAAAGATGCTCGGGGGAAACCGGATCGTTGGCAAACAGTGAAACGGTGCGTGAAAAAAGCGATTGAGGCTCAGGAGGATTTGTTTGTCCTTTGCGAGTCCGATCATATTTTTACGGCACAATACCATAAGGATTATCTGATTCGAAATATTATAGAGGCTCATGGACAAGGATGTAATATTTTGTGCGGAGGTGTCGCAAGTTTTCAGGATGCCGTTCCGTTGAGCCGAAATCGGTATTGGATCGATAGTTTCATGGTTTCGTCTTTCACGATCATATATGTAAAATTCTATCAAAACTTGCTCGATGAGCCGGGGACAGAAAATTTGACTCTCGACCAGAATCTTTCGAAAATGACTAGCCATAAAATGACGCTCTACCCATTTATTTCTGTTCGGAATTACCCGAAATCGGGAGGACTGGGGACTTTGCAATGCGAGATAATGTATCGGTTTACAAATTCCGGGATGAAACTAAAGATTTATCAGGAGGCTTATGACCGCTATATTTTGAAAAATCGATAAAAAAAGGGAGAATTTCCCCCTTTTTGCGTTTGGCGTCGAAACCTGTTAGTCCTCATATCGGAACATTCCTTCTATCTGCTCCAAGTATTCAGGGAATTTCTTATGTCCTTCCTCCGTAGTGAAGATGTACATCATAATATACCCCCGTCCTTTCTTTTGGATCACCAGTGTGTCGAGATACTTATACTTCCCCTGGTAGTCGTAGTATTCGTTCACAGGTTTAAAATTCAGTGAAACCCGGAAAGCCGTATCGGCATTGAATATACTTTTAGCCTTTTCTTCCGGATAATATTCGAGGTATTGACGCCAGTCTATATCGTTTCTTCCATGTAAAAAATAATGATAATGTCCCATTGCAAAGATAATATCCGCTCTGGTTGACCACATGTGTTGCATGTCGAGTACGCGAAGCGGATCGTCGGGAGAGTAACGTTTCATCGATATGATATACAGCGTGTCCTCGGGGGTAAGGGGCGGAAACAAGGAAAACATGGCGATACATTGCCGGTCTTTGGAATATAATACGTTATAGCCGGCAGTCATGATTTTCCTTAATTTAGGATAACCATAAAAGTCTTCCCCATACAAAATTTCGTCGAACTCACGCGGTTTAGTGTATGTTGCGCCCATCAATTTTAGTATCCTGGAGTTTTCATTCCCCAACCATCTGTTTTCATAATAACTGATGTTCCGGGTTACGTCCCCTGCCCAGACTTTCTGGTTTTGGGCAGGGCATAACACCGGTACCATGATGGACTGAATTAAAAAAATAAGGCATATGAATGTTCGCATCATAGTCTGTTTTTATTAAAATATAGAACCGCCGGCAGAATACGACCCTACTTCTCCGACGGCATAGATCGTCGACCAAGCGCCAATATCAACCTTGCCAGGCATTTGATTTGCCTCATCCCAGTACTTAATTTGAGTTTTTCCTGTGTTAGGATTTAGGTAGGTGCCGGTGATAACCACCGCATGGCCCACCTGGCCATTATCATTATTGAAAACCATCATCCCTTTGTACTCTTTGCCGTTATATGTGATGTTTCCTTGCTGAGAAATCGATATCTGATTATCTCCGATTTCAAATACCTCCATGTCTCCGAAAGATCCCATTGTGGGAATATCACTTGCATTTACTTCGCCCCCACTACCTGCCCAATATCCTAGTACCTCATGCGTTTCAATTGAGTAATGCTGCCAGTCGAAGGCATCTCCGTCTAGAAAATCTAAACAATGGAATACACATGAAGGTGGGGGTTCTTTCCCTCCAATAGAGGACTCCATCTCATCTTTTTCAATAATCTCTAGAAAATCTGCTGATTTTAGCTTGTCCAAGGTAAGTTTTGTTTTCATCGTATTTTTATATTTAAATTAATAAAATAATGAATTGACTTAACTGGCTTCCCTTGTTTACTCCAACATCTTCATCAATACAATTCACATAACTATTTATGTCGAGTAAAACCTCTGCTTATTTTGAGATTTAAAATCTGTTCGATGTAAATATAATAATAATAATGATTGAAATACAATGCAGTATTAGGATTATTTTTTTAGCATAATTAAATACTGATGTAGATGTTTTATATTGATGAAATTCAGCGTTATAATGTGTATTTACGAAAATGTAAGGGGATGGACGAGCTATTTTTTTCCTACTAATCTCTCAGAAATCTCATTTTTAGCTCTATGTGTATGAGCAGGGTTGATGGCTGTTAATATTCCCATACAAACATATAGAGCCACGCCTATATAAGCGTGGCTCTATTGGCAAAACCGAAGACGGTTTATTTTTTCGACTCTTCCAGAGATGCCTGACGGAATTCTTTCATCAGTTTGGTCAGTTCAAGGGTAGCTTTGCGGGCGCGGGTGCCGGCTGCTTTGTTTCCATTTTCGAGTTGACGGGTCGCATCGGCAGAAAATTCAGCCATCTTGGCCTGGATCTTCTCAAATAATTCTTTCATTTTTATTGAGTCTTAAATGTGACGGGCAAATATACGATTTTTGTGGAATATCGTTATGTCGCGTTTTTATAGTTCCGATGTAGTAATTTTTGTCTGTTTGAGGTGTATTAATTAAATCGGTTGGGCGGGGGGAGGCTAGGTGTCTTTGTTCAATGATTTATCGGGATTTACAGATTACGACAAACTTCTTGCATAATTCTATAAAAGATAGTACCTTTGCTTAATAGATAGGTAAAGTGACGTAAAATGCTGGACAAATACGTCAGTCAGAATCGTTACCAAATCGTTACTGTTTGAAATATTGGAATGCGGTAAGCATTAATAAATAGGCAATTGCGAGGATGGGTTCGAATCCCCCTTTCTCCGCGATTTGAGATAATTGCAGATGTCCGTACAGCCGGCCGTGAGGCGGTTGTACGGATGTTTTTGTTTTCAGATACTCTTGCCCGGACGTGGGAATGACGGCGTCGGCGCGTTGCGAAGCGGCGGGAATGTAAATCCTGCCCGATGCCCGGAACTGTCTGGCGACAGGCGATGCATAGCGGGCCGGCGGCGGCTTTCGCCGAGGCGGACCCTTTTTCGAAACCCGCGAAGCGGGGCGAAACGGTTCCGTTCCGGATCGTTATAAATAAAAAGCGATCGTGAAATTGTTATAAGTTTTTTTAATTTTGCGAACATCGGGGAAATATCCTTATGCACACGTGTTTCCCGTCTGTAATACGGGTAGGATTATCCGTAATTCGGGTACGGTCGATATGGCCTGTTTTTAGGTATTTTTGTGGTGCGGGGAGTAAAAGATGGAAACGAAAGAACGATAATATATAAAAGCCTATGTTGCGAAAAATAAGAGTAACGCTCGCCGTCGTCTGTTTTACGCTGATCACATTGTTGTTTCTCGATTTTACGGGAACGTTGCACGCGTGGTTCGGGTGGCTGGCGAAAATTCAATTCTTGCCGGCGGTACTGGCGCTGAATGTCGGCGTAATCGTGGCGCTGCTGGCGTTGACGCTTCTGTCGGGGCGTGTCTACTGTTCGGTGATCTGCCCGTTGGGGGTATTTCAGGACGCGATTTCGTGGATCAGCGGGAAACGGAAAAAGAAAAAATACCGTTTTTCGTATTCGCCGGCCGTATCGTGGCTGAGGTACGGTGCGCTGGCGTTGTTCGTCGTCGCAGCGGTCGCCGGTATCGGTTCGCTGGTGGCGTTGCTCGCTCCGTACAGTTCCTACGGCCGCATCGTGCAAAACCTGTTCGCTCCCGCGTATCAGTGGGGAAACAACCTGCTGGCCTATCTGGCCGAAAGGGCCGGCAGTTACGCTTTCTACCGGACGGAGGTGTGGATGAAAAGCCTGCCGACTTTTCTCGTGGCCGCCGTTACTTTCGTGACGCTGATCGTGCTGGCGTGGCGTAACGGTCGTACTTATTGCAATACGATTTGCCCGGTGGGTACGGTGCTGGGTTTTTTTTCCAGGTATTCCCTGTTCCGTCCGGTGATCGATACGGAAAAATGCAACGGTTGCGGTCTTTGTGCGCGTAAATGCAAAGCGGCCTGCATTGATTCGTCGAAGCACCGGATCGATTACAGCCGGTGCGTGGATTGTATGGATTGTATCGACGCTTGCCGGCAGGGAGCCGTCGGTTATCGGTTCCGGTTTGCGAAAACCGGTGCGAAACCGGCCGTCGCTTTCGAAGCGGTCGGCGATACGCGAAAGCCGGATACAGCCCGCCGCAGTTTTTTGACCGGTCTGGGACTGTTGGCCGCTTCGGCAGCCGTCCGGGCGCAGGAGAAAAAAGTGGACGGCGGCCTGGCCGTTATTTTGGACAAGAAGATACCGGATCGGGCGACGCCCGTCGTCCCGCCCGGAGCCCGGAGTCTCCGGAATATGGCGGCCCACTGTACCGGCTGCCAGCTCTGCGTGTCGGTATGTCCCGACGGCGTATTGCGGCCTTCGGCCCGTCTGGCGACCCTGATGCAGCCCGAAATGTCTTATGAGCGTGGTTACTGTCGTCCGGAGTGCGCTAAATGCGCCGAGGTTTGTCCGACGGATGCGATACGCCTGACCGGTCTTGCGGAAAAATCGTCGATTCAGATCGGCCATGCCGTCTGGGTGAAAGAGAACTGCGTGCCGCTTACGGACGGGGTGGATTGCGGCAACTGCGCTCGCCATTGTCCGACGGGAGCCATTACGATGGTTCCGTCCGATCCCGATACGGCGGATTCTCCGAAAATCCCCGTTGTGAACGAAGAGCGGTGCATCGGCTGCGGCGCGTGCGAAAACCTTTGCCCGGCGCGTCCGTTCAGTGCGATCTATATCGAAGGACACGAAAATCACAGAACGATTTAAGATTGCGAACTCATGGAAAAAAAGATAAAAAAAGAGAAAATAGACCGGCGCGAATTTCTGAAAAGACTCGGCGCGGGAGCGGCCGTTTCGGCGGTTGCGCTGTCCGGTTGCCGTCCGAAGCGCAATCCGGCGTCGGGCGACCGCTCGGCGCAAGGCGAGGTTCCGACCGATAAGATGACCTACCGCACTAATCCGACTACGGGCGACCGCGTGTCGTTGCTGGGGTACGGTTGTATGCGCTGGCCGACCGTTGCCGACAGCAGCGACGAGCAGATCGACCAGCAGATGGTCAATTCGCTGGTCGATTACGCCATCGCGCACGGCGTCAACTATTTCGATACGTCGCCCGCTTATTGTAAAGGGCGTTCGGAACGCGCAACGGGCATTGCGCTGAGCCGTCATCCGCGCGACAAATATTTGATTGCCACCAAATTGTCTAACTTTGCTCCTGCGACTTGGAGCCGGGAAGCTTCGCTGGCGATGTACCGCAATTCGTTCAAGGAGTTGCAGGTCGATTATCTCGACTACCTGTTGCTTCACGGCATCGGTATGGGCGGTATGGAGGCGCTGAAAGGACGCTATCTCGATAACGGGATGCTCGATTTTCTCGTTGCCGAACGCGAAGCGGGACGTGTCCGAAACTTGGGATTCTCGTATCACGGCGATATCGAGGTCTTCGATTACCTGCTTGCGCGGCACGATGAGATCAAATGGGATTTCGTGCAGATCCAACTCAATTACGTCGACTGGAAACACGCCAAAGAGGTCAACGATAGGAATACTGACGCCGAATATCTTTACGGTGAACTCGAAAAACGGGGTATTCCGGCCGTCATCATGGAGCCGCTGCTGGGCGGCCGGCTGTCGAACGTGCACGACCATATCGCCGCTAAACTGAAGCAACGTCGTCCGGAAGCGAGCGTCGCCTCGTGGGCGTTCCGTTTCGCGGGATCGTTTCCCGGCGTGCTGACCGTGCTGAGCGGTATGACTTACATGGAGCATCTGCAGGATAATCTGCGTACCTATTCGCCGCTTGAGGAACTGACCGGTTCGGACAAGGAGTTTCTGGAAGAGACGGCGCAGGCGTTGCTGCGTTATCCGACCATTCCCTGCAACGACTGCAAATATTGTATGCCGTGCCCTTACGGATTGGATATTCCGGGCATTCTGCTGCATTTCAACAAGTGTATCAACGAAGGTAATATGCCCTCTTCGTCGCAGGATGCGAATTACCGGAAAGCGCGGCGGGCGTTTCTGGTTGGCTACGACCGTTCGGTGCCGCGCTTGCGGCAGGCCAATCATTGCATCGGCTGTAACCAGTGCAATCCCCATTGTCCGCAAAGCATCAACATTCCCGCGGAGATGCAGCGCATCGACAAATTCGTCGAAGATCTGAAGCAGGGGCGTGCATTCTAACTAAAATGAACGGAGTATGGCAAGGGATACAAACGGAATAACTCCGGAGTTGCGAAGGCAGGCGATTGACCGGCTCTTTGCGGAACGGTGTTCGTGCGTGATTCGTAACGGTTCCGATATGCGGGTATTCTATGAACGGGGCGTGAAAGACTTGTACCGGCTGCTGAAAGAGGAACCCGGGCTCCTGCGCGGGGCTTTCGTCGCGGATAAGGTCGTGGGCAAGGCGGCCGCAGCGTTGCTGGCTTTGGGCGGCGTCGAAGAGGTATTTGCGGATGTGATCAGCCGGCCGGCCCTCGATTTGCTGGAGAAAAATGCGGTCGGCACCGGTTACAGGCTTTGCGTGCCGCATATCGTCAACCGTACGCATACCGGCCGGTGTCCGTTGGAAACCCGTTGCGACGGATTGCAAACGCCCGAAGAGTGCCTGGCACAGGTAACGGATTTTATCGAGACGATGAAACGGGAGGGATAGGCGCGGCCGGGGCGTTTCGTCTGTTGTCCGGTATGCGCGTGATTTGTAGTACTCTGTACAAAGAAACGGCGCCGGGGTATTTTCGGCCGGAACGTGAAAGCGTGCGGTTTGGAATATTTTCATCGTTTTTTGCCGGTTCCTGCTGGAATAAAGCGGATTGTTTCCGTATCTTTGTATGATTTTAATACGAAAAAGATGAAATTCGACGAACTCGGCCTGCACGAAGGCATCATGGAAGGAATCGAAACGATGAACTTCAAAGAGATGACCCCCGTTCAGGAACAAACTATTCCCATTATTCTCGAAGGAAAAGATCTGATCGCTTGCGCTCAGACCGGCACCGGCAAAACGGCCGCCTATACGCTTCCGTTGTTGGACCGTTTGCTGCACGAGGGCAATCCGGACAATGTGGTGAAATCGCTGATCGTAGTTCCCACGCGCGAGCTGGCGCAGCAGATCGATATCCAGTTTCAGGGTTTTTCCTACTTTTTACCCCTTTCGACGACGGTCGTTTACGGCGGTGGCGACGGTATCGGCTGGAGTCAGCAGAAACAGGGGATGATCATGGGCTCCGACATCGTGATCGCTACGCCCGGACGCCTGCTGGCCCATATTCAGAACAGCGGGGTGGATCTGTCGCACGTGCGCTATTTCGTGCTCGACGAGGCCGATCGGATGCTCGATATGGGATTCTTCGACGATATTATGAAGATCGTCGCCGAGTTGCCCGCCCAGCGGCAGACCGTGATGTTCTCGGCGACGCTTCCTCCGAAAATCAGGCAGTTGGCCAAACAAATCCTGCGCGATCCGTCCGAGGTGAACATCGCCATATCCAAACCCAACGAGGCGATCAGCCAAGTGGCTTACGTATGTTACGAAAACCAGAAAATCGGAATTATCCGCGAATTGTTCGCCCGGCCTTCGGGGACGAAAACGATTATTTTCTCGTCGTCGAAGCTGAAGACCAAAGAGCTGGCGCGCACGCTGAAGCAAATGAAGCTGAACGTCGGCGCGATGCATTCCGATCTGGAACAGGAGCAGCGAGAAGCGGTGATGCTCGATTTCCGCAACGGTAAGATCGATATCCTCGTGGCTACGGACATTGTGGCGCGCGGAATCGACATCGAGGATATCGGTACGGTGATCAATTACGACGTGCCGCACGACCCGGAAGATTACATCCACCGGATTGGTCGTACGGCCCGTGCGAGTGCGACCGGTACCGGGATCACGTTCGTCAGCGAACAGGAACAGGATAAATTCCAGCGGATCGAGACGTTTATCGAGCGGGAGATCGAAAAGCTGCCGATTCCCGAACGGCTCGGCAAAGGGCCGAAATACGATCCGGCGGCTTGCGATCGGCGGGGGGGCCGTCGTAATTTCCATGGCCGGGGGCCGCGTAAAGGGAGCGGAAGTTCCGGTAAGCCGGGCGGCCGTTACGGACGCCGGCAGGGAAGCGGCAAACGTCCCCGCGAAGCCGGCAGCGGCGGAGGTAATTAACGGTTCGGCCGATCGTCCGGATTCCGGATATTCGGATTCCGGGATTTTGCGTTATATTTGTTTGACTCTTACCGGAAACGAGATCCGGTCGTGCGTAAGCCTCCGTTCCGTGAAAGTCCCGGATAGGGAAAGGCTGTCGATTGCAAACGATGAAGAAATTACCGCTATATATCACGATCCTGATCGGAATGGCGCTCGGAACCGTGCTCGGTTTCGCTGCTGTTTCCGGCGGATGCGGGCATTTGGTGACCGATTGGGTCAAGCCGTGGGGAACCATTTTCATCCGGATGTTGCGCCTGGTGGCGGTTCCGCTGGTGGTCGTATCGCTGATCAGCGGCATTACGAACTTGAGCGATGTAAAACACCTGTCCCGGCTCGGATTGAAAACGCTCGGAGTTTACCTGACTACCACTGTGTTCGCTATTTTTATCGGGCTGATCGTCGTCAATGCGATTCAGCCCGGTAACGTTTTTCCGCGCGAAAAGACCGAGGAGTTCCGGAGTCATTACGAGCAGGCTGTCGAACAGAGACGCGCCGATGCGCAGGAGGTGAAAAGTTCCGGTCCGTTGCAATTCGTCGTGGACGTGATCCCCGAAAACGTCGTGCAGGCGGCCGGCGACAACACAGCCATGTTGCAGTTGATCCTGTTGTCGATCGTATTTGGCGTGGCGATGGTGGCTGTCGGAAAGGAGAAATCCGCGCCGGTGAAAAACCTGATCGAATCGCTGAACGGGATTATTCTGAAGATCATCGGTTACGTGATGAAGTTCGCCCCGCTGGGGGTGTTCGCGCTGATGGCCGATCTGGTCGTCAGCTTTGCCGGCGATTCGGATTTGTTGCTGGCGCTCGGGTATTACGCCCTTACGGTGGTGATCGGATTGGTTTTCATCCTGTTGGTATGCTATCCGCTGATCGTTCGCTTTTTTTCCCGGACCAAGCTCGGTGATTACATGCGCGCGGTGCTGCCGGTGCAGTTGTTGGCTTTTACGTCGTGTTCCAGCGCAGCCTGCCTGCCTGTGAATATGGAACAGATGCGGAAACTGGGCTTGCCGCACAACGTGATTTCCTTCGTGCTGCCGACCGGGATCACGATCAATATGAACGGGACGAGCTGCTACCACGCCATCGCGACCGTTTTCGTCGCGCAGGTCATGGGGATCGACCTGACCCTGACGCAGATGCTTTCGATCGTCGTGCTGACGACGGTTTCGTCGATCGGTACGCCGGGGATTCCCAGCGGCGGAATGGCCATCCTGATGCTGGTGCTCGTGTCGGTAGGGATTCCGGCCGAGGGGATCGCGCTGATCATTGCGATGGATCGTCCGCTGGATATGCTGATTACGGCGGTGAATGTTTCGGGCGATGCGATGGCGGCTTGCGTGGTGAGCGCGGGCGAGACCGATCGGCGGCAGGCGTGACCCGTTGCTGTTTGGCCGACCGGCGGCTGTGTTTCGTACGATAGTTGTTTTTAACTGAAAATATCCGGAAAATGAAACGATCCGATTTTTGTATCCGTTCTGCCCGTCAAAGGGTTTTCGTCCGTTTGCTGGCCGCCTTTTTTGCGTGCGTAGTCGTTGCGGTGTTGTTCGTGCGCGCAACGTGTCCGGGGCCGGTGGTCTACCTGCGTTCGGCGGAGGTGGCCGATGCGTTGGCTCGGCGCGGGATAACGCCCGAAATGACCGAACAGGCGTTGAAACAGGGATTGGATCTGGCTTCTTTTTTTACGGCGGCGAGTTTGCGCGGAGCCTTCGCAGAAGAGGGCGGCCGTGTGACGGACGCGAAGTCGTTTGCCGAAAAACGCCTTTCGCTCGACGGCCGGGGAGACTACGGATTGCATACGGGACGATGGAGAAATGTCGAACGCCGCGTTCGGAAAATTTTCGGTTGCAAGGATATCGACCTTAGCCTGTCGGTCGACGGAGGCGATACGGTACGCTTGGGTTATGTGGCGTTACGAGGCGGTGATACGCTTGCATCCGGTACGGTAACGGGTTTTATGACGTTGCCCGATACCGTGTCGGACGCATTGCGAGGGCGTGCAGGGCTGGAAATGGCAGGCTTGGAGATGGCAGGCGAATTTTATGCATGGACGAATCCGCTGGCGGATCTGTTATACCGCGATTGTTTCCGGATTCAGGAGGAGCTGCACACTCCGTTGCAGGATAAGATCCGAGACGTCTATCTGTGCGAGCGGGCGGAAATCCGCTGGCCGGAGATTCGGGATTTTATCCGGCGCGGAAATTATGCCCGCAAGGCGTGGTGCAATCAGGCGTTGGGACATTTATACGCGAATGCGGGTTTCGGGATGGAGGATCTCGCGGCGCTGCAACGCGCCCGGTCGTTTTACGAAGAGGCTCGGAAATACGATGCGCAGGCAAGGGAGGCCGTCGATCGCCGGATCGCACGGATCGACGATTATATCGGGGATTGCCGCAAAACGGACAGCAATGGCGAGCTGATCGGTCGTTTCCTCGATGCGAACGTGCAATTGCCGGACAGTTGCCGACAGTTGATCCTGGTTTATAACGACCGGCCGGATTCGGTACTGTGCGCGTTCCGCCGTTTCGACAAGCAGGACGACGGGCGGTGGGCGGAAACCTTTCCGGCGATCCATGCCAACGTAGGCCGCCGCGGGATCGCGCCTTACGGCGAGAAACTCGAAGGCGACCAGCGGACTCCGACGGGAGCCTACCCGATGGGATTCGCGTTCGGTTACCGGGACGACATCGACCTGCGATGGCCGTTCCTGGTGGTTACCAAGCAACATTACTGGATCAGCGATTCGGAAGACCCGATGTATAACCGGATGACCACCGAGACGCCCGCGACGGACAATTTCGAATACCTGCGCCGCGACGACGACGCTTACAAGTACGCCGCCGTAGTCGAATACAACACGCGCCCGATCGAAAAATACAAAGGGAGCGCAATTTTCTTCCACCTCGAAAGCGGTTATAACCGCGGCAGCGCCGGTTGCATAACCGTTACCGAGTCGAAGGTGATCGAAACGCTGCAATGGCTCGATCCGCACCGGTCGCCTTACATGCTGATCGCAACACAGCGCCGGTGATCTGTTTTTTTTAACGGAAATAGTTTTTTTGTTATAAAATCGTTGCCTTTGTGCACGAAAACGAATTCAATATCTATTAACACAGATTGCATGCATTTCCCCGTCAATGTGCTGGTAAATAAGACTAAAGTCCAAGACGGATACAAAACATATCGCGTGGAAGATTTTATTTTTATTATTCTTACGTTATGATATTGTTCTTCATAATCTCGTTCAAAAGACTGGCGTAAAAGTCTCTTTTGTAAATTCTCCCTCCAGGTCAAGAGGTACCCATATTCCTCCCTGAATTTTTTCGTAGGTTTTGCATAAATCAACGATTTTATTCCGGGTTCCAAAACAAACTTTTTTTAATTCGTGTTCTGTCAGGCTTTCATAATAATTGCGTGTATAGCCGAATGTCGATATCATCAATCCTTTTTCCCGATTTTCATTAACGACAATTTGTGTAAATCGTTTTACACTATTTTTGTTGACCTTTGTTTTTGATTTCCAGTGTTTTATTTCGATAATATATGATTTAGTGCTGTTGCCTATTTTGTATTCGAGAATAATATCTTTCCCTCCGTCTTTACTGCAACGGGTTAGAGTAACATTGAACCCGATCCCTTCGAATAATTCGGCGATTACCCGTTCCGTATCTCTCCATTCAAGATTGTATAATTGCTCAGGAGCACATGCGATACAACGGATGATACTTTTGTTGAATTTCCGTAAATGGATTAATATATCGTATGGATTCTCTGACTGATCCGAGGACGATTGTTCTAACCGTTCGATCCAGTTATGTATTTCATCGATGTCTATTATTTCGATGTTCGATGATGATCCATGATGTGAAAAATGATTATTAACGTTTTTTATATGATCCGAGACCGATAAAAATTTATCATAAGAATCTGTTTTTTGTAGTCTGGCGAACATATCGGACACATAGCTGAAAAAATTTCCGTAGATATGATTACTGCCTTTCACTTCTACGGCGATCTTATATTTTTGGTCTATTGAACTGATGACGAAATCTGGAGTGTATGTATGTCCTCTTTGTCGTTGAGGAATACATACATCGTATCCCATTTGAGGAAACAGGGTGTGGAATTTATCGTAGATCGCTCTTTCCAGATGTGACATTAAGGGATGATTTTGTGTTTTGTGATTAATAAACTTTATACTATTTGATATTGTTGCCATATTAATTATCGATAGTGATTGAATCTATTTTTCTTTGGCGGATTGCCGTTGAGATGTTGATTCTGGTATATATAATTGCTATTACTATGAATCATATTTAAATAATTCGGATCCGCCTTAGTTACAAATATAGCGAAACTCGACTGATGAACGAAACGGATTATCCGGAAAGTTTCTGACTAATATTTGCCGATCTTGTTTTGCCTCCGTATAGCGGCTTCCAGCAGTTCGTCGTCCGAATAGTCTCTGTGAATCCCGTCCCGTTCTATCCGGCGGACGAGTTCCGTCAGCTCAGAGAAAAGCCGTCCGATATCGTCGCATACGGTGCGGTAGACCGGGCAGAGTTCCCGGACAGCAAGCATGAATCTGGTCGTGTCTTTCAATGTCAGTTTTTTAGTGAAGCGATACTTCGTAGTTCATCAAATTGTCGCCGAATGTCTTCAGTCTGATTATAATGTAGTTGTATGCATTAAGAAACATTGTGCAGTCATTGTAGATCCGCACGTATTCCGTGGTGATCTCAAAACGACGCCCTCGATCGGAGAGCGCCGCAGGCACTCTTGTCTTGTCATTTGCTAATAGTTTTCGAGTGATTTTATTCCGTAATTGTTGGCCTATACGGAGCATGACGTTCGTACCCACTTCGACCTTTTAGACAATACGGTCGATAACGTCGGCCGCTTGTTCCGTCACGTCGTAGTTATGTTCACGCATCTGCTCTACGGTCAGGAACTCGACAACGTAGCGGCATCCGTTTCCCTTGATCTGTGCTCAGCCCATCGAGCAATCGGCGCTGTTCGGACGTAATGTTTGTCATAGGGGTTTCCAGATGGTCGCGCTTTTGAATTGACACAACAGTCCGATACGGTTAATACCAATTAATTACATTGGCCGTATTTCATTATCGGTGGTACGGACAATATGCTTGATTACCCTGCGAACGGTGCTCCATTTCGGGAAGATGGCAAATGGATGCACCGTGCCATAGCTTATAAGAATGATCAGCAATGACACCAATGCTGCAAGCAGCAACCAGCCATATATTTCTTTCATGGAGATTACGAGAGCCTGTGTCTGTACCATGCCGTAAAGTCGAGTTAGTGGAATATGCAGGGCATCGGTATTGGCATTGATTATATTGGAACTCAGCAAAGCTGCATTTTTAGCCATCGTATGTTGTAGGAATTCGCCTATCAGCGCCGGACCGAGTGTAGCGCCCATTACCGCTCCGGTGAAGCCGTTGATCGTCAGAGCTTGCGGAAATACCTGAAACGGCAGGCCGCTCTGTACTATCGAAGTCAGAAACACGATGGAGATTATCACTGAAGCCGCTCCTCTGAAAAAGAGCGGAATAAAAAGCATTTCTTTCTCAATACCGTAGTCTATGACAAAATAGAAATATGCCAGATAAGCGGCCGCAAGGGCGAAACCTATGGCCGTCATGGTCTTATATCTCCATTTACGCCGGGCGAATGTAAGGTATGTGAACGCGCATCCGGCAACGATCCCGGCAAAGACATACCAATTAAGGTCTATGAGATTGGTGTCATCGAAACCGAGAATGTTGGCGGCATAGCTATGTTCGAACACATGCTCGGTAGCAATCAGCATAAAGAAGACGAAATATATGCCGGTGGCACGTAACACGTTGCGATTTTTCATCGCCCGGAATGAGATATAGGGGTGATGTAAAAAAGAGGCTCTCCACAGGTTTATGCCGATACAGACGATGCCGATCAATGTTGCTTCGCATACCTCGGCAGCGTCCCACCAGTCATAGAAACTGCCGTAAACGCAGACGAATGCGAAGCAAAGCATGAATATCGCCCACAAAACCGCACCGATCCAGTCGATGCCGAGCAAAGGAATGAACATCGGTCCGCGCACAGGCTTTACAAGGATCATCACCATGAGCATCATCAAGGCGAGCATCCCCGTCATAATCCAGTGCATGTATTCCCATTGGGAGAAAAACGCAGTGTATATCGTGGCTATGCCGCTGAGTTGTATGACACTGTCGACTATGATATAGACATAGCAGAAAAATATCGCCATGTCGCGCACGGGAGTCAACCATAGTTGTATGGTAGAGTTACATGCGAATGTCGCCTGCATCCTGAACCATCCCGCCACGAAACAAGTTCCGACGAGCAGAGGTACGCTTGCGGTATAGGCGCATATCACGTTTGCTGCGATCAGTACCATGCCAGAGACGAGCAATTGGTTTCGGGTGGAGAAACGGAACTTGATGCGAAACATCATGGCGAAGTTGATAGCCATGCCGATGAGCGAGGCGTAACCGGCCATGAGAATATCTTCCTGCATCACTGCTTTTGTGCCCACCATATCGGAAGCGGCTGCGAGATACACGCCTCCCGAGAATTGGATTATCAGGACAAAAAAGATGAACAGATACGGCTTGAGTCGCCGCGGGATGAAGTCGGGAACGTCCGGTATGTCGAACGGTCCCTGTTGAACATGCCAGTCTGCCATATCAGTATTTCACGCGACATTCCACATTCATGCCCGCGCGGAGCCGGGCCATATCCTCCGGTTTATTATCGGGCGCGAATTCGATTCTTACGGGTATGCGCTGACGCACTTTTACGAAATTGCCGGCAGAATTGTCCTGGGGAATAAGGGAAAGAGATGCCCCCGTTGCCGTTGAGATGGCACTCACTTCGCCGTTGAAAACCACTCCGGGAATGGCATCGACCGTTACTTCGACTTTGCTGCCGGGGGTAATGTGCCGAAGCTGGGTTTCCTTGTAATTTGCCGTAACCCAGATATCGCCGGAATCGACGACATCGAGAAGGGTCTGCCCCGGTTGTACGAGCTGACCGACCTGTATCTCCTTATGCGAAGTGTAGCCGTCGCACGGGGCGATAATGACGGTGTAGCTGAGGTTGAGCTCAGCAGTTTCAAGAAGAGCTTTGGCAAGTTTGATCCCCGCTTCTGACTGAGACATGCGCTGACGATTGACATCGACTACCGACGACGTTGCCGAACATTGTCGGACAAGCATTTCATAACGAGCTCTTTTTGCCTCATAATCCGTCTTGGCTCCATCATACTGTTGATGGGTAACGGCGTCTTGAGCCAGTAGTTTTTCGTATCGTGTCAGATCAGTCGCCGCATTCTCCATCAGCACTTTTGCTTCGGCGATAGATGCCTCGCTGACCGCTACGTTTGCCGAGGCCGAAGCAACCGATCGATCGGCGACACTGCGTCCGGCAAGGGCATTCTGGTAATCGGCGTTTGCACGGGCTACATTGAGCCGCATGTCGGCATCGTCGATTATGACAAGTGTGTCGCCTTTCTTAACCTTTGCGTACTCCCTGAAACGAATTTCTTTGATATAGCCTTGCACTCGGCTGTTTACAGGCACTATCTGCTGACGTACCTGTGCATTATCGGTAAATTCAATATTGCCGAGATGGATGAACTTGTTGCCGACCCATAATGCTGCGACAGCGATTACCGCCGTGGTAATAATGTAAGAAAGTATCTTTTTGTTATGGTGTTTCATATTTTTCCTGTAGCAAATAAAAGTTTGTAATAATAGTAGATGATGTCGATACGGGCATTTACGAGCTGCCGTTCCGCATCGAGTTTTGCGTTGGCCGCATCGAGCATGTCGGTGATCAATGCCATATCCGCCGAATATCGCGTGGAAGTCGTGCGGTAATTGCGTTGGGCAAGCTCTACGCTTTTCTCTTGGGTCTTCAGCGTCTCGTAAGCTTCGAGATAGCGTATATGGTCGGCCCTCACGGTGAGCGATACGTTCTCGTGTGCGGCGTTCAGTTCTTCTATGGCCCGTTGCGTCGCAATGCGTTTCTTTGTCAAAGACCTGTTGCTTTTATACAGTGAAGAGATATTGTAGCTGATTCCGATTCCGACATACCAATAGCTTAAATTGCGGTTGATTGGCGGAACTTCCACAAGAATGGGTCCGTCGAGAGTCCAGCCTGCCTGAAGTCCTATTTTGGGCAATCGCTCGGAACGGACGATAGCCTCCGCCTTACGATTTATGTCGACAGCGGAACGTGCAAGGCTTAATGACGGAGAATTCTCCATCGCCTCCTGTTGCCATCTGTGCTCTTCCCCCATCGGCAAGGAGCGGGCGAGAATGGTAGAATCCGGAACGATGACGGTTCCGTCGGACAATCCCGCCGTTGTCACGAGATTGGTATTGAGAATATTGAGCGTATTGTTTATCCTGACAAGTTGCAACTCAAGGTTTGACATCAAGAGTTCATAACGTGTGATGTCATTTTGAAGAGCCGTTCCCTGCTCATAACGTGCCCGCATTTCTTCCAATACCTTTCGTGCTGCGAATATGTTGCTTTCTATAACCCGACGCAGATTGGTATATTTATAGATGTCGAGATAAAATCCTGTCAATTGGAAACGAATATTGTTGCGCTGAAAATCGGTCGCATATCGTGCCGCCGTTGATTTCAGTTCGGCAAGCTCTATGGCATACGTTTGGGCTCCACCGGTATAGACTGGCTGAGTGACATTCAGCGACAATCCGTTTCCGAAATGCGGTATGGGAGCTTTCTGATAATCGCTGAAACTGCGCTCGGTTGTGAAGCCGTTTCCTATATAGCTCAGCGACAGCGATGCGTTGATGTCGGGCAGACGGCCTGCGCGTGCGACGCTTATTTCACGTTCGGCTTCGGTCTGCGCAGTAAATGAAGGTCGAAGTTGTGCACTGTTGGTTTCGGCAGCCTCGAAAATCTCCTCCAAGGTAATTATCGACTGACCGTAAGAGCACACCCCGCCGCTCAACAAGGCTACAGGAAGCAGCCCTGCGAGCAATCGAAGATTGTTCATAAAGGATTGATTATTTTATGTGATGGGAATTGATCGTTTTGTCAGTCCGAATATATGACTGAACTCAGCTCGTGATTTACGAGCCACAAACCGAAGCTGTGCTTTTCCAGTTCTCCAGATAGCCCCAATTTCTTACAGGGATACAGATTGTTACAATGCACTTACTCTTTATGATCATATAGGCGCCACTCTTTGTGAGTCGCATGGCAAATTTACGAAAAACGTTGGAAATGCCGAATAAAACAGACGGAAAAATTGCTAAAGGTGAAAGTAAAAAACATCATGGCCCGCGGAGTAGGTCTGCTGTGCCGGTTACGCAGCAAATTGAAAGTCGGACGATGCTGTTGCACTGACTGCGATGAAGGTTCCCTACGATTTGCAGGAGGCATGGATAATCAGGGAAGAGTTGTCCTGCGACGAGCTGGCGAGCCTGCGGATCGTTTATTGGGCGTGGATGGACGGTTTTATTGTCACGATAGAAGAGGCCGGTATCGTACACAGGTACGTCCGTTACATTCGGGCTGTTTGCGCCATTCGGGATTTATTTACGTGTGCGGACTTTTTCAGTTTCGCCGTGATCTCCTCTTCGATCTTTTCGGGCCGGGACTTTCGCTGGAAATTGAAACTGCCGCTCATATTCATGTATTGCGGTTCGATGCCGCATGCCGCTGTTGTCTTGAATCGATGATGGACGAAGGCATGATTCGGGTATCGTTCCGAGAGTTTTTATGGCGTATAATAACATAGAATGGGGGCTTTTACCGTAAAAAAGGGTGCAAATTGTCGCGTATTTTAAATATTTTGTCAGATTTTTTAAATTATTTCTATTTCTGACGTTGTAATTTTGCAAAAGGAAACCACGAGTTTGTTTTGTCATGTCCCTTTACAATATAGAAACGCATTTGTCTTGCAAAAATTACGCGACAGATACGACATCTCTCTTCCGACAATACCATTTGTCCGTAGGCGAACTCTTGCCGTCATGCAATGATCGTCACAGCGCGCTTGTATACGTTGCCGAGGGCAGCCTGTTTCTCGAATGGGGTTGTCTTCCGCGTCGTACCATCGAGGCGGGTACCTTGTTTCTCGCTCCCATGAATCTGCACGTTTCGGGCACGGCCGCTTGCGGATGCAGCTTGATCGTATGCTTCTTTATGGGACAACCGCCGCTGTGCGATAAATACTCTTTTATGGATCTCCAGCGCGAAATGTCTTCTAAGAGTGACAGTCATTTACCCCCCCCCC
>ERZ857998.855-NODE-855-length-39480-cov-42.332479_pt1 | contig 39480 bp, 44 predicted proteins | sample MGYA00519954_ERZ857998 | MGnify/ENA primary metagenome ERZ857998 (study PRJEB31778, sample SAMEA3449424) | human gut metagenome | biome: human gut; feature: human-associated habitat; material: faeces | place: United Kingdom | collected 2010/2012 ...
TTAAACTCTTAAATATATCTTTAATACTATTGCTATTCATAACTTCTTCCTCCTTAAAATAAAAAACATACCAAGATATATTATTAATCCTGGTATATTTTTCTTTTATTATTAACTTATAATTTAAATTTCGCTTCTACATTCTCATAGACATTTCTTTTTCATTTGTCTTTAAGAATCTCATTTGATTACTATGAATATCTGCTTCTTGTTTTAATTGATATTCAATTAAATTAAGTTTATTAGCTTCAATAGTAATTCTATTAATATTACTACCTGTCCATTTAGTGTTTTCAAGTTTTACTCCAGTTAAGTCTGCACCCCTTAAATCTGCAAATATTATACACTCTCTTAAATCTGCATTTTTAAAGTTAGAATCTCTAAGATCTACATTTAACAATCTCATTCCAGCAAGATTTTCATCTTCTAAGTTTAATTGTTTTCCTTTAAGTCCTTTAGTCCTTATCCATTCTTCGTGTTCATATATTTTCTTCCATATTTCTTTCTTCTTTTCTTCTGAAATCATATTAACACTATCCTTTCTAAAATCTTCTTTTAATGGATCATAGAAGTTACCATCATCATCTATCTCTAATACTAATTTTTCTTTTAAATCTTTTAAATTAACAGAAACTAAATCATCAAAACTTGAAGCTTCTATTTCCTCTTTCATGTTCCTAAGTGGATTAACTTCACCATTGTTTTCATAGTTAAAGCTTCCTGAACTTATCTTTATATTATTAACATATTGTGTCCATATTTTATCCTCTAAATTAATCTCATACTGTATTTCATGCTTTTCATCTGGTGTATTTGTATAAGCAAGTTCTATATGCTTTAAATCAGGATATAATTTATCAAAATCCTCATAGCTATTATTCTTTTCATATTCTCTATTACAAAAATCTATAATAGCTCTTTTTACTTCTGCAAAAAGTTTATTATTATTCATTTCTTCTTCACTTTCTCCCATATCAAGAATTTGATTTAATTCTGCTAACCTAAGAATTTTACTTTTTAATTCTTCAGCTTTTTCAAAAGGCTTTTTTAATTCTTCTTTAGCATTATCTAGCATTTCTTTTGTAGTTATGAGCTTTTCTTCTAACCTTTTTAAATTACTAGCCATTTTATCAATAACATTATCAAATCTTAAAATATTACCCTCTGCACTTTTTCCAAGTTCTCCATAATGTTTTGTTTCAGCATTTAAGCTAAATCTATGCTCATAATCAAGAAAACTGCAGCTTACTTCTATATCCATATTTCTGTATTTACCTATTATTTTACTTTCTTTAATCTTCACCTTTTTTATAGCCTCAATTAACATTTCACCAGCTAACTTTTTATCAGTAATTCTCATTCCATTTATAATAATTGAGTTAAATTTCTCTTCATTATTTGCTTTAGGTTCAACAGTTAATATATCTTTTTTCATAGCTTCAATAAGGTTTTCTGTCCTTTTAATTTCTTCAGGATAAGTTTTTAATACTTTATCCTCTAATTTATATAGATTGGACTTATAATTTGCTTCTAGTATTTTTAATTTAGTTACTTCATTATCTAAACTCATCTTTTCTTTAATTTGTGGATTACCTGTTGCAAGTGCTTTTATTTCTGCATAGTTAAGAGTGCTTTCATCTACATCTTCCATAGCTCTTACTGGTGTTTTTGAAGTCATAATTTGAGATATAAACTTCTGTTTATTCTCTATTGTCTGCCACAGATAGCTATCAAACGTATTCTCTGTAACATAACGATAAATATACACTTCCTGATTTTCATTTCCTTGTCTTACAATTCTTCCTGCCCGTTGCTCCAAATCTGCTGGACGCCAAGGCACGTCCAGGTCATGAAGTGCAATAAGCTTATTTTGAACGTTTGTACCAGCACTCATCTTTTGAGTAGAACCTAGTAATATTCTAACTTCACCATTTCTTACCTTAGCAAAAAGCTTATCTTTTTGCTTATCTGAATTAGCTTCATGAATAAAAGCTATTTCTTCTCTTGGTACTCCCATTAAAACTAACTTTTCTCTAATATCATCATAAACATTAAACTCTCCATCACCCTTTGGAGTAGAAAGGTCTGAAAATATTAATTGAGTAGATTTATTTTCTTTTGTTTCATTCCATATTGAAAACACCTTATTTATACAAGCATTAACTTTACTATCAGGATTATCTGGTAATAATTGGTTTATCAACCGTTGATCTAATGCAAGTTTTTTACCATCATTGGTTATCTTAAGCATATTATCAATACTAGCATCAACCAATCTATCCCTTACAGCGTCAGCTCTTTCAGATAAGGATTTTAGAATTTCTTTTTGTTCTTCTGAAGGAAGTGTCTTAATTACTTCATAGTTAGCTTTAGGTGTTGGAAGATTAAGCATATCAGCTGTTTGAATATCAGCTATCTCCTTAAATATTGTCATTAACTCTGGTAAATTATAAAACTTAGAAAATCTAGTTTTAATTCTATAGCCTGTTCCTTCAGGAGCTAGTTCTAAAGAACTTACTGTTTCACCATAGTGTGAAGCCCAACTATCAAAATGCTCATGTTCAAATTTTTTTAAAGCTTCATATTGTAAATATCTTTGCATTGTATAAATTTCAACCATACTATTTGATACTGGCGTTCCTGTTGCAAAAACTACTCCTTTTCCACCTGTAATTTCGTCCATATATCTACACTTCATAAACATATCTGATGATTTAAAGGCTTCGCTTTGTCCTATCCCTGCTACATTTCTCATTTTTGTATGAAGGTACAAATTTTTAAAGCCATGTGCTTCATCAACAAAAAGCTTATCTACTCCTAATTCTTCAAAGGTAATTACATCATCTTTTTTAAAATCATCATTTAATTTTTTAAGTCTTTCCTCTAATTTCTTCTTAGTCTTTTCAAGTTGCTTTACAGTAAAGTTTTGATTTCTCTCAGTCTTAACTCCTTTAATATGAGCTATTATTTCATCAATCTGACCTTGAATATGCTTTATTTGATATTCTTTACTCATTGGAATTTTTTCAAATTGTGTATGCCCTATAATTACAGCATCATATTCACCTGTTGCTATTTTTCCAATAAAACGCTTACGTCTTTTCGGTTCAAAATCTTTCTTGTCAGCAATCATAATATTAGCTGAAGGATAAAGCTGCATAAACTCTCGACCAATTTGTCTTGTTAAATGATTAGGCACAACAAATAAAGACTTGGTACACATTCCAAGTCTTTTAGCTTCCATTGCACTTGCTACCATTTCAAAGGTTTTTCCACTACCTACTACATGAGCAAGTAGAGTATTTCCTCCATATAAGCTACGTGCTATAGCGTTTTTTTGATGAGTTCTTAAAGTAATTTCAGTATTCATTCCTTCAAAAGTAAGATTACTACCATCATACTCACGATTACGAATACTATTAAACTTTTCATTATATAATTCTACTAAATGATCTCTTCTTGACTTATAACTAAAAATCCAATTTTTAAATTCTTCCTTCAAAAGCTCTTGTTTTTGTACTGCAAGCATAGTTTCTTTTTTATTTAAAATAGAAGTTTTTGTACCATCATCATTTATAATTTGGTCAAATACTCTTGGCTCTTTAAGATTTAAAGCTTCTTCTATAAGCTTATAGGCATTTACTCTGCTTGTACCGTAAGTCATTTCAGCTAAATCATTTCCTTTATCTACGCTTTTCCCCGAAATATTCCATTCACTTGTTAAAGGTGAAAATTCAACTGTAATATAATTCCTTGCAAAATAAGGAGTTTTTAAAGTTTCCAATATAAAATCCTTAATATAATTAGTTGATATCCAAGTTGCTCCAAGTTTTACGCTTATTTCTGAAGCTTCAAGTTTCTTTGGTAATACCTTTAAAAGTTCTTCTTTTTGATATTTCAAAGAGTTTATTTCATAGGTTAAAAGCTCTTGTTCTTTTCCATATCTTGAGTATCCAAGGTAAGGTAAATTCTTTTCTGTTTCTATTAATTTTTCTAAATGCCTATCTACTATACTAAGCTTTTCTCTAATATTTCCACTAAGATATTCATCTTTTGTAACATAGTAATACTTATTAGGATTAATTTCTCTAGTGCATGTAAATGGTAAATCTTCACTCTCAATATTAAAAGAGATAAAATCATTAAAATTCTCTTTATTTCTAATATTTAAAAACATCTCTCCCTTTAACTCTTCAATAAGTGTAGCTTTATTTTTATCTGTAAGACTACTCATATAATCAAAGTCTACAGAACCTCTTTGAGATACAGATAAAATAAGTGCTTCAATAGAAGTATCTACATGATTTACTGCTATAGCTTTTCTAATAGTTCTTTTAGTAAATATATCAGCTTTCCCTTTAAATTTTTCATCTTTATCAATAATCTCTATAGATGATACCAAAGGGAAATTACTATCTTCTCTTAAAACTTTTGTATTACTTGGATTATTTATAAATCCATGCTTCTTAGAAAAATGATCATATACTTCATTTAACTTTACTTGAGATAGTTTTACTTCTTCATCTGAAAAATCTTCTTTCTGTTTATATATAAGCTCTTTTAAAGCTTCAGTTACTTTAAGATAATTCTTTACTATTTCCTTATTCTTATCAGACATTTCTTTTTTTATAAATAAGGAATTTTCTCTATAATAAACCTCATCATCAATAATAGTATAAGAGAAATTTTTAACATCATCTGTAGCTTTAATAGAAGTTATTTCTTCTTCAATTAATTCTATTTCTTCATACTTAGCTGTAGAAGATATTTTTTTACTTGCATACATTAATAAATTATTTAAATCTACATTTTCTATGGGTAAACAAGCTAATGTATTTCCAAATCTCCCACTTACTTCTTCCATATTACCAATAACCATTTCAGGATTATTTACAAAGTATTTATTATAAGTAAATCCTTTTTCATCTTCAGCTAAATGTATCCAATCTTCATTATATTCTCTTATGCTATCTCTCTTTTTAAGAAATATAATATCTGAAGTTACCTCAGTTCCAGCAACTCCCCTAAAAATATTATTAGGTAATCTAATTGCTCCTAAAAATTCTGCTCTTGATGAAATGTATTTTCTTACACTTTCGTCCTTTTTATCCATTGTACCTGATGAAGTAATAAAGGCAATTATCCCACCATTTCTAACCTTATCAATGGATTTAGCAAAAAAGTAATCATGAATTAAGAAATTATTTTTATTATATTCTCTATCATTAACTTTATAATCTCCAAAAGGTACATTTCCAATTGCTATATCAAAAAAGTTGTTTGAAAAACTTGTTTCTTCAAATCCTTTTACTTGTATGTTACTTTCAGGATAAAGAAGTTTTCCTATTCTTCCACTTAAAGTATCAAGCTCTACACCATAAAATTTAGATGAGGACATATTATCTGCTAAGCTACCAATAAAGTTTCCAACTCCCATACTAGGTTCTAAAATATTTCCACTTTTAAATCCCATATCTGATAAAGTGTTGTATATAGTATCAATAATAATCTTTGGAGTATAAAAACTTGTTAAGGTTGATTCTCTTGCTGCTTCATATTCTGATTCTGATAAATTTTCTTTTAAGAAGTTTCTTGCTTCCTTCCATTGACCTTCTTTACTATCATCAAAGACTTCAGAAAGTCCACCCCAACCAACATATTTTGATAATACTTCCTGAGCTGAAATATCTAATTCTTTTTTTCCATTTTCAATACTCTTAAGTAATTTTATAGCTTCTAAATTATAATTAAGTCTTTCACTAGGAGTTAGCTTTTCAGGTAAAGTTTCTTTCTTTATTTTAAAGTTCTTAACTTTTATATTAGCTTCAGCTATTTTTTCACGTACATCTTCTATTACATTAATGTCTAATACTTTTTGTTCTAATTTTTCTTCTTGATGATTTACTTCAAGCAAATCAATATCTATATTATTTTCGTCAGCACTATTTATAGTTTCTATTTCCTTTTCTTCTAATTCTTCATCTTTCTGTTCAAATAAATTAATATCTATAATATTTTCTTCTTCAAGATCATCATATAATTCATATTCTTTATCTTTTTCAAAAACTAACTGATTATTAAATACAAAAGCTAACTCTTCACTAGTCATCTGATTTACAAGTTCGGTATCTTTTAATTCTCTAAATGTCTTTGGAAAATCTTCTAATACAAGTCTTTGTGCTTTAAGTTCTTTTAATTCATTAATATTAAAGTATCCCCACTCTGACTCAAATCCTAAAACAAGACCAAAGGCATTACCTGTTTCTCTATCAAATTCTGTCATATACCAAGTCGAAGTGCTTCCAAAAGGAATAAAATAAGCTGCATGAACCTCCTTTTCAGATAAAGGAATATCTTCTTGTTCATGCAATTTAGGTACTTTCTCTAACATTTCATCTGTCATTAAATTATCTGGATCATCTTTTGAATAGAAAAAAGAAGCCTTATCAGCTTCTTCATTAATTATATTATTCTCTTTTAAGCTTCCACTACTTCCTTTATTGCTATCTCTCTCAATACTGATTGAAGATTGTTCATTAATTGTCTGTACTCTTGTGGATTCTCCTTCTCTTCTGTTAAGTTCCAAGCTTTCATCATTCTCGGTTCTTCCATTCTCATTAACTCTATTGCTCTCTTCTGAACGTCCATCAAATGAGGAATTAGTTGATCCTTGAAATATAGATCCACTAACATATTGAAGTGATTCTGATTCGGACTCTCTACTAAGTAATCCAATCTCATCATTGCGTAAAATGGATTCTGATATTCCTCCATGAACTCCATTTCTTCTTCCAATTTCTCCAGTGCCTTCTCCCTCATCAAGTCCGCTATCTCTTCCGTACTCTCGCAACCCGAAAACTCTGTTTCTCCCATCATTATTTCCATTGGTATATCCTCGAAATACATGATTTTCACCTTCCTTAAATTCTCTATTATATTTATGATACTCTAAGGTTTCCTTTTTTTCTATATTTTTGACTAATACTTTTTCATTACTTTTTTTTATTATTGTATCTATTACATCTTTGCTAATATCTGATACAGTTTCACCTATAAGATTTAAGGAAATACTATTAAGTTTTAAAAAGTTTTCCTTTAGTATTTCTTTATCTATTGGATAATCAATATTAAATCTACTTGCAATAGCATAACTTACTGAAGAATTTAAAAATTTAATAAAAGAAATTCTATCTTCGTTATTTTCTATTTTTAATTTGTTCATAAGAATATCTGTTTTCTTATCACTATAAATTCTACTTAATAAAAAAATATTCTTAGATAAACTTTCATGTTCTATATATCCTTTATTTATTATCATTTCTTTTAATATCTTTTCATCTTTTTCAATATTAAATTTCCATAGATCTACCTTATCCTTATTTCTATTTATTACTAACGTCTGAGTAATATCAAATATATGATCAATTTTTTTATGTGTTCCATGCTCTTCTATAATTGGAATACTTTTTTGTCCTTTCATAACTGTTCTTTCATAGTATTTTTCCCAATAAACAAATTTAGCACAAGCTACTGCATTAGGATTTTTATCATAAATACTAAGTTGATTTTTAAAACTATATCTTTGATTATTCCCAATAACCTTCAGTAGCTTTAAATATTCATTTTCATCTTTTAAAACCTTTTGCTTTATTAATTCTAATTTATTATAGAATTCATTTATTCTCATGTCATCACTCCATTCATATTAAAATTAATAGCAATATTTTTTTCATTACTCTCCAAAAAATTATCACTCCTCTCTAAAAAATATTTATTAAAAAACACTAGGAGTTTTCTCCTAGTGTTAAAATCAAATTCTATTAATAAAATCATTAATCTATTTAGTCTGTATTATCATTAAATTTAATTATTTCCTCTAAATATTAGGAATATTTAGATACTTGTCTATAACTTTTCACTATTTTATTTATTACCATATATTCTATTATAGCTACTATTAGTAAAGTTACTAATAATACACTTTCCATTCCTTTTTTACCTTCCATAAAATTTAATAACTATATTCAATTTCATTTCTTAACCTTTCATAGGCAATTTCATTTTTAATTTGATCAAATTCTTTATCAAATATTTTTTTCAATCTTCTTATATCTTTTTTAGTTAAAATAATATTATGAGAATTATTTTTAAAATCTTTCTTTTCCTTTTGAGTATCTATATCTTTTTTTATTTCTTTTAATAAAGTATTACCCATTCTCATATATAATTCATCAATTTTATTTTTCTTATAATTCTTATAAAAGAATTTTTGTCCTTCACCATAAACATTTTTTAAAAATTCACTTTCTTCATCTAAACATTTTTCAAGTTCTTCAAATTCTTTTTGTCTATAGTTATTAATATAATATCTAGTAAGCATATCTAACATAGGTCTAACTTCACTTAAAGAATTATAATTGTAATGCCATTGTCTTTTATCTTCAGGAAGTTTTTTTATTATTTCTGATACCATTTTTTTTATTTCTATATCCTTATATATATGAGTAGTTTTTTTATTTTGAATAATACTTTCTCTCATAATATCATTTATTGCTTTGTGTTCTTTATCTCTATCTATTAAAGTATTTGCAAATTTACTTTTCATCTTATACAAATTTTTATACTGCATAAATCCACTTTCATAAGTGTATCTTGTTGGATTTAATTCTACACTAGCTACATGAACATGAATATGATTTGTATTATAATGGAGAGAAGCACTCCATATTAAAGTTTCAAAATTTTCATTTCCTATCATATCTCTCATTGAATTTCTAACAGCTTCCATAATCTTTTTTGTATCAACTCTATTAGTTTTTCTATCATATAATCCTTGTTCTTCTAACCATTCATTTTCAAAACTAAAAACATCTTGCCACATATAACTTTTATTTTTTTGTGCTTCAGCAAATAATCCTTTTAATTCTTTTACTTCCTTTTCAGTTAAAAAATCCTTATCCTCAGTAAATAAACTTCCTGACTTTTTAGGATTGCCCATGTAATCATTATATAAAGAGAACTCTTCAAATTTAAAATTTCTAGTAGCTTCATCTCTATCTATATAATCTACATAAGAAGAATATCTATTATCCTTACTACTAACCCATCTCCTTGCATGAACTATTCCAGGCATTTTTATCACCTACTATTTTTATTATAAATATTTTTTCTAAATTCTTTTTCAATTTTATCATCAATAAAATCTTCAGCTTTTTTTACAGCTGGTGCGAAATTATCTTCTCTAGTAGCTAATCTACCATATTGTTTTACAACACAAAATCCATTTAACAATTCAATAATAACTTGTGAATTTCTATCTGATGAATTACTAGATTTTTTTATTCCTTTTATATCAGGTCTAATTAATTCAGCTACTTCTTTTGCAATTAAGCTTACAGTTGCTTCTATAGTAATATCTGAATTTACTTTATGCTCTCGTATAATTAAATCTAAAGCCTCACTATTATACTTCAAATTATTTTTTTCCTTAACTTCTTCTATATACTCTAAATTTTTTTCTGTTAATTTGAATTCCTTTCTTTTTCTTGTCATAAATAATCAAAACTCCTTACCTGAATTTTTATCTTAGGGCGTTGCCCTCGCTTACGCTTCACCCATAAACTTTAAAAAGTTTAATCAAATACCAAAACTGAATTTTAAATATCTTAAATGAAAATTACATATGAAGCTATTTAAAAAGGGCTTTGCCCTCGCTTATGCTTCACCCATAAACTTTAAAAAGTTTAATCAAATACCAAAGCTGAATTTTTAAATAGCTTAAATGGAAATTACATATGAACCTATTTAAAAAGGGCATAAAGAGAAACTGCCCCCAAAACCCTTGGGGGGCTAGGCAAAGCCTAGCGTTTCCTTGGTGACAATTCTTCTTCCAATTCAGACACTTCGCCGTACCAAAACCGTATCTAATCCGTACCTAATCCGATACTTTGTCTGAGTTTTTTTATTTAAAATTTTTCTTTTTTTCTTCAAGCTTTTTAATTTTTTCATTTAATTCTTTGCTACTTTCTTCTATAGTTTTAATTTCATTTTCTTTAGTTTTTATATCATCTTCTAATGAAGATATATTACTTTTACTTTCTTCAATTTCAAGATTAGTTTGATATTTCATATCATCATTTATTTTATTTATAGCTTCTTTTGATTTTTCTATCTTCGATTTTCTATCTTCTATTGATAAATTATTTTTATTTATTTCTTCATTTACTTCTTCAATATCTATATCAATTACTTTAATTACATATTCATTTTCTGATTTTATTTCTAACTCTTTATCTTCTTCTATATCTTTTTTATCCGAATAAAATTTTATAGAATTTCCTGTAACTTCATCTTTTTCTTCTATGATAGTTAATGATACTGTACTCCAATTATAAAAAATATTTGTAGTTATAACATAATATTTTTCTTCTATCTGTACTACATTACTATCAACAATAGTCATTGGATCTTTTCTTTCTCTAATTTCAAAATTAAAATTTAAATCACTATTAAATTCATTTCCATTTCTTTTTATTAGTAATTCAATTAGACCTGTATCAGGATTGTATTTTCTTTCTATAATAGAAAAAGCTACACCACTATTTAATTTATACTCTTCTTTTATAGCTGTACTTTTATAAGACATTTCTTTATTAAAAAGATGATTTGAGTTAAAGAAAAATAAAACTCCAATTATAAAAATTGAAGTCATAGCATAGTGATAAATAACCTTATGCTTTTTTAATTTTTCTTTTATTAAATCAACCTTTTCCTGAATCTCTTCTCTAGTAATCAAAAACTTTCCCTCCTTTATTCTACAACTCTTCTAACCTTCCCATTAAAACTTATTCTCCAATAAGAATTATCTAAACTACCAATTGATACTCCATTAGGCTCAGCATCATGTAAAAATTGATTATTTCCTAAATAAATTGCAACATGTCCATCAGTAGTATAAGTATCAAAAAATATAATATCTCCTCGTTTCATTTCCTTTGGATTAATAGGTCTACCCTTTGTTACAAGAAAAAAAGTAACAACACTTGCTCTATCTCCCAATTGAACTCCTGTTGTTGAATAGCAATAATGAACAAAGGAAGAACAATCAAAACGTCCAGCTTGAACGTCTTGTTCTGTTCTTCCTCCACCCCAAACATAAGGAGATTTCCCTACATATTTCATTCCTTCTTGAATAGCTTTTTCAATAATACTATTACTACCTTCATTTAATCCTACATTTCTAAATTCCATAGCATATTGAAAAACTTCATTAGGATAGTTATGCTCTGCTTTATCTAAATCAACTTGCATACCATAAGCTGGCCCACCATTATAACAAGCAAAAATTCTTTTAAGCATTATTTCAAAATCTTTAAACTCACTATTTCCACTAGTTGCTGTCCATTTTATTAAATCCATATTATCATTACTTAAATAATTTAATTCTGATACTTTATTAAATTTATATAAAACATAATTACAATAATATCTTATTATATATCCACCAGCGATAATTTGAGCTTTAGGATCTTTTAAGTATATGTTCCACATTTCATCTGATGTTGAAAATTTATATCCAAAAGATTTATACTCTTCACCTAGTCCACTATTAATATGACTATTCCACAAATCTTTTCCTAAAATATCTATCTTTTGTATTTGCATTAATCCGAATGCTCCAGCATAACTAGCATTTGGATCAAAATTACTTTCCTGTTTTGTTACTGCTGCTAAAACCCAATTAGGAATTTTAAATTTTGTTGATACCTCATTATAATGATTTATATATTCACTAGGTACACCTAATGCTCCAATATCTGTTATAGTTGCTGTCTTAAATTCACTTCCATTTTGATTTTTATTTACAGTATAAAGTATTGTTCCTATTAAACTAACTATTATTAAAAATAAAATTGTTCCACCTGAAAAAGAAAGTACAAGTATTTTCATTACTTTTTTCAAAAGTTCTTTTTCCCTTGACAATATCTTATCACCTCAATTTATTAATTCCAGTATTTAAAATTTTCTTTTCTTAATAAAAAATAAGCGAAACAGATATGCATTATTTCACTTATTTTTTATTTATTCATTAATTAAGTTAATAATTTTATAATATATTTTTTCCTAAAGAATATTAAAATTTATATGTAAATTATAAAAACTATTTATAACCTCATACCATTCGTTTTTTAACATATGCTCGCTTATTTCTAAAATATAATTAATATATTCATCCCCTAATACTAAAATTTGTCCTTCGGGATACTTTAATGTTCTCATTATTTCATAATCAGTAATAGGTTCAATAGATTTTAAATTTTTAATGATTTTTATAAAAAGCTTTTTCCCTACTATATTAATTTCTAAATTTATATTATCTTTACTTTCTTGATTATTTAAAAAATCACAAATAAAATCATTCCTATATTCAATTATTTCTTCAAGAATTCAAATTAGCTTTTTATTCAAAAAATCACCTCTCATTATAAATAATTAAAAGTTTTAATTCTAATCATTTTAATATACAATAATTTTATTCTTCATTATTATATTTATCTATTAGTTTTAATATTTTATATACTACTTCACAAAAAAATTTAAATATAATAATCATAGATAAAAATTTAAACAATGATACTAAATAGAAAAAACTTAATTAAAAATTATATCTTATTGCTGAAGAAAAATTTGAAAAAGATAAAAAATAATTTATAAAGTAACTAATAAAATAAAATATACCTCCCCAAAATAAATCTCTAATTATTTTCTTTGAATTACTTTCTAAAAATCTCATATTGCTTCACTCTCTATATAAATATTAGGTTAAATATATTATCCTAGGAATAATATCTAATAATAAAACTGTTATTAATAAAATTGTTCCACTAATAATTTGATATTTATAATATTTAGGATACTTCTTTTTTATTCTAAATCCAGATATAATAAATAAAATACATACTATAGTAAAATTTAATGATATAGAAAAACTATTATTTCTTAAATTTTCTATAAATCTTCCTCCTCTAAAGCTTAAAAATATAGATATCATTGATGTAATTATTGAAAAAATTATAAGAAGTCTTCCTAGAATATTATAATATTTATCTTTCACATATCCTCAGGTCACTTTATAAAATCAATATTTCTAAAAATTATTTTCACTTAGAAATAAAAATAATCTAAAAAGATTTCTATCGATCTATAATAAGGCACATCTGTTGGTATTAAAACAAAATACCACTTTTTATTTACTCTTTCTATTAACAATTCTTTTACAGTCTTATCAATTCTTATAGCTAAATTATATTTTTCAATTAAAGGTTTTAATTTATTTTCTTGTTCTTCTGAATTATATTCAATTATAAAGGCACTTTCTTCTTCATTAATATAATTATATACTCCAAGAAATATTCTTCCATTATCTCTAATTATTTTGATTACTTCTTTTAAAAACTCTGCATATATTTCTCTTTCTTTATATGGAAATTCTATAAAAAATTCTTTACTCATTTCATTTTTAACTCTCCTTAATTAATTAAATAGTATGTAGTCACTAAATTTATATATTATACTTTCATTAATACTTTTAATACATATTATCCTATGCACCTATAAAAAATAGAGTAATAAATTTTTTAAGGCCAATAGTTAATAGTTGTTAAATAATATATATTTCCTATCTTGCTGTTATTACTTTAACTTTATTATTTTTTTTATATTATACACTTATGCCTTATGAGATTACCAAGTTTACTATTAATACTACTTTAATATAAGTTTATTTTATATATTACTGATTTTAATTAAACTACTAAAAAATTATATTTTTGTAAGTATAATTTATAAATATAAAAATAATCAATCTTAGACAATAAAAAAAAAAAAAAATAAATTATAAAATCTGTTAAACTATTTTTATAATAGCCTAACAGATTTAAGTTGTTTATTAATTACTGTTATTAAATAAATTTCAAAATATGCATGAATAAAACTCTATATAAACATTAATCACTTAACTCAAACATATTACTAAAAATATTTACTTTTAGTAATCATATATTTTATGGCAATTCTGTTTTTAAGTTTGGTTTAACTATAGAATTAACAGTTGCCCCTATATACTCCTTAGTACCATCAGCCTTTTGTATTTCAAATATGTGAGTTCCATTTTCTTCGAATATATAAAAGTTTTTTCCATTTACAACATTAGCATGTACATCTACTAACACAGCTGTCACAGTCGGAGTAACCCCTGTAATACCTGCATTTTGAGTTACAAATCTAACTTTATTTTGAGTATTTTCTTCAGTAGCAAAAATAGCATTACATAATACAGTTTTCTGTCCTTTATTTCCATTTAGATCTTCAAAAGTAACTACTTTAGAGCCACCTGTTGTAAATTCTACTGTATTGTTAGAAGTCACACCACTTAAGAATTTACCCTCTTCACTTAATTTTAAAGTTGCAATAAGTTTAGTATTATCATTACTTACTGAGTAGCTTACTTCAGCTGTAGGAGCTGTTCTATCACTTATATCTTCATATAAATTCCAACCTGCACCAGATACAAATTGGTCAATTTCATTATTGCTATTTCCATAAGTTTTTAATGCAGTGAACTTAACAAATTTTGCATATACAGGTTCTTTAAAAGTAATTGAATTCGTACTATTATTTCTAGCAAATGATTCTTTTTCCACTACAGTTTTCCAATCTGCACCATTTGTACTTACTTCAACTTTTAATTCTGCAATTCTTCCATTAAATCCGCTAGCTTGTGGAACATAATCAACGCCTGATAATAACTTACTTTCTTTTAATTCAAATTGATAAGTTTTATCTGTTGCTTTTGTATTCCATTTAGTATGCCAGCCTGTTAAATCATTTCCGTCAAGCATATGTTTTCCTGAAGATCCTGCATTTTGTTCATGAGTATACTTTATACTTTCAGGTATTACATTATCAACTGATATATAGCTTCTCTTTAAATCTTTAGAATCAGTAAACTTAACTTCAATAGCAGAAGATTGTAGATTTACACCATTTCTACCATATCTTATTTGAATAGTTTTATCTCCTTCAAATTTAGTATCTGCAGCGTATGCTTTCCAACTTTGTCCGTTGTTTTCGCTATATTCTAAGTTTGCTATTGTTCCTAGTAATTTATTTTCTAAATCTGAAGCAAATACTGTTCTAGTTGGATCTTTTACAGATTTAATATCTATAACAAACTCATCATTGTAATTAGGTATTCTAACTAAAATATTATTTTCATCAGTTATACTATCTAATTGACTGTTACTTAATTTAGCCGATCCTACACCATTAACCCAGCTTTCTCCACCATCTACACTATATTGAAAATTAATTTCTTCACCATATTTGCTATTCATTACAACTTCACCAGCTCTATCGCCATCGAATGAGAAAGTAGCAATTTGTATAGCTTTTGTATTTTTAGTAGTTAATAAGTAATTTGCTACTTCTTTAGTTGCATCACCTTGAATATATTCTTGGTTAGTTGTATCTGCTGAATCTCTAAGTCCATTTATTCTTATTAAGTCGAATATAGCCTTGTCCTCTTGGCTTGTATTATTTTCTATAAGTGCCAATAAATCACACATAGCAAGTGGGTAGAATTTAAAGTCTTCTACTATATCTCTTGCTAAAGATATATAGTTTATACTTGTCTTGCTTTTATCTTTTTGATATGTCTTAATTAAACCATACATAGAATCAAGATTATTAGGTTGTACTTTTAATGCTTCTACATAACACCCTTCTTCATATCTAGTATTTCCAACATTTCCATATGCCTCAGCTAATATGTTAATTCTATTAGCTAAAGAGAATTTATCATAGTTATCTAATACATTTTGTGCAAGCAAAACATATGAAGCAGAGTAACCGGAATTCCAAGGCTGTTTACCCCAAGATAAAGGCATTTGATTCATTTCATCATGAGATTCGTCCCAACCTGATATGTTATTTCCAATTTCCCATTTATGAGTATTAGGATTATATATAATTGCAGCCGCGTGTCCTGGTTGTCCAACAGTTCCTGCAGGTCTACCTAGTAATTCTGCTAATATAGTATAAGTCTTAGAAATAGCACCACAAACACCATCTATTTCCATAACAGCGTGGTATCTAATTCTCTTAGGGTTTGTTATATCTATATCATACTTTGATAATAAACCATGGTACTTTTCATCCATAGCTTTAAAATTATCATTTCCGTAATATGCAGGATTATCAAAGTTCTTAACACCTTTATACTCAATATAATGATAACCATTCATACTTCCGTCTTTATAATTCTTCATGTAGTCAAGCATCATTTTCATTTCATCATTGTTCATTCTTGCATTTACTGTGTACTTCATCATAGCAGGTGATAAGCTTTTGAAGAATTCTCTATCTGCTTCAGTCCAACTCCATGCCTGTCCATCCACTGTAAGGAAGTCTTTGTAAACTTCATATCTTCCTACTGGATCTTGAGCTTCAATACTTCCTGCCCAGAAATGAATATCACTTCCACTCGCCCAAGCTGTAGCAATAGCTAATTTTAATAAAACATCATTGGATGTTAAATCATTTTTGTGTTGGCTATATATTTTATAGAAACTATCTAAAACTTTAATGAGACTATCATTACTATCCTTATTTCCAGTTTCAATAAAGTAAGCAATAGCCTTTTCATTACCAAATAAGAAATTTATAGCATCTCTTTTTTCAGGTTCATTTCTATAAATGTCCTCTAAAATATCATATCCAACTCTATCTACAAATTCCCTTTGATTTAATTGTAAAGCATATTTATTAGCAACATCTTTAGCACTTCCCTTAATTTTTACTAATTCTTTATCTAGTTCAATACTTGATTTCATATTTGTAGGCATTTTTATATCAAAGTATTTAGAATTAGCTAATAGTGGGTCTCCATACACTGCATGGTCATTAGAATTAGGTCCATTAGTACCTGCAGTCATTCTAATGAATTTAGTTCCTTCTTTTAATTTAGCTTCAACTTTAATAGAATTTTCATTAGCTTTTATAGTTGAAACTTCTTTAAGTATATCCCACTCATTACCATTAACTGATGATTCAACCTTTAAAGATACATCTCCATATCTTCCAACTTGCGAATAGTCAATACCCATATATGTAATAAATGTATCAAATCCTTTTTCTACACTTTCTTCGACATCATATTGTACTACTGAATGAGCATGTGCAAAGATTCCATTACTAAAACTTATTGGACTTCCATTAACAAGTAACTTTACAGTTTGTTTTTTAACATTTCCGCTTTTATTACTCATATCTTTTTCCGATAGATAAATTCTATCATTATAAGATTTTTGTGCTTGTGTTATTGTAGTAGTTTGAGCATTTGCAATTATTGCATTGCTAAATCCAGTCGTTAATACAGACGAGGTCATAACAGTAGCTAATAATAATGATAATTTCTTTTTAATCAAAATAATTTCCCCCTAAAAATTTTATTAGATTTGTTAAGTTATATGAATATCGCTATTCTCAAATTAAGAAATTAATTTAAAAAATAATAGTTACTTCTACTACAAAGGAGAAAAAATCAATAAATAAAAGTAATATTATATATCCTTATTATCACTAAAATAAACTATATTATCTTAAACAATGAATCTAACTCCTTAAATAGCTATATGAAATATCTGTTTGAAATTCATTAAAAAATAATGATATCAAAAACTATAAGACTAGTTACCCTATAAAATATATAAGCATAAAAATTTAACAAAGTTATTACTAATATTAACTTTTTATTACTTAAATATTATATCAGATAGAAATACATCTCAAATTCTTATCAGCAACTTTAATATAAATATATATCATGTAACTTTAACCACATTAATAATAAATATACTCCTTTCTTCAAAATAAAAACTTATAACCCCAAATATCAAATTAATCTACAATGTGTTAATTTAAATACTTATGATAGCATTTTTTATTAATTTTTCAAAACACTATCTATAGATATATACTTTATACCTTAATTTATTATATTTTGATTTAATTAAATATTAGAAATGAAAACTAAACTTTTTATAATTAAAACTAAAAAAGTTTTCTTTATTATTCAAAACTTAATAATTAACAAATGAAAAATTCATAATGAAGTAATATAAGTAATAGTATTTAAAAATATAAAATATTTCTTTTAAAAGATATATTTAGTAATATAAAAATAATTTACTTCATTCAAAATGCTAATAATATTATATCAATATAATCTTAGATATAGCTTTATAGTAGCTTTAAACATTTTAATTACACTGGTGAAAAAATATTTTTAAAATATATTTTCTATACACAAAAATAATCAAATTATATAATTTTTTAAAGAAGAAAAATTTCTAATGTTTATTAAACTATTCTTTCATACTATCTTAACAAATTTACATAATATAAAATAATCATTTATTAGTTATAATTATTCTATCTTTTTATAAAAATTCCTTCTTATATTAATAATATTTTATTATTCTTTTAATACTCTCTGAATTCTACATCTAACATCATAATATTTAGCACTTCACACTCTAATTCACTAAATATTCTACAACTTTATATTCATTATTAATTTTTAAAAGTTTAACTCTATACCCTTCATTTGTTCTATTTGATACTTGATTATAACCATCTACAACATCACATCTAACATATACATCAAGTAATATATAGTCATTATCATATTCATTTCTAACTTCAATTGATTTAACATTTGTTATAATAGACTTTATTTTATCTGTAGTTCTACCTGTATATCCATATAAATTTTCTAACTCCTCTTTCTTATCATCAGCTACATATTTAGTTATTAATTCTAATTGTTCCTTAATCTTATCTTTATCAAATCTTTCAATTGCTTGTATAAAATTTTCAGCAACATTTTTAGCCTTCAATCTTTCATAAATACTAAACTTACTTTTTTCTAATAAGTTATTATTTTTTATAATTTCTTGATCTGTGTTTCCACTTGCTATACTTGTTTTAAATCCTTCAGGTACTTCTATTCCATTAGAATTATTTTCATTTTCATTTTCTTTCTCTTCAGTTATTTTATCTTCTTTATTTTTTTCATCTTCTAATTTACTTTCATCTTTATTTTCTTTAGTAGTATTTTCTTCTATCATTGAAGCAACTTTCTCACTTGATTTTTTATTGCTTATATACTTAAAACTAGCAAGTCCTCCAACAAGTACAATTATTAATCCTCCAATAATTAAATTTATTTTTTTACTTTTCATAATTTAAGCACCACCTTCAAATATTAATTCTTCTTCATCACTAATCTTAATATCAAATTTAATATTCTTATATCCATTTATAGATAAAATACATTCCCCTGTTTTAAAATTTGGAATACTTTTAATATCACTTTCTGATATTTGTCCTTCAAAAATTGTTTTTAAAGTTTCTTTCGCATTATTATCTTGTTGCATTATTATCTTATATTGAGTTAATTCAAATAGAGTTTTTATTTTATTTAATATATGTCTTTCTGTTCCATCAGGAACTACATCTCTTATACTTTGTGTTGCAAACATAACCCCAGCAAAATATTTTCTTGCTTCTCTTTCAAAGGATATTAAATAATCAACTGCCATTTCATTATCTGAGTTTATAAACTTATGAGCTTCATCAATTAGAAGTAAATATTTAAAGCTATCTTCAAAGCTTACTTCTCTCCTATCAAATTTCTTCTTAGCCTTTAATCCCTGTCTAAGTGCATTATTCCATAGCATAGTCATAACATTAAAGGTTTGAGCATTAAATACTCGTCTATCAAATTGAGCCAAATTTTTTATTTCAAAGCTTACTATTTGCTCATCATAAAAATTCTCTATAGTTGTATATCCATTAAATAAAAGTCCATAATCTCTAACCATACTTTCAATATTTAATTCAATAGATTCTAATCTATCTCTTTTTGTATCAGATAAAGTGTTTCTAACTATACCATTTTCTATATCTACATATAATGTTTCTTTTATAAATTCAAGGAAATTTTCTAATATAGGATATTCAGTAGCTTTATATGTTGTAGCTTTATTTTCTTTTATCCCCCATTTTGAATAAAATAAACTTATAAGTTTTTCAAATTCCTTTACTTCTTTATCACTTGAAGTTGGAGATATAAACCTATATATCATACTTAATTTACTTTTATGATTCATATAACTTTGTGCTTCTAAAACTTCATTAGTATTTTCATCAATAACAGTCGCAAATACCTGAAGAATATTTATAATTCCATCTGTACCATCTAATGCGATTACTTTTCCACCATATTTTTGAATTAATGTTTTAAATTCTCCTGTAATATCTAATACTCTTAATGTATTTCCTACAATAGCAACATTCTTTAATAATTTTTTCAAAAGAGTTGACTTTCCTGATCCCATTACTCCTAACACTAAAGCATTAAAGGATTTCCTATATACATCTTTAGTAAATAAGTCAAAAAGAACTTGTCCCTTTGTTTTAGTTACTCCTAATGGAAAACCTGTTTTATCCATTAAAGAAGTATGATAAAAAGGGTATCCTCCACCTAAAAATATTGAAGGTATTGGTTCACCTACTCTTTTATTTCTATAATATTTTTGATTCGTTGGACTATCAAATAAAGATTTCCATTCATATTCTTGTTCATTAAGCATTACTGCTGCTTTAAATCCTTTAGTTTCTAAAGATTCAATAATATTTTTTACTTTTATTTCTAGCTCTTCTAAAGTTTTAGCCGATACATAATATCTTATTGTTACATTTTTTATAACCTCATTTCTTTCACTTATATCTTCAACTAAAGTTCTTAATTTTAAAGCTTCTGTAGACGCATTTATTGCATCTACATTACTAGCAGCTTCAACTTGCCTTGTTAATTGTTCATTTAATGATTTATCTAATCTATTTAAAATTTCTGTTTTATTCTCTGTTGATACATCGATTGTAGTAAAAACATTATCATAATTAATTAATGGCTCTAGCCAAAAATCTCCTACTGTTGTTTTAAATTCATAAACTCTTATACACGCTTCATATCCATCACCTTTAACAATAGCTCTATCTTTAAAAGCAACTCCTCCTACAGGCTGTATAAGTTTTAAAAGATATGGATTATATTCTATCTTCTTTTTTAATATTGACAAAATTCATTCTCCTCCTTAATTTATCAAAATAAAAAAGATACTAATTAAATTAGCATCTTTATAAAAACTATTAATATTCTATAAAAACCTCTCTATCATCATATAATGCAATAGCAAACGCTTTACTTTTATTAATTATAAATACTGTTTCTAATCCATAGCCTTGATAGACTAAATCTTTATTTACTATATCTAAAATTAAGCTTTTAATTTTTATATTACTATACTTTGTCTTTGTATAATAATGTTCAATAATGTCTTCATCAGTAAATGTACTTACCATATTTATATTTTCTATTTTTCTTAAATATCTTCTTAATTTTAATTTATACTGTCTACCAAAAGTATTTTCTTTATCTAAGTATATATTGGAAGAAAAAATTATATCATCATTTAATTGAAAAATTTTCTCTATTATATTATTTAATTTTTTATTAGCTAATCTAATATATAAATCTTTATTATCTAAATGTGATACATTTTCTACTAACGTTATTACTTTCTCATTTTGATATTTTTTCTCTATATTAAAAATCTTTAAAAGTTTATTTATTTCAAAATAAAAACTACTTTTATAATCTTTATTCACTCTCATTTGTATCCTCTATAGTATCATAATTTTTATTATTAAAATTATTAGCTATTTTATATAATTCCTCTCTTTTAAATATAAATTTATATATTAATCTTATAAATAATATTAAAGGAATTATTAAATAAAATTTATCTAATGTTTCTACTCCAATAATTCTATTGAAAATACTTTTCCAAATAAACTTTGAAATAAATGTATTTATAATTATACTGATTAAATATGATATTAATATATATATCAAAATTCCTTTAAATTTAATTTTATCTAATATTTTTTCCCATTTTTCTTCACTAAACTTAAAAGAGGACTTCCCAATTATAATAAAAGGGAGTATTACAAGCCCTATACTTATTATTTTTGATAATATAAAGGATATTAAAATATAGATAATTAAATATATTATTGTCATAAAATCCCTCCTTAAATTATATATGTTAAATTATATCAAACACTATATAATTAAGGTATATAATTTCAACATTAAATTTCCTATAGAATTTTAAGTTAATTTTGTATTTGGATTATTTATTTTGAATAATATTTTTAGTTTTTTCTCTATATCCATTTGAATAAATCTTACTGCTATATTTTGACTTAAAAATAAACTTCTAATAATATCATTTTTATTATCACCTTCATTGAAAAAAATCATTATGTAGTATTCTTTATCCTGTTCTTTTCCTTCTAATTCTCTAAGTTTTTTTAATTCTTCTTCTAATCCTTTTCTATAAAATTCATTGTTACAGTTATTTAATCTACGTTTTATAAATTCTTGTTGTTCTGTTGTATTTACAGGAAAACTCATAGGTATAATCTTAAAATCATAAACATAATCTCGTAAAAAATGTATATAGTTAAATATATGTTGTTTAGTTTCTTCTTCATCAAAAGAATATATATCCTTACTATCTATTTGAAAAAGATCAATGACTCTACCATTTTTCATTAAAATACTATCATCATCATCTATATCGCAAAGATCTAATAAATCTTTATTGGATTTTAATACTTCCTTATCTGCTTTTCTTAAATTTTTATTTTCTTCTCTTTTAAGCTTTCTTTCTTCTTTTATTCTTTGTTTTTCTTCTTTAGTTATCTTCTTTTTTTCTTTAGAATTACTACTTGTATTTATTTTTATATTTTCAAATTTTCTCATACAGCCTCCTTTTTATTTAAAAAATTAAGAATGACCAAAATAGTCATTCTTAAAATCTTATATATACTTTTCTATTTCTAACTAAAATATAATATATACTTTGGTAATTTCTTTTTTTAGGATTTATTGTACTAAATCCTCTAAAATATATTGCCATTATAAACATAAAAATAAAATATGGTACTAATAATGGTTTGTATACATAAAAATCTAAAATCCAACTTATACACATAAACATTCCTATAAAAGATAAATCATAAAGATATATACTTTTAGTTAGTTTTGTTAAGCTTCTAATTTGTTTTGGTAATACATATTGCATTTAATCACCTTGTATAATGAAAACATAGTAAAAAACAGATTTTCATTATACTTTTCCTTTCTTTAATATTTTTTACTATAATTATCATAATACTCTGTGGATTAGTTTTATCACCTCAATTGAAATTTTACTTCTTTATTTCATTATCCTTATTCTTATTCTTTTTACCTTTAATATTCCATTTACTAGCTGTATTATATCCAATACTATAAGCTCTAGTTACTCTATCAACTGAATTTAATCCTAAAAACTTATCTTTTGCATATTCTCCTAAAGTTCTCTGTTCTAATCTTCCGCTAGTATTTTTATCATTGGAATATCCTGAATTTTTATTATCACTAATATCATTATCGGAAGTATTTCCACTTGAACTATTATTTCCTTTAACTTCTTCAGTAGTATTATTCTGCTCTCTTTTACTTCCATTAATATCTTTAGAATTTTCATCATTTAAATTATTGATATTTTTACTATTAACATTAGAGTTTTCTTTTCTTGAATTTCCCTTTGAAATATCTTCATTAATATTTGACTTATCTTTATTTTCATTTCCATTTGGAGTATCTTCGTTAATCTTAGAATTAATACCTTTATCATTTATATTTGGTTTATTTTTATTAACTTCTTCACCTAAGTTACTATTATCATTATCTTTATTAATATTTCCTTTTGTTCTATCTTCATTAGAATTATTATTTTTGCTTCTATTTACATCATCAGCTAAGTTATTTCCATTATCATTAATTCCTGAATTATCTTTATTTTTTATTAAACCTTCCTTATCTTTATTACTAATAATATTAAATTTATCATTTCCTGAAGTTTCCTTATTATTTTCTATTCCTGAATTTTCATTTGAGGTATCTTGTCCATTTAATGGTGTGTCAGAGTTACTTTCATTAGGATTATTTTTATTAATATTATCTTTTTCAGTATTTTTTAAATCACTATCTTTATTAGTACCACTATCTTTATCATTAACTCCTGGAATATTTTGACCTTCATTATTAGCTTTTATTTTTGAATTTTTCAATTCATTATCATTTAAATTATTTGAATTTGATTTATCATCTTTATCTGTATCTTTATTTCCTAAATTTGCATTATTACTTTTATTTTTATCAAATTGTCCCTTAACAAATCCAGCTGCTCCTGCTGCCGCCGTTGCTGCTCCTCCTGCAAATGATGTTGCCATTCCTGATACAGTTTTCCCAGCACTCATCATTCCTCTAACTGCTCCATATCCAGCCATAACAGTTCCCCATGAACTTTTTAAGCCTACATCTATGCCTAAAATTCTTTCCATTATGTTAGGACCATCTATAATAGTTATAGCCCCAGCTATAATACAAACTATCTTCACAAGTTCATTACTTCCTAGTCCTACAACAACCAAAGCATCTTCAATCCATACATTAAATAATAAATAAAACTTCAGCATAATTGCTGTTGCGAAAATAACTACAAAAATACTAATTATATGCTTAATTACTTCCTTTAATCTTTTTCCATCATCAATATCTGTATAGGCTAAAAGCATAGCAAACATCTGATTTATTCCAAGCTCTATTAAAAGTCTAATTACTTTTAATAAAGTGCAAATTAAAGCTATAGCCATACCACCTATTGATACCATAGTAGGTAAAAAATCAATACTATATCTATAATAAGCTTCATCTTCCATAATTAAATTTTTCTCTAACTTCTCTATTTTTTGTTCACCATCAGAATTTTGAACAACTTTATTTTTTAATATATCTTCATTCCCTACTTTTGATTCGTCTATTCTCTCATTTATATTTATAGATAATATTTTACTTGAAGGTATATTATTTTTATTTTCATCATTTTCTAAATCAAAGTTTTTTTCATCTAAATAATATATGTCATATAAATTATTTTTGATTAATTGCTTACTTAGTGAAGAACTATTAACATTAATACTTTTTACTGCTAATTTTGTAATGTCATTTAACTTAATCATAACTGTCGGTAATAAAGTAACTATAAGAATAGCAAATAAAATATTAGAAGGTATTTCTTCTCTATTCTTAGCTTTATTAAACATTATTTTAAAGCCTATTATAGCTAATGAAATAGCAAAAAATGACCACATTATAGGCTTATATTTATCTATTAGATTTTGAACTCCTTGACTTTCAAAAAAACTATTTAATGTATAAATTTTATTAACAGCTTTCTCTAAATCTCCAACAATCCAAGCAAATACTTTTATTATTACCCACCCAAGCCATCTAAAACAATCTGCTATATAATTTGCTATAATAAGAATTTCCTCATTGTAAAGCTCATATATAGTCAACCTATCACCTCCTAAATCTATTATTTATTTCATTTATTCCATCTTTTATTAATTTTGTTAGTTTTATATCATTAATATTAACAGCTTTTTCAAGTAACTCTCCCCAAGTAGTTTTTTCATTGATTTTTTCAACTAATGTATACTCAAATATAGTATTTAAAGCTGTTAATTCTTCTTTAGTGTATATTGAAACTAAAAGCATACTATTTATATCAAACTTTTCTTTTTCTTCTTTTATATCCTTCTTTTTATCATCTTCTTTTTCTTCATTTTTAAATAATAACAAATCTTCTAAATCAACATTCTCATGTAGAGTTTCTATTTTTTTATTTATAAGATTTTTAGTATTATCAAAGAATTTTCCTAAATACTCATATCTATATTTAAGAGTATGTTCAGCAGTATTAAATATAGGAAAAGGTCTTATTTTATTATTATTTAAATCTCTCCTTTTAGTACCTCTAACAATAACAATTTCACCTTCTTCTAAGTGCATTAATTCATCTGCTGTAAGTAATCTTCTTCCGTCTACACTTTCGGTTTGATGTTTTGTTGTATCAAAAACTTCACCACTTCTTGAATAAGTAACAATTGTTTTTTCTACTAAAAGTTTTGAAAATTCTTCAGATGTTTCAGAATCATTTGTAAAAATATAATACTTATTTGAACAGTTTCCTAATATAGTGTTATAATCATCTCCATATAATTTTTTAAGCTGTGATATTGCTTGAATTACTAAATTAAATTTAATATTTCTTCCTAGACAAACGGTAATTATACTTGCCATACCTTCTATAGCTGGCATACTTCCAAATTCATCTAAAAGAAAAATAACCTCTCTATCACATTTAGCTGGTTCATTAAATGTTGCTTCTTTTGCAAGAACATAATAAAGCTGTCTAACAAACATACTCGCAATAACGTGATTTGACATATCAAAATCAGGAATAGTCATAAATAATGCAACTGGTCTATTATCTTTTGATTTAAAGCCTATATCTCTTAAATTTATAGTATTCATTGCTGTGAGTTTAGCTATTTCATCCATAGTAAATATATTTAACTCTGCCATAGCAACACTAAATATAGAACCTCTCGCTTCACCTTTTGAGAAATTTGAGGTTGCATATTGCATTTTAGCAACTGATTTTCTATCTAATTTATTAAAATAATTATCTAACTCATTGTTTCCTTTAATATCATTTTTCGATCCTAACTCTGAAAGCATATTAGCTACAGTATACATGGTTATTCTTGATTTAACTTTTACTCTTTCTTTTTCTAATTCATCAATTTGTTTTTGTATTTCCATTTTTGTATCATCAGAAATCTCATTTGAAATTTTGTTTTTTAAATCATCTATCTTCTTTTTAATTTTTTTATCTTCATCAAAACATTTTTCTGCAATAGCAAGAATTAAAGCATTAACTAAAGACATAGCAGAATTTTGCCAGAAAGGATCTTTAGTATCTGGTTTATAATAAAGCATATAAGTAAGTGTTTTACATAAGCTTTGAGCTGTACTATAATCTTCTTTTTCATAAGCTTCTATTATTAGTTGAAGTGGATTATAACTCATAGAATTTAAAGGTGATATTAAGTTTAAAACTTCAACTCTATATCCCCTTTTTTCAAGAATTTCTTTTGAAGCTCCATACAATTCTCCCTTAGGATCGTTTATGACTAATGAAGCTTTTTCCTTAGCTCTCGAATAAACATCTATAGCTGGAAAAACAAACAATTCACCTTTACCACTTCTTGTAGTTCCAATTATTAAATTATTGCTTTGGCTATCATCTATAAATAACTTTTCTCCATCTCTGGAAATAATAACTCCGCCTTTTCCTTCATATCCACCATTTTCTAATTCAACTCTATCTTCTATTTCATTAATACATTTATATTGCTCTTTTATTTCATTTAAAGTTGTAAATCTACTAGTTCCTTTTTGTCCTTCTTTAATATCTCTGAAGGAAGCTTTTATATTCCATATCCATTTAGATAAAAGTATTCCTACAACTAGATAAACTAGTATATACACTATTGGATAAGATAAATTAGGAATTAATAAATTAAATAAAATCCCTTGATTTTCCCCTCCCTCTAATAAATTTACTGCTGAATCAAATGAATTACATAAAAAGTTAGAAAATATAGTCACTAATATAAAAATAGTAATTATAGTAAATGAAAGTATCTTTTTATCTGCTACGCTCTTCATAAGTTTCATCTCTCTGTTAGCTTCTTTTTCTTCTAGTAACTCATGAAGTTCTTTTTTTATATCTTTAAATAATTTCATAATCTAAATCCTCTCATATAATTTTTTAAATTTAAAATTAAAGTAAGGGGATAACTCCCCCCACTTTAATTAAAATGAAAATTTCATTTTTAAGAAATCAGCTATTGAGCTTGATCCAAGAATAATAACTAATCCTACAGCAGCACCTATATACCAAGGCTTAGCTTTTCTAAGTCCTTCATTTCCGCCAAACATATGTTGAAATCCACCTATAGAAAAAGCTACCGCCGAAGCTACAACTGCTATTGCATTAAGCCAACCTGAAAGTTCAGTGAACATACCTGAAATTTTTTGTATTAAATCCATATTTCTATCCTCCTTCTAATTTTTCTTTATTCACTAGATCATTTGGATCTATTAGTAACTCTTCACATAATTTGTTTAAAAGCAAATTATTACATTCAAATTGAGTTATTATTTTTTCAACTAATATCTCATACTTACTGTCATGTTCCTTTAATTTATCTAAAAGTATAAACTCTCTTTCTAAATATCTTTTTAAAAATTCATTTCTACTTTTATAACCTAGCTTTTTAGCTCTTTCATCTATACTAACAACTACAGCTTTGGGAACATCTCGTATTTTAATATCCATTTTCTATTACCCACCCTTTGAGTTTAATAATTTTAAGCCTTCTCTTATAAGCTTACTATTTTCTGATATTAATTTTTTCTGCTCGTTGTTTATCCATTCTTCATAGGATATTCCTTGATGTGAAAGTATTTCTGTTACTATTTCTTTATCTTCCTTATTTATCTTTTCTACTGCCAACTCTCTCACCTCCCTTTATTAAAAAAAGAACTTCTCGGCTACAGCCTGTCAGAAGTTCTTTTCTAAAAATATCTATATAAAAAAGGCATTCCATAAGGAATACCTTGAATTTATCTTAAAATATTATTTTCCTAAGTCTACCTATAAAATTCTTTAATATCAAGATAACGTTAATATAAAATCTTTTTAACAATAAAAAGATTAATATAGTCCAAATTATATTATTAATATCAGTATTAGTGTTTTTAACTATTGTACTCATTCCAATTAATATAAAAGGAGCTATTAACGAACTTATTCCTATATCAAATAAACAATCAATTATTCTAAAAATATTTATCTCCTTTCTATTTCCACTATTAGATAGAGTTTTAAATATTAATAAACTACCTCTAATTAGCATTAAGGATATAAAAAAACAAAGAACATACTCTATATAATTAAATTTACTCCAATCTATCATTTTACTACCTCTTTCTTTTTAATTTTTTTATCTAAAAAAAACCTTGCATAAAAAACAACTTTATTTTAAAGCCTTAATCTTTTCTATCATATCTAGGATTATTATCCTTTTAAAATCTTTCTCCCTAAAAAACTCTATTTCTATATTATCTATTAAATAATCTACATTAATTTCTTCTATTGTACATATGTTAAGAAAATATCCTGAAAGTAAATTCATTCCTTCTTCATTAAAATACTTACTATCTTCACTTTCATTTAAATATAATCTCTCCGCTAAATTTAAGCTTAATTCCTTAGCTTCATCTTCTCTTTTTTTTTTAGTAAATTTTTTATTCTACTAAGTTCATTATTAACTTCTATTTTTGTTATTATATTTTTCATTTTCATCACTCCATTAAAAATTTTATTATCTGCTTATTGTTTTAGCTTTCTTTTCAATTATTTTAACCTTTATTCCTTCAAGTTCATTTAATAATTCTTCTTCTTCTGCTTTTAAATCTTGTGCATTAATTTTTTTATTCCAGGATTTTTTATTTATACCATAGCCATTATAAATATATCCATTTGCTTTTAATATATCTTTATGATTAAAGGAATTTAACACTACTATATAATAAATGGCTTCTATTTTTAAATCTGATCTATCATAAATCTTTATATTTTCTTCATCAGTTATTCTTCTTAATTTATTTAATTCATCTATAACTCTATCAAGTTTTAATTCTTTTATCCAAGCTTGTTCTAATTTAGAATACTTATATCCTCTAAGTTTTAAATAATCTTTTATTGCAAATGAATTAATTACCTTAATAATCTTTATGTCTTTTTTATATTCATCTCTAGCTTCTATTTCCCAATTTTTTATACTACCATAATACTTTTGCAAGGTATCTCTATCTTTAGAATCTGTTTCTGTAATAATATCTCTCTTTGATATTATTTTTAGTTCTAATGCTGCTATTATTAATTTATAGAATATATCATAAAATGGTTTCTTATGGTTTGAATCCCCCCTATCACATGAATCAATATGATGCGATAATTCATGTAAAACCGTTAGAATTATATGATTATAAGGTCTCGATAAATTATATATTTCTATAGCTTTTGTTTTAGGTTTATATAATCCATGACATCTTTTACTCTCTTTAGGAATTATACTTATATAGAACTTTTTATATTTATCTCTATTTTCTTCATATACATAGTCTATAATATCACATAAAGTTAAATATATTTTATGCTCCAATATTATCACCTTTTTCTTTACTATTTTTCTTTTCTATGGATTTTCTATTTTGTTTATTCTTTTCCGAATACTAACTCGTCTAAACTAATATCTAAGGCTTTAGATATTTTTATTAGTTAAAGAAGAATTTAAAACTTATTATGAAATATTTATATTATCTCTTATACCGATAAGATACTCATACCTACAAAAGAAAGAATCTTAACTATAAAAATTCCTATAGAGAACTTATTTTTTGGTATTTTTAAAATTAAGATAAGCTTTATAATCTCAAGTATTAATATAATAAAAATAGAAAAATTATGTATTTCCAACAAATTATTTATTTCAATCATATTAATAAAGATATTAATTACTATTACATTACATTGATATCCCCCTAATAGCATTACTCTATCTTCGAAAATAGTTTGTAAAGCTTCTTTTTGATAAAGTTTTCCTTTTTTATAAATTATATAATCTAAAATATTTTCTATAAAAGTTAACCACGCTATAATCATTTCCATTCCTCCTTTTTTAAAAGCGTCTATTAGGAAGCTTTTTATTTACTTTTAAACTTATCCACAATATCCACAATTTAATCTTGAATATTATAAAGGATAAAATAATAAAAATAATTGATACTAACTATTATGTTGTAGTTACTTTTCTTTTTTCTCTACGTTTATTTTTATAGTTATATTAACATCAATATCTAAATTCCAAATTTTATTCATTTAGCTTCTCTCCTTACTTAAATTTATTGATCTTCTTCTGATTCGCATAATTCATAATAATCATATATTTCTTCTTCATCTTTTTTGAACCAACGTTTTATATGCCTTAATATATCAATAATAAGCCATGTAATAAAAATAGATAAAAGAGTTGTCCCTATTACAAATAAATCTGTAATTTTCTGATGAACAACTACTGACATAAAACATATAACTTCCAATAAAATTAAATTATTTATTACAAATATCTTCCATCGGGTTTTTATAATATTCTTCGATAATATTGGTGAAATGATAAGAAGTAATATACTAATTAGTAGAATATATAATTCTAAATTAGTTATATTACTTCCATAAGTATCATATACATTTTTTATTTTCTATAAAGGTAGTTTAAAATTTACTCTAACTTTTTCTATAATAAATAAAGATAGAAAACCACCTATTCCTAACGAATATAAAAATTGACCTATATTATTGGTTACTATAGATTTCAACTTTAAAAACATATTATTTTTATATATCATATTTATCCTCTCTATAAAAATAATTAATCTAACTCTTAGGATAGTAATTTACTATACTAAGAGTTTAAATTAATAATATAGTTCTTTCTTCAACTCTTTATCATATCCATTAAAATATATTTTCAAATATGCTTCATCTATATCTTCTAAATCTTTAAATATAACATCATATATAGAATACTTTTCATATTTAATCTCATCATCATATTTAACTTGTAATACCACATATTCTCCAGTATCATTCTTAACATATTTATGATCTAATACTTCCCTTGTTTCTACCTTTGCTACTTCTTTTCTTAACTTATTTTGATAAGTAAAAAATTTAACTACAAATAGAAAAAAAACTAGGATTAATATTAAAATAAGTAGATTCTCTATCATATCCTTTCTTATCAATTTCTTTCTTATTAATTTCATTTTTATTTTCTCCTTAATATATTAAATTTACATATAAAATTAAAAGTAATCTGATTGTCTTCCAACAACTAAATCTCCATGATATCCAAATGGAAGATCGTTAGTAAATAGATTGCTACTATAATACAAGACTCCATATAAAAATTCTTTTTATCAGTATAAACTTTTTCTCCTAGAAGATAATATTCGATTATTATCTTCTTATTTTTATAAGTAAACTCTTTAATACTTATAGGAAATATTAAATATTCCATATGATAAAAATTTTCAAATACTTTTTCATTTTTCAACATATATTCTTTATATAATTTCACATTTAAAGTAAAGAATAATTCACACATCTTATTTATAATTTTTCTTTTATCTTCATCAGTTCCTTTTTTTATAACTCTATAAAATATATTTTCCATTTTCCCAATTATAATATTTCTATTATTCCAATAATAACTACATTTATAAAATTTTTTTCTCCTGTAGATAAAAAATATAGCTCCTTCTCTAAATTCTCTATTGCTTCAAAATAGTTATCCATAATTCACCTCTCAATAAAAGTGTTCCCCGGGAACACTTGGTTACTACCGCCTTCAATCCATAGGAACTATTCGACAAGCTCATAAACCCAATGGATTTCAGTTGGTCTATTATTTTCTTTTTATTCTAATTCTTTTAATTTCTCTATTATAATTCTTTCTATTTCTGCTCTTTCTTCAGCAGTAAACAACTTATCATTTCTTTCTTTATCTTCTTTTATTAGATTTTTAATATATTCTGAAAAACTAACATGAGATAATGCATATATCATTAGCTTTTGCTCTGACTTTTTAAAACTTACTGAATATACTGTCCTCACATATTTCTTTGCCTTTCTCTAATTATTTTAAATCCCTATAAACTATATCATCTATACTAACTCCAAATAATCTTGATAAATTATATAATTCAAAATGATTTGGTACTACTATTCCTTTTTCTAAATTTCTTAATCTATTTTCCTCTATTTCTGTTTTTTTTGATACATAACTAAATTTCCAAGAATTATTAGTACGTAATATTCTAAGATTATTTCCTATCTTTTTTAAATCATAATTTCTCATACAATCACCATCTTTTCTACAATTATATCTTCTAAAGTTATTCCTAAAGCTTTTGCAAGAGCTATAATTACATTTAATCTAGTTGTTTTATATTTCTCTTCTTCTATTAGCCTTATTGTATTCTTTGCAATTCCACTCAATTCTCCTAACTCTTGTCGTGAATATCCTTGATTAATTCTATTAACCTTTATTTGGTTTGATAAATTTACTCTTTCCTTAATCTCTACTTCCATAACCTTTTATCCTCCTAACATCTATTAATTCCCTTTCCATTTTATTTGTTTATTCTATATCTATTGTTTTTACTTTCTTACTTTTCTTATTTAAAATGCGTAATTTTCTTCTATCGCTAGATACTACCAGCCAATTATTAGGATTATAATTCTTAGCTGCTATTATCTGCTTTTGTTTTCTTGTTGGTCTTACTCCTCTCATTTTCTTTTCCTCCATAAATAAAAAAGATATTCTAAAAAGAATACCTTTCAAATTCTTTTAATAATATCTTATTTTATATAATCATAACTTCCCTTTAATATTTTCTTATATTGTTCTGCCATAATTCTTTCACCTTCATACTTTGGATTATCTTCATTGTTATTTGCAAGTCCCCATACTTCAATTCCTGAAACTGAATTTACCATTATCTTATCTCCATCTTTTTTAACATAAATAAGATATAAACTATAACTATCATCACTATCAATTAAAAATAAAAAACGATATTGATAAAATCTATCTCCTTCTATAAGATCATAAATTTCTAATTCAATATCTTTATTTAAACTTTCTTCAATTATTTCTTCTGCTTCGTCTATATCTACATTTTTAACAACATTATTTGGATAAATTAAATAAGCCTTCTCTATATTATCCTTATTAAAAATCTGAATTTCTACTTTTTCTGAATATATTTCATCTGTACCACTATTATCTACTTTATAAATTTCTACATCAATTATATCTGAATCCATTTCATCATATGTTGATTCATTTCTATTATTTATATCAACTTGATATATTGATACTATTGATAATACTAAAGATATTATTGGAAGAATTAGTATCATTAAATCTTTTACAATATCACTCATATCTTATCTCCTTTTAAAAGCATTAATTAGAACACACTCTAATATTTTAAAGAAAATTTAAAAAGTGTTCCCAGGGAACACAATTTTCTTCTAACTAATTAAAATTCTCTTTTAATTTATCAACTATAAGTTTTAAATCTATTAAAATTTATAAATAATTTAATATCTCATTATTACAAAAGTTTCACCATTCCTTTTATCATAAGTTATCTCCGCATTTTCTGGTACTAATTCCTTTTTAAAATTTTTTAAAGGGAAAATCTTTATATTTCTTCCTATTCCTAATTTTCCTAAATTCAACTTCTCATTCTTTATATACATAAATATCTCCTTTTTATAGCTTATTTTTACTAATTAAATAATATTTTTTCCTTAACAGCTACACCATTTACTAAAAATCTTTCTGTAGTTCCTTCTACTCCATTACAAGTTACTAGAGAAAATATTTGACTATCCGATAGCTTTTCCATATTATTTAATAAATCATAATTACTATTAACATTTCTTTCAGATAGAGTTGTTAAAAAATCTATTCCACTTGAAGTATTTCCAAATATACTATCATTTTCATTTGTAATAAAAATTGATACTATGCCACATTCTATAGTTTTTCTATCTGTATAAATATAAAACTTTTTATGTTCTTTCATATAATCTACATTTAAGAATTTCCTTAGCTCTCCAAACATCTGAAATTCCTTCATATTGTGTCCAAATACTTTTATATGAGAATCAGAAAAATCTTTCTTTGTATTAGCATAAGTAAATATAGCGCCTAAAGGACTATAATTTCCTTCAATATCCTTATATAGGTATTCTTCATCAGTATCCCCTATAACTATCGGATAGTCTATGCTAGTTTTAGGTATATAAATCCATGCAACTATATCTTCATTTTCACTTTTTAATTTCTTAAAATCTATTCTTCTATTTAAAGGATCATTTGAATCCTCCACTACCATTTCTCTTATAGTTTCATTTTTATATTTAGACTTTAAGGTATATTGATACTCTTTAAAGCCTAAATATAAAAAGAGTATCCCTAAAACTAGGGATACTAGAACTATAATATTTTTAAATATTATACTCTTTTTCATATTTTATACTACCTTTTTATTTTCTTTCTTTTTTCCTATTGCTAATGTACCTAAAGAAATTAAAAGTAGAGAAGTTCCTAAAGCTAAATACATATAACTTTTATTATTATAATTAGTATCTGGTACTTTAGGTTTATTAGGCTCTGGTAATGGAGTGTGCTTTGGTATAGCATTAACATCATAATCCATAGTTTTATCAACTTCATTACAAGTAGGAATAGATATTAAAAAAGGAGTTATATTTTCATAGTTTGCTATATCTATAGCTTTAACTAAATATACTCCAACTTCTAAATCTTCTATTTTTCCTTTGCCACTATTATCAGTAGTTGCTATATTTTCATGTTCTACTACCTTTGATAATTTATTTGCAGCAACTTCAAGCTCATTAGAGTTTTTCAAAGTATTTAAGTCTATATTTACTGAAGTTAAATTATCAAGTAACTTATACTCTCCATCTATAACATCAGCTACTTTAGATATACTAAACTTAACATTTTCTTTATCTAAAGCCTTCTGTGTATCTTCTAATTGAATTAATATACTTCCTTTCTGCTCTTCCTTTATTTCTTGAAGCAATTCATTATTAGGAAGTGTAACATCACCAACAGAAGCTTCTTTTTCTATAACTATAGAACTATTATCTACAACAGTTTTATTATTAACATCAGCTTTTGGAAAGATAGTAAAGCTTGAGGTTAATAAAACTGTTGCAATTAAACATTTAAGCCCAATTTTCATTAACTTAATCTCCTTTCTATTTAAAAATTAAATAAAAGTGTTCCCCGGGAACACTTAGTTACTACCGCACTCCATATTAACTTACTCGCTTCACTGCGTTACTTAATATTACATTTGGTCTGCTATTTTAATTTCTTTTATTCTCTTTATTTATTTTCTTATCCTTTACTTTAAGACCTATAACTAATCCTAAGAAAGCTAATGGAATTGTTGTAAAAGCTATTTCTCTAATGGACATAACCTTTTTATCTATATTCTCATATTCTTCTTTATCAAATGGAACTCTCTCTCCAGTAACAACTAGTCTATGAGTATTAATTCCATATGGAGTACAAGTTATAAGAGATATTAAATCTTCATTTTCTTTTATCTTTAGCTTCTCTAATTCTTCAGGATTTATTACTTCAATCTTATTCACCTTATAAGCTAAAGTATTATTCTGAACTCTTATAAAAAACAAATCCCCTTCAATGATTTCATCAAGTCTAGTAAATAATTTAGAGTTAGGAAGTCCTCTATGAGCTGTAAGTAAGCTTCTAGTATCAGCTCCACCAATAGGTAAAGAGCTTCCTAAAACATGACCTACACCAGAACTTAAAACTTCATCACTAGTTCCATGATATATTGGTAAATTAACACTTATTCTTGGTATTTCAATACTTCCCATTATTCCATCACCAACATTAAGAATATCCTCATACTCCTGTAATATGGATGAATTAGTGCTACTTTTTGTAGCACTATTATATTCATATAAGGTAGTATTATATTCTCTTGCTTTATTTAACTCTTCTTCTATTTTAGTATCTTCCATACTAATAACAGAATTATTATAAGTTTTAATTGCATTTCTTTGATAATATCCTTTTATAATGTTACTAACTAAGGGAAATAAACATAAACAGATACCTAAAATTAATAAAATTCTAGTAAAAATTTTCTTTTTATTTTCATTCTTTAACATAATACTACCTACCAAAATTTATTTTTATTTTCTAGCTATTCTTTTTTCTTAGTTTTAAAGCAACTACAACCATACTAGCACCTGTAGTTAAAAGCCTTAAAGTTGCAACTGAACCTGTAACTGGTAATTTACTACCCACCTTATTAATTACAGTAATATTAGCTGAACCTTCTTCAACATTAGTTTCTAAGTCAGAATCAGTTGTATTAAATAATCCTGCCCAAAACTCTTTAACTTCTGCTGTAGCTTTTAGTTCTTTTAAAGTTTTATCTGTTGCTCCATCACCCTTTATATAGTCATTTCTTTCAGTTGTGAAAGTAGGAGTTACAACAAGTTTAATTGGATCTAATAATCTTCTAAATCCTTGTGGAGCTGATGTTTCTGCTGCATAATAAGTTCCACCATCTAAACCAAATATAGTAAATACTCCATTTTCATCACTTTCTATTTCAACAGCTTCCTCTGGAGCTTCACCACCAATATGATCTGTACCACCAACACTATCTCTATTTATAACTATATAGCCTTCTTCTACTTTCTTAACAAATACTTCATTAGTTAAAGCTTCATCAGAATATAATCTAAACTTAGCACCTTCAAGAGTTGTTCCATGATCACTAGTTTTAATACCATTTATCTTGTATGTGAAACATACAACAGTATCCCAAGGAGTTTCTCCTCTCTTTCCTCTACCATTACCATCAGGGTCATTTGAGAAAACAAGCTTTACCTCATTCTCAAAACCTGGTCTACCAGTATCTTTAGCTGCATTATCATTTAAAGTAGCGTCATATCTTAATACTACTTTCTGACCATATACATTTTCTTTGTTAGCATTCATATTATTGAACTCTCTGTCAACAATAGCTTTAATATCATCTATTTCAACCTTAAAAGTATCTCCTTCATTTGTATATTCATTAACAACAAATTCATCATCTTCAAGTGTATAAGTTTTTTCTTGTCCATTAAGATTACCAATAATATCTATTGCTACTGTTTCTTTCTTAAAAGTTAAAGCCTTATCCATTCTATCTCTCCAAGCATAGTAATAAGTGTCATAACCATTCATATTTGATATATTAGATTCAAACTTATAAGGAACAGTCTGACCTGTTTCAAAATCCCCTATATCATTCCAACCTTCATTACCAATTCCATCTCTATTATCATCTTCTTGTATTTTCTTAATAACAACAGGATAATCTGATTTAACCTTTATATCGGCTGTAGGATTAGCTGTGTTTACCATACAAAGAGACGCTGCTGAATGACTTCCTTCTACAGAAGTAACTTCATCAATGACATAATACCCCCAGTCTAATCCTTCTAAGGATATAGAATTATCGTCTTTAGTATCAGTAACTTCAACTACATCTGCTGTAATTTTCAAATCTTCTATTTTATTTCTTAATTCTTCAATAAAGTATCTAAAATCACTATATCTTCCTTCTAAGGTTTGAGGAGTATTAGCTCCTTCAACCTTATTGTTATTTAAACTTTGAATATAATCTATTATTTCATATTCTGTTACTTGATCTTTTGCTTTATTTAATCTAGCTCCAACTACTTCTTTTAAAGCTTCTTCATAATCAGGATTTAAAGTGTAATTAATAGATTCAAGATTTACTGAGTTCTCTGCATTGAATAGCTTATAAACATTAAATTTCTTATCAAGTAATGTTTGTCCATCATTTCCCTTGATAGTAATAGAAGCAGAACCTCCACCAAAATTAACTACTCCAGCACTTGTTTTTAAAAGCTTCGCTGGTCGAACTAAAGTTATTCCTAAATTATTTTCTGTATCTGCATTTGCAACAACTGTTGGTGCTACTAAACTAGCTATAACAGTTAAAGCTAAAGCATAAGAACAAAATGCTTTTATTTTATTTTTCTTCATTATAAAATTCCTCCTATTTTACTTTTAAATTTTTAACCTTTGATTTATGTGATAAAAATAATGCTGCACAAATAAAAAAAGCTCCCACAATTATTATTAGGAACATAAGATTTGATCCTGTTTCAGGAAGTTTCATTTGTATTTCATTTACTATTGTAACTCCACCAACTCTATTTTCTTTATTACCTTCAATAGTAACACTATTGTCTTGTGTATTGGATATATGCCCTACACCATTTATAAATAAAGTAAATTGATCTCTTACTGGTACTGCTGTTGCATATACTTCATTTACTTTATTATCCTTTGGTAACTTATAACCCTTAGCTGGATTTGTTTCTTTGTAATAATATCTTACTTCTGGAATTAAATTTTCAAATAAAACTATACCTTCTCTATTTGTTTTAACAGTTTTAATTACATTTTTACATTCTTTATCAGAATATAGCGTGAATTCCGCTCCTTCTAATTTAGCTCCTTTGTCATTAACCTTAGTTATCTTAAAACTATAATTCTTAGGTAAATTTCCTACTGCTAAATATC
>ERZ857998.861-NODE-861-length-39134-cov-7.179303_pt1 | contig 39134 bp, 54 predicted proteins | sample MGYA00519954_ERZ857998 | MGnify/ENA primary metagenome ERZ857998 (study PRJEB31778, sample SAMEA3449424) | human gut metagenome | biome: human gut; feature: human-associated habitat; material: faeces | place: United Kingdom | collected 2010/2012 ...
GCTTTTCAAGGCAAAGAAAAAGAGCGTCGGGCGGAATACCTCTTGGCTCATACCCTAACGCTCTTTGCTTTACATATTCAGTTGTACTCAGCCCGCACTTTCGGGCTTTTGATTGTATTTTCTCTTTTTTTTTGCCGTGACACGCACGGCGATTCGTATATCTTTCCCCATAATATCATCTCTCCTTTCCAGGGGATTGGGGGGCGGTTAGCCCTCAAAGAACAAAGCCGCAAGAAAATCTGCGGCTTTTGATTGGAACTTTGGCACACAAAGTCCCTGCTTGTTATACCGTAAGACAAATCCCGCAGGGCATAAGAATAAGCGACTCTCAAATGCCGTAATTTCAGCGCATTTCTCCGCTGCACGATACCGAAAACCGCTTCATTTCCCATTGGGACATATCTCGTCATTGAGCCAAAGTGGCTCTACTTTTACGTCAAAATAACAGTTTTGGGCCAAATAACGGCGTTTTGGCTCAATTAAACATTTCAAGGTCATCAAGCACACTTTTCTCATTTTCGGCTTGTTCTTCTTCGGTAAGTTCTGTCTTTGCCGACTGAAAAGCAGAAGGCGCCGTAACAAACGACACCTCCTGCAATTCCTCTTGTATGACTTTTCTTATATTTTCAAGCGAAATGTTATTAACTGCACTTTTTCCTGAAACAGCGTCAAGCACTGCCGATACAATAAATGCATTGCGGGAATGTTCAAGTGATTGTAGAAACTTTACTGCTTCAGCCTGTTTCGGGTCATCAATGTCAAAACGCACATTGATTCGGTATTTGCTCATATCTTCGCCTCAGATTTTATCTGTGCTTCCGCAAGATACTCATATCCCTTTGCGGCGGAACAGATGTCATCAACGAATTTTACACGGTCGGCGTTGAACTTGCTAAAATTCTTTACAAGGCAACCGCCGCCACCTGTGACATACAGAGTCATGGTGTTTTCGTCATAGCCGTGGTCTCGAAGTCTGCGGAAAATGTCCCGCACATATTCAGCGGCAATGCCCTTGATGATTTTAAGGTCAGCTGGAGCAATATTTGCCGTGCCGGTAATCAGCACTTCATCAATTATAGCATCGTTGATTTCCCGCTGTGTTTTCTGCATAAAGGCCTCCCGTATGCTGAGTGTGCACTGATAAGTCCCGAATTTCTCGGTGAACATTTGGCCTTGCTGCGGTTTGCCGTTTATCATATACAGCACATTCATTGTGCCGTTTCCGATGTCTGCAATTAAATTAACGCCTTTCAGTGTAGTGGCAAAGCTCGCAATAGCGGCATATCCCTGCGGATAGATGCGCACATCGTCGATATAGATGTGGTAAGCGGTTTTCTTGTAGACAAATTCCACCTCTGCATTTTTCGAGAGATACGCCTTAAATTCTGCTTTTTGTCCGCTTGTCCAAGTCAGCGGCAAGCCTGCCGAAATCACAACGTGTGCTTCGGTGAGGTTTTCCGCTTTTAATTCCTTTGCAATAGCCGCAAGGGTGAGAACATAATAGTCCTCGTCTTTTACTTTGTCGGGAGCAAACTCTTTGTGTCCCTCGCCGATAAGATAATACCTGCCGTTAAAGGTAAGCATATCTGCTGTGAACAGCGGCTCGCTGTCGTAGGCGGATATGCCGGTTTTGAAGCAGTGGTTGGCTGTCTTCATATTGCCGTAGCCGTGGTCAATACCGATGATTCTTGTGTTTTTAATCGTTTTCATAATAATTCCTTTCCTGCGCATAGCGCATTTCAAAGTATTTCGGATAACTCTTTTTCGGGCAGTTATCCAATAATCCCGTTTTGCCGTAGGATTTCCGCATACAGTTCTTTTTCAGCTGGTAATACCGCTTTCAGAAAATAGTTGCAGTAAATACCGTACCTTGAAATGAGCTGCACACATTTTGTTTCTTCGCCGTCATCAAGCAGCAGGCAGTTGCCCTTGTAGCAGTTACAGCATGACCTACGCACAAGGGCATTGATTTTCGTCCGTTGCTTTGGCGTGATTTTGAGTACCATAGATTTCAAACCTCCTTTCCGTTTTCGGGCAGCAAAAAAGCCGCAGGAATGAACCTACGGCTGAAGCTTGTCCGGCTTTTTGTTTTAGGAGGGGTGTTTCGCATCCCCTCTGTATATTTAATGGGGGAAACTGCGAAAAAAGGTAAGGTATAAGCAACACGGTAAAAATAAAAGTCGCAACAATCGAAAAGCCCTTGAAATCAGCGGGTTTGTTTGATATAATTAAAGAAACATATGTTCGTGAATTACTCCTGCGACAAAACTATTTAAAGATTTTTTAGCGTAACGGCGCCAAATACGATATATGGTACACTTTCTATGATAAAATAATACGGAGGTTGAAAAATGAGCGAAGGTTTAGGATATTTTGCGGCTGTCTACCGTGACGGTCGGGTTCATATCGGCAACAAGAGCTACGCCGCTGGGGTATATGCCGTTCATTTATTAAATCAATATTATAAAAACGATACAGCGGCAAGAATCGCCGTTTACAAGCAATATATTTTGCAGGTTAGGCGACAACTTGAAATCGGATATTTGAATGAATCTGATTTTGAAAAAGCCGGAGAGGAAATTCAAAGTATACTGAAGACGCTCCCGAAACTTAAACCCTTTGATACTTTAGATGTTGAGTCGGAGAAAAAGCGTGTTTCGGAGCTATTTACAGAAAAAAACGCTGTTTCCATAATGGATTACTTCTCTCGCAAAGGCGCAATTTCTTATATGGACAAGGGTGCAGCTATTTTAGGTGTACTCCCTCCGGCTTATGATAAAGAGTTGTTCAAGAAGTGTGAAACGATGTGCTCAACGGTTTTAACTACTTTACGCTTTTACGATTCAATCTCCGAGGATATGCGAAAGGCTTTTGAAAAATTAAATGGGTTTGTTGCCCGCATAGACGAAGCAGACCGTTTTGATGAACGGCATTTACTGCCCATTGCGGCGGAGATTTTCAGTGAGACTTCATTCCCATTGAATACAGAATATATTGCACTTTCCAAACGGCGAAACAGTGATATTCTTGTGACTGCCCGAAAAATGACCTTTGAAAGCTATTACAGCTTTGTGGTAACAGACTTTTTCGAGGGCTTGCATTACGGACACTATCCCCGCAAGTGCGAAATCTGCGGAAAGTATTTTCTTATGCAAAGCGCAAGACGGCAAAAATACTGTTCTTACGGAACAGCGCCGCAGTTATATAATGGCGAAAAAGTAAGCTGCCGCAGATATGCGGCTATCCTCGGCAGAAGCGAACGGGCAAAGGATAACCCGCTGAGAGCCGCATACACAAAACGCTGTTCTGCCATTCGTTCCGAAAAAAGCCGTGGAACGATTACGGCGGAGTTTGCGGCGGCAGCTCAAGATATGGCAAAGCGGCGGCTGGAGCAGGCGGAGGAAGACGATATATACGCCGCAAGGGAGTATTACAAAGACTTGGAGCGCGTTAAGCTTTATACCGATACAAACAATCGGCTTTATAGATAAATTAAGGAGGTGCATACTGTGCTTCAACAACAAAACGAAATACTAAAACAACAGCAGTACATATTGGAGCGCAGTATGTACCGCCTTGATCCTGCGCCGCCAAAGCTGCCGCCGCAGGAATATATTTACCGTTATTTCACCGAGAATGATGAAAAATATCTTTTGTGGTATCTGCACGATCAAGAGCCTATGCTGAATAAAATAGCGCAATCTGCCTGCGAACGGTATGCGATGGCAGAGCATTTTGCGGATATGAAGCAAGCTTCGGTCTTCGGAATATGGACAGCCTTGCAAAAGTATGATCCGACGGTAGGTACCCCATTCACGGTATTTCAAAAGCGATATATTGCAGATAGTATTGAGGAATATATCCGAACGTCGCAAAGCGGCGTTGTGACGATGTCGCCTGACACCTATCCTGTAATGAAACGCATTATGGCAATCTACCACCAAAACGGCGATAACGGCAGTGACGAAGCCATACAAAGAATTGCCGATGAAATCGGGATGGAATACAAGACAGTAAAACAATACCTTGCGATTGGCTTATTGAACGAGCGCCGTGCGGACTTTTACAAGGACTATGACGAGAACGAAGAGGAAACCGATGAAGATGTTACAGTCGATTATTTTTCCGAACCGGACAAGCTGTATTCGCGCACTGTGTTGTATAACGCCCTATATGCGGCGTATGACCAATTAACCTATCGCGAACAGCGTACCCTTGCCAAGCATTTAGGCTTTTGCGGTTCTTGTTGGTCTACCAAAAAAGCAATACTGAAAAACGGAGAAGTCGAGTATATCCCAATAAAGCCAATGACCTTTGAAGAAATTTCCCATTCAGCCAGTCGAAAGTCCGATAAAGCTTCGGAGAGGACATTTTATACTGCACTTGAAAAGATGAAAAAACATATAGAAGAAAATACAGATTACCGGTACATTTTCGGATAAATGAAAAAGCACCGTACTGCCAAGCTTGTTCGCTAAGCAATACAACGCTAAAAATGTAATATCCAAATATTCAAGTAATTCTTCTCAAAGACCATATCTTCGACTGCCCAGCAAATGACTTTATAGACTCATAATGTGAAACTTTATTCTTGCTTTATTGCCCTTTTTCGGACGCTTTTTCACTGGCTTTAAAATTATAAATCGGCTTAATGATCTTATCAATCGTAACTGTTTCTTTTACATGAGAAATGATTTCATCCATCGGCTTATATACCATCGGACATTCATCAATGGTATCTTTTGCTACCGAGGTTGTAAAAATGCCGGCCATGGATTCTTTGAAAGCACTAAGCGTAAAAGAATTAAAAGCATCCTTCCTGCTCATCAGTCTTCCTGCGCCGTGTGGGGCGCTGACATTCCATTCTTCGTTTCCGATGCCTGTACACACAAGACTCCCGTCCCGCATATTCATCGGAATCAGAAGGCGTTCGCCTTTTTTAGCCGAAACCGCCCCTTTGCGAAGAATCATTGAGTCGGTATCAATATAGTTATGAATGGTTGAAAAACTGTCATCTTCGGTCAGCTTCATTCCGTCAAGAATCACTTCTTTGATAATTGTTCGGTTTAATTCGGCAAAGCGCTGCATGAACGCCATGTCGTGAAGGTATTCCTGCATGGCATCTCCGGTTAAATAGGCCAGTTCATACGGGATTTCGGTTTGAGCCCGACCTCCGCATTCTTTGTAAGCGATCTTTTGATAATGCTCCGCTACCCGCAGCCCCAGATTCCGGCTGCCGGTGTGAATCACCAAATACATACTATCTCCGTCTGTATCAATCTCAATAAAGTGATTGCCGCCGCCCAGGGTTCCAAGGCTTTCTTTCGCTCTGCGAATATCGATTTTTTTCACACAAAGCAGATTATAGATATCCAGGCGGCCGTGGCTTCGATGGCTCTTTTCCCGGACATCGCGGCCATAGGGAATATTCTTGCGAATAAAGCTGTCTAATTTCGGAAGGTCAATGCGTTTTTCTTTCAGCTTTACCGTGAGCATCCCGCAGCCGATATCCACGCCGACGATGTTCGGAATCACTTTATCCGTTATGGTCATCGTCGTGCCGATGGTACAGCCTTTTCCGGCATGAACATCGGGCATGATCCGTATTTTGCTGCCCGCCGAAACCGACTGATCGCAGAATACTTTAATCTGGCCGGCCGCCGATGCTTCCAATGCATCGGCAAACACGACGGCGTTTGCGTATGCTCCCTTAATTTCAATCATGCTGTTCGCCTCTTGTTGATTGTGTTTTCATGCGAGGGATTCTCATTTTACATCGGATGATCCCGGCGTCAGCGTCTCCGATATCTGGTCCAGCACCTTTTTTTCATATTCTTCTTTAAAAGCCTGCTTCTGACGGTTTACCCAACCGGGGTGATAGGTGAAAATATGCCAAATCCTGTCCCCGTTCTTCTGGTATTCCGGATATTTTGTCATTTTTTCTTTTCCCCATTGAGAATTGTCTCCCCGCTTTTCTGATGGGTACAGATGCTTGAATACCTCAGAATGGTCATCTTGGAGTTCTGCCCTAACGGATGTAAAATACCAGCCGAAATAGATCACATGAGTAGGCTCCAATATTCGGATTTCCTCGGAAAGAATCTTTTTATCGGTGCTATGCAAAGCGTTTCGCTCTTTTGCTGTGAGCGCACAACCCTTGGTGCCGTTGTGATGAATCATGTCCAGATTTGTCCATGTTATGGAATAAGGATAGCCCTTGTCCTTCATCAATTCAGCAATTCGCCAGATTCTACGCCAGAATGGACTATGCTTGCCCTCATTGTTTAACTGGTCCAAAAGAAAATCTCGGTTAAATTCCTGCGCTTCTTCAATAGGAAGGTTGAATGTTTTCTCGCCATGTCCTTCTTCACCCACGATTAAAATACGATACTGACTTTCATACCAGTCGTCCGGAATATGAAGATAATACGGATGCGAATATTGTTTATTTATCAGCTCAGGGCATTTTTCCATCAACTCCGTCTCCCATTTCTGATAAACTGTAAAAAGCTCTTTTCTCTTTTCTTCGACCATGTTTGCCTCCTGAATTATTTTATTTATTGTTAAACGGTCTGAGGAGGGTATGGTTATTGTCACTCCGTTCCGATTCCTGCAGCCGCAAGGCCCTCCGAAGTAATATTCCAGGGGTCCTGTGACTTTGCGTATTCTTCGCATAAAATCTTGTGATACGCATTGGCAAAGAGACCGACATCAATCTCGCCCTTGATATGGTTGCTGAGTGCCTTTAAGATTCGTTTTTTTCCGGAAAGCTCTCCGCGAAAGTATTCCAAATTCATATAGTTGTACATATCTTCATATTGCAAGGTTCCGTCGTATTTCAGGAAAAAGCCCCAAACTTTCATTCTGCATCCATCTCTATACGATTCATTCTTGCTACATGCGGGAAGATCCGTTATAACAAACAGATCGGCACGAAGGCTCGGATTCATTTCATACACTTCGCTTTCACAAAGGATATCTCCTTTTGTGAAAGGTGTGGGGAAATCAAACTCCAAGCCGCCCAGCACGCCATACAGGATTTCGTCTCCGCCTTCCGGATACCAACTCGTGTCGAATTTCAAGGGCTCGTTGTCTGCGGAAAAAATTACATAGGTACATTGATCGCTGTTGAGAATCTGCTTTGTGATTTTGAATGTCATTTTCCCCAAACGCCGATCGGTATACGCCTTCAAACATTTCTGAAAGCTGTCAAAATACTCGCCGCCGGGACACCCCATGGCATATTCCCAAAACTCGCAATTGTATATGGCGTCCTTTTCATCCCGGAAAAACCAATCCAGGATTTCATCCTCTGTCCGGATATATTCCTTCAGAAACTGATGCAGGCTTTCATGGCGTGCGGTATGGGGACGCTCCGCAACCGCGCAGTCCGGCATGGTCTGTATCAGCTCCTGCCAAGCCTCGTGCTTTTCTTTTATGGTGGCGCAGCGGCACTGATAGATCAGCCAAGCCGCTTCCAGAGAGGTGAAGGGATAGTTCTGGCTTTTCAGGTATTCCCGGATATCCCGTGAGTTAATAAAGCGAAAAATGTCCATAGTTTATTCACTCCGTATAATACTCTTCCAAAGTGTCCAGACAGATACAGCCGAGCGCATAACCGAACACGGCGCCGCAGTCAATGGCAATGTGATGATTTTTTTGATAGATTCTGCCGGCACAGGTTTTGTCAATCAGTTTTGTCGGTGTATGACCGGTGACGATATACTGATCGGGAAAATATTGCTTTTCATATTCCGGCTCGCCGACAATCAGTTCCTGCCACAGCAGGGTATCAAAATGCTGCATACGTTCCTTTTCAGGCACGGTGTGCGATAAGAAAAACCGGTTTCCACCGGCTTCCACTTCTTCATAAAGCTGAAACGTGTTCATGTACGCTAAAATGTGCTTTTGTTCGTCGGGCGATAATTCCAAAAAGGCGCGATACGTCGGTTCACCGCCGTCAGACAGCCACATGAGATAGGTTTCCGTTTGCTTCTTTGACTGACCCAGCTTTTGATCCTGACTTATCATTGTTAAAAACCGATGAGCAAGGAAATCATGATTCCCTTTAATCGGGATAACATTTCTTCTTGCCGCCATATCCTGCAATATCCGAATGCTGCCGTCTCCCCGGTCGACCACATCCCCAAGGATGTACAGCGTATCCGTCTCACTGAAATGAATTTTCTCCAGCATGTTTCTGTACTTGTCATAACAGCCATGCAGATCGCTGACGGCATAGATCATGGTTTGTCCTCCCCGGTTTTACAGAAGCATTTCGGGTTTGATAAGTTCTTTGCGGATTGAAACCGAACTTCCTCCGCAAAGTGGAAAAGTTTTCTCATAAACAGGCAGACAGATATTTCCATAATGAACCATAAACGATAATCTCATAACGGATAACACAAAGAAATATCCAAAAACGTACACCTTAAACAGAAACAACAGTAAACGACGGTCTGCTGCTTATGACGGAATAACCTCTATTGCTTTTAGCCGGGGATTTCCAGCGTTTCCGTGTTGTTGACCGTATCAAGGGCCGTTTGCGCACGGGACAACTGCTCCGCCGCTTTCTCATACTCGCTTGCTGCTTCATCGCTTTCGTAGTTGATGTAGCGGTAATCCACAATATTGCTCTTGCTATAGGTCTGTTCGCGCGTTTTCGGCAGTTTCTCCTTCATTTCAGCCAGCGTCTGCAAACCGTTCTGCGCATAAATCTTGACATTACCTCCGCTCTCGCAAGAGGGTAGATTTTCGTTTTGTTTTTTCGTCATACAGCGGTGCAGTCGCACCGCTATATTTTTTACTGAATTCTTAGGCCGTTTTTCCAAATGCCTTCTTGAACCTTGTTTTTTACAATGGTTTTTCCTTGACCATTCCAGGGAAGTCCTTGCTTATATTCTCCATGCCATTCGCCGCCATCCTCCCATTGAATATCGACAACACCATCGGCTTGGTTTCCTTTGAATTCGCCTTCTAATGTCATGAGCATATCGTCAGTAATCAGTTTTCCTATGCCCGATTTACTGTCGTTTTTATAATCTCCCACATAAAAGCCGTGACCAATATTATTATCGAAATAGCCACCAACACCAAACCCATGTGCCATATCTGCCTTTACCTGGCCAACATATACATTTTCAAAGGTTTCTATATTTTCCAAATATTTCAATTTATCTTCGCCATCGCAAATAAATTTGAAAACTTCACTTCTGCATTTATTAAGTACAATTTGGGATTTGTTTTTTATAAATGCAAATATGGTTCCGATCAATAGCAATGCGCCCCCAGCAATTGCAACAGCCAATCCTCCATACATAAGAGGATCGCTATATGAACCAAAAATGCCTGCACCACACATTACAAGAAAACAACCTAAAACCATTGCGCCAACGCCACCAGCTATGCCGTAAATTTGTATTTTTACATTGATGTTATGTCTTTTCTTAGCAACACGTGTACGTTTTTTAATATCGTCTGTAGATACTGTTTCATTTTGAGAAGGCTTTTTAGAATGCGACTTGTTATAATCGTTCACTTTCTGTGCTAAATCAGGAACATCTGTGGCACTAAGGAATTTCAACAATTCTTGATAGCAACTGTTCACTTCGTTATAGTCATCATCGAGCAGAGCTTGTTCCAGATGTTTTTTTAGATACTCTATTTTCTTTTCATCCATCATTATTATCCTCACATTTCTTTTTCAATTTCTATTACTGCACCTGCAACTTTCAACTTAGATGCGAAATTGTCCGTTGCACTTGATGACAACCCCTGTGCTACAACAGAGCGAGAGGTATCGGCAATTTCTTTGGCTGCAGCCAATCCAATTCCGCAAGTTTCACGAATGATTTTACAAACTTCTATCTTGTCTGTTCCTGAATTTATCATACGAATTGTATATTGACAACCATCTACAAGATCCTGACCGTTTGTATCTTTTACATTTGCTGGACCCGCAGAGCCAGTATTGTTAGTGCTAACAGATTTACCACTTGAAACTGATGCAAATACTGTTCTACCTTTAATTGAAGAAATGTCTGTTCTATATGTAGAAACTTTCTTTGCGGCAGCAACAGCATTTTCAACAGATGCAAGCCCGGTATATACTTTGAAAAATTCCTGTGCGCCATTTGCTAATTCAAGGCTATACTTTGTTTTAACTTTATCAAGCGTATCGGTATTTTCGATAACTTCTTTTTTTACAGCAGCATTTTTTCTTGCTTTCCATATCATATTCCAAATAATTGCTGGAACGCCACAAACACCGCCGAAAATCAACCAAAATATTGCCTGTGCCCCATCTTCCTTAACAACACCTAGCCAGAATGCAGCAATTAATCCGACGATAAATATACCATATAGTGTTATCAAAAGCGGTGGAAATGGTTTCCTCTTGGCGGTAGTAATTGCTTTTTCAGCAGTGCTTTCAACACTTTTTACTTCTGTGGTGCAAGGATATGAATGAATAACACTATTAGATTTTACAAGAAGCATCGCCGCAAGGTAAAATTTACCCCGATAAGCATATTCAATTGTTTGGATCGGCAAATAAATTGTTTGCACATTGCTATACTTTTCAGACCAGCGATAATGTACATCTTCATTGAAATCGCCGGGTATGATGCTGTTTACTTTATCGCCCGCTTTGCTTCGAACTTCGGAAGCAAATAAATCGGTTATACGATTTTCCCAGTTTGCATCGGATGATCCACTGAATATTTCAATTTCTCCAATAGTCTTTTCTTCTGCAGTGCGAACTTCTGTTAGGGCAGACTTAATTGCGTTATAGCTACCTGTTATCAGCTTTTCAATTTGTTGCAAAATAACATCATTAAAATGTGTTCTTTGCAATTCTGCTCCGAGTATTTCATCGAAATATTTGTCACTGGATAATGCTGCGTCGTATTTATCAGGTGCAATTGATGTAAACGTCCCATTTAGCTTCTGACTGACGGAGAAAATGCCAAAATGATCTACCAAAAAAGATCCGTTGACTTTTTGACGATCGATTTCTTCTCGGTATTTTGTAACAGCAACCTGAACCTTTTTATATGAACCGTCTTGATTTTTATTATGATAATCCGTTTTGGTTTCGTAATCGGTATAAGGTACTTGCTTACGATAACAGGCTATACCATCATATGTGCCTGAATACTGTTTATCTACTACGGAAAAAGGGTAATAACCTTGAGTCACTGACATAATCTCAATTTCTTTGAAAATATCAGGTGCAACATCAGGTGCATTTTTTAATGCTCTTAAGAAATAAGTAACACCCTCGCTGGGATCAATAGTATGCTTCAATACTTTGACCGCCGATGAACGTCTTCGGGCTTCATCTTGTTCTTTTTTTCTCTGTGAAGCATTTTTTTCATTTATTTCATTAATTGCTTGTTGAGCAGGCTCGTTATTCGGGTCGAGATCTAAGACCTTGTTGTAGTATTCAGATGCTTTTGAAAAATCACCCTCATCTAAAAATTGCTGTGCCCTTTTTAATGTGTTTTCAATTTCTTCAGAACGATCTATTTTCACTTCGCCCGTAAGCTCCACCAATAATTTTTGCACTTCGTTTTTATCATATTGTACACCACAACTTTGGCACTCAAAAATTGAATCGTCAATCTTCTTTATATCGGTGCTGCCACAAACTTCACACTGCATCTTTTTCATGTTACTTCCCCCCGTTAGTGTTATTTTGTAATTATAGTTCCGGCAGATATTTTGCCACTATATGAATGAATCAATAAACCAACGGTCATTCCTGATTCGGCTTCAACTAACTGTTTTCTTAACATTTCAATACCGGAAACCTTATATACTTCTCCATTGATCTTAACGTTCTCACCGACCTCGATTCTGCCGCTATCGATTTCACCAACTGCAATCGCACCTCTTCCGTTAATAAAAAAGGAATCTTGAACAGTCATAGAAAAATTTTCCTCCATCTCAATAGATACGTCCGGCGTGGATGAAAAATTGTTCTCGCTAGTGTTTAACCGATCATCGTAGATTTCCTCATTCTTACTAGCAACATCAGAAACTTCAACTAAAAGTTTAATGACTTCATTTTTGTCATATTGTACACCGCATTCCTGACACTCAAAGGTAGTGTCGCTCACTTTTTTAATACTTGCGCTACCGCACACTTCACATTTCATCTTTTTCATATCTGTGTGTTCAGCCGGTACCAAAAAGTCAAGAACTATTTTTGCTCAGCTGAGTCTCTATGTGATACGACTTCGAGTATACTTATATGTATCGGACTGACTCGAAAATTTTCGAGCCGGTCCATTTTCTTTACTACCCGATTATCAGGTTGCCATGCATATCATAGAACTTGACATTGCGTTTTAAGATAGCCTTCTCAAAAGCCCTATACGCATTCGTTGTCTTGGCCACCCCATCCAATGTCGGAACGATAACCTTGTCCACTCTTCCCTGCCGAACCGCTCTTTGCATTTCTTTAAAGCCCTTTGCGGTAATACTGAGCCCGGCATTGTCAAAAGACTCTCCGATAACCGTCAAGCTCATCCTGCTTGCGCAATCCATAACTCCGGTTCTCATTCGGTTCAATTCTTCCCAGCCGTCATCTGAGCAATAATAGAGCCACACACGGTTTGATACTTCTGCGGTAGAACTATCGTCATTTAAGTTCATTATATCATGGAAACACGAAAATTTCCACTCTATTTGAATCTTGCCGCCCAAAGAAATCTTAACCGACTTTATAAGAGAATCCACCAGCGGCTTATCCATATGCTCAAGCGCAAGAAGTCTTGCAAGAAGTTTATGTTCCGTATTGTCATTTTGCGTCGGAGAGAGCTTTTCGATTTCTGCAGCTATGCTGTCAGTTTCCGCTTGCAGAGAATTAATGTGTTCGGTGTTTGTCGCTGACTTCTCTCTATAGTCGCTGTCGCTGATTTTTCCGTCAATCAGCGCCTCAAACAGTTCATTGTTCTTTGCAAGTAGATTTGATTTCTTTCGCTGCAATTGGGATTGTCTCAACCGGAAATTATGAATCGTTTTTTTGCTGTCCGGCTTGCGACTGCCGATTTCGGCATCTGCGTCAATAATTGCCGCAGCATATTTCTTCGCCATAGTCAACACCGTTTGCTCTAACTCGTCTTCAAGAATTCTGTTTCCGAAACAATCAACATTCGTAACACTGTGAGTATGGCATTGGTAATACGGATACTTTGCCGGATGATACGCAAGTGCATAACCGCAATGGCCGCACCGAACATTTCCGCAGAAAAGCCTGTTGGTTTTTTCGTTCTTGGCTTTAACATGCTTTTTTAATTTTGGTTGAACGCTGTCATACACACTTTGGGATATAACTACCGGCAGCATATCCGGAACAACTACCCACTGATTCTCAGGTTGTTGAACACTTCGCTTTGAGCCTATACTTTCTATCTTGGTACGACCGTATATGCTCTTACCTGTATACCGTTCATCCTTCAGTATCCTGCGAACGGAAGAAGATGTCCATATCCTGCCGTAGTTATCATCTTTCAGATACCGTTTAAAGCCTTTCTGCTTAGCAAGTGCCGCCATCGGAGGAGGCACTTTTTTATCATTCAGCATCTTGGCTATTTCCGTCGTGCTCTTTCCTGAATCAGCCCACCAGAAAATCTTTCTGACGATTGGCGCCGTATCTTTGTCAACAATCAGCTTATATTTTTCTGTCGGAGATTTCGTATATCCGTAGAAAGCAAAACTGCTGTGATATTTGCCGGCGGCGAAAAGCTGCTGCTTGGCAATCCTCAGCTTTTGGGAGAGTTCCTTACTGTACAAATCATGCATTATGTTTTTGAAACCCACATCCACCATTCCTGCCGATCCGTATTGCAAAGTCTCGCTGTCATAATCGTCATTGACGGAAATAAACCGTATCTGCAAAAACGGAAATATCTGTTCAAGATAATCGCTGACTGCGATATAGTCTCTGCCCCAACGGGAGAAGTCCTTGACAATGATGCAGTTTACCTTTCCCTGTTTTGCAAGCTCAAGCAGTTTCGTCACGCCGGGACGGTCAAAGTTTGTCCCACTTCGGCCGTCATCTGCAAATTCAATGACTTTAACTGTTTTGCTCGCAAACTTCGTACTTATTGCATCGTCTATCAGCCTTCTCTGATTGGATATGCTGTTGCTCTCCTCTTTTTCCGCCGGATCAAGATCTGCGTCCTCAAGAGATAATCTCAGGTACTTTGCGATAACATATTCACTCATTTTCTCTCTCCTTTTCTTCAATCATTTCGTACAACGCAGAAAACTCATCCCTGTATTTCGGATATATTGTAATTGCGTTTTCTTCATCAATCTCAATACGGTCAATCAGCGCAATGCACATCTCTCTGGTAAGCACCCGTGCTCTCGAAAACTTCTTAAGCGAGACTATATACGGATTTCGGCGTACCCCTTCAACATCAATGGTCTTTTCCTTAACCGCCACCAGATCCATATGCTCTTCGCATGATTTGATCTCGGCCTCATACTTGGATTTATTGAAAAGATAATCCTCTTCGCTTATAACCCCACTGATATAGCTTTCAAAAGACGTGCGCAGCAACAGGTTAAGCCTCTCAAGCCGTTCCCGTAACTGACGAGTTTGAAGACTTTTGTCGTCGGATAGGTTGTTCCTTAGTAATCCTGCATTGTGGTTTGTTATACGCACCATAAGTTCATCCGCAAGCTTAACCTGATTCTTAATGAATGTCAGCACTGCGTCTTTCAGCTTTTCTTCACGGATCGTTCGCCTGTGAGAACAGGCACGGTCCTTGTGATTACGGTAGCCGGAACATCCGAAATACCAAGCTATATTTGTCGCTGTTATCTTTGTCCTGCCACGGTGCATAAACCGTCCGCATTCCCGGCAAAATATAAGCCCCTTGAATATGTTTTCGGGATTCTTACTTTTTCCCAGGAAGGAACGCCTTCTATCTCCTTCAGCCTGCATCAGCTTTTGAACAGCATCAAAAACCTCTTGTGATACGATTGGTTCATTGACATTTTCAACGACATCCCACTGATTTTCGGAAATATAAGCTTTTTTCTTGCCTTGATATAACCGTGAGACGGTCTTGCCGGAAAGCATATGTCCTAAATAAGTGCGATTGTTCAGCGTTCGTATAATCGCATTTATATCCCAATGTGAGTTTTCACGGCACTGATGCAAAACGCCTTTTTCATAGAGGTACTGCCTTGGTGTCGGATATTTCTCGTCCATCAGCTGCATAATGGAACGAACGCTTTTGCCGTTTCGCCTCAACTCGAAAATCTCACGGACAATGGATGCAGCCGGTTCATCAATAAGATACGGATGCTTTTTATCTCCGGACAATTTATATCCGAACGGAGCGCTTTTTACATTGAACTCACCCGCACGCTTTTTGGCTTCAAACGCCGAACAGATTCGCATTGATTTATCCTTTGCATATGCCTCGTTCATTAGATTTTTTAGACTTACATACAAATCCTTGTTGTTGGCATTCGGATCGGTGTTATCAAAATGTTCCAGCACGGAAATAAACCTTGTTCCCATAAACGGAAAAATCTTTTCGATATACTCGCCCGTCTCAATATAATTGCGCCCAAATCTCGACAGATCCTTGACAACAATGCAATCAATAAGTCCCTTTCGCAAATCGTTCATCATCATATCAAAACCGGGGCGGTTAAAATCCGTCCCGGTTTCGCCGTTGTCACGATAGACTTTCACTAATTTCAGATCAGGGACGCCGCTCACATAATCAACCAATAGCTGTTCTTGATTGTTCAGGCTTTCGCTGTCTTCTCCCAAACCGCCGTTTTCAACGGAAAGACGAACATAAATACCAACGCGGTATTTCTTTGTGACAGTCGTATCTTTGGTCTTTCCCTGTTCAGGTGCCGCAAATAAAGCGGCAATTTTATCGCGTCGGCTTCCTCTCGCCATTCGCTATTCCTCCTTACTCAACTTTTCCGCAATATAGTTTTTTGCTATTTCATACTGGCTTTGATACTTGAAAAAGACTTTGAATCGATTACCTTCGAATACATCAATGTGATCCACCAGCATAACAAGCAATGCCCTGTCGAGAGCGTGTATCTTCCGGTACTTTTTGAAAAACTCTACCCAACTGTTATCAGCTGACTTCTCCGATACAACTTTATTGAGCTCTTCCTGATGCTTTTCAATTGCCTGCCGGATGTCCTCACACTTTTGTTCGTAGATCGAAATATACTCCGTAAACATCTTTTCGTCGATAATTCCGTCCGTGAACTTTTCAAATGTCAGTCTTTTGTAGTTGCTGTTGCGTTCAAGCTCCTCCTTTAACTTCTCGATCTTCCTGTCAATCAGTTGAGCTTCTCGCTCCTGCTCAGGAAGTCTTTCGATATACCGCAGCATTTTATCAATCTCAATAACCGCTGCTATATGCTGATTGATAATTTCAATCAGCGAATCGGTAATGGAACTTTCCTTTATACTGTGCATGGAACACGCCGTTTTGTCATGCCTGTGCGAAGAACAATTGTAATAAACATACCTCTTGTCCTTGTATGTCACATAACGACGCGTCATAACCTGATGGCAGTCTGCACAGAACAAAAGCCCGGATAACATATATACCGTATCTCTTCCGTTCGGGATATTGTAATCAACAAGCAAAAGCCGTTGTACGGTTTCAAACTCCGCATTACCGACAATTGCCTCGTGCGTATTTTCGGTAACGCTCCAACTGTCTTCTGCACGATTGACAGCTTTCTTCACCTTATAATTCGGACGGTATCGTTTTCCCTGTACAAGACATCCTGTATACACCGGATTGGACAGTATGCGGAGTACCATGCCGTGGCTCCATTTTGAAACCTTATTTTGCCTGAATCCGGATTTGAATTTCATACCGATTGAACGCTTGTAATCCGCCGGGCAAAGCACTTGTTGCTCATTCAGCTTGTTTGCAATTCCCTGATTGCTCATCCCACCGAGCTTACAACGGAAAATGCTTTGTACGATACCTGCGGCGTACTCGTCGACTATCAGATGCTTACGCTCAGAATCTTTCAGATACCCATATACCGGAAAGGAGCATACCAAAAGTCCTTTGCTCATCCGATAATCGCAGTAACTTCTCATCTTTATCGAAATATCTCTGCTGTAGGTATCGTTGATGAGGTTCTTTAATGGGATATAAAGATTGTCCGTCTGAAAGTCGGAATCCGCACTGTCGTAATTATCATTGATGGCAATAAATCGGACGCCGAGAAACGGGAATAACTGCTGCAGATATTTTCCCGACTCAATAAAGTTTCGAGCAAACCTCGACAGGTCCTTAACAATAACGCAGTTGCAGCGACCGGAACGGATCTCTTCCATCATTTCCTGAAATCCGGGACGGTCAAAGTTTACGCCGCTATAGCCATCGTCGACCTTTTCTCCGATCAATCTGATTTCGGGATGCTTTTTTAAAAACTCCAAAATCAGCTGCCTTTGATTTTTTATGCTGTTGCTTTCAACCGCTTTTTCCTTATCTTCGCTTGAAAGACGCAGATACATAATGCCTGTGTATTGTGCCTTGGTTCTCATTTTTTCTCCTTTCTCCAAGGCGTCAACACAAGCGAACGCCTCAGACTAAATTACTGAAATAATCCTGCAAGCAGTCTTCAAGCGTCCGTTCTGTTTCCGAAAAGGAAACCTGGACAACACAGCCGTTGCAGCGGAAACAATATGGATTCCCGATTTGTCTCAGGAACTGTTCGATGCGCTCTTCTTTTGATAAACCGGGGTCGATCTTTACATCCTTGATATCAATAAGAGAATCCGCATCAACGGTGTTGATATTCACTGTTTTCATCTTTTTCAGGTCGTCAGGTGTGATATCATTTCGCATAACAACCTCCTTCACCGATAAAATCGGCTATACTTTATTCATTCAATCCCTCCTTCTTTTTTTTCGATAGTTGCGTATGTAATATTGAACACAACAGCAATTCTGGCAAGTAAAAAGCATCCGAGCTTTTTTATTGCTCGGATGCTTTCCATGCTTTCTGTTGCCTTGATCGTTAATTCGCGCTTTTTCGTTCCGGTACAGAGCAGTATTCCTTGTACACATTATCAAACAGCTTCAGCAAACTGTCGACCGGACTTTCGGCATCATTCTGAGATAAATACTCAAACCGTATACCGTTCTCCCGAAACTGCTGCACAATTTTCAAAAGCTCCGAGACATCTCGGCTGATACACGATTTATCACAGGCAAGAATCGTATCAACATCTTGCCGTTTCGCAACATTTAATAGGTACTCCATCATATTCTCATTTGCGATTCCCGAAATACCGTCAAGCGCAATTGCGGCGGCGACTTCGTAATTATTCTCCTCTGCGTACCGCTCCAGCTGCCGACGCTGACTGTCAACAGCTTTTTGATTAAGGGCGGCACTTCTCGCATAGATTATCGCTTTCATTTTATCTGCCTCCTGTGAACTTTTTGACTTTTCGACCATTTTAAAGAAATACGGAATTCCTGCCTGATACGGATAGAGAGTAAAATTGTCATCTCCCCATAACCGCAATGCGTGTCCGCCCCTGTTTTTTCTTAAAACAAAGCGCTTGGAGTTTTTGAAAAGCATTTCAATATGCGCTCCGCTGTATCGGCTTTCAAAATCGATCAAAGTGAAAATATATGATTTTTCCGTTTCCTTTACATGCATCTTGATCGTGTAGGCCTCCAATGCATTCTCATGATTTTCGGAGACATATAAGCCATCCTTTAACATACCGCATCTCCTTTACCCATAAATCACGTCACCGAAAAGAGCATACTGAACAATGCAATCTGCACCCTCAGCGTCGATCACACCGGTTTCAAGAGAACCGTTTTCAACAACATAGCCATAACAGCTGCCGATATAGGTCGCCAGACCACGCAAAAATTTGTCCAGAGTCAGCGTATACACTTCATCGGACTCGCAATCATACAAACGAAGTTCTCCGCCTTTACTGATCTGCTCGCTTGCATATTCTCCGAGATATTCTCCGACAACCTCTGCCCGGCTGCACCAGTAGGTGATACCGCCTTCAAGTGCCGCACACATAATGTCGTCGATATCCTTATCGCAAACCTTTGCGGAAACATTTGCCGATAACATATAGTACGGGTCCGTTTTTTCCGTTGTTATCCTTTCGTACGGAAGAACATCTCCGCTTAGAAAACGGACCGCATACCATTTTTCCTTCGGCATCTGCTCCGAAGCACCAAGCATCGCTTCGTCTCGACCGCAATCTGAACAGATATAAATATCTGTATAACGGCTGAGAGCATTTTCCGCCATATCTTTTTTCATGTGGTGCTGCCCACAGCGTGGGCAAGGCATATTCAACGCAGGAATGTCCTGCAACATTTTATAAGTGGCGATATGCTTATTCAAACTCTGTTTTTCCATAACTTCATCCTCCAAATCAGTCTTAGTCAGCAGTACCCGCGTAGGGTACTGCCTTTTCCTTTGATGATCGCTGCTGTATTCGCCCAGCGAAGCATTTCTTCTACACCGTCGAAACGGAGCTTACCTTGAAGCGCATATTCCAAATGTTCCTTTTCCCAAGCGGTTTGCTCCATTCCGAGCTGCTTATATCGTTCGGCAACGATCTTATGTGCCCGGCCGATAGCAGCATTTTCTTCTTTTGTCATTACGATAATCTCGGTGACAGCACCGTTTTCATCTGCTTTTCTTTCAACCGTCATTTATCTCATCCTCCAAAATCAATTCTTCCGCATAAAAAGAAGTTGCGCCTATAACAGGGTGATCCAGTTGATACGGTGCTTGCGCTTCGTTGATTGTGCCAGCCACGGTGAATACTTCGTCCGGATGCGCTTCAAGATACTCAAATTGCTTTTCCTGCTCATCGTTTTCATACAATCCGTTCTCTGCCACCACCTCAAGATTGATCTTCACCTTATCACCGGCTTTTATTTCACGGTTTATGTTCTGAGAACCCATTGATGCCTCCTTAAAAATAAAAGGTCTTGTCCACGGGAATGTCCTTGATTTCGATGTTTGCGTCTTTGAAAGCATTCTCAATAGCGGTCGTGAAAGAAAATGCGTAAGCGCTTCCGTTTTTGTCGATATACGCCTCAAGCGCATCCTCAACGGCCTTCACTGCATCTTCAAGCGTCTCCTCAGCCGTATCAGCCGGAATAACACCGGTCATTATGTGATGGCAGGTTGCGTTTTGCCTGAACCGTACTATAATGCCGGGATGTACCGTGACGCCATCATACCGCATATCGGTTTGAATATACTTTAAGATATCCCCGACGGGCACCTGCGCCAATTCAATTGCACAGCGCATAAGCTCCGCACTGAACTCCGGCGTCATAATGGAATTTTCAGGCGTTTCCTTCAAGATCTGCGCGCAGACCTTGTCCGCATTCACATTTTTCAGATTGTTCGTTCCAACGCTGATCACATGGTCAATTGCCATACGCAGCATCGGTTCGCCATACTTTTTGCGAATCTCCGCAATTTGCTTGTTCATCTCATTTACCTCCGTTTTCCGAATGATTATCCGATGTTGCAAGCCCAAACCTTTTCAAGGCTTGCTTCATTGTCCCGGACTTTTCACCGTAAAGGTCATTGTCCCGGACATTTTCCCAATACCAGTCACTATAATCGGTATCCGGATTTTCCCATTTCAGCAGTTCGGTATCATCGTTCCAACCGCCTTTGAGAAAATCACTTACTTCTTCCTCTGTTTTAAGCAGCCGTCCCATCCAGGTCTTGTCCGCAGATTTCGCTTTTGAACTGTCATTGAAACCATCCGGATTATTCAGGCAATCCCTTAAAAGCTCAAAATCGTATTTTGCCATTTCGTCAAGGGTGTAGAGATAGTTTTCTTCCTTCAATCCCTTCCAATTGTAAACGATCCCTATGAGCATGGTTCGAGTGCTCAGGACATCCGAGAAATACTTCACATTGTCTGCTACGGACGCCTTGAAATATAACTCGTGCAAATGACCGCAATCGATTCGCTCATTTGTTTCCCTGTCGATGATCGCCAATGCGTGAAAATCGTTTGCGGAGCTATCCCCGTCGAACATGACGAAGGTAGAAAAAAGAACACCGTCAACGATTTCTTCCGCTGTCTTATCCGGTAAAGACAGCCAACAGTCTCTAATGGTTTTAATCCCTTGTATAAATTTTTCTTGCTGCTCATTTCTCTGCATTCAAATCAACTCCTTTTAATTCATAGACTACATCCGCTTTTACATATCGTTTCTATAGGTCAGAATGTGCCAGTAGTAATCATGCTCGTCTCGAAAATCAATATCCTCCTTGCCTTCTTTACGGAAAGATTCAAGAACATCGAAAATCTCGTCAACAACATCTTCCACCGGAACATTCCTTATATATTCTTCAGGAGAATACCTTTCCCCCTCGGTGCCTCCGAAATAAAACCAGCCGTCTCCTATTCTGCAAACGGTGCCGTGATCGGCATTGGGGTCCTCCGCAAAAACGACCAGTTTCGCCTTTATTCCGGATTTAATCATCTCTTTCGTAATCACCATATTTTCATCGTAATCAGCCACGGTTATCTTCCTCCTCCGGATATGCTGTGCCGAATTCTGCGATGTTTAAAAGGCTTTTGCTTGTCCAACCGCACACGGCAACCAACAAATCCTCAATGCTGTCATCCAGAATCGCCTTTGCAAGATAGTATCCGATGCGCTGTTTCTTTTCATCATCGGAAACAACCTGCGCAACAAACGCCTCGCCGAGCTTTTCCGACATTTCCGGGCTTCCCATAACCGATTGAAGTCGTTCCCGTGTCCTATCCGTCGTCTTTGGAAAGAAACTTCCGGCCGAAGTCATCGGTTTTACAGTCAGGGTATAAAACAAACGAGAACTTTCATCGCCGTTATGATATAATCCCAGGGCAGTTTCACTGCCGGCGCAGAGTTTTTTATAAAACTCACTTTCTTCCTCGTTGTTCAGTACGGTATAGAAATTCTGCTCTGCATTCTTTTGCTGTTTATCCACCCACCTGTAAACCTCATCAAGAGAGGAAGCAACATATAATTCATTAACTGCACCGTCTTCAATGGCCAACTCATGAGAGTTTTCCTCATAGCAAACATAAACCGTATTGCTTTTCATAACCGCAGCAGGCTCTGCCGCTTGTCTTTTCTCATCGACATCAGCCAGACGGTTGATCGCCCTGATCAGCGCCGGCAGCTGATGCTCAAAAAAATTTTTTCCGTACATTGTCTCGTGAAGTTGAAATCCCATTTTTATTTCTCCTTTTTCATCTTTTGGTTTTTAAGATACACCTGTCTTGCGCTGAGGCCTTCTTCATAGAGTTCGCAGCGCTCCATATCCGGCGTCCTTACTTTAATGGACGGTTCTTCTTTTCGTCCGAGCATGAATTCTTCCCTATGCTCCCAAAGCCAACGCCGATGAGCTTTTCCTTGCTCACTCCGTTCGACCCTGCAGCAATAACCCCTGCCATCCTCCTTATAACGGTCAAGCCATTTGCAGCCATGACAGTTTTTGACCTGATATTCTGCGTTGCCGGTATTGTTCATACAAAACTTCCTTTCTGCTTTTCGTCTTTTAATGTGTAATGTTTAACGATGACAGCGAAATACGGATACCCGTCACGCTATCTTCTTTAATGTCGGCGTCCACATAGAACTGCACACACCGTATATACTCGCCACGCTGTACCCCCGTCCGCCATCCGGCAGAGCTGTGCCGATGTACTTCATCGGAAGCACAACATCCTTTTCAAGCTCTATTTCAAGAATTGAGCCTGCACCGGACCAGTTGTCATAAAGACCGCATACAGCCGACTTATCAAGAGTGACTTTTCGTTTCCGGACAGTTCCGTTTTCACCTTTATCTTTCATCGCCTCGTTCAAATCAAACAGCTGCTCCACAGTCATCTCCACAAAAAAGGTCAGTGCATTCATATGCGAAGAACAATTATGAACTTCGACACGAAGGCTTTTCAGCAATTCGCTCCCCGAATAATCGCAATGACGCATAGCCCGATTAAGCTGTCTCTTCTTGTATCCCTGCTGCCTTGCAAGCCAAAGAACAGATGCTTCTTCCTGGATCACATCTCCAAATCTTGCGTTATAGTGCGGAAAAATGTCATTGCAAACGAAGTCATAATTCCCGTCGCCGGTATCCACGATGATATCCACGCATACTTTTTGCTGAAGATAATGGTCCGTCGGGAGCTCAACGGTAACGTGCTCACGAATCCAGTCAACAATAAACTCTTCGTTATCATCAAATGAAAGCTCCGCATCGGTCCAATGCTTCTTAACGGTATCAATCACATCATCTTCATATTCGAAAATCAAATCCTGATACCAGCAAAACAGGTCCTCATTGAACACCTCGCGTGGATTGTCTGCTTCACACCACTTGATAATCGTGTTGTTTTCGGCATAATCACGGTAGTCCGCATAGATCTCGCAGGAAAAGAAGCCTTCATCCTTGTGATAATCGCAGGAAGTGTGATGAAAAATAATATCGGTAATAATCTCCGCAAGTCTCTTGTCCTTTTCCATAGTCATTCCTCCTGCTGATTCTTTTTGATCCGGGCATACTCATATTCTTCAAATCTGCACATCCTCATTGTCCGTCCTTCCTTTTGTAAAAATCCCGAGATAATAGTACTTTCCGTTGTTCGTTCCGAATGTTGCATACCGTGCGTGCATCCTACCGTCCTTACACAGCACATGGTCGTGCGGTTCTCTGATTTGAAAGCCGCACATTTTGGACTGTGGGTTTAACCCGATCGGATAGGTTGCGTCGAGAAAATTCCAGTACAACTCCTCGCTGATTTCCTCTCCCGGTTTGCAGCAATCGGCAAAGTCGCCTTTCCATTGTTCTCTTGTAAACATCGTCATCCTCCTCAGTCCGCTTCGACAAACATTTCTCTTAGGATGGCGTTTGGCAGCTCACAGATTATTACGGCTTTCCCGTCAGTAACAAGCGCCGTTTTAATCGATCCCTCCACAGCCTTTACTCTGAGAAATTCCAGATCCGTAACAGGCGACCACCAAAAATCCTTACCGGGTTCCGATGGTTCTTCAAGCTGCTGTTTCAAAGAAGAAAGTGTGCCTTCTTTTCCCGGAGATAGGCCGGATAACTTCCTGTATTCATCCACACTCAGTATCTGCCTGTGGATGAGTATTCCTCTGCCTTCATTTCTGCTTTCGATTTTCATTACGATTCCTCCTTATTTATATAAAATGAATGCGTATGAAATTTGGAATACGGTAATGAAAATGGCAAGTAAAAAGGAGCCGCAATACTGCGACTCCAATAAAAAAGGTGCGAAAGCCAAAGCCTTCACACCTATACTAACTTTATCCGTGTTCTATATCTTGCTATTCTCCCTGAGAAAGCCTTTGATCCGGTCCATATCAAGACGTTCAACCAATTCTCTGGCTCCGCCTTGCCGAGTAATATATGCCGATTCCCCGGTTCCCACATATCCCAGCAGCTGCGAATACGGATCATATCCTGCAGCTTGAAGTGCCGATATGACCGTTTTCATAGCAGCTTCAAACTGCATTTGATCCACATTCATCTCTCCCTTATGTTGTAGTATTTTAGCATAAGCTGTCGAGCAATTCAATCGTTAAGGACAATTTATCGGACTCTGATCAGAGAATTACCGCAAATACCGCACCTGAATTTCTCGGGGTGCTGTATAAGCTTACTCATTTTTTCACGGCAGAACTCCTTCCCACAGTGCTCACATTTGACCGCATATCGGTTAGTGCGTTTTTTTCGGATAGATTCAAGCCCCTTTTCTTCGGCGCTTGTTGTCCGTTTGATGGTATACTGCGGCAAAAGCCGGTTTACAGTCAGTGCAAGGTCTTTCCATTTCCCTTTGTGGCCGTAGCACCCCTTTACCGTATGAAGCAGTTCGTGCATAATCGTATTCTTTGCAGCCTGATCACTGACACTATCCTGCAGAAGTCTTGCAGATATGCTGATATCGAAAATCCCAGGCAAACATCGTTTACACTGCCCCCAGCGGTTCTTTGCACGGGTATTGATGAGCCATTGATTCACCTCGCCCGGCTGAATATTGATCGAACTCAGATCTGCTTCACATTCAGATGCCAACATCTCTAAATCTTTCATTTGTTGTCTCCATTCTCATTTCATATTTTTAACTGTTTTTGCACATCAGGACTTTTTTCTTCTCAGGAAAAAAAGCAGCACTTTGACAGCAAGCCAAGCTGCAATCACAATCAAAAAAGAAAATTGTTTTCCCAATAATCGTGAAGCCGCAAAGGCCGCAAGAAAGGCAATTGCAATATCAACTGCGGACTTCAACAGAAGCAAAAGAAAAGGAACAGATAAGCACTTGACCATTTCCTTAAAATCCCCTTTTGTTTTTGCAAGGCTTTTATTGCTTCTCAGAAATCTCGCAAAATTACGCTCCGTTTTTCGGATCTTGCCGTCAATGGATTTCCATTCTCTCAATGTGCCGTATGTGTACGCCTCTTTCCTGCTGCATTCCAATTCCAAGGCATAACGCAGCTCCTGCACATACTCACCGTAGGCTTTAAGATGCAAGCTTGCCATATAATTTTCTCCCTTTCTTTGCAGCTTCTTCCCAAAACGGGTCGTATGCAAATGCGATGTCATACCAATCACCGCTGCCGTCATTCGCCTTGAAAATTTCAGCAAAGCAGCGTATACTGCTCTGCTTTCGGAATTCTTCCAATATCCTTTTAGACTTGAGAGACACCTTCACATACAGATCGCTGTAATGATGACTGATTTCCTCGGGCGGAACTCCGCCGTCCAAAAAGCATTGATACAAACTTTTTATCGTTTCCATAAAGTTCTCCTTTAACAAAGGGAGGCAGACTGATAACAGCCTGCCTCCGGTTACTTACGACGCCTTTTCCTTCGGCGGTCGGATCAGGTACTTCAAGTCGTAGTTCGTATACAGCTTGCCGTCCTTTTCTTTCTTGCGAACAATGACAACGCAGGCAACAAAGGTTCCCTTCAAGCCATCCGTCATCTTTTTCATATCCGGGGTATCCTGACCTTCTCCGGCAGCCCACGCCGCAACGGAAATCAGTCCGCCGTCCCCTTTGGTTGTATCCTTGCGGAACAAAAGCATATTCACATCGCCCTTGTCCTTTACATCGACGACATAGCCCTGAATCAGAGCCAGTTGTCTTGAATCTGTTAAATCATACGGGTTAACCATTCTTATTCAATCCTTTCTCGTCTGCTGTTTGCTCGCCAAACGGCTAAAATGTCCGATGAACTATGAAATATTTGTCCTCTGCCTTCGGGTCGGTTCCGATCGGAACAAAGCCCATTTCTCCGCTGCCATCGTCTCTTGCGTTACGATCTCGTGTTGCGTCAACACTCCACCACTGACCGTCTGCATAAACACGGTTCCACGCATGCCGAAATATTTTGTCTGTGCGATATGTGCCGTCAAGCACATAGCACGGAATGCCTTGTGAGCGGCACATGGCCGCAAAAAGGCAAGCGTAATCGAAGCATACTCCTTTTCGGTTTTGCAGAACCGTTTCCACATCAAAGGTCTGATAAAAAAGCGTTTCGCAATCGTAATCATACGATATGTTTTCAATGATCCATTCCCGATAAACAGTCACTTTTTCCATATCGCTTTCGCAATGCACAGACAGCGAAGATACAAAGGTTTCAAACTCATTGTCCCACAGAATTGCCGCTCCGTTTCCTGTGCCGGTGTCTGCAATCTTCTGTGAGTCAATAACGATCCATATTGCAGCTGCCAACATAACAAGCGACAGCAACACCTGCACAGTTTTTCTCATTGTTTCAATCAGACGATGGAAGTGAGCACATAATCAACAAAGTGCTCTGTTCTTTCGTCCTTAACCTCCTTGCGGCTCTCCATGCGGTACTCTACCAATACGGGATCGCCGTTCTTCCGGCGTCCGGCACGAAATTTGAGCTCATCGTTGTCTATGACAAAGCGATGCACTCTTTTCAGTTCCCTGCCGCTTTCATGACGAACGGTATCTCTCACCAAAAGACTCCAACGGTTCTGCCCGTCATACGAGCGTTTGATCCCGGCGAATTCGCCCTGCAATATGCCGGCATTCAGATACGGCACACTTATCGGCTCTTCACCGATCACTTTACCGAAGACGGCCCGATCGGCAATTCTGTTATGATAAAAAGTTGAAACGCCGTTTTCGTCCTTTCGGTTATTCGTTGAAAGGTAAAAGTGAAGGTACAGGATACGACCCTCCTCCCCTTTTTCGATAAGCTCCTCTGCCAGACCGTCATAAGCAATAAACTGGATAAAATACAGAGGTCTTTTCTTCGTTTCGGGATCGGCATTGCCGCCCTTTACCTTCAGAGTTACCAATGCAACGCCTGTTTTTGGAGAATACACATCCCCTGCAATGATTCCCTGACAGTGCCCTGAGTTGATGTTTGTGCTGTGTAACGCCATAGTTGTTTTTCCTTTCTCAACAATAAAGAATTTTCAAGACACCGCCATGGAATCGGAAAATACAGAAAGCCTGAATATCGCTTTACCGCTTATTTCGTTCTGCGCACGATATAGACCTCATCGGAGCAACCATCGTCGTCATCGTCCTCCTCGTCGTCATAGTCATCTTCTTCGTCTTCTTCATCTTCGTCGCCGCAGCAGTAACCGCAACAGGTCGGCTGCGGATACTCATACTTGACGCCGTTGATTTTTTCAATGATCTCGCTGTCGGCGCTGAGTGCCGAACCGAAAGTTCCGTGTGCCTTTGACATCAGATCAAACATAACATTTTGGTAGATCTTTTCAAACGAAATCGATTCAACTCCCAGATACGCCTCGTTGAGCATCAATGCCTCAACCGCCTTATGCGTGTTGTCGATGATAGAAGTTATCGTCTCGTCAAGCAACAGCTGCAGCAGTTCAAACTCATCCGGTTTAAGAGCGAGAATCTGGAAATCTTCACGCATGCCGCACATATGGGAAAGTCTTTCGCTTTTCTGCAAGGTTTGCAGTTCCAGAAGATTGCCGGAGCAAACCATCTGATTCTTTACAGCCCCCGGAACAAGCAGGCATTCACCGACCAACGGATGATAATGATAGATCTCCTCACCGTTTTCGGTTGCAACCTTGACCCTTTGGGTAAGAACATACATCATATCCGGTTTCTGTTCCGTTGAAGGCTCGATTTGCGCCAACTCATCATAGAGCTTTTTCAGAGATTCCCGCATTGAAGGATCCTGTATCACCATTTCCGTAACCTTCGCCATAAATTCATTGTTGTTCATAGTACCGTTCTCCTTTTCAATATTTCATTCTGCATGCTTCCTGCTCTGAGCCGATCTGCAATCGGCAATCAGGCGATCGATTGCCGCATATGCCGCACTTCCCGGTTCATAGCGTCTGCGGCAGCCGATGAGCGTATCCGTAAGATAACCCATAGAATCTGCCTCCGGCTCTTTGAACTTTTCGATGATGGCGCCGATTTCTTCATCCGATGCGCCGAGACTTCGCAAAGTTCCGTTTGCCTTTGCCAGGATAAGAGCTTCCCGTGTCATATCCTGATTCCAATTTTGCACCTTGTCTTGAATTTGCATTTTGTATTCCTCCTTAATATTTTTAAAGGTTGCAGTGGGATATTGATTAACGCCGTCTCATTTGGCAAGTAAAAAGCGCCTCGATTTCTCGAAGCGCTGAAATTTATTTTCTGATATAGTGATTATCTGCCGGATTGCGCAGACCGAATCTTGAATGATCTACAATAGGGATCTCTTCTTCGGTGTACTCAGCCTCATATCCGTCATCTTCTATTCCGCCGAGCAATTCTTCCATATTCTCCGCTGCCGACTGTTCCGTCTCGGCGTGCCCGTCATCTCCGCAGTCACACTCGGTGTCCGGTGAGGGTAGCTCCGAAATCTCTTCTTCAAATTTCCAAAGCTCGCTTGCATTCAATTTCCTGAACAGATCGTTTGCCGGCGATCCTGCCCCGAAATCCTGACCCGAAAGCAATGCGCAGCATTCGGTAACAAACTTTCCGGCATCGTCATTTTTGCCCGTAAAGAGCTTTGCGATCTCGGCTTCGTTTGCCGTTTTGTTTTCCTTGATAATCCGGCATAGGTTCTCGTAAAATTCTTTCTCATATCCGAAGTTCGGAATTGATTTCAGCTGTCCTCCTCTGATTCCCGCAAGGAAGCACAAAAGCAGGGTGATTTTGTCGGCCTCCGCATTCCGAAGGTGTGCACCAAGCTCGTCCTTTTTACACCGGGATACATCTCCGACATTAGGGAAAAGTCCGTCAAAGGCGAATGCATTCAGGACATATTCTATCTGAAACTGTCTGCTCTTCAAAACGGCTCTTACCATTAAAAGCAGTTGGATCTTCTTACTGAGCGGAAGTGTGACCACCCGTTTCATTTCATCACGGACGCCGGCATCGGGACTGAATCCGCGTTTTAATGCAAGCTCAAAGCAAAGGGTGCAAAAATAGTTTTTATCCCGGATAGGCGCTGCCGTTTTCCGCAGCACCTTACCATTCAAGTCGTCCATGCCGCCAAGTTCATCGTAAACGCCGCCGTCTGCCCTTAACATCATAGAGCAGACAGTCAACGGCTGGCATATCGTTTTAGACAGCTTCTCCATATCGCCGATCAATCTGATCCTGACATTCTGCTGTGCAAGCTTTGCGTCGATTCCGTCTCCGATGCGCGTTATCTCTTTAAAATCCCTTTTCATAAGCGCATCGCTCAAAGCGTCCGCCGAGGCATCGGTGATCAAATAAACCGTTCCGTCACACTTTCCGTCGGAAAGAATTGAAAACACCGTTTCCCGGTATGCGTAGCATATGATTCCGTCATTTTCTAAGCCGTGCAGCAGTTTGTAAAGTTGCTCTCTATTCATCGTATCCTCCGTTGAATTCCGACATCCTTTTTGCCAAAGTTTCTGCGGAAAGCATACTCAGTATATGCGTTCCGTTCATCAAAACCACGACGGACCTCACTGTCTTTCGCTTGGTTGCGTCGATCAGTTTTTCGCTGTTATCTCCGTCCTTGAGCCGTGCAACCTCTTTTTTGATTTTTACATAGTCAAATCTCGTAATTACATTTACCTCGTCGGCACGCACAAAAGTGCCGTTGCCGACATTCAGCATGTCAAAGTTCATTGTCATCTCTCCCATTCATTTCTTCTATCGGGGATAAAATGTGCTCGATCTTTTTGGGATCTGCCTGCTTCAGCAGCTTGTTGGTTATCAGGTTGAGCATAACCACATCACTCCAAAACATCCGCAGCGAATGGTGATCCCGCAGCGCCGTTTTCATAAGCGCATTCAGATATTTCTCTACTCTTTTACGGGATACATTGAGTGTTTTTGCACACAGCTCCACATCCCATTTATTGAGCATCATTTTATAAATCCTGTTTTTCACCTTTGCACCACCGTTCCGTTTTTATGTACGGGCGCCGCTGTTACGCCGCCCTGTGTTTTACCCGTATAAAATCGTTCGCTGTTCCTTTGTATACAGTCGGAATTTTTCGCATTTGCCGGTCGGATGCGTTATGGAAAGCATTGCACCGGAAAAGTGATAATTCAGATCCCTCGGAAACATAATGTCCTGCACGGTCTTCTTAAACCGCACACGCACCGCTTCCTTACCGACATCAATAGGAACAAACGAGCGCCCCGTCTTATAACCGTAAGCATTCACAGCAGCAAAACGGCCGCCGCCTTCAAATAATTCCATAAGCTCTTTGTGATTGGACGGGTATTGTACCTCCAATTGTGTCAAGCGCTCCTTAATCCTCTTGAATTCGTCCTTTACCGCACGGCAGTTTTCCGCATTCAGAAATTCAATATCCTGTACCTGCCGAATCCTGCGCCCGGTCAGACGGGAGACCCAACTGCACGCTTCAAAAACAGTGATGCCGACAGTTCTGGTTGTTTCAAACAGAATTCCTTTTATGACTTTGCGTTCCGCATGAAGTGCTCTGTCCGCCATAGTGCCGATTATCTTACCGTCCGAAGAAATGTCGGCGTACGCTCCGCACTCGCAGGCCCAAACACATCCGTTAGTGTCATCAACGCCGTCCCCGAAGAATTCCGCCCGTGAGATTTTCGTGGGCGTACCGCCGCAATACGGGCAAATATCTCCGTTCTCTGCATCTTCATCGGATGGGGTCAGGGAATTTCGCACCGACTCGACAAACACCGCATACCCATCCGCTTCTTCCGGGAGTTCCCCGACAGAGGCGGACAACTGCTCAAACACCTTATTAAACAGCGTGGCGGCTTCGGATTTTGTCAAGGCGTTTTTAATACCGGCATCTGCACAAAACTCATCCGTTGACAATGCGGCTTTGAAAGCCTCGTATGCTGCCGAAATTACAGATGCACCATAGGTCTTCTTAAACTCTTCGACCGATGAGCGCAGATGTTCCTTTGCGGCGGAAAACGGCGACATAACTGTCGGATTTTCAAAAGCACGCTGTTCGTAATCGCTCATTGATAATAAAGCGTCAAAGCTATCCAATCCCTGTCTGAACTGCTCACTCATACCCAGCACAAGAATCAGGTTGTTTGCGGCTTTCCTCAATTCCTTTTCTTCCGTTATCATAATAAATTCCTCCTTATTTCGTCAGATGTTCACGGAAGAAGTATTTGCGCCGGCAGCAGAAAAGGCAAGTATTTTATTCGCCTTGGGTTGTTTCACTATCTGTGCTTTCCGTTGTTACTTCATCGGAGCTCTCGTCGGATGTATTCTCCGTCTGCTCCGGCTCGCTGCTGTGGTTCGGGAAAATAATGTTGCCGTCCTTATCAACCTCCTGCCAACCGTATGTCCCGTCACTGAACTTTACAAGCCAATAATAATGAATGCCGTCCTCCTGCTCCGAGTAATAGACATCCGTATAATTGTCTACAAGCTTGTACCCCGCCGGTATTTCCACGCCGGAGGGCAGCGTATGCTCAGCCGGGGGAATGTAGATCTGTTCCCCTGACTGTGGAAGCGTCAGATACACAATAAAACAAATGACGATCAAGGCTATAAGTGCAATTCCGAGTATTTTTTCGAGCTTCATTTTTCCTCCTATTCTCCGCCAAGTGCAATCAAAGCAAGCAGAGCCTCACGGTCTTCATCCGTTTCGCCGTGCTCTTCCTCATTGACCTGCGGTTTCGGCTCCTCATAAACGCTCGGCTTTGGAACCTCCCGTTCGTTATTTGCTTTCGGTCTTGACTTGGCGGCAGGCTCTGCAAAACCGAAAAGCGCTTTCCCGTTTGCGGTCATTTGAGAGTGCAGGTGCTTGCGGATAATGCTTTTGATTTTCGAATTTCGCCTGTATACCGGTATTGAAGTAATAAATTCGATGATATCGGTATCATCGATCAGCATATAAACATCGCAAGGCGTGTCATCAGCGGATATCTTGTCGAACACAGGCAAAACAGCAATCTCTCCGCACGCTTCCGCTTTGAGTATCTGGCTGACATAACTCGTGAGCATATTGCACCTGATAGAATGTCTCCATCTGCACAAATCACGATCCGTTTCATTCAGGCGAAGATGCACTCTCAATCCCTTTCCCATTATCTGCTGCGGGAAACGAGCAGATTATAATAACCGGTCACATTTGCTCTCGAAGCTGTTTTCGCATCCCCTGCCAAGGAGATATCAAGCGCCTGTGTTTCTTTGTAATACTCTCGGATATACTTTTCCCATGCGACTCCGGTTCCGCCTGTCAGAAGAATAACATCCACATTCATCATGCTGTTATACGCCGTATTCAATTCATCAAGGAGCTCCACACATACAGCCTTCAGATTGCGGTAAAAGTCCTTTGTGAAATCATACGGGATTTTCTTGGAACCGTAATGGACAACGCCCGTTTCAAAGGCCTTTTCAAGGCTGTAAACGGATATATCCGCACGATTGCCGCTGGCTTCAAGTATGTTATCGCAGGTTCTTTGGTAAACCTCCTGCATCGCATAATTCTCCCATGTGAGCGCAATGCCCTCCCGTGTTCCCTGTATACAGTGGAAGGTATCGGTCGTATGAAAACCGGCATCAAGGATCAGCACATTCTTTTTAAGAAGTGCCGGATTGGTCATAACGCCGTCCGAGTTGATCACGCTTGCCATAAGCGTTCCGAACGGCTGCTTGCAGATAAAAACATCCTTTGTGTCAAGCTTGATACGGACATTGACCCACGGCCGCTTTCCGACCTTGACCGAATATCTGTGTTCACCGACAAACTTATTCCGCAGTTCTTCCGAATCCTGCACGATAAACTCCGGCGGCAGACCGGTCTGTACCTTAATCGGTCTGTCGTCGATATCATAACCGCCCTCCGGCAAGTCCTTGAGCTTTGAAAAGAACAGCCCCACACGCAACTGCACAAGAAAATCTTCCGATTGTACACGCTGGCGTCCGAGCAGCATCGTCGGTTTGACCGCCGTACTGCCGTGAAGCAATGTTTTCTTTGCCAGCGAGCCGACATACCACACCCGTCCTTTTTCGTCCCTATAACGAATGTCCTCCGAGCCGACAAGAAGCGGCACATCATGCCGTTCCTTTACCACTATGCTCGGGATCGTAGAGGCATTGAACGGGCTTTGAATTTTAATGCCCGAATACCCGATATCTATTCCGCACAAAAGCGTTTCGGATACCGGGCACTCAAGCTGCTGAAACACGATCTGTGTTTGATAGCAGAATTTTTCAAGCAAGTTTATTCCCTCCTGTTATTGTATTTGATAAAAGCAAAAGCCGCTGCATTACTGCAACGGCTTTACATCAGTGCAAGCGATTGACGCCGACTGTCACTCCGGTCTCATAGTCATATTCAAGTATTTCAAATGAGTAAACATGACTCAATATCTGCTTCCTCCAAGTATAGCCGATTACACTGCCCTTTTTATTCAGTATTTTCACGACTTCATCGATCAGCCTTTCGTGTACGGCGGCCGGGAAAGTAAAAGCGCAATCTGCTTTCTCGCACCTATAACAAGGTCCGCCGCTGCCGTTTTCCAAGATCAGCTTCGGGCGGGCATCTTCATGCCGGCCGCATACAAGCTTTATGAAATTCCAGGATACGCCCGTGATCTTATCGATCGGCTTATAAATACCGTCTTTCGTTTTTTCCACAGTCTCACCGCCTAATCTAAAATTTGCTGCACACGCCCGACTTTACCGTCCGTAAGTCTGACCTTGATTCCCCGTGAATGATAGGCGGAATTCGTGAGAATATTCTGGACAACCCCCTCGGTCAGTCTGCCGCTTTTCTGATCTGCTTTCAGAACGATCTTGACGCAGATGCCCGGGCGTATATTTTTGCGCAGTGTTCCGACACCAAAGCCGTTATTCATTCCGATGACCTCCTTGACAAATAACCGTTTTCCTAAATTGCTGAGAGAATATAGTACATGTTTTTCGATTTGGCAAGCCCCATTTCGGTATTTTTTATTTTTTCGGTGTCAACGATATATCGCTTTCGACCTCATTCCCCCATACATCCCATCCGTCTGCTTTACTCCGCGCAAACAATTTAATCCGTGGCAAGTCACCCATAAGTTCTAGTATTTTATCTCTGGCTTCGTCCGGCTTTTGACTATGACTGCGCAGCGGACTGATGATAAACTGATGGACCTTGGGAGATCTTCGCTTCGGATGGCCCTTTGTCGCAAGCAGACAGATTTCGGCGTTTCCCCGCGTCCAGAAGCCGAGACCGTAAAACCAGCCTTGTCCGTTCTTATTTCGTTTGAGCCATAAAAAGGCGATGCTCTTATATTGAAAGCCCCATGCTTTTATTGTTTGCAGCGCCTCCCGCAACTTGGGAAATGTCGCCCACAAAAACAGTACAGCATCTTTGTCTGCAATATCGGCGACAGGGAGGCTGCAAATGTCTTCCTGCGTCATAGTGGGATAGATCTTTTCTGCTGACCCCTGCACTCCGCTTCTGTCATATCGCCAGGGCGGGTCCGCATAAATAATCTGATATTTTTTCATTCGCTCACCCCGTTCAGCCGGACATCACAGTCTACCTCATTGCCCCAGGCATTCCACCCGTCAACCCTTTGCCTTGCAAACAATTCGATCTTCGGAACATCTCCCATCAGCTTCTCAATACGATTTCTCGCTTCCTGTGGCTTTTTGCTATGCTCCTCAACATGTGAAATTATAACCTGATGAACGCTTGCCGACTCACGCTTAGGGTTACCTCTTGTCGCCAGCATACAGATCTCACTGTTTGCTCTCGTCCAATATCCGGTTCCCCAAAACAAGCCATCCGACTTTCGGTTGCGCTTGATCCACACAAACGCCACCGTCTTGTACTCAAACCCCCAGGATTCCATCACATCAAAGCTCTGCCGTAAAAACGGTATGGTCGTCCACATAAAAAGAGCACAGTCTTTGTCGGCAAGCTTCGACACAGGCAATGCTTTTATGTTTTCCAGTGACATTGTCGGATAATGCTTGTCTGCCGATTTGCCGAGACCTTTCTTTGAATATGTTTTGAACTGCCAGGGTGGGTCTGCATAGATAACCTTATACTTTGCAGAAATTGCGGCTATCACCTCCGAACATAATTATTTTTGCCTATTCAATCGGGCTATGTAGGAAAGGCCGCTTAAGCAGCCTTTTCCTCCGGTTTGATGCCATATTTTTTGACGGCGCGCCGGCAGGCATATACCTGCTTGGTGAAGTCTTCGCTCGGTGCGTTTTCAAGATCTCTGGTGGCAAAATACCAGCAGCTTTTATAGTTATAGTCATACAGATATTTGACCGTCCAGTTTTTCCCCTTGCACTGCCCCTGCGTAACGATAAATGTATCCGGGTCAAGCTGCTTATCCGTATACAGCCCGACACCGATATCATTCCACCATTTCGGCAGGCTCTCGACAGATGCCTCGACAGGAGCATTTTGCACTTCATCGACTTTTTCTACCGTCTGCTCTGCATGCTGCTCTTCCGCTTGCTTTTCGGGCGCTTTCTCAGGTACCGTTACAGACCGATGTTCGTCCGAAAACGGAATTTCACTTCCGCCGTAGATCTTGCCGTACAATCCGACAATTCCGAGCACCGCTCTTTCATAGGCACGGTTATCTGCGGTTTCGGCAGGATACTGCTGCAGATATTCACTCCACAGATTATCCTTTACACCGTTTGCTTCCCCGACAGCACAATACCGTGTGCCGTCACTCATCTCTGCTTCACGGCAAAAAACAAAACTACCGGGATCGTGGCTGCTCAGCAGCGTCGGTGGGCCAACCTTGATTTTGGCGTTGTTTGCCAGATTGATGACGGCGTGATGCTTGAGAATGATCTTCTTTTTATCGCTGTAAATAAAGTCATCCTTCTCAACGAATTCAAACTCAACCTCATTCACAAAAATCACAAGCACACCGTTATCCCGAATTTCAAAGTTTTCCGGCATCAGCATAAACTATTCCTCCTTACTCTATTTTAAAGTTGCTCTGACATTCTGTTATCCGATCACTATGTTGGCAAGTAAAAAAGAGAGAGGATCACCCACATCCTCTCTCTTCGTCTGTTACAGCTTACACTTTTCGGCAACTTCCTGTTCGTCAGGCTCCTTTGGCTCAACAATCGGCGGTTCTTCTTCGTCGGAATTATCGCTCTCCTCCGAAGCAACTGTATCGTCTGCATCGTCCTTTGTCGGCTCATCCTTTGTCTCGGCTTTTTCCAGAGTTTTGGCGGGCGGCGTACTGTCCGTAGGTTCGTCATCCTCGTCCAGAATCTTCTTGATCTTTTTGAGACTGAAACCTTTTTTCAGAAGTGCGATAATCACCACGGCAAGCAAAACGCAAATCAGTATGTTCTTTACAGTATTGAAAAACAGCCTTGTTTCAAGCTGCTTTTGCATGGAAGATTTGCCCTCGCCCGTATAAAGGCTTTTCACTTCTTTTCCGGTAGTGTTATTCGCCCGGTCCACACGCTCTTTTACCGAATCAAAATCCGTAGATGTACTGTCTGTTTGTGATGTGCTTACCTGCAAATTCGGATCTGCGGTAGCTGTACGGTTCGGTTCGGGCAAAAAGCGGCATAAAACGACCAATACGATAATAAATACCGCAACAAATGAGACCATGTGCCATATGAACTTTTGAGTGCCTTTTGAAATTTCTTTTTCCATAGATAAACTGCTCCTTTGTCTATTATAATTGGGTATCTGCAATCTGATAGACAAGGAACAGTTTGGCAAGTAAAAACCCTCATCTGTCTTTACCAAAAAGAACTTGAACGACAACCTTATATAAAGCATGACAAGAAAAATAGCGGTGCGGATGCAATCAGAAATCCACCGCAAAGCCTATATTGGGCATCTGGCGAAGGACAAGTCCGCTGTCCATTACCTTCTACAACATAGGAAGTTTCTGTGCTGCATATCAAACATGGCACAGAGTTTTTTCATTTCTGGAGATTTTGAGAGTTGCATTCGAAGCCTTGCACGCAGGACGCAGCTTTGTGCTTCACGGAATTGAACGATAACTAATCAAACCGAAAAAGATCACGCAAAGCCGAGCACCGGCTACTCTGTGTTGTGTATCACGGAATAGTGCAATCCATAAGCTGCAAGAGTCAGCATAGAGCTTTCAAAGCCCTTTTGTAGCACCTCTGGGTTTTCGGTGTAGGCAGTCCAGCCAACACTTTCATATAGTGGCAAGATCTCCGATTCGTCGTATGTGCGGGATTCTCTGATTTCCATATAAGTAACTTCCAGTTGAATTTTTGATTGGTGTGTTACTTATCTTAGCGCAATCTCATAATTAACCTCTCCACGATTAAGCCCTGGTGATGACGTGCTGGGGCGATGCATCTATTTCGTTTACCATTTCTTTGATGAAATCTGGGTTGCTTGTCAGCTCTGCAAGTTTATCAATAGACATCCAGCCAAGGACAACATTGCAGTTGTCCTTGTGGGACACAAATTCGTTGATGCCTGGAATGTCGGAGCCTCCAACCAGATCAATCAGATGCTCGGTTCGTTGTTTTTCATTTACTGCTTGACTTTCCAAAGCGGCGTACACAGTTACCCTGATGATTTTCAGATGTTGACCGCTTTTTGCGGACAGGGTTCAAGAAAGGATGTAAGGATGTAAGGATTTAAGAATGTGAAATGTATCGTTGGAAAGAGCAGATGACACAGCGGTAGAAATTCTCATAAATTTCTGCTATAATACAATCAAAAGAGCCTGATTTGGGACAATGTTATTTTGCGTTGCTTGAGGCAACGCCGCTTCCCGCACTATAATGAAAGTGCAAAGGAGGAATGCACTATGTTTCAGGATAACCTAAAAGCACTTCGCAAGAAGAAGGGTATCACACAGGAAGAGCTGGCGGCAAGGCTGAATGTCGTAAGGCAGACCGTCTCAAAATGGGAAAAAGGTCTTTCCGTTCCCGACTCCGAGCTGCTGATAAAGCTGGCGGAGATTTTAGAGATACCGGTAAGCCGGCTGCTGGGCTCCAAAATCGAAGCGGAAGAACAGCCGGACGCATTGGCGGAACAGCTTTCCCGAATCAACGAGCAGCTTGCGATCAAAAACAGGCGGGCAAAAAGAGTCTGGAAAGCAATAGCCTTCATCGTCGGCGGCATTATTGCCGTATATGTTCTGATCTTAATTCTTGCAACCGTCTTTACCTTTTCGCCCAACCAATCCGGCAAAACAGACAACTCGCAGTCTATTGAGTCGATCGTGGAAAAGGAATGAGAATCGGACACTTTTATCTCTGCGGTGCGGGAATCTCCCGTACCGCAACTACTTTCCCCAAACTTTTCAGTAGAAAAATTTATGGTATCGTCTCACAATAAGACTTTTTCATAAGGTTTGCGTTCCATAGGGAGAACAAAAAAACAGTTAAAAACGAATGCACAGAATACCGAACAAAGAGATAGTTTTTATATGTTTCACATAGCATAGTGCGTTAAAGCTTGAAAAAACAATAATTTTGTGCTATACTATATTCGGCAGTATCCGTATAGAGATACCGAAACATCAAGAACAAGATAAAGAGGCAGACTAAAAACCAACAAATTATTAAAACCAAAAACTCTCGACGGGAGGTAACCGCCAATGAAACACAATAAGATTACAAGCGCA
>ERZ857998.869-NODE-869-length-39013-cov-329.348478_pt1 | contig 39013 bp, 34 predicted proteins | sample MGYA00519954_ERZ857998 | MGnify/ENA primary metagenome ERZ857998 (study PRJEB31778, sample SAMEA3449424) | human gut metagenome | biome: human gut; feature: human-associated habitat; material: faeces | place: United Kingdom | collected 2010/2012 ...
GGGATTAATCAATAATAGAAATTAATTAATATTTCTATAAGATTAATTATACGAGATATTTATGAAAGAACAAACAAAGAAAAGAATAGCTAGTGCTTTATTAGCGGGTACATTATTATTTACTACTGGTTGTACTTCTAAGAATAAAAAGAATGATGATAATAATAAGGTTGAACCTCCTAAAGTAGTTATTGATGTAGATCAAAATAATACAAAGGAAGATAAGAATATTGTTAGAGTTCATAATTTTGCATATGTTACTAATGATACACCTTTATATGATTCTAAAATGAATGAGATTGAGGTTATTGATAAATATCAAAGAGTATTTGTTTATAATATTACTGATGATATGGCTATGATTCATTACTTTGTAGAAAAAGGAAATATGAAGGTTGGATATGTGTATAATGATTCTATTGAAATGTTACCTGATTTATTTGTAGAAGTTGATATTAGTGATCAAGTTGTTAGATTATATAAGGATAAAAAGATCTTACTTGTTACTGATACAGTAACGGGTAATCCTGAAACTCCTACTTATAAGGGATATTTTTCTGTTACATATAAGGAACGTGATACTTATTTAGTAGGACCTGGATATCGCTCTCATGTTGATTACTGGATACCATTTGATGGAGATAATGGTCTTCATGATGCTTCTTGGAGAAGTACCTTTGGAGGAGATATCTATTTAGAAAATGGTAGTCATGGTTGTGTAAATTTGCCTAATGAAGCCGCTGAGACGATTTATGATAATGTTGAAGCAGGTACTAAAGTATTAGTTCATAGATAAAAAATTAAATTAGATGATAAAAAGTCTAATTTTTTTGTTATAATTATATATAGAGAGGGATAATTATGCAAAGATATTTTATAAAAAATAAAGATATGCTATTAGAAGAATCAGATATAAGACATATAAAAAAAGTAATGCGAATGAATATAAATGATAAAATAGAAGTAGTTTATAATAATAAATTACATATATGTGAAATAACTAGTTTAGAACCATTTAATATAAAAGTTATAGAAAAATTAGATGAAGATAAAAAAACAAAAATAGAACTTACAGTAGCGGTAGCTCTAGTAAAAGAACAAAAGATGGATTTAATATTACAAAAATTAACTGAACTAGGTGTATCTAGAATAATACCAGTAAGTATGGAACGTAGTATAGTAAAATTAGATAAAGAAAGATTTAATAAAAAGAAAGTAAGATGGGAAAGTATTTGCAAAGAAGCAAGTGAACAATCCAAAAGAACTAATATCCCTATAATTGAAGATATAAAAAGTATCAAAGATTTAACTAAAGAAGATGCCGACTTAAAGTTAGTAGCTTCGACTAAAGAAAAAGAAAAACTACTTAATTACTATTTACAAAGTATAGAAGATTGTGCTAAAATTATAATGGTGATAGGCCCAGAAGGTGGCATTAGTGATAAGGAAGAAGATATTCTAGTAAGTAATGGTTATAATAGAGTATCATTTGGAAATTTAATTTTTAGAGTAGAAACAGCCACTATTTATGTAGCCTCTATAATAAATTATATCAGTAGTAGGAGTTGACAAAAATGATAAATTCATTTAATAATTTTTATAATAATTTGTCTAGCGATAGTTTATTTTTCTTTTGGATAATAATATTTCTTTTTATTTTTTTAGTAGTTATATCAATAATATTAATAAATAAAAATAAGAAATTAGTAAAAATACTAAAAGAAGAACAAGAAAAAGTAGAAGATAATAAAGAAATAAATAATAATATTTTAAAACAACAACAGTTAGAAGTTCCAGTAGAGACTAAAGAAGTTCCACTAGAAGAATCAGCTTCTAATAAAGAAGAAGAAAAAATACCAGTAGTAAAAGAAGAAATAAAAGAAGAAGTAAAAGAAGAAGTAAAAGAAAATAACTTATATCAAAAGAATGTTTTAAGAGAAATATCTAGTAAACAACCAGTATCTCCAATTCATATTGAGAAGAAAGAAGAATACATAGCTAGAGAAAATCTAGATAATTTTGACTTTAACAGTGTAAACTATGATAATGGTTTAGGTATGACTTATGAGGATCCAAATATATCTCCACTAGAAGAGATGGAAGATGCTTATGAAGTAAATGATAATATGAAGTTTGCTAGTGAGATAGTAGAAAAGATGGAAGAAGAAACAAAACCATCAAATATTGAACTTACAGATTATGAAAAGAAACAAGAAGAAGAAGCTATAATAAGTTATGATGAATTAATGAAAGTTAAGGATAAAATATATAATATAACTGATGATGAAGAAACAGATGAATTTATTGATGAATTAAAGAATTTTAGATTAGATTTATAATAAGCATAGTAATATGCTTATTTTTTGACATTAATTTCATATAAATTAATATATACTTATCATAAAGGTGATCTTATGAAAGGAAAGATGAAATTAAAGAATAATAGCAAAAGAATAATTAGAAAATCATTTTTTTATCTAGTTATAATATATAGTATATTTTCCATAACCTTCTACTACTCTTTAAAGAATAGTACTAAGATAAATAATACAAAGTTTATAAACTTCTTACTAGGAGGAGGTAATAGTCATTTACTAGAAGACTATAAATTAGTAAATATTGTAAATACTAGTACTGATTTTTTATTTAATATCGATTTAAAAAATCCAAGTAGTATTCTTGATCAAGGAGTATTAATGTATGGTAATAATGAAAAAATACTAGAAGTATCTCATAATGATGACTATAGTAATTTAGAAGAATTAAAGAAAATAAGTTCTTATATAGAAGATCCTAATCCAGTAGATATAGATAACCCTATAATATATATCTATAATTCCCATCAATTAGAAAACTATAATAATACTAATCTAGATATATATGGAATAACTCCTAATGTATTAATGGCATCATACTTATTAAAAGAAAAATTAAATAGTAAAGGATTATCTACCTTAGTAGAGAATACTAATATGACAGAGTTTTTAAATATAAATAATTGGAATCATGCTAGTAGTTATAAAGCATCAAGAATATTAATACTAGATAAAAAGAATAAATATAACTCATTAAAATATTTTATAGATATTCATAGAGATTCAGTAAATAAAAATATAACAACTACTACTATTAATGGTAAAGTATATGCTAAGATACTCTTTGTAGTAGGTTTAGAACATAATAATTATAAAGAAAATATAAGTAATGTAGAAAAGATAAATGATATAGCTAATAAATATTATCCAGGTTTATCTAGAGGTATTTATAAAAAGGAGGGGCCAGGAGTAGATGGTATTTATAATCAAGATATTAGTTCTAATAGTATTCTAATAGAACTAGGAGGAGTAGATAATAATATTGATGAAGTGCTAAATACTACTGAAGCTATATCTAACATATTATATTATTATATAAAGGGGTAATATCATGAATAAGAAAAAGATATTTAAAATTATATTTTTTAGTTTATTTTTAGCCTTTGTAATTAGTTACGTAATAGAGAAGACTGGTTATTATGAATATAACTTACAAAATAAGATGGTTATGACTAATGAAGCAATGAAACAGTTTGAACAAGATATTAAAGAGGGTAAAGATGTAAGAAGAGAAGATTATTTAGTAAGTACTGAGAAAGATTATACTAGTACTCTAACTAAAGGTACTAATAAAGTATCTATTAAAGTAAATAGTATTCTAAAGAAAGGAATAGAAGGAGTATTTAAAGTAATAGGTAGTTTTGTAGAAGATTAACCCTTCGAGCTTATTAAATCTCTCAGGGAATCAGCAAGCCTAAGGTCTTGCTGATTAACAATAATATTATAGTATCTAAAGTAAGATTAATATATCTTGCTTTTTTTATATTGACACAGTTTTATTACCATGTTATTATAGACGATAAGACAATGATAAAAGAGTTATTATTTTATTAAAAGAAAGGATGATTAAATGAATGAAATAATAGTAAAAGACAATATAAAGATAGAAAATTTAATTTATGAAATAAGAGGTAAACAAGTAATGTTAGATTCTGATTTAGCTATGTTATTTGGTTATGAAACAAAGCAGTTAAATAGACAGGTTCTTAGAAATATAAATAGATTTCCAGAAAATTATTATTTTCAAATAACTACTGCTGAATATATATCTTTAAGGTGCCAAAATGGCACCTTAAAGAATGGCCGTGGAGAACATAGAAAATATCTACCTTATGTATTTACTGAATATGGTATTACTATGTTAGCAGGTATTTTAAAAAGTGAACCAGCAATAGAAATGAGTCTTAGAATAGTTGATATATTCATAACTATGAAAAACTATATTAATACCTCACTAATAGAACAGAAATATATAAATAGTTTAGTATTAGAACATGATAATGAAATAAGATTATTACAAGAATCATTTAACAAACTAAGTACTAAAGAGAAAATTAATCATATTTTCTATAATGGACAAATATATGATGCTTATTCTTTACTTATAGATATATTAAATAAAGCAAAGAAAGAAATAATAATTATAGATAATTATGCTGGCAAAGAATTATTTGATATTACCAAAGATATTAAGGTAAATATAAAAATATATACTAAAAATATAGATGAGATATCTAAAAAGAAGTATATGCAAGAATATTCTAATATAGAAATAATAACTACCGATATATTTCATGATAGATTTATTATATTAGATAATAAAGAATTATATAACTTAGGAAGTAGTTTAAAAGATATAGGTAAAAAATGTACTAGTATAAATAGAATAGAGGATTCTACTATATTAAAAGAGTTAATTAGTAGACTTACTAAAATAAAATAAAATTAACGTTAAGAGTTTCGTTAAAAAAGATTATTAATAACTAATAACTTTGAAGTCGAAAGTTTCGACTTCAAGTTAAAAAGATGTTCACCCCAAATATAATAGATATGGTCTTACAAGTAAAAAAAGCAAGAAATTATTTTCTTACTTCTTTTAATATTCTATCAGTATTACTAAAGTTTAATTTAGCAATATCATGTAATATCTTTTCACCATATTTATTAACTAATTTAATACCAACATCTTCAACATAATAGTTAGCCCCTTTAGGTAAAAAGATACCATATTTATCTCCTAGTTTATCCATTTCTTTAATAAAAATATATCTACTTATAAGAGAAGATACTGCTACTGAAAGACATTTATCTTCAGCCTTAGTAATAAAAGTAATACCCTTTAAAGGATTAGGTACATCAGATAAATGATTATAATAACTCTTTTCAGGTTCAAATTGATCTACAACAATATAATCATAATCATTATCTTTAACCATTTCAGTTAATACCTTATTATGTAGTACAGCCTTAATCTTATTCATATTCATATCTTTACCATAATTATCATTATATTCTTTATTAGATAACATAATCGTTTTATATGGTATTTTTTTAATAATCTTAGGTACTATCTTAAGAATTTGTTCATCAGATAATTTCTTAGAATCCCTAACACCAAGTTCGGTTAAGAAAGGAATATTATCTTTACTAACAAAAGAAGCAGTAACTACAATAGGACCGTAGTAGTCTCCAGTACCAACTTCATCAGAACCAACTGAAGCAATATCACTAGGAATCTCTACTTCAATATCTTTTTTAACTTTAGTATCTTTAGTATCCATAAAATAATCAATATTATCTTTATCTTTTCTAATACTTTCCCACATACCAGCTTCAATATCCGCAGATACCCCTTGGAACATAGCCTTACCAGACTCATATAAAGTAACTATTGTATCACCAGTATCAGCTTGAAATACAGCATATGGAGGAGTTTTATCTCTTTTCATATCTTTATAAAATTCATTCATTAATTTCTTAGTATCATTATCTACTCTTATAACTTTAGTAATAGTCTTACCCAATTTATGTCACCTCTTTAATATATTGTACCATAAAATAAACTCTTATATCAATGAATAATTTGACTATTTAACAATTTATGATATAATAATATTGATTTTGGAGGGGATTTAAATGAAAATAAATATAAATAAAGAAAGATTTAATGGAGAAAATTTTGTCCTTGATAAAGAAAGAGGGGTCGAAGGAACATTAGCATCTAATGTAAAGCCATGGCTTAAGTATTATAATATTGATATTGATACCTATTCAGATGAAAAGAAAGCTTACTTAGATACAAATATGAATGCTTATGATTATTTCTTAAAAGTAACAGAAAGTTATGGTAATATAAAACTTTTATCATATTGTGGTAAAGTATATACAAGAGAAGATCTAATAAGTAAAGTAGAAGAATATATCAAAAGATTTAATAAAATGAATATAACAAGAGGAGATATAGTATCATTTATGATGCTTAATAATCCAGATATAATCTTTATGTGGTTTGCTTTATCCAAACTAGGAGCTACTGCTAATCTAATAAAATTTGATGAAGCAGAAGATAGAATTAAAGATATACTAGAAAAGACAAAATCAAAGTATTTCTTTATAACAGATGTACCACTAATAACTGAAAAAGTAAGCAAAGTTGTTGAAAAAATAGATACAATATCTAATGTAATATATTTATCATTATTTGAAGAATTATCTAGTATACAAAAATTAAATATGTTAATAGATAATGCTGAAAGTAAAGTACATAGTAATAATCCAAAATTATTATATAAAGAATTAGCAAATATTTTAACTAATATGAAGAAACAAGAAAGAGAGTCAGAGCAATATAAAGATAATATTATATTTATGTCATTTAAAGACTGGAAGAAATATACTAGAGGAGGTAAACTACTTAATAAACCTATGGGTATAGGTAGTGATACATCAGTAATAGTATATACTGGAGGAACTACTGGTAATGCTAAAGGCGTACCTCTATCAAACATTAATCTAAATAGTAGTGCTTATGGTTTTAAATTAGGAGATTTAGGTTTTGATGTAGGTAAAACTTCAATGAGTATCTTACCACCATCAGTAGCCTACTACTACAATGCTACATATAGTTTATTATGTTGCGGAGTATCAGTAGAATTAATACCATTCTTTACACCTCAGGAATATCCATTATTATTAGATAAATATAAACCAAATATTTTCTTATCAGGACCAATCCTATTTAAAGAAATGGTTGATAGTAATATTATAAAAGATACATCATTTATGACAAGTCCAATATCTGGAGGAGATAAACTTACCGTAGCAGAAGAAGAGTCCGCTAACGAATATATAAGAAATCATGGTGGCAGTGCAACATTAAAACAAGGATATGGAGAGAGTGAGTCAACAGCGGCCGCTACTTATTCGAAAGAAATAGCTTATGCTTTAGGCAGTATAGGAATACCATTTATTAATGTTAATGTTAGTATGTTTGATGAAAATAATAACGAAATACCATTTGGAGAAGGTAAAATAGGAGAAATATGTATAAGTGGTCCTACTGTTATGAAAGGTTACTTTGAAGATAAAGAAGAAACAGATAAAGTATTAATGAAACATAAAGATGGTAAAGTATGGCTTCATACTAGTGATTATGGTTATATGGATAAAGAAGGCAGAATATATCACTGTGGTAGAGCTAAGAGAATGATTACTAGAAGTGGTGATAAAGTATGGTTAACTGCTATTGAAGAAATAATCAAAACTCATCATAATGTTTTTGATTGCTGTGTAGTAAAAAAAGAAGATTCTATTGAAAGAGAAATACCAGTATGTCATATTATCTTTAATAATGAAGATGAAAAAGAAACTACTATTAATGAATTAAATAAATTAATATATACTAAATTAAAAGAACATTATATTCCTAAATATTATGTTATTACTAAAGAAATACCTCTTACTGAAGTAAATAAAAAAGTAGACTTTGTAAAACTAGAGAAAGAAGATATTTTTGATAATAATATTTATGAAATAAATGGTAATATAATAGTACCAAGAAAAGGTAAAACTAAAATATTAAAATAATTATTTATATACCCTCTAAGCTATAATCTTAGAGGGTTATTTTAAACCTTATTCTAAGTTTTAAAATAAATATCAACCATATCTATAATATTCTAGAGTGAATACTTCTTTTATTAAAAATATTTCCAAATATATAGTTAAGATACTAGTTATCTTCTTTTTATTTAGAATATTCTTAGTTAGAAAGTCTACACCCCAAATATAATATCTAATAATTATTCATTACTAGACTATAGGCTAGTAATGACATGAAAATACCTTGGATTTTCATGAAAGATATAGTAATTTTAATAAATATATGATAAAATTAAATAAAGAATAGGAGGAAGATATGTATAGTATATGTTTTACAATAGCAGGAGTAATATTCTCTATATTATTATTTATAATATATAGTTTCAAAACAAACTTTAGTATATCAGAAAATAAAATATATCATAGTATAATTATAACTACTATAATAACAGGATTAATAGAAATATATTCATTTATCTTAGTTAAAAATAATATAGCAGTAGATTCTAGTTTATATTTATATACATTAAAATTATTATTCTTAGGTTTTGTAATATGGTTATATTCATTTACTTTATATACAGTAATAGTAACATTAAAACTAAAAGATAAAGATAATGATAAATATAGAATAATCTTAGTAATATCATCAATAATCTTTACAATATTATCGATAATAACAATAATATTACCAATAAGTATAAATAAAGTAGGAGATTTATTATTACCAACAGGCAGTGGAGTAGAAGTAATCTACCTGCTCGCAGTCCTATGTTTTATCATTATGATCATAGCAATAATATCTAATCATAGAGAACTAAAAAATAAAAAATATTATCCAGTATATTTCTTATTAGTAATACTAGGTATAATGATATTAATACAAAAAATATTTCCAGATTTACTACTAATAAATTTCTCATTATCAATAATAATATATATTATGTATTTTACAATAGAAAATCCTGATATAAAATTATCAAAAGAATTAAAATATACTAAAGAATTATTAAATAAAAGAAATGAATTAGCTTCAAATACTATAAATAATTTAATTATAAGTATAAAAGAACCCCTTACAGAAATAGCAAACTTTAGTAATAAAAAAATAAATAAAAATAATATATCACTATCTCTAGAAGAAATAAAAGAATTACAAAAAACAACTCTTTCATTAGTAGATAAAGTAAATAAAGTAATGGATATAACTAGAATAGAAAGTAGTGATTATAGTATTAAAGAAAGAAAATATCAAACAAGTAATCTAATAGATAATATTAAAGGAATATTAGAAAAGAATAATATAGAAGTAAATTATGAAATATCTACTTTACCTAAAGTACTTTATGGTAGTGATACCAATATAGTACAGACATTTTCTTATTTAGTAGATTTTATTAGTAAGAATTTTGAAAACTATATTCTAAGTATTAAAATATCTAATTTATTAGTTAGAAATAAATGTCATTTAAAATTCTCTCTAGTCGTAGATTCAAAATATAATAATCTAGATATGTATGAAAAAGATAATAAATATACATTATCAAACAAATCTATAGAATATGAAATATATGAAAAATTAATAGATTTACAAAGAGGACATAATTTTATAAGTAAAGATGGAAGTAAAGTTATATTTGAATTTTCTTTATATCAAAGACAAGAAGAAGTAAAAGAAATTAATGATAATGAAGAAATAGAATACTTTGATGCCAGTGATAAGAATGTTTTAGTAGCTCTTAATAGTCATAATGATATAAGAAATCTATCAGAACTACTAATGAATTATAATGTAAATATAACAACTGCTGGTAGTGTAAATGAACTAAATGAATTACTTAGTAGTAATAAAACATTTGACTTAGTATTCTTATCAGATCATATATATGGAATAGATAATTATGATATTAAGAATACTAATGACTTTAAAAAAACAATTAATAAATTATCCCTAGTCGCAGGTTATAAATTAGATATAGTATTAGTTACTCTAAATGATTATCAAAAAGAAAATATTGAGTACCTAACATTACCTATATCTAAAACTAAATTAGATGATATTCTAGTTAAATATTTAAATGAGGATTAATCCTCTTTTTCTTTACTAATTTTATTTTTGTATTCATACTAATATACACAAAGTGATACAAAAGAAAATATCTTCAAATAAAGAGATTTTTTCCTTTTCTAACCTTGAATTTTATATGTATTTAATATATAATAATAAATACAAGAGGGAAGTTATGGAGAAGAGTATTATAAAGATAGTGAATATGTCATTTAAATATAAAAAAGAAGATTATTTATTTAGAAATTTTAATTTAGAAATAAAAGAGGGAAGTTTTACCACTATTATAGGGAAGAATGGTTCAGGTAAAAGCACTCTAGCTAAGATACTAATAGGTTTATATAAAGCTGAAGGATATATAGCAATAGATGGTTATTTATTAAATGACTTCTATATGAAAAAAATAAGAAGAGAATTCTCAGTTTGTTTTGATAATGCTGATAATCACTTTATAGGAGAAACAGTAAAAGATGACTTAGCCTTTACTTTAGAAAATCTAGAATATAGTAAAAAAGAAATGACTTCAAGTATAAATATGATAGCTAAGAAATTTAAATTAGAAGACATATTAGAATTATCTCCTGATAAATTAACAAACTCTGAAAAAGAAAAAGTAATGATAGCTTCTGCTCTTATACATAAACCAAAGATATTACTTTTAGATGAATCAATATATAAATTAAATGCCAGTGATAAGAAATTAATCTTTAAAGTATTAAAAGAGTATCAAAAAGAATATAAACTTACTATTATACTAATAACTCATGATTTAGAAGATACATTATTATCAGATAATATCTTAGTATTAGATAAAGGTAAGATAGTTATGTATGATACTAAAGAAAAAATATATCAAGATGAAAAATTAGAAAAATTAGGTTTTAACTTACCATTCATTGTCAAATTATCTCATAATTTAATGTTATATGATTTATTAGACAAAGTATATTTTGATAGTGGGGAGGTAATGGATAAATTATGGCCATAAAATTAGATAAAGTATCATACCAAGACAAACTAAAAAACATAAGTTATGAATTTACCGAAGGAAAAATAACTACTGTCATATCATCTTCTGGTAGTGGTAAAACCCTTCTAAGTTATTTATTATCTGGTTTAATAACTGATTATACTGGTACAATTACTAATAGTTATATCGGAAGAGAATTAGGATATGTTTTTCAAAACCCTGAAGAATCATTTATCTTTAGTAATGTCAAAGAAGAATTATCTTTTGGTTTAAATAAATATAATTATAAAGTAGATAATATCGAAAAAAGAATTGAAGATACCCTAAAAATGATTGGTTTAGATAATAGTTATCTAGATAAGAATCCCTTTAATTTATCTAGTGGTGAGAAATCTCTTCTTTCACTAGGAGTAGTTCTATCACTAAATCCTAAACTAATTATTATAGATGAACCCACTATTTACTTAGATAACAAAAAAGAAGAATATTTAATAAAATTATTAAAAAGACTAAAAAATAACTATCATAAAACAATAATAATATTTACTAGTAATATAGAATTTGCTTTAAAGATTTCAGATAATTATGTTATCTTAAAGAAAGGTAAAATAACTAGTAAAGGAACAAATAAAGAACTTATGACTAATATGGATAAAGTAAAAAATGCAGGTATTTCCATACCGCAAATAGTAGATTTCATAAATACTGCCAATAAAAAGAAAAATATAAACTTAGAAATGACCTTTGATATCAAAGAGTTAATGAAAGATATCTATCGTAATGTTAACTAATATAAATTTTGGTAAGTATTATGAAAGAGATTCAGTAGTTCATAAATTAAGTCCAGTATTTAAAATAATATCACTACTAATAATGATAGTAAGTATTTTCTTTATTGATAGTTATAAAGATATAATAATGTTAACAAGTTATTTAATACTTATGATGATATATAGTGATATAAATATCTTAACATATCTAAGAAATATATATAGTATAAAAATATTTTTAGTATTTATCTTAATAATAGATTTAATATTTAATATAAATAATACCATCTATGATTTATATAAATTAATATTTATCATAATCTATAGTAGTGCTTTAACATATACTACTAGTACTAGTGAAATAACCTATGGTATTGAAAGAATGTTAAGACCATTTAATAATTATATACCAGTAAATGATATAGCTATGATAATAACATTAACAATTAGATATATACCAACTCTTACTATTGAAGCAGATAGAATAATAAAAGCCCAAAAGATGAGAGGAATAAACTTTGATAATAAAAATATCAAAGATAAAATATCCACTTTAGTAGGAGTCTTTATACCAATGTTTGTTTTATCATTAAAGAAGTCTGAGTCACTAGGAGATATCATGGATTTAAGACTATATAATTATGGAAAGTCAAGAACTAATTTAAGAACTAATAAATGGAAGAAAAAAGATAGTTTATTACTAGTTTTAAATATATTAATACTAAGTATAGTAATATTTTATTAAGGAGGAAAGATTATGCGATACTTAATAACAGTAAGTTATGATGGAACAGAATTCTCTGGTTATCAAAAACAACCAAAGATGCGTACTGTTCAAGGAGAAATAGAAAAAGCACTAAAAGAAATAAGCGGTGGTAAAAAAATAGATATTCATGCTTCGGGAAGAACAGATGCTGGAGTCCATGCCATGGCTCAAAAAATTCACTTTGATTTAGATATGAATATCACTTTAGAAAAATTAGCCAAAGGATTAAATAGTCTTCTTCCTAAAGATATTTTTGTAAGAAAAGTAGAAGAGGTAAGTAGTGACTTTCATGCTAGATTTTCTGCGATAGGAAAAGAATATATCTATATATTAAATATGGGAGAATATAACCCATTAGAAAGAAACTATGTCTATCAACATAATAATAAATTAGATGTTGTAGAAATGGAAAGGGCTATGAAATACTTTGAAGGTACACATAACTTTAAATCATTTACTAAAACTGATGAAGAAAAAGACGATTATGTAAGAACAATATCTCAAACCAATTTAATAAGAGATACCAAAGATATCAATAAAATAACTTTAGTATTTGTTGGAACAGGTTTCTTAAGATATATGGTAAGAAATATGGTAGGAACCCTAATAGCGGTAGGAGAAGGAAAACTAAAGAGTGAAGATATAATAAAGATATTAGAAAAAGAAGATCGAAGAGAAGCCATGAAGACTGCTAATCCAGAAGGATTATATCTAAAGAATGTCTTTTACTAATTTACAAGTAATTAAAAATATATTATAATAAGTAAGTGAGGAAGTGAAAGGAAGTAATAGTAAACAATAGAAAGGAAGTGGGCTACATTGAATGATAAAATTATAACTAAAATGCATGTAAAAGATAATTTAGTTAAAGTAATGAGAGTTAATGGTGTTGATTATATTTCTTTAACTGATTTAGCATCTTATATAAACCCTAATGATCCGTCTGGAGTTATTAGAAACTGGATGTCAACAAGAAATTCATTTTCATTCTATTCGTTATGGGAAGAACTAAATAATCCTGATTTTAATTCTGTGAAATCCCACGGAATTAAAATTGATGAAGTCCCTTACAATAGATTTACTATGACACCAAACAGATGGAAAAAAGAGTTTAATGCAATTGGCATAATACCAAGTAGTGGAAAATATAGTAAAGGTACCTTTGCACATCCTGATATAGCTTTAGAATTTGCTTCCTGGATAGATCCAGCATTTAAGTTATATTTAATTAAAGAATTTGAAAGATTAAAATATAATGAAACATACCAGGAAAGAATAGAATGGTCAGTAAGAAGAAGTTTATCAAAAACAAATTATAGAATACATACTGATAGTATAAAAGAAAATATAGTACCAACACTTACAGATAAACAAAAATTATTTATATATGCAAATGAAGCCGATGTAATAAATGTAGCACTATTTGGAATGACCGCTAAAGAGTGGAGAGAAAATAATCCTGATAAAGAAGGTAATATTAGAGATTATACTGATATTTTACATTTAGTTGTTTTATCTAATTTAGAAGTATTAAATGCTAGTATGATAGAAAATAATATTAGTCAAAAAGATAGACTTGAAAAGTTAAATAAAACTGCCAGAAGGCAAATAAACATTTTAACAAATGATAGTAATGTTATAGGAATAACTAAATTAGATGATACTAAAATGATTGAATAAAAATAAATGAGGAAGTGAAAATAATGGGAAGAGAATTAAAAAGAAAACAAGCAAAAAGAGAAGGAAAGAATGTAAAAGAATTACAAGTAAAGAAGCAAGATTTTAATACTATGAAACCTAAAACATTAGTAATAATAGTAGCAGTAATACTAGTATTATTTATAGTATTATATCTACTAACAAGTATCTTTGTAACTAAAGATTTTGGAACAAATAAAAAAAATAATAGTAGTGATAATGAAGAGACTACTATTACAAATAAAATATTAGCGAGTGATTCATTAAGACAAGTAGAAGAATTATATTATGTATATTATTATGATAGTACTAATGAAGATAGCGAAGTATCAAGCATTGTATCAAGTTTAAATGATAAAGTATATCGTGTTGATTTACATGATGATTTCAATAGTAACTTTGTAGGAGAACCATCAGGAGCAGTTTCTGATATAAGTAGTTTAAAAGTATCTGATCCAACAGTTATCAAAGTAGAAAGTGAAAAAATAACTAACTTCTATAATGGTAAAGAAGAAATACAAATAGGATTAAAATAGAAGGAGAAAACCATGACTAAGTTATATTTAGATTGTGATGGTGTAATACTAGATACAATTAATATGTCTTATAAAATGATAAAAAATAAAGGCTTAACAAATGAGAAAGATATAGAACATTTCTATAAAAATTTAAGTTGGGAAGAACTCATAATTGAAGCCGGTGAAATAAATAATTCCATCGAAAAAATAAAAGAGTTAACTAAAGTATATGATGTAGAAATACTAACTCATGTTAATTCAGATGGAGAAATAATAGCTAAATTAAATTATTTTAAAGAAGTATTACCTGGAGTAAAAGTAATAGCAGTACCAAAAGAAATAAAAAAAGCTGATGCTGTAGATCCAAAAGGTAACATTTTAGTAGATGACTTTTTAGGAAACTTAGATTATTGGCATGAAAAAGGTGGTATATCTATTAAGTTTTCTGACTCAGGAAAGGAATGCATATATCAAACAATAACCGATTTAAGTGAGTTATTAAAATTAAAATCATAGAAAGAGGTGAAACAATGAAAATAATGAATGTAAAAGGAACAGTAGATAGTCTTCCAAGTAAAGAGATAATAAGAAGAAAAGTAGTAAATACTCTTACAGATACCTTTGAAAAGTATGGCTATTTACCACTAGATACTAGTATTTTATGTTATTATGATTTATTAGCATCAAAGTATTCAGGTGGTAGTGAAATATTAAAAGAAGTATATACTTTAAAAGATCAAGGTGATAGAACACTTGGATTAAGATATGACTTAACAGTACCCTTTTCTAAAGTAATAAGTATGAATGCTGGTAAGACTATAAACTTACCATTTAAAAGATATGAAATAGGTAAAGTATTTAGAGATGGTCCAGTAAAAACAGGTAGAGCAAGAGAATTCTATCAATGTGATGTCGATGTATGCGGTATAGAAGGATCATTTATTGAAGCTGAAATGTTAATGATGACTATCGAATGTTATAAAAAACTAGGTATAGAAGTTTATGTAGAAATAAATAATCGTAAGTTACTTGAAGGTTTTATTATATCGTCAGGTATTGATAAAGAGTTAACATCTAAAGTAATCTTATCCGTAGATAAACTTGCTAAAATAGGAGAAGATGGTGTTCGTGAAGAACTAAAAGAATACAATATAGCAAGTGAAAAATTAGATAATTTATTTAGTTTATTCAAGTGTAATATTAATGAATTAGATAATATGAATATTGATAATGAAGAATTTATCGAGGGTAAGAGTGAGATAAAAGAATTATTCTCATATATAGATTATTTAAATTTAAATGAATATGCTAGATTTACACCATATTTAGCTAGAGGACTTGAAATATATACTGGAACAGTATGGGAAGTATTTGACAAAAAGCAAAGATTAACTTGTGCCATTGGTGGTGGTGGAAGATATGATAAAATAATTACTAACTTTATCGACGATGGTAACAAATATCCTGCTGTTGGTATATCGTTTGGTTTAGTACCAATATGTGAATTACTTGAAGAATCTACTAGTGATAGTTTATATGATTTACTAATTATTCCAATGGATACTAATAAAGAAAGTTTATTACTTGCTTCTAAGCTTAGAAATAATGGTATAAAAGTAATTATAGAAATGAATAAAAGAAAAGTAAAGAAAGCATTAGAGTCTGCTAATAAAAATAGTATACCATATGTTATTATACTAGGACAAAATGAAATAGATACAAATACTATAGAATTAAAAGATATGAATAATAGTAAAAGTATTAAAATAAATTTAGATAATACTAATGAAATAGTAGATATTATTAAGAATAAGCATTAATTATGCTTTTTCTTTTTTCCCCTTCATCCTGTAGTATTCCGGGGTATGCTAGAGCCTAAGGTCTCTAGCATAAAAAATATAAGTAAGTATTTACTCACTTATATTTGTACATCTATTAATTTTTTCCTCCCAATAAGCATGATGAAAATCATAGACAAGATTAGATATTTGATTAAAATAACTTGTATATTCAGTATAACCTCTACTACTTAAAATAACCAAAACATAAGGATTATCATCAAATACAATAGCAGCATCATGAAGTGAATTATCAGACCAACCAGATTTATTAGCAATAGTTATACCATTAGGAGCACTAATTACTTTCCATGCAGATTTAAAATAATTAATAAGTTCATTACTATTACTAGTATTAGTAAGATAATAATTATATAATTCCTCCATATATATAGCAGCATCATTAGCACTTAAATTACCCCATGGAGAATTAGTTTTATAGATAGAAGTAGTTTCCTTATTTTGCCAATACTCTCTAATATTTTGCACTTTATATCTATTATTTAACATAAGATGAGCAGCATTATCACTATGAATAACAGAATATCCCACTAATTGCCTTATTGTATAATTTTTATTAAATGCTGTATTTTTAAGAACTCCTGTTCCTTCACTATAATAATTAGAAGTATAAGTTAGTACTTCGTCTAAATTAATATTACCTTTTTCAGCTTCTTCATATATGTATATAGCCTCAGGTGCTTTAATAGTAGAAGCTGCAAAAATAGGCTGATTAGCATTATATGATAAAGGAAAACCAGTATATAAATCTTTATATTTAAAAGCAAAGTTAAGATTAGAAGCATTCATAGCATCTTCAATCTGTTTACCAATATTTAATAAATTATCACTTAATTCTTCTTTAGGAATACTTTCTTTTAAACAATTAGTTATCTTAGTTACCCCATGAGCCTCACTATCACTAGAAGAATTTTCTTCAATTACCAATTTAGTTTCCATTTTCTCAGTTATTTGACTCTTTAAATCTTCATATTTATTAAGTTCTTTTTTATTATTTGCAGCTTTATATACTACTCCTGATATTAAAAATAAATTTACTACAGATAAACTTATTATAAGCACTTTATTAGAAAAAATTTCTTTAAATCCTATAATAAAATATTTAACCAAACTCTTCATATCGTCACCACTATTATAATGGTAACATAAATAGAGAAGTTAGTCAACGGAATCCTTATTTCAAATTTAAGATTGAAAAAGAATTAGAAAGTTTATATTTATTACCTACAGCTTTACAAGAAAATACTTTTGTATATGAATTATATAATGGTAATAATGAAAGAATATCAAGTGGTAACTTTAGTGATAATAAACAAGGGGCACTATAACACTTACTGAAAATTAAATAGTAATTAGTGATGTATTGATATATACTTTATATATTTATATAGATAATAATAGAGATAATTCTATTATTATGACTAATTAAAACTTTAGGTTTAAGTGGATTAGACACTAGCAACATGACTAGTATAAGTAAAATGTTTTATGATAGTAGAAGTCTAACTAACATAGATGATTTTGGCTTGATATCAGTAAAGTAACTAAGACTGGTAGTCCATATGGTATGTTTTGTGGATGCAGTAATTTAAAAACGATATATGTATCTTCTCTATGGAATATGAGTAATGTAACTGATTCAGTAAATATGTTTGAAAATTGTAAATCTCTTACTGGTGCAGTACCTTTTGATAGTACTAAAACTGACGTAAGTATAGCTAATTATACAACAGGGTATTTGACTTATAAAAGTAATAATTAGATATTAAGAATTGCTTTATTTGAACTAATTCTTTTCTTATAGTTTTAACTGTGAATATGATAGGTCTACTAAAGACTCCAATATAGACTTAGAATAAGGCTATATTGGACATGAAAATACCTTGGATTTTCATGGAAGGTAATAAAGATATTGAAATTATAATTAATTTATGATATTATTATTATGAAAGTAGGTAAGGTTATGAATGATAAGAGTAAGTTATTAGGTACTATTTTAGGTATTGTTATATTTATTTTGATAGTTGCAGGTTTTACTTATGCTGCACTTAATTGGCGGAGTGGGAAGGTTAATTTAGGTATTACTTCTGGATGTTTTGATATATATTATGATAAAGGACAAGATATTAGTGGACAACTAAATCCCTCTAGTAGTTATACTGATGGATTATTTGCTACGATTAAGATTAATATTAAAAATAGTTGTACTACTAATGGAACTGGTACTTTATATTTGGAGACACTTAGTACTACTAGTAGTAATCTATATAGAACAGGACTTCTTAATTATCAAGTAGTTAAAGATGGTACTGCTACTAACTTAAAGGGTAACATTACTAAAAGTGGAGAGATTGCTTTAGATATTGGTACTCTTACTAAGGCTAGTAGTGCTAGTACTACTTATAAAATTTATGTATGGGTTGATAAAGAAGTAGTTATTAACTCTGATGCTAATTCCAAATATTATGGAAAAATTAGAGCTACTGCTACTCAAGGCAAATAAAAAAGAAGATTTCTTCTTTTTTTATTTTATACCAAAATCTTCATCTTCAACTTCTATTTGTTTTAATATTTCTTCAGTAGTGGTAAATCCAGATATTACTTTGTATAATCCATCTTGTAACATTGTTATTACATCCTTATTATATACTAAACTTCTTAGTTCTTCTTTACGCATACCAGCACTTATAGCATCTCTGATATCTTGATTTATTAGAAGAACTTCTTGAATGGCAATTCTTCCTTTATAACCATGACTACAATGTGGACATCCTGATGGGTTAGCATCATATACTTCATTTATATCTAAACCTAGTACTGTTTTGAAAAGATTCTTTTCCATTACTGTTACTGGTCTTTTTCTTTTACAACTATTACATAACATTCTAGCTAGTTTTTGTGATACGATACCGGTTAATGCTGATGCAAGTAGGTACCTTTCTACATTCATATCTAATAGTCTTTCAATAGTGTTTAAAGAGTTGTTGGTGTGAATTGTAGACAATACTAAGTGTCCAGTAATTGAAGCTCTTACTGCTATTTGAGCAGTTTCTGAGTCTCTTATCTCACCAATCATTATAACATTAGGGTCCTGTCTTAAAATACTTCTAAGAACTGTAGCAAAATCTAGTCCAATATCACTATTAACTTGAACCTGATTAACACCTTTAATATCCATTTCTACTGGATCTTCAACTGTAATTAAGTTAGAACCTTCAACATTCAATTTTTGAAGAAAAGAATATAGAGTAGTAGATTTACCAGTACCAGTAGCACCAGTAACTAATATTATACCATTAGGAAAATTTAACATTTTTAATATTTTATTATAGTTAGTTTCATTAAAATACAAATATTCTATACCTTTTAAACTCATAGAATAATCCATAATTCTTATTACTATTTTTTCGCCTCTTTTAGTAGGTAAGGCGGATACTCTTAAATCTAAATCTTTACCATTTAATTTATCTTTAATAGCTCCATCTTGTGGTAATCTAGTTTCAGTTATATTCATGCCAGCCATTATTTTAATTCTCGTAATTAAATTTTGTTTAATTTCTTGTGGTAATGAAACATAATTTCTTAATAAGCCATCTATTCTAAATCTTACAATTATACCATCTTCCGTAGGATCAAAGTGCATATCACTTGCTCCTAGGTTTACTGCTGCTAGTATAAGATTGTTAACAGTAGTAACAACTGGTACTTTGGTAAAATCAATATTATTTTGCATGTTATTATTTTGAGGAATATTATTATTATTTTGCATATTGGTATTAATATTTTGATTATTATTTATTCTTTGGTTACCTTTATTTACTTGGCTTTGACTATTTTGAACACTATTAACTGGTGCTTTATTATTACCTTGCATATTATCCCTCTTTTCATTCTTTTTATTGATTTTATTCTATAAATATTATATAATATAATTAATTAAATAGCAATATAAAATAATAAAAAGGTGATAAATTATGAAACTAAATCGTAAAGGATTTATGATGGCTGAAGTAGTAGTAGTTTCTGTAATAATATGTACAGTACTTGTTACTTTATACACAGCATTAGCAAGAATTAATAATGCTTATGATACTAGAAATAGATATTATGATATTAATACTTTATATTTTACTGAAGAAGTAAATGATATTCTTATTTATATGAATTATATTAACGAGTATATTAGTACTAGTGAAAGTAAAGAAGTAGATTTAAGTAAGAATGTATTTTCAGGTTATAATTTTTATTCAGCATACAACATTAATACTGCTTTGGGTGGAAGTATTAAAATGTATTTCTCACTTTATGATGCTAATAGCGTTGGTTCACTTGCAGACATGAATAGTAATACAACTTTTAAAGCAACTTTTAAAGATTATATTTCTTATTTAAAGGATCATTTTGATTATGATGAAGAATATGAATATATACTTGTAACAGAAATGTGTAAAACAGGAGATGACTGCTACTACTATGGACTAAGGGTAAGGTGATGATATGAAATTAAATAGAAAAGGATATTTAACCGTAGAAATTATTTTGGCTTCTACCATTGCTTTTGCCATTGCTTTCTTTTTGATTGAAATTACCGTTAAACTAGTTAGTAAGACAGATGATGTTTATCATGAAACAGTTATTGCTTATGATGATGCTATTATAATTAATAATATTAAAGAAAAGATAAAAGATTATATTATTGAAACAGATGGTTTAGCTTTAGTTGAATGTAAAAATAATGAATGTAATATTTGGGGTGAAAGAGTAGGTGGAGCAACGGAAGAAAGATATTTATACTATGATAGTGAGAGTAAAGAAATTAGATTTTCTGAAGGTGCTGAAGAAGGAAAGGATAGAGTAACTTTATATGCAAAAAAAGTAGATGATAGTATTAGTGAAGTAGAGATTAGTAGTAATATTAATAGAAATGTTAAACCAAGTGATAGAATAGTTTTTTTTAATATTAAGTTAAAAAATATCTTTACTGATAATGCTTATGAGATGGTTATCCCTATTAATTTAGTTAGACAAGAAGAAGAGGTTGCAACAATATACTTATACATGTCGGGAAGATATGGAGATATGTCTACCACAATTTCATTTGATAAGAAAAAAAGTAATGGCTATGATGTAGACTTATATGCTAATTATGATCAGTTATTTGAATCTTCTCAAAATACTACTTTAATGGCCTGTTATCTTGATAAAGAAAAGAAAAATGTATATAATTTTAATAGTCTAGATACTATGAGATATCAGGGATATTACTTGGAAATAACAAATGGTATTCCTAATACATTGTATTGTGAATTTTATGAAAATTATTAATAAGAAGGTACTAGTTATCTTCTTTTTATTTGAAATTATCTTAGTTAGAAAGTATTTCACTATCGAATATTATATCTTATCTTGAGATAATTCGACAAAAAAATTATAATAATAGGTATATACTATTTTTGGTGATAAAATGAAAAGCAAATTAAAGAAAATAGTTATACCTATTTTTTTAGCAGTCATCTGTGGAACTTTATGTGGTAGGTTAATGTTTAATATCTATGAAGAGAAGGGTAGTAGTACTTTAAATTCTAATGTTATATATTTATTGCTAGATACATCATATAATAATTATGATGAAATGAAAGCTAGTACAATAAGTAGTAATTATATATATTATGAAGATAAAGGTAAATATAATGTAGTAGTGGCTCTTACTAAGAATGAAGATAATATAAGTAAGATAGAAGAATTATATAATAAGAAATTAACTATAAATAAATATTTAATAAATGATGAAGAAATAATAAATAAATTAAATGAATATGATGAAAAATTAAGTAATAGTACTAATAATGATGAAATAAAAGACATTATAAGGGATATGAATAGCATTTATAAAGATAAAGAAGATATAAAAATGGTGAAAATTAGTTGACATTTCGTTTAATTTAATATAGAATTATATATGTAGCAACGGAGTAGTACTCAAGAGGCTGAAGAGGTGCCCCTGCTAAGGGTATAGAGTGGGAAACTGCTGCGAGGGTTCAAATCCCTCCTACTCCGCCATAATAAAAATTAAGTCCATTAAGGACTTTTTATTATATAATAAGAAGGTGATTTATATGTTTAAGGAAGAACTATCTTTAGTACCACATTTACCTGGATGTTACCTTATGAAGAATAAAGATAACATTGTTATTTATGTTGGAAAAAGTAAGAACTTAAAAAATAGATTATCTTCTTATTTTCAAAGAGAACATACAGGTAAAACAATGATGTTAGTAAGAGAAATAGATCATTTTGAATACATAGTAACAAATACGGAAATGGAAAGTTTATTATTAGAAATAAATCTAATTAAAAAATATAATCCTAAGTATAATATATTATATAGAGATGATAAATCATATCCATATATTGAACTAACTAGTGATAAAGTACCAACTCTTAGAATAATAAGAAGAATTAATGTAAAGAAAGTAAAGAATAATCTTTTTGGTCCATATCCTAATGTAGGAGCGGCTCGTAAAGTAGTAGAAATACTAAATAGAATCTATCCATTAAGAAAGTGTAAGACTTATGAAAAAAGAGAATGCTTATATTATCATATCGGACAGTGTTTAGGATATTGTACTCATGAAGTTGATGAAAATAAAATAAAAGAAATGAAAAGTGAAATTATATCTTTCTTAAATGGTAATACTAAAGTATTAACCGATCGAATTACTGAAAAAATGAAGATATCCTCTGATAATTTAGATTATGAGAAGGCTTTAGAATATAAAGAACTATTAAACTATATCAATATAACTACTGAAAAACAAAAAGTAGATTTAGATAACAGTGTTAATATAGATGTGGCTTCTTACTATGCTAAAGATAACTATATTAGTATACAAATACTCTTTATAAGAGGAGGTAAACTACTAGATAGAAATAGAAATATCTTTCCAATGATTGATACAGAGGAAGAAGAATTTTCTAGATATTTATCCGAATTCTATAATAAGAATGTATCTATGCCTAAAGAAGTATTAGTACCAGATAACTTAAATAAAGAAGTATTTGAAGAAGTATTTAAGATAAAATTTATGACTCCTATTAAAGGTGAAAAGAAAAAAATACTAGATCTAGCCTATGATAATGCTAGAATATATTATGAAGAGCAAATGACTTATATTAAGAGAGATGAAGATAAGATTACTAATGCTTTAGAAGAATTAAAAGATAAATTAAAATTAGATAGTGTAGATAGAATAGAACTATTTGATAACTCAAATTTATTTGGTACTTTTAATGTATCAGGAATGGTAGTCTTTGTAGATGGTAAGCCTTCAAAGAATGATTATCGTAAATTTAAAATAACTAATGATAAGAATGATGATTATGGTACAATGAGAGAAGTAATATATCGAAGATATTTTAGAGTATTAAAAGATGGACTAGTAAAACCTAGTCTTGTAATAGTAGATGGTGGTTTAGGGCAAATTAATGTAGCAAGAGAAGTAATTAATGAATTAGGACTAGATATTCCAGTATGTGGTCTTAAGAAAGATGATAAACATGCTACTAATGTTTTACTTGGTTTTGACCCAGTAGTAGAAATACCTATCGATAAAAGAAGTGACTTATTTCTTTTACTTACAAAGATGCAAACTGAAGTACATAACTTTACAATAAGTTATCATAAACAAATAAGAAGTAAGGGAGCATTATCAACAGTACTAGATAATATCGAAGGAATAGGAGAAGTAAGAAAGAATAAATTACTTAAGAAATATAAAACTATATCCAAAATGAAAGAAGCATCACTAGAAGAACTAGAAGAAATATTACCAAAAGATACTGCAATTACTTTTAAGGAATTTCTAGATAATTATGATAAATAATATAATATTTTTAGATATAGATGGTGTCTTAAATAGTGATAAATACTTCTCTAGTATCGAAGATAAAGAAGATACATATACTGACCCAGTAGCTAAGCTCCTTCTAGATATTGATATGACTAAAGTAAAATTACTTTTAAAAGTAGTCCGCATATCCCATGCTAAAATAGTTATATCATCAACCTGGCGAAGAATGAAATTGTATCCTTCTATCAAAGAAGCCCTAATAAATATTGGACTTCCCATAGTAGGAGAAACCCCTTTTCTAGAGGGCCAAAGAGGTGAAGAAATAAGAGCCTATCTAGCAGATAATCAAGTAGATAACTTTTGTATAATAGATGATGAAGTATTTAAAGATTATCAAGAACTAGAAGATAATCTAATAAAAACTAACTTCTACGAAGATGGGTTAACAAAAGAACATGCTAATGAAGTAGTTAAAAGATTAAGTAAGTAGTATTTGTATGCCCTCTAGATCTTTGTTCTAGAGGGTTATCTTTAGCCAAATACTTTGTCTAAAGATAAAGTATCAACCATACATATTATATATAAGTTAAAAATATAAAAAGTTAGTCTTTTATTAATAAAAAGATAAAATATTAAAAAAATATTGAGAAAAATAAAGAAAAAAGCTCTAAAATATTGACAAAATCATAAAATAATAGTAAAATCATAATCGGTACATTTTGTTGGAGGATATTAGATATTGGGACCATCTAATATACAAAAACGAACTTATAAAATATTAAAAGGAGAAGAAAAAGAATGAAAACAACATTTATGCAATCAAAAGAAACAGTAAACAGAACTTGGTATGTTATAGATGCTAAAGACATTCCTCTAGGAAGAGTAGCTAGTAAAGCCGCTACTATATTAAGAGGAAAACATAAAGTAACATATACACCACATGTTGACTGTGGAGACTATGTTATCATTGTAAATGCTGATAAAGTAGCATTAACTGGTAACAAACTAGAGGGAAAAATTTATTATGATCACTCTAGATATGTAGGTGGTTTAAGAGAAAGAACTGCTAAAGAAATGAGACAAGATTATCCAGTAGAAATGGTAGAAAGAGCTGTAAAAGGAATGCTTCCTCATAATAGACTTGGAAGACAAATGTACAAAAAATTATTTGTATATGCTGGTGAAGACCACAAACATGCTGCTCAAATGCCAAAAGTATTAGAAATGGGAGGTAACAAATAATGGCTAAAGAAAAAAGAAGTTTTTATGGAACTGGTAGAAGAAAAGGTTCAGTAGCTAAAGTTACATTAACTCCAGGTACTGGTAAAATAACTGTAAATGGTAGAGATGTTCACGAATACATGCCATATGAAGTATTAGTAATGGATTTAAAACAACCATTAGTAGTAACTAATAACGAAAACACATTTGATGTTAATGCAGAAGTTATTGGTGGTGGTTTTTCAGGACAAACTGGTGCTATCAGACTTGGTATTACAAGAGCATTACTAGTATATGATGAAGATAATGCTGCTAACGAAGATTCATATAGAAGAATTCTTAAAGCAAATGGATTTGTAACTAGAGATCCAAGAGTTAAAGAAAGAAAGAAATATGGTCTTAAAGGTGCAAGAAGAGCTCCACAATTTAGTAAGAGATAATTTAGAAGAGGTTACATTAATTGTAACTTCTTTTTGTATGTATTAATGGCTTATATATAATAGATATGGATGATATATCATTTATAGACTATAGGCTATAAATGACACTGGAAGACTATAGGCTGAAAGTGATAAAAAAATATGTAAAAAATGTGTAATCATATTGAAATTTTAACTTGACTTTGTTATTATATTAGAGTGAGGAGATGATATGATGACAAAATATGTTTATACCTTTAAAGAAGGTAACAAGGATATGAGAAATTTACTTGGTGGTAAAGGTGCTAATTTAGCAGAAATGACTAATTTAGGATTACCTATACCTCAAGGATTTACTATTTCAACAGAGGCTTGTACTAATTATTATGATAATGGTAAAGAAATATCTGAAGAGATAGAATCTCAAATCTTTAAAGCACTAGAAGAACTAGAAAAATTACAAGGAAAGAAGTTTGGTGATATAAATAATCCACTACTTGTATCAGTAAGAAGTGGTGCTAGAGCAAGTATGCCAGGTATGATGGATACAATACTTAATCTAGGATTAAATGATGTAGCAGTAGAAGGATTTGCTAAAAAGACTGGTAATCCTAGATTTGCTTATGATTCTTATAGAAGATTTATTCAAATGTATTCAGATGTAGTAATGGAAGTAAATAAATCTTTCTTTGAAAAAATAATAGATGAATTAAAAGAAGAGAAAGGTGTTCATTATGATACTGAACTTACAGTAGATGATCTAAAAGAATTAGTAAATAGATTTAAAAAAGTATATAGTGATCACATGAATGGTGAAGAGTTCCCTCAAGAACCTAGAGAACAATTAATGGGAGCAGTTAAAGCAGTATTCCGTTCTTGGGATAATCCTAGAGCTATCGTTTATAGAAGAATGAATGATATACCAGGAGATTGGGGAACAGCAGTTAATGTACAATCAATGGTATTTGGTAATATGGGTAATACTTCAGGTACTGGTGTTGCCTTTACTAGAGATCCTGCAACTGGTAAAAAAGGTATTTATGGAGAATACTTAATTAATGCTCAAGGAGAAGATGTAGTCGCAGGTGTTAGAACTCCTGAGCCTATTACTAAACTAGAAGAAGATTTACCAGAATGTTATAAAGAGTTTATGACTCTTGCCCAAAAGCTAGAAAATCATTATAGAGATATGCAAGATATGGAGTTTACTATTGAGGAAGGTAAGTTATATTTCTTACAAACAAGAAATGGTAAGAGAACTGCTCAAGCTGCAATTAAGATTGCTTGTGATCTAGTAGATGAAGGTATGATTACTCCAGAGGAGGCAGTACTTAGAATTGATGCTAAGAGTCTAGATCAATTACTTCATCCAACATTTGATGCTCTAGAATTAAAAAAGAGTACTTCTATTGGTGAAGGATTACCTGCTAGTCCTGGTGCTGCTGCTGGCATGGTAGTATTTACTGCTGAAGAAGCAAAAACCTTAGGTAAAGGTGGTAAAGGAAAGAGAGTAGTACTTGTAAGACTAGAGACTACCCCTGAAGATATTGAAGGTATGGTTGCCTCTCAAGGTATTTTAACCGTAAGAGGTGGAAGAACTTCTCATGCTGCCGTTGTTGCTAGAGGTATGGGTACATGCTGTGTAGCAGGTTGTGGTGCTATTAATATTAATGAAGAAAAGGAAGAATTTACTTTAGGCGGTAAGACATTCCATAAGGGAGATTATATTTCACTTGATGGTAACACTGGTAAAATATATGCAGGAGATATTCCTACTAAAGAGGCTACAGTAAGTGGTGATTTTGGTAGAATAATGAAGTGGGCTGACGAATATAGAACACTAGGTGTTAGAACTAATGCTGATAATCCTAGAGATACTGCTAAAGCTATTGAACTAGGAGCAGAAGGTATAGGACTATGTAGAACTGAGCATATGTTCTTTGAAGAAGATAGAATACCTAAGATTAGAAAGATGATTCTATCAGAGACAGTAGAAGATAGAACAAAAGCTTTAGATGAATTAATACCATTCCAAAAAGGTGATTTTAAAGCTATGTATAAAGAGTTAAAGAATCTTCCAATGACTGTTAGATACTTAGATCCACCATTACATGAGTTTTTACCTACTTTAGAAGAAGATATAATTGCTTTAGCAAAAGATATGAATGTTACTGTAGAACACTTAAAGAATAAGATAGCAGAATTACATGAATTTAATCCAATGATGGGTCATAGAGGATGTAGACTTGCTGTTACTTATCCAGAGATTGCTAGAATGCAAACTAGGGCTTTAATGGAAGCCGCTATTGAGGTTAAAGAAGAAGAAGGTTATGATATTACACCTGAGATTATGATACCTCTAGTAGGAGAAGAAAAAGAACTTAAGTTTGTTAAAGATATCGTTGTAGAAGTAGCTGAAGAAGTTAAGAGAGAATATAATTCTGATATGAAATATCATATTGGTACTATGATAGAAATACCAAGAGCAGCCTTAACCGCAGATGCTATCGCTAAAGAAGCAGAGTTCTTCTCATTTGGTACTAATGATTTAACTCAAATGACATTTGGTTTCTCTAGAGATGATGCTGGTAAATTCTTAGATGCTTATTATCAAAATAAGATATATGAAATAGATCCATTTGCTAAATTAGACCAAGTAGGTGTAGGACAGCTTGTTAAGATGGCCGCAGAAAAGGGTAGAAGTACTAGACCTGATATTAAACTTGGTATATGTGGAGAACATGGTGGAGAACCAACATCTGTTGAGTTCTGTCATAATATAGGACTAAACTATGTATCTTGTTCACCATATAGAGTTCCTATTGCTAGACTTGCTGCTGCTCAAGCTGCAATTAAGTCCGCAAGTGCGAACAAATAGTAATCCAAAAAATGGACATTAACCCTTATAAATACTTGGATTGAATGAAATATCTAATTTAGAATAATATCTTAATATTTTGGTTAAAAAATTATAATAAAATTAAAAACTAAGACTAGAATTTTAAAAATTCTGGTCTTTTTTATACAAAAATATGATTTTTTGCGATGAAAAATTACCTATAAAAAAAATGCAATAATTGAAATAATTAAATAATTTAAATAAGTATTAAAATAGAACTAAGGTCATACATCTTAGTTCTTTTAGATTCAGAAAATATATGAAAGGAGGAAAAAATATGAAATACATATATTTAAAACCTGAATTAGAAAATTTATCCCAAGGAGAAAGAATTGCTTTTGCAAGACAAGTTAGAAGAATGTCACAAGATGAGCTTGCAGATAAGCTAGGGTTTACTGGAGAGAGTAAAAGAAGAGGTGTGGCTAGATATGAAAGAGGTGATAGAGTTCCAAAAGAAGATAGACTTAAAGAAATAGCGGGTATCTTAAATGTTAATGTTAAATGTCTAAAAGAATTTGATTTTAGAAATGATGAAGACATGATTTATATGCTTTTATGGATGGAAGAAATGTATCCAAGAATGGATATAGATTTAGATATTCCAGAATACTTTCCACTTAAAAGAGATAAGAAATTAGGAAAGTTTATGAGAGAGTGGAAAGTAATTAGAGAAAAAAGATGTAACCATGAAATAACTTATGATGAATATATTGAATGGAAGTTACAGTATGAATATAAAGAAGGAGAAGATGATGAGAAAATTGGTTAAATTAGAATTATAGGATATAGTTCCATTTAAAGATCATCCTTTTAAGGTAGAAAGAGATGAATCATTTAAAGAATTGTTAGAAAGTATTAAAGATAATGGTTTATTAGAACCACTTCTAGTAAGACCAACTGAAGAAGGAAGATATGAACTTATTTCAGGTCATAGAAGAAAACTAGCTTTAGAATTATTAGGTTATAAAGAAGCTGAATGTTATGTTGAAGAATTAACTGATGATGAAGCTACTATTAAAATGGTAGATTCAAATAATTATAGAAATATAATATTACCATCAGAAAAAGCTTTTGCTTATAAAATGAAATTAGAAGCAATTAAGCACCAAGGTAAAAAAAACAAACTTCTACACAAAGTGTGTCGAAGTTATCAGCCAGTAGAGTTGGTAAAGCAAATAATGATTCTAGAGAAAAAGTTAGAAGGTACATAAGATTAACTGAACTAATACCTGAATTATTAAAATTAGTAGATGATGCTTATTTATGTGATAGAAGAACTTCTTTAGTATTAGGTATAACTACAGCAGTTGAATTATCATATTTATCAAAAGATATACAAAAATTAATTTGGGCAACTATTGATTATGAACAAACTGTTCCTAATAGAGCTCAGGCAATAAGAATAAGATATCTAGCTGAGAAGAAAAAAATAGATTTTGATGTTTTAGAAAAAATCTTATGTGAAGAAAAAGGAAATCAACATGAAAAAATATCATTTAATAAAGAAAAGATAACTTCTGTTTTACCTCCAGAACTATTAAAAAGAGATAAAAGATACATTGAAGAATATATTATTGAGGCTATAAGAAAATATAGAAAAATATGATATAATTGATTTACAGGAGGTAATAATCATGATTTTAAAATGCGTTGATTTTTATAAATTAATAAATTGTTTTTTTGATATTATTTTAAAAACTTATGATAGTTTATTAAAACTATTATATCTATTAGATTCTGATATTAGAAGAGATATTTTTATAGGAGTTACAGGACTAACTGTTGCTATAATAGTATTTATAGCAGAGGCAATATCAAATAAAGAATATGAATTGGAAAAGAGAGTAATATTATATAAGACAAAAATTATAAATAATATGAGATTTTGTATAATGACACTTCTAATCATGTTTATATCTTCAATTATAATATCATCACATGAAGATATTACAACAAAATCTACATATATTCAAAATGATTATTTATATATGTTTTTACAAATTATAATAAATATATTAATAATAATATTTATGTATCGAACATTTAAAATGTTTAAAGTTGCAGTAAAACTAAATACTGATAAGGAATATTTTAATAAAGAATTGGATAAATATGTAAATAAACGTAGTTCAGAAATAGAAAAAGAAGCAGCAAATAAAAGTTTAGAAAACATAAAAAAATTAAAGCAAAATTTTGATGATTATGTAAAAAATAATAAAATACTATCAACAGATATATATGAAGTAGGGTTTAGTGAAAAATCATATACGCCAATATATACAAATAAAAGAGGAATAATAAAAAATTTCAATTATAAAAAAATAGATTCTATGATAGAAAGTATTAATGATGTGTCGATTGAAGAATCAAAAGATTACCTTCCAAGTAATGAACCTGTTTTTGTGTTTGCCAAGCAAATAGGCGATAAATTAGAAAAAGAGTCAATCATTGGATATTGTTTGAAGGGATATAAAGTTTATTTTCAAGACTTTTCAAATAGTATAATATATGATGAACATAGTATGTATATTGCAGATGAAATAAAACTTATTAACAAAAATCTTTTAGATTTTGCTAGTGATTTTTCTGAACCTGATGATTTTGATGAAACTAATAAGTTGTTTAATTATTTTAATTATTTATATCAAAATAATTTAAATGGAGTTAGAAAATTTGCTCTTTACCAATTAGAAGAAACAGCAAGAAATCTTTATAAAGATAAATACAAAAATCATAGATATGTAATTTTTTTGAATAGAATTTCCTCATTAGCATATAAGGATGAAAACTTTGAAGAATATCAACAAATTAGTAGACTGATCTTTTTCTTATATTATCAGCAATTAAAAATAGACGGTAATGATACTAAAAAAGTTGCATATAATTTTGCAAATAATTATTTTAAATATGATTATTTTTCTATCAAGAAAAATAACGATATAAGATTCTATGATGAATTAATGTCAAATTTATTAAGATTCATTTGTTCGTTAATTAAGGAAAAAGAATTTGATGTGATTTCAATATTATTTAAAAATATATTATTAGAGCATGATCGACATATTAGTGATGATTTTGATGAAAAAGATATATTAAATCTTCAATTTGCAATCGGAATTATACAATGTTTAATGATGTTGGTAGATAAAAATAATATTTCTGTGGAAGATAAAAAAGAAATAGTAGGTATAATAAACTGGGCTAGACAGTATTTTATTAATACATATGATGCATGGCAAATAGTTATTAACTTTAAAAAATATTACAACAAAAAAACTTCTATACAAGATGTTTATGATCATTTAGAATTTGATTTTGTAGATCATGAATATTTAAGTAGTTGGAGCGGTTGGCACATTGATGAAAAATTAATATTAAAAGAAGTGTTGTATTCATTTAAAATTAGAACTGTGTTTAAAGATAGTATAAACTATGATGAAATTACAAAGGATGATAAATATTACTTTAGTAGTTTACTTGAGTTGATTTCTTCAAATGAAAAAACAAAATATGAAAAAGAATTAAATATTAATTATTCTTCTGATAGTTTAATAGAATCATTAAAATCAGTTATTAAAGATTCCGAAAAGAAGGAAAAAGAATTTATTAAGAACAATCAATTGGATAAAAATAAACTAAATGAATTCGAAAAAATTATAAAAGAAACAGCTTTTAAGAGTAGTGAGTTAGATGATTATTTGAACAATTTAAATAAAATAGAAAAAAATAGCATAAAAATTAAAAGAGTGTGTGGAATCAATCAATTGATTCCTAGAGATGTTTTCTTTGAAAATTATGGTGGACATGAAATGCTTGCTGAACAATTTGGTAGTGTTTTTGATTCTGCAAAAGAAAAGGAATTCATTAATAAAATTGACAGCATATCTAATATATCTAAAGATGATATTAATAATGCTTTGATGCAAATCAATAATGTTGAAGATTACTTACTAATAGCAAATTATTCAAATTGCGATAACATAACTAATTATGATGGATATAGCGAATATTTAATAATCCAAGATAAGAAGTTGAAAATTATGAAGTTTCGTCATATTAATAGTATTTATTTAATAGAAAAAAGATATCTTCCAAAACTTCAATATTGCGGTTTTGATGAGGATTATAATAAAAATAATATTGATGGAAGCTTATACTATGAACTAAACGATTGTTCAAAAGATAGCAACTTAAGGAATGAAATAATTGAAAAATCTAGTTGGCTATCTGAAAAAGGAAATATTGATGAGCAAAATGAGTATCTAAAACAACAATGCAGATTAAAATTATTTATGGCTTTTAAATTTGTGAAAATCAAAAATTCAAAAGCTATTAAGTTTGAATTTAATAAGGATTAAGAATTGTAATTCAGCCATTTTTTGACAAATTAGTGTAAATATGGTATATTAATATTGCTTTTGAAAGGGAGAGAGTAAAATGTTAAATAATCAATTAACTACGACAACTTATACAACAACATTAAAATCAATTAGTTACATTGATTGTTTTAGCATTGCTTAAGTTAAAAATATAAATAAATTATATTGTTAAATGCAAGTCTATTACAATCAAGTAATAGGCTTTTTAAATTTATTGATAAAAAATAATAAATTAATGATATAATATTACTAGAAATACTATGATATAGGACATGATTATTAAATGTAGTTTCAAAGAGAGTTATCGGTTGGTGTAAGATAATAACAAGTTTAATAATTACTACCTATTAGTTGCACTCGAAAGAGAATGCCCGAGAATATCGGTTATAAAAAATAAGTTAAATAAGAGGATGGTACCGTCTTTATAGACTCCTTAGGTATCCATTCTCTTTTTGTTTTAAAGGAGATGATAAATATGACGGAAACGAAAAGTGATACGATTATCTCCCTCATCAAAAGCAAATAAAGAAAGAAGGTAAAAATATGAATAAGAAATGTGTAGAATTACTTAAAGAAGTAATTAATAATAATTATCATAATATAAGATTAGATAATATGTCTTATAATGATGATGAATTTTACTATGAGTTCAAATCTGATGAACAAGTTAGTGAAAATGATTTTGAAAAATTAGAAAATGAAATTAGAAAACTAGATAATAGTATTTATGTAAAATTATTAAGAGTTAGTGGAGTTTATTTTGAAGGTAATGCTAATAATGAAATGATTAGTAGAATTGTAGGTAAGGCATTTGCTAGTCAAGAAGAATTAGATAAATACAATAAATTTGTAGAAGAAGCAAAAGAAAGAGATCATAGAAAAATAGGTCAAGATTTAGATTTATTCTGTTTCTCTGATTATGTAGGAGCTGGGCTTCCATTATTTACTCCAAGAGGAACTATCATAATTGATGAATTAAAAAGAGAAATGGAAAGAGTATGTAGAAAGTATGGATTTGAAAAAGTTAGCTGCCCATCACTTGCAGATATTTCATTATTTGAAACTTCAGGGCATGCTCAAAAGTTTAATGAAGAATTATTTAGAGTAGAATCACCAAAAGGACATAAATTTGTGTTAAAACCAGTTCAATGTCCTCATCATACTCAAATATTTGCTTCTAAGTTAAGAAGTTATAAAGATTTACCAATTAGATATATGGAGTCAGATAAACAATATAGAGCAGAACTTCAAGGTGCTGTTGGAAATAGTTTATCAAGAGTATATGCTATAACTGTAGAAGATGGTCATGTATTCTGTACTAGAGAACAAGTTAAACAAGAAATAATTAATATCTGTAATTTAATTAAAGACTTTTATTCTAGAATGGGATTATGGGAAAACCATTGGGTATCATTATCAGTAAGAGATTATGATCACCCAGAAAAATATATTGGAGAAAAATCAGATTGGGATTTATGTGAGAATCTACTTCAAGAAATATCTGATGAGTTAGGATTAGATGCTAAAAGATGTGAAGGAGAAGCTGCTTTATATGGCCCTAAATTAGATTTCATGTTTAAAGATGCTTTAGATAGAGAAATTCAAATACCAACTGTTCAATTAGATTTTGCAACTCCAAAAAGATTTGGATTATCATATATTGATGAAAATGGAGAAAAGCAATCTCCAGTAATGGTTCATAGAGCAGTTCTAGGATCATATGAAAGATTCTTAGTATTATTATTAGAACAATCAAAAGGAATATTACCAATATGGTTATCACCAGTTCAAGTAAACATTGTTCCAATCAATGTTAAATACCAAGGTGAATATTGTGAAAAATTAAAACAATTATTAATTGATGAAGATATTAGAGTAGGATATGATGATTCAGAAGAAAGATTCAATAAGAAGATTATGAATAGTAATGTAATGAAGAATCCATATACTTTAATAATTGGAGATAATGAAAGAGATAATAATTTAGTAAGTTATAGAAAATATGGTAGTGAAGAAACTATTTCATTGCCAATTGATGAATTTATTAAATTTATTAAAGAAGAAATTAAGAAAAGATAAGTCTATTTTGCCCTAACAGCAACTATAACTATAGTAAATTTAGGACAAACAAAAAATTGAAAAAATATCGCAAAAAATACAAAAGAGTGATTAGTGATATAATAAATTTGAACAAAAAAAGTTAAAATAAGTCATTTTAGTCCGTAGGTACGGTTCCTACACCGTTCCAAACTTGATTGCAGTACAAGCCGCAATCAATAACGGGGATAAATAATTAATTAAAATTTATAACCAAAAATCCTAGAAAAATCTAGTACTTTTAAATTTTATATATACTCAATTTATAAAAATATGGTATAATGTATTTGATGAGGAGGACAATAATATGAGTAAAAGATATGATGAATATATAAATAAAGTTACAAATAAAATGAACAATAATTTTCTAACTGAAGTAATACCAATGGTTCCAGATGTTGATCAAAAATTAGAAAGAGAAATTAGAGATAGAGCAATCATCGAATTGGTAAAAATGTCTATTAGCAAAGGAATGGAATTAACATATGGTGATATCTGTCTAATGATAGATGACGATCCTTCTGAAAAAGAATATGAAAATATAAAAAATGAATTAACGCCTAGAACAAAGTAGTTTGAACTAATCAAATTGTATCTTTAAAACAATGATGGTATAATTATAATCATCATGTATTAACGAGTAAGGTATCAAAACTTTTAAATAATATTTTTTTATAATGATTGGGATTTAATCTATTACCTTTATTGATTGCGGTATATACTATTGAAAGTTGGTAGTAGAAATCTATCCCCTATAAAGGCGGTGGCACAAGCTAAATTAAAAGAGGAGAATAAAAAGTAATTTTAGATAAAAAATTAAAAAACAATTAAGCAGGGGGTTATTTATGAATGATAAAGTTTATAATATGATAACTGGTGAGGTAGGTACATTTTCAACATATTTTATTGTTGGTAGAGGTAAAATGTTTGAAACAAGAAACTTTTATTATGAAGATAAGTTAAAAAATTGTTTTTATGTAAAGAAATATGGTTCAAATATTAATCCTGTTATTTATGTAGATACTAAAGTTAATAATAAATGGATAAGCAAAAATCGTGTTATTGGTGGTTATAGAGAATTTGTTAATTTTGTTATTAATAATTTAGATAGTTATATTTGTTTAAGAGGTTTTAGTCGTGTTGATTATAGTCATTTAGTAATGATTATTCTTGGCTTAGAAAAACCTAATGTTAGATTAGAAAAGACTAGTATTAAAACAAATAAAACTAAGAAAAAAGTAAATAGTAAATTTAAAAGAAAATAAATGGAATGAAGTTGTAATACTTTAAAATAGATATAACTATATATGATAGTAATATGAATGCTTTGATTTTAAAAGGTTATTTATTTTTTGATATTGATATATAGAACTTAGATAATTATTTATCTAGGTTCTTTTTATATGCACTATAAGCCTTATTAAGTAAGTCTTATTAGTGTTATTTGGAGCCTTAGGGGTCTCCAAATAAGTATCAACCATACTTATTATATTTGGGGTGAAGAATGTAATTTATGAAATTATAAAAAGAATAATTATCTTCAAGATTGCAAATTGCGACCTTGAACAGAAATAATGATTTAAGATAAATTAAATTGTAATATACATTTATTAATGAAAAATGTATAAATATTAAAAAAATATTTTGAATTTAAAAATAATATGATATAATGTAATAGAAAGGAGAATGATTTGATGATAAAATCAAAAAATGTAGTTAAAAAATTAACTACGATATTATTTACATTAGTAGCAGTTTTTACCATTGGACTAACTAATGTAAATGCAAAAACAACTGCAGAAGTTAAGAATTATTCAGAACTAACTGCTAAAATGAATGATAATGTGACTGATGTAGTTAAACTTACTAGCGACATTACATTAAGAGAAGATTCTGATACAACTTTACATCTTGTAATGTCTAAAACTTTGGATTTTAATGGTAAAACATTAACTGTGCCAGAACATTATAGGTTTAAGCTAATTTATGAAAATAGTCTAGACTTAAAATTCATTAATTCAGATAGTTTTAAAAGAGCAAAACTTAATCTTTTATCTGATACTGGCTACACACCAATCTACAACGAAATTACGCAGGCTGAATATACTGTTAATTTTGAAATGGATGGTATAGATGTTGAATATATAAAAGATTTTGACAGTTTTTGGCAAACCTCTGGTGCTTACAGATTTAATAATGTAGTTTTTAAAAATCTAAAAGTTACTGGATTTTGTGAAATGGTAGATACTAGAGCATATAAAACAATAAAATTTTCAAATGTTACTAAAGAAAGCAAAACTGCAAATTCTAAAACATATTTGATAAATAGTTCTACTTTAACTGTTGATGATGTAATTGATGCTGATTCAGTTATTGAGTATCATGATAGAGAAGGCACTAAAATAGCAAATAGAGCTGCTAAACTTAATACTATTGATGCTTATTTTGGTCCAATTACAGTTAAGAAAAAAGAAGTTCAAACATTAACGGCTACAACAGAAGATGAATTAATAAATGCAGCTAATCAAATTAATAATAGCAAAGACACTATTATTAAATTAGGCGCTGATATTAAGTTGACAAAGTTTCTTGGATTTAATGTTTTAGGTAATGTTACCTTGGATTTAGCAGGTAATACTCTTGATGTAACAGAACAGAATTTAACATTCTATTATGGTTATAAAGATGAAAATAATTATAATTTTAGAAGTAATTTAACCATTAAAGATAGTGGCAATGGTAATAATGGTAAAATAATTGGAGTAGGATTTAATGGCAGAGTAAGACTATCTACTAATGATATGGCTGAAGAATTAAAAAATCTACCTAAGACTTATGGATTTACAATTGATGGTGGAACTTATGCCGTTACTGGAACAGGTTCATGGGATGATTTTATATTTGATGTAGAACCTAAGGAGCAAAATATTACTTTAAATGTTAATGTTAAAAAAGGTATTTTTGAAGTTGGAAAAGTAGATGGCGCAATATTTTATTTACCTTCATCTGATGAAAGTAATATGCAGGCAAACTTCAATTTTGAAACACTTATGGTAAAAGGTCAAGGTGTTAAACTAGGATTTAATATTTTAGGTAAAAAAAGAATTGAAGAAGTAATACCAAATGATACAAAAGTATATTATACTGATGCTAATCAAGTAATTGAACTAGCAGATAGAACAACATTAGTTATGAATGTTAGAACTGATACAAGTACTACTTATCCACAATATATTAAACTTGCTAAAGAAACAGGTTTAAGTGTTGATAATGTTACATTACCAAATGTTACATTTGGATATACTGATGGACCAGAAGTAACAATTAATATTGCTAATATTGGTGCTGCTGAGTTAAAAATTACTAATGTAACAGTATCTGATACAGATAAATTTGAAATCATTGGAGATACACAACCAATAATAGGCATTGGTGCAACAAATACTGATTTTAAAATTAAAGCAAAATCTGGTCTATCTGCTGGAACATATACACCAACAATTACTGTAACTGATGAAAATGG
>ERZ857998.870-NODE-870-length-38998-cov-8.387900_pt1 | contig 38998 bp, 37 predicted proteins | sample MGYA00519954_ERZ857998 | MGnify/ENA primary metagenome ERZ857998 (study PRJEB31778, sample SAMEA3449424) | human gut metagenome | biome: human gut; feature: human-associated habitat; material: faeces | place: United Kingdom | collected 2010/2012 ...
GTGGCTCAATGGATAGAGCATCAGATTCCGGTTCTGAGGGTTGGGGGTTCGAGTCCCTTCCGGCGTGCCATCTCCGGATCAGGCGGGCTGACGATTCATTCGTCGGCCCGTTTGTTGTTTATGCCGAAAAAAACGCGGATGATGCGCCTGTACTTTCTTCTTTCTTCTGTTTTCCGCTATAATCATAGCCGCGGTATCCCGCAAATCAGAACGAGGAGAAAGAAAATCATGAGAAAATGCATCCGCACAGCAGCCGCTCTGCTGCTGGCCCTCGCCCTTGCAGCCGGACTTTTCGGCTGCAGCAAACTTGCCCCGATCGTCAGTGGGGGCGACAAACCCCACACCACGGAGCCTGCGGCCACAGGATCGCAAACGGACACCGAAGACACGCAGAACACGGAAAATGCAGAAGACACCGGTGAGCAAGACTGGGCCGGCGAAGAGGAGTCCTCCGATCCGGCGCCCGTGGAGACGGACCCGCCTGTGTGGGAGGGGCCGGAAACCGTAGTATATCTCGCGCCCTATGACGCGCTGGCCGTGGAATACGGCGGCTATTTCTATTATGTGGACCGGGACGACAATCTCTGCCGCACGACCACGGACATGACGGACTATACGCTCTTCTGCGAGGCGCAGATCCGGGGCGACGTCCGCATCATTGGCATCACGGACGCCGGGAGGATGTACCTGAGCAGCGGCGGGCAGTCGTGCTATGTCGATCTGGCCGAGGGCCGGGACGGCATGGCGGCCGACTACGGCATGGTCGAGTCGCAGACGTTCACAGGCGCTGCCCTCTCCATCGGCATCCGCGCCCTGCGCGGCGGCTGGATGTACTACACGAAGTCCGGCGAAAACGGTCTGTTCCGCGCAAAGATCGGCGCAGTGCCCGAGGAGGAAAACTGCATCGTCTTCGACAAGGACATCCGTGAAGCGGCCGTGACCGGCGATTACCTGATCTACACCTACAACAGAGGCAGCCGCGCCGACCTGCAGGTCACGCTGGCAGACGATCCCGACAGCCTGCTGCTCACGATCGAGGGCAACGGCACCTATCCGACGACCATGCTCGCCGGTACGGACGACCGGAGCGGGACGCCCCTGCTGCTCGTCTCGCGCTATGAGCTCATCGACCGCGGCGCCGAATACTCCGTCTATGACCTTTCGACGCTCGAGCTCGCGACGGACAGTATGCTGGACAGCGCCAAGCTGCCGCGTCTCGGCTATTGCTTCAGCAAAAAGGGGGACGAGATCGTCAGCTTCAACAACTGCCTCCGTTTTGATCCCATCGGGACATTCTCCGACGGCAGCAGCCAATACTATCCGAACGCCTACTATACGGACGACTATCTCGTGAGCTTTTTCAGCATCACCTATGCCGGAAACGGCTGGTACTTCTTCGCGGACGCGGATCAGGGCGGCGCGACCCATGCCATTGAGGAAGGCGGCACCGAGCTCATCCCGCTCGTCTGACCCATAAAATCAGCCCGGCTGCCAAATGATGGCAGCCGGGAAAATTTAGGGAAGCTCTGATTAAATCAGCAAGAGTGGATGGCGAGAGATTTTCTGTCAAGTCAAGGTTTGAAAAATGCAGGAATACTTTGTGTATTTCAAGTTTTTCAAACCGATGGATTGGCGGAAAATATCCGCCATCCACCGCAGATGATTTATTCAGAGTTTCCTTAGCTCAAATGTGGTGTCAGGAACGCCGCAAGCGTTACGCTTTCCAGATAATTCTGAATGAGATTGTCCAGCTCCGTCCAGATCGGTTTCGTGCGGCAGTCCTGCGTGCGGTCGCAGGAGCACTGACCGTTTTCCATGCACGAAACAGGGGCCAGCGTGCCCTCCGTCAGGTTCAGAATTTCGGCCAAGGTGTATTCCTCCGGTCGGCGATTCAGCCGGTAGCCGCCACCCTTGCCGTGAATAGCATCGACGAGCCCAGCCTTCGACAGGACGGTCATGATATTCTCCAGATATTTTCTGGAGATCTCCTCGCGGTCTGCGATCTCCTTCAGGGGGACATATTCCTCCAGCCCGCTTTCCGCCAGATCGATCATGACGCGCAGCGCATAGCGGCCCTTTGTTGAAATCATCATTGCGTATTTCTCCTCAGAGGATCGTTCCGCCGCCGACGACGGTATCGCCGTCATACAGCACAACGGCCTGCCCGCGTGCAATGGCGCGCTGCGGCTCATCGAACGAGACATGCACCGTGCCGTCCGCGTTCTGCGTGACGGTCGCAGGCTGCTCCTGCTGGCGGTAGCGGATTTTTGCCTTGACGTGCAGCTCGGCGGGCGGCGTATCATAAGCGATCCAGTTGAAATCGCCCGCATCCAGCTCCGTGGTGAACAGGGCCTCATTCGGGCCGAGCACGACGGTGTTGTCCTCCGGGCGCTTCTCGCAGACATAGTACGGATGCTCGATGCCGAGGCCCAGTCCCTTGCGCTGGCCAATCGTATAGTGGATGATGCCTGCGTGCTCGCCCAGCACATGGCCCTCCCGGTCCACGAATGGGCCGGGCTTCGCCTTTTGGCCGGTGCGCAGCTCAATGACGCGGGCATAGTCGCCGTCCGGCACGAAGCAGATATCCTGACTGTCGCGCTTTCTGGCGTTTACAAGGCCATGCTTCTCGGCAATCTCACGCGCCTCGGTCTTGTGCAGCGTGCCGAGCGGGAAGCGCAGATGCGCCAGCTGGTGCTGATTCAGGAAATACAGCACATAGCTCTGGTCCTTGCTGTCGTCCACGGCCTTTTTCAGGAGCCAGCGGCCGTTTTCCTGCTCGATGCGGGCATAGTGCCCCGTGGCGACGGCATCGCAGCCAAGCAGTTCCGCCCGTTCGACAAGCTTGGCGAACTTCATGTAGCGGTTGCAGTCGATGCAGGGGTTCGGTGTCGCGCCGCGCTCATAGGCATCCACAAAGCGGTCCATCACCTGCTCGCCGAAGCCGTCTGTGAAATTGAACACATAAAACGGCATGCTGAGCTGATAGGCCACGCTGCGCGCGTCCTCGACATCGTCGAGCGAGCAGCAGCTCTTTTCGCGCGACACCCCGGCGTCCTCATTGTGGAACAGCCGCATCGTCGCGCCGACACATTCGCAGCCTGCCTCAGATAGCAGGAGGGCGGCGACGCTGGAATCCACGCCGCCGCTCATCGCGATCAAGATCTTCTCAGGCTTCACAGTGGTCACAATGCGAGCAGTCCGGGAACTTGGACTCGTCATAGGCGATGCCGTGCTTGTCGTAGTAGTCCTTCACCGCTGCCTTGATGGCCTCCTCCGCCAGAACGGAGCAGTGCATCTTGTACGCGGGCAGTCCGTCCAGCGCCTCGGCAACAGCCTTGTTCGTCAGCTCAAGGGCCTGAGACAGGGGCTTGCCCTTGATGAGCTCCGTCGCCATGGAGCTCGAGGCGATGGCGGAGCCGCAGCCGAAGGTTTCGAACTTGACATCGGAAATTTTGTCGTCGTCGATCTTCAGGTAGATCTTCATGATATCGCCGCACTTGGCATTGCCGACCTCACCGATGCCATCGGCATTCTCGATGATGCCGACATTGCGCGGATGCTGGAAATGGTCCATCACTTTTTCGCTATACAGTGCCATAACTGATTCCTCCTCAGAGAATAAACGATTTCTTGCCCTCGACCAGATCGCGCCAGACCGGGGACATACCGCGCAGATAGGCGACGATCTCCGGCACGCAGGCCAGAATATGGTCGATCTCCGCTTCCGTGTTGCTCTCGCAGAGCGTCAGGCGCAGCGAGCCGTGCGCGACCTCATGCGGGCGGCCGATGGCCAGCAGAACGTGGCTCGGGTCGAGTGAGCCGGACGTGCAGGCGGAGCCGGACGAGGCACAGATGCCCTTGCCGTCGAGCAGCAGGAGCATGGACTCGCCCTCGATGCCCTCAAAGCAGAAGTTCACATTGCCGGGCAGGCGATGCTCGCGGTCGCCGTTGAGCGCACAGTGTGGAATTTTCGACAGGCCGTCGATGAGCTTGTCCCGCAGGGCCGTGACCTTGGCGATGTTCTCATCCATATGCTCGCAGGCCTCGCGGAAGGCCGCAGCCATGCCGGCGATCCCGCCGACGTTCTCGGTGCCGGCGCGCTTGCCGCGCTCCTGGGCGCCGCCCTCGATGAGGTTCGTCAGGAAAATGCCCTTGCGCGCGTACAGAAGGCCGACGCCCTTCGGGCCGTGGAACTTGTGGGCCGAAAGGGAAAGCATGTCGATGTTCTGCTCGCGGACGTTGATGGGCAGATGACCGGCAGCCTGCACCGCATCGGTGTGGAACAGGACGCCGCGCTCGCGGCAGACCGCACCGATCTCGGCGATCGGCTGGATCGTGCCGATCTCGTTGTTTGCATACATGACCGTCACGAGGCAGGTATCCTCGCGGATGGCGTCCGCGACCTGCTGGGCCGTGACGAGGCCGTTTTCATGAACATCGAGCAGCGTGACCTCAAAGCCCTGCTTCTCCAGCCGCTTCAGGCTGTGCAGGATGGCATGATGCTCAAAGGCGGTGGAGATGATGTGCTTTTTTCCCTTGCGCGCGCCGAGCGTGGCCGCCGTCAGCAGGGCCTGATTGTCCGCCTCGCTGCCGCCGGACGTGAACGTGATCTCACGGGCGTCGCAGCCAAGGTACTTTGCCATCGTCTCGCGCGAAGCCTGCAGGGACTCCGCAGCCTTCTGCCCCAGCGTATACAGGCTCGAGGGGTTGCCGTAGCTCTCACGCAGGAAGGGCAGCATGGCATCCACGGCGGCCTGACTCATCCGCGTGGTGGCAGCATTGTCAGCATAAACGTTCATGTGGATTCTCCTTTATGGTGTCTCCGGCCGGGCCGGAGTTGGAATTGTAAGATGCCTCCGGAAGAATTTCCCATCATCCCGGTAGGTTAATAGGATGATATCATATTTTACCCACAAAGTCAATGGGTAGTCCGCAGTTTCCCGCAACTTCGCGAAAAAATCTCAGAAAAGACTTGACTTTTGGTGAAAAATCGAGTATGATATGCAAGCTGATTTCAGTGATCTGATATCGTCGCAAAAGTGGAGAGGTGGCTGAGCTGGCCGAAGGCGCACGACTGGAAATCGTGTAGGCGTTAAAAGCGTCTCGCGGGTTCGAATCCCGCCCTCTCCGCCACAAAGGTACGGTAGCAATGATACAAATTGCTACCGTACTTTTTAATTTTTCCCTATGAAAATCCCTTGATATAAAGGCAAAAGCGAGGTTAGTGGGTTCAAATGCGAACCTACCGACCTCGCTTTTTTTGTTTTCCGGGTTTCCGGGCAACTTCTGTTGCCGCCGAAAGTGAACCCGCTCTGCATAACCTTTTAATTTTTCATAGAATAATTAAAAGGTTCGAGAAAAAATTAAAAGGTATCCTCTTCGGCGAGATTGATTATTTTCTTGCCGCTTTTCCGGGCATATTGCATCGTCTGAAATGCACCGCCAGAATGGCGGTCTACATAATATACCACCAAATTGGAACAGTCATTAATTATGACAAAGAGTAGTAGCTTGTTCACCATAAAAAGCAAACCGTTTTATCACAAAAACATTCAGCGTTTGGAAACACTCCCTAAACCTGTGGTATATAAGTTGGAGTTAACAATGTTCTGGTCGGATTGTGATGCAGAACTTATGTCATCATTACTGCTCTTTTGGTCGCTTCTAAAAGCGTAGAAATATAGCGGGGGGATTGAGCTTTGCTACTACCATTGTTTTCTTATCTCCTACTTGCTTGAAATAATATACATTGATGATTTCTTCTATACAAACAGCATCAAATTCCGCGCATTCCCATTCTAAAGTGCTTTTGAACAACGATAAAAAGCAGAATTATCGGTAATGTTGCAAGAGACAACGCAAGCATGAAAGCTCCATAATCTGATGTGTAGCTTGATCCAATGCTATTTATATATACAGATAAGGTCATTTTTTCTTGAGATTGGATTATAATTAAAGGGAATAATAATGAGTTCCATGTATCAATAAATAAGATGATCCCAGCTGTGACAAAGACAGAGCTCATGTTTGGAATGAATACAAGGAAAAAAATCCCAAGTTCACTCAATCCATCAACACGAGCGGATTTTACCAATTCTTTTGGAAACAGCTTTGTGTTCTGGCGAAAAAGATATATCAAGAATGGAAGAGATAACGATGTAAGAATCACTGTGAAAAGAGAGTTTAGCATATGCAGCTTTTGAAGCAAGATGAACAACGGCACCAAAGTTACAGAGGAGGGAATCATTATAGAAAAAAATGATAAATAGAACAACTTGTTAGTTAATTTGTTTCTGTAGACAATATAAGCATATCCAGCCATGCCAGCAATTAGTAGTCCTAAAATTGTTGTTATCAAGCTATATTGCGATCTTTAGGCTCCACATCATCAACGCATTCATCATCAATAAATATATGACCGCTTGAGGGTTTCTCTAATCCAGCGATAATATTCAGCGTTGTGGTTTTTCCGCACCCAGACGGCCCCACAATTACTACAAATTCATTATCTCGGATACAAACAGACACATCATCTACGACATTTGTTTTTTCATCAAAAGTCTTACACAGTTTTTCGATTCTTACCGATGCCATAATTCGTCAACACCTAATGTTTATTTATTCCTTTCGGGAAATGCTGATTGTGCGTTCTATGATCCTTTTTGAGTTTTTGTTGATTTGTTGTCAACCGACGAGATGCACCATAAACCAAGTTCTGTTTGTCCGCACTTACATACCGTCTGAAAGAGTCGAAAATTTGCATCCAATTGTCATAGGTCAACTCGGTCACTTTGCAAGTTGGCGCGATACCAGCCGCTTTGCTTGTTCTCTTTAGTTGCTCATATGTGAATATACGCTTCGTTTTTTGCTTAAAATCCACTCCATTTTCAGAAAAGATGAAAGTGATAAAATCACGATATAAACTGAGTTGATCTGATGAAAAGGAACATTTTTCTCGATGAATGTGTGATAGTACAATACGGACATTCGGCGCGGGGACAAAATCCTTGGGTTGAAAATCGTATATATCATCAAATGAAAATAGTGGTTTATAATAGAGTGATTTCAAACTTTCCTGATAAAAAGGTTTACCTGCATACTTCAAAAAAGCCTCATGTTGCATAATAAAATACACATCAACAACATTCGGCAAAGATAGTACGCTCTGCAGAATAGACGCAGTTATGTTAAAAGGTATGCTTGAAAAAAACTTAATGGGTCTATCTTTTGGATAATTATATGTACTTGCATCAGCAAAAACTATTTCAACATTTTCTACCTTTGCAAAACGCTCCTGTAACGAGGAACAAAGGTGCTTATCTAATTCAATCGCTATTATATGCGCACCTGTATCCGCCAAAACTTGTGTGATAATGCCTTTTCCAGGACCAATTTCATAAACAGTATCATCTTTACAAATAGAGGTCTCATCAACCAGTCTTTGCACTAATGACTCATCATGAAGAAAGTTTTGGGATACAGATAATGTAGTTCTACTATTAATAGCCTTTCACCCCCATCAAAGCAAACATCAAAAAGCAATACGAGCTTATCTTGTTGGCAAAATTATTATTTTGTGGCTACTTTGGTCGGCGGCTTTGCCAGGATAAATTTGTCTGCAATTTGTAACTTTTGTATGAATTGCAGTATTTTTTGTAGAATCCTATTGACAAACAGAAAGACTTACTATATAATATATAAATCGGTATGTTGTTGCTTGATAGATAACAGAAACGATGGCCACAATATCTAACTATAGTCATTTAGCTTTTTGAAAGCCGAAAGATTTTCTTCATAAAAGGCTTTCTATATGTAAGTTGAGCTGAATCTTCAACCGATGCAATAGACAAAATAATAATTTCGTCTATTGCACCAGCCCTAACCCTTCAAGCTGCCGTGCGTGTTCCGCTCCCGTGGAGAGCAGATAAATGCGTGTGGTTTCGATGGAACTGTGACCGAGCAGGTCGGCGAGCTTCGCCACATCGTGCGTTACCCGATAAAATACCCGTGCAAAAAGATGGCGCAGATTATGAGGAAACACCTTTGATGCCTCTACTCCCGCTGCCTGGCAGAGAGCTTTCATCTCTGCCCATATCTGTTTTCTGGACATACCCTTACCGCTTTTGGTGATGAAAATCTCGCCAGAAGCGATTTTTTGTTTTTTGGCATATTTGAGCAGCTTCTTGCAGAGCTTACCGGGCAGTAGGATATCCCGTATCTTTCCTTTGAGGGAAATCTGCGTCCGTCCCGCTTTTGCCGCTTCGACCGTGATGTACTGCACTTCGGACACTCGGATGCCGGTTGCACCGATGGTCTCTATAAGCATAGCAAGACGGACATTGCCTTTTTCTTCGGCGGTGCGTATTAGCTTTTCATACTCGTCTTTAGTCAGTTCCTTGCTTTCTTCCCGGAACAGCTTCCGCTGGATGCGGAGAAACTTCACCTTGATATTCAGTCCGGCGAAGCGGCAGTAAGTGTTGACCACCGCCAACATGGAATTGACCGTCACAGGTTCATAGCCATTCTCAATCAAGTGTTCCTTCCACTCCGTCAGGTTTTCCTTGGTGACTTCCTTATCACCTAACCATGCAGATAGCCGTTCCAGATCGCGCATATATTTCGCAATTGTACCTTCGCTTCGTTCTTCCGAATGAAGCCAGCTTCTAAATTCGTTCATGCTTTCCTTTGTGATTGTTGTGCTCATGTTTTTATCCTCCTAAAATATAGATTTGCACAACAGCCATCCGGGATCACAGATTCAGCTTATGAAAAAAGAGAGAGCGTGGATGATTTCCATGCTCTCTCTTACGGTGGTCTGTATGTGCATTTTCGTTTTCGTGCCATGCCGCTACACATCCTTTCGGTAAGTTTCTACCATATTAAAGGATTATTTCGCACATAGCAAGCGGGTACGGCAAATAGTATCGATAAATAATTGATAATTTCAATGCACTTGACCGATTATTGGTTTTGATGTTGAACGGCATATTGCCGTGATAAATCCATAGGCATTATTCTGAGTCAATCAAAATCGGCAGATTTTTTTCTGCCCATATATCATCGACTACTCGCCTGTCAGCATAGTGCATTTGTTAAGTATTCCCGAATTTCGGCATCAAGTTGCTCTTTCGACTTTGGGAACGGCTGTAAGTTTTCTGCCCACGCTCTTCCCGGATGGAACCAGTCCCAGGACGGAGTCATCATACTGCTGCGCCCACGACCGGGTGCGTGATTGCCGAAACCTTCAAGCAGGCAGTTCCAAACAGGCTTGAACCGCTCGATGACCATTGACTCCGCAAGAGGAATCCAAATATCATCGACTGCAAGAAAGCGGCAGCGGAAGTCAGCAAGATTTAGATTTGTTGCCGCTTCGATGGACTTTGCATGGTCGTTAAGACGCTTATACAATGCTGTACCGGGATCGACATCTTCGCCCTGTCCGCCTTTTCTTGCTCCTTCTGGGACAGCCTTGCCGACATAAATGGGGCAAAGATACAGGTCGTTTTTATTGACTTCTGCCAACGTAGCATAAGCTGGAAAATCGCCAATGTAATATAGAGCATATACGCCGGCACCAATAAACCTGCTCGGCGGCAGAGGCTGAACATCCTGGGCAAGTAGTGCCTCGGCAACCTGTTCACCAAGATGCCGCTTATCAAGTGGATTGTATGGAGTCAAAACAGGAATGCTTTCATCATTTCTTGGTGCCATTTTTGCTCATCCTTTCTATCTGCGAATATACGGATTGTCCGACAGCGGTAGCGAGTTTTACAGGCACCGCATTTCCTATCTGGCGCATACTCTCTGTCCAAGATGCGCTGAACAGATAATCATCGGGAAATGTCTGAATCCGTGCGCTCTCTCTGATGGTATAGTACCGAATGGTACCGTCATCAAGAACAACCGTATTTTCTCCGCCGGGGACTCCGTGTGCCCCGGCTTTTATTGTTTTTGAGGGTTCATCCATTACGCTGCCGGAATGCCCCGCATATATTTTAGCTCCCGGTCGGAACTCATGATTGTGAACGGCGGCTATATCATATGGCTTTGTCGGGTCAGGAAGGTCACCGATCGCATCTCTGACGGTTTGCCATCTGAGAGTCGGACACAATCCCTCCGATACTGCCTTTTGGACGGCCTTCAACTTTTCTTTTGTAAAAGGAATATCCGTAGGAGCTTTTATCCCGTGTTCTTCCCAATAGTCCTTTGATATCCACTTGGAATACAGCAATGCTTCCTGAGAGTATTTCGGCTCCGGGAATGTCCAACTGGCATTGAAATCGCTTCGGAAGCCGACAATAATGACTCGCTGCCGAATCTGAGGCACTCCATAATCGGCTGCGTTCAACAGACGAAATACCACATTATAGGAAAGTTCGTCTGTGGAGCCGGAGGTATGGTGCTTTTCCAAAATCGCCAGATGCTCCATCCATGTCATATCGGCACCCTTTGTGATTTCCGGGTGCTGTAACTGCAAGAGAATATAGTTAAAATAGGCACTGAAAGACTTGCGGAGTAGACCGCGCACGTTTTCAAAGATAAATACCTTAGGTCTGACCTCACGGACGGCGCGAACTGCCTCCGGGAACATATCCCGTTTGTCGTTATATGCCTGATGCTTGCCTCCGAGAGAAAACGGCTGGCAAGGAGGTCCCCCGGCAACCAACTGAATTTTGCCGGAATACCCATCGTAATGTACTGTGCGGACATCGGTCTGAAAGACCTTCCAATCCTTGATCGTAGGATAGCCGTTCTGAATGTTGTAATTCAAATTGTCGCAAGAATCCTTGTCCCACTCATAAAGAGCCGTATGATTGAACCCGGACATTTGAAGTCCGAGAGCGAGACCGCCGGTCCCGCTGAAGAGTTCAATTGAGTCCATCATAAATTGTTTCCCTTTCTGCTGTATAAGTATCATCTGCTTGTTTTCTGTTATGGCATCAAGTCTCTGTCTCTTTTTCTGATTCTTGCCCAGGGACAAATTCCATAATATCGCCGACATCACAGTGTAGGGCATCGCATATCCGAAGTAAAACATCCGTATTCACATTTCCACCTTTTCCGAGTTTAGCAACGGATGTGGCACTGATACCGCTCATCTCTCGCAGAGTTTTTTTATTTATTCCACGGTCAATAAGTAGCTTGAAGAGTTTATTGTAGCTGAAGCGCATTTACATTACCTCCGTGATTATTCTGCTACATCATTATTCTACACCATTCAAGAATCCGTATCTCGCTCCCGGAACCAGTCCCTTCCCGAAAGTTTCCACAACTGCCCCATGATTTTCGTAATCAAGGGTTGGAATGTGGTCAAGATTCTCGATGATAATAAGCTGTCCTTCATCCTGATGGTTCATGAAATATCGATATAGACCGGCTCTCATACTATCAGGCATTTTCTCATCCACACCATCATCAAAGCCGTGGAGTGGAGTATCAATGATAAAGATATGCGGGTCGAACTTAGCATTGGCAGCCAAATATTTCCGCAGCATCAGTATCATCACAGTATTCAGATAAGAACGATAACCTTTGCCGTGACTCGTTCCTTTATCTTCTCCGTTAACTTCAATATCAAAAGTGTTGAAGTTAAAATGTGCTTGTAGTAAGCCGGAGTAACAGCACTCCTTCAAAATGCTGTTGGCAAATTCAGACATCGTTGTGGCAAAATCATCACCAAAGTAATTTTTGGGATGATATTCCAAAGTCTTATTGCTATTCTGCTCGTTTTCGAGTGCGGTCAAATCATTTCCGAAATCGGTGGCATAGGTTTCTATCAAAGAAATTTCGCCAACGATGCGCAGATAGGACTTGTAAGCATTGACCGTATTCTGCCGTTCGGTTTCTTGCGGACGCAATTCAGTTTTGATTTTGGATTCGAGTGCATCTCGCTGCCGTTTCAAATCCTCAAGTTCGGCGCGAATTTCTTTTTTTCTATCTTCAACATCATGTTCTGTTTCTTCAAGGCCGGAAAGCTGTGCTATAGTCCGTTCCATTTCCACCTTTGAAGAAGCAATGTACGACATTCTCTTACGTGGAGCAATCTTTCCGTCACAGTACGGGCATTTGTCGGACTGAGGAATTTCCCGATATGCTTCCTCTCCCTCAACGATAAGAGAAAGACGCTGAATGTCTGCTTTGTATTGCTCCGCGAGTCGATGATAGCGAGTCAACAGTATATCGCATTCTGCAGCACGTTCTTCCGCATCAAGAATTGAGGAGAGAATCTTCTGACTCTCTGCAAGTGCACGGTCAATTTTTTTCTGTGTTTCTTGCAGGGCAGCAATCGCTTGTGCTACCTGCTCCTCAACATCAGCACCATCAAATATATGTAAGTCCTTTTCAAGCTGCTCTTTGCGTCCGGCAGCATCTTGGATTTTCCGATTGACATACTCTTTTATAGCTGTTCTCCGTGCATCTTTTATTTTTTTCTCTTCTTGCGCATCGGTTTCCGTGAATGTCCTGCCGGTAATCAGATACAAAAGAGCAGAAAGGAACAGTGTATTTTCCATATAACGGTGCTTAGGCTCAACAATGGAATCAATATCATCTATCCGATTCTCGTCAAGGTAGAACACTCGCAGGAGATTTCGCCAAGTGAGCCGTTTCTTCTCAAAGCGTGCATTCGTAACAATCATAGTTTCCTGCTCAATGCCGATCAACTTCAGCCATACCTCATTAAGCGGAGGATTCTTCGCACCTTTGCGATAATTGACATCATAAGTACCGCTGTCAATTCCTTCTATTGTGCTGGAAACATCAACTTGATTTTTACCGACATCACGGCGCAGAGAGATTTCTCCCTTTTTATCATTGGATGCAACAATCATCGTTACACCGTCATATTTTGCACTTTCCTTAAATGGCTTATCAACAGAGCCGCCGAAAATGAAGTCAATACAGTTCGCCACACAGGTCTTCCCGCTGTCAGAACGTCCTTGGATTATCGTCAGTCCTTTACCGAAGGAAACGCTTGCATCACCTTTTGCGGCACTTTTCGCTATGACTTTTTTTATATAAAAACCTGCCACTGCGTTACCTCCTTAAAGACTCTGTGGACTGTCTGTTGATTGCATTCAACAACTGTACATCGCTATAATTTCCGTACTTCAAGCCAACAAGCCGTATCAGCTTCTTGTAACTCTCAGCATATTCTGATTTGAATCCTTCACTCATCTTTCTGCCGCTTTCCGAGATCGAGTAGAGAATACCTGTCTCATCATCCGTGACCACAACAAGCCCGTCAATAACAAGGTCTTTTATTGCGGCCTTTGTGAGATTCCGCCTTGAGGATAGTTCGCTGAATGCAAAACCGTTCTCACCATTCAGAGACCTATCCGAAATACCGAAGTCCTCGCAGTATATCGCAATAAAATCGTAAGCGGCGATCCTGTCGAGTGTAAGCCCTGTATCTGTCACATCAAGAAGCAGCACCACATGGAGCGACAGTTCAAAAGGTGTATTGAAAAGTTTATTACTCATCAACATTCACCCACGACTCAATCACGCCGTCATTCACCAGTATGTGGCAGATGCCTTTCTTCTCCAAATTGCCGATCAGGTTCCGCATTTGGCTGAGTACGGAACTATCGAGGGTAGTACTTGTAATTTTTTCAAGGACGGCGTTCAGCCTTGCATATCCGTCTTCGTAGTCTTTCCAGTAGGTTGTATTTATTCCATGCCACGCATCATCCTTTAATCTGCCGAACTCGTCTTCTCCGTCATCGAAAACATCCCGGATGGAACGCTCGATGCTGACAGCACTGTAATAGGCCATACGTTGTTCTTTGTAGTTCTCGGCATATCGTCTGGGAAGAGACGGAATGTCATCTGCCGTGAAAGTATCCCTGTTCAACTTCTGTGCGTATGTTTCATACAGAGCATGAATGTAATCCATTTCATGTTTCCCAACATCATCGGGAACAAGAGCTTGATGAATCGTAATAACCTCGCCGGATATATGTAGCTTATCGCCTCTGCGCTCTATTGTCGCAGGGGCTATATTTTTTAGCTTTTTCCCTGTTTCCATGCGTTGATAGTTCAACGCGGTGACATCATCAGACAGTCCTTCCGCTCGACGTCGAATAATCTGTGCCAGAATATTGGCACAAGCTCGGCCGACCTCAGAAGGATCAACATCAAAGCCAAACTCCGCCAGTTTGTCTTTCATATGATTAAGGGCATCAAAAGAATATGTATCTACAAAATCCGCAAACTTGGCTTCATCAATTCGTGGAGCTATAGTTGCGGCTTTTTTCTGTGAAATAAGAAGCCTGCCACTGTAGTAAGCCTCCCTCGTAGATTTTCCCAATTTGTAAATCGGATTTGATGAATCATTTTCAAGAGCTACATCATCAAGGATGGCATCAATCAGGATAGCAACAAATTCGCCGGCGTTTGCTTTTTCTTCGTAGTTGTGATGCATGAACTGCACGAGGTCGCAGAATTTCAAATTGATACCCTCCTTTCCTATGTAGGCATCTATATAGGCAGACATAGGCAAACCTACGGTTTTTGAAAGTCCCATTTTCTATAATTGTAAGCGTGGTAAGGCAATCGGGACGCACCGCCAGTGTGAAAGCCGAAATATTCCATATCACATTATACCACAAGAAAACGCAAAAGTCTATATAATTTTGTGAACGCAAAACTATTTTCTTCGAGACCGTTCTAACTTTGCGTTTGCGACTGGTATCAACCCGCTGATGACCGCACGGACTGATCACCCGTGGCTCAACGGAAGTCAGCGGACAACTGAATAACAACGGCTGCCTTTTGAGCGGGTTGCCGCAGACCGAAACGGAGAATCTCTCTGTCGGGCTGTGGTTAGTTTTCTGCACCCTTTTGCAGCCGAACCCGGAGTCCTCCGTTTCGAGAAATCGAAAATCGGAGGACTTTTTTATGACAAACAACGAAAACCAGTACACCATCTACATCCGCTCCACGAAAGAGAGCATCCCCGTCAGCAAGGAAGAATTCGATGCCTACTACCATGACATCAATATCTACCGCATCCGTCAGCAGAGGCACGGACGCTGCGTGTGTCCGGCAAGCAAGAGGCTCACCTGCGATATGGACTGCCTGACCTGTCCCTTCCACCGCATGGGCGATATGCGTTCCCTTGATTACACCGAAACCGATGACGAAGGAAACGAAACTGCCTGGGTCGATGAAATCCCGGACGATTCGCCTTTACTTGAAGACATCATCATCGAGGCTTCCGAAATGAAAACTCTGTACGCTCGGCTTACAGAACTGATGCCGGAGGCGGTCAAAATCGGCGAATTGCGGCTTGAGGGTTTATCAGAAGATGCCATCGGCGAACGCATTGGGATTGGCAGAAAGACCTATGCCTACAGATTAAAAAAGGTGAAAGCCGTCCTCGAAAAAGAATTCCCGGACATTTTTTGAAAAAAGTTTCCCGAATTTTTTCCGAAATGCACTCCTCATGTTCATGGGAGAGTGTAAGGAGCAAAACGATACCGCTCCTTCGGGAGGTGAAAACGAATGAACGAAGCAAAGAGAGATGCTCTGAAGCCGGAAGAAGAACTTGTTGACGTTCTGCTCGACTTCATCATCGTGTCGGCAACACTGGCAAAGAAAGTCACCCAGGCGGTGAGAGAAAAGCAAATCAAGGAAGGAGCGTGTAGAGATGTCAAAAATGAGCGAACTGGATGCCGTGATCAAAGATCTGCGAACTGCGGCTGCCGCTATTAACGAAGCGGCAAACACCCTCACGGAGATGTTCAGTGGTGAGACCGCCGAAACTCCGGCAAAACCGACCGAGCCGGTCCCTACCAAAGAAGACGTCCGTGCGATCCTCGCAGAGATGTCCAGTAAGGGCTTCACCGCCCAGGTAAAGGAACTGCTCCGTCAGCACGGCGCGGCAACGCTCTCCGGCATTGACCCTTCGGAGTACGCCGCCCTCATCAAGGACGCGGAGGGACTCGGCAATGGGTAATCACGCTCTGCTCTCCGCATCCTCATCCCACAGATGGCTGAACTGCCCTCCGTCCGCAAGGCTCGGTGAGAACTACGAGGACAGGGGCAGCGACTTCGCCGCCGAGGGAACGGATGCCCACAGCCTGTGCGAACACAAACTCAAAACGGCTCTGGGCATTCCGTCCGAAGATCCCACCGAAAATCTCTCCTGGTACAACGAGGAGATGGAGGAATGCGCCAGCGGTTACGCCGCCTATGTGCTTGAACTCCTCGCCGAAGCGAAGAAGGTCACGACCGACCCCATCGTGCTGATCGAACAGCGGCTCGACTATTCCAAATACGTCGAGAGCGGCTTCGGCACCGGGGACTGTGTCCTCATCGCTGACGGCACCCTCAACATCGTGGATTACAAGCACGGCAAGGGCGTGGAGGTCTCCGCAGACCACAACCCGCAGATGATGCTGTATGCACTCGGCGCTTTAGAAATCTTCGATGCTCTCTACGACATCGACACGGTCACGATGACAATCTACCAACCCCGCCGCTCCAACGTCAGCACCTACACCGTTTCGACCGCCGAACTTCTCGAATGGGCAGAGACCATTCTGAAGCCGACCGCCGAGCTTGCCTTCAAAGGTGAGGGCGAGTTCCATTGTGGCGAATGGTGTCAGTTCTGCAAGGCGAAAGCGGACTGCCGGGAACGCGCCAGAGCGAACCTCGCTCTTGCCGCCTATGACTTCGCCGAACCTCCGCTCCTCACCGATGAGGAGGTCGAAGAGGTTCTCGCCAAGGTCGATGACCTCGTCTCTTGGGCAAACGACATCAAGGAATACTCCCTGCAAGCCGCCATCAGCGGTAAGGCGTGGAACGGATGGAAGGTTGTCGAGGGACGCTCCAACCGTAAGTACACCGATGAAAGGCTCGTAGCCGCTGCGGTCATTGCCGCCGGTCACGACCCTTACGAACAGAAACTGCTCGGCATTACCGAGATGCAGAAAACACTCGGCAAAGCCAAGTTTGACGAAATCCTCGGTCGCTTCATCACGAAGCCCCAGGGAAAGCCCACGCTCGTTCCGATGTCCGACAAGCGTCCGGCTATGAACACCGCGGCATCAGATTTTGAAAATTAAAGGAGTAAACGATTATGTCTAACAACACTACCAAAGTCAACAACCCCATGAAGGTCATCACCGGCAAAGACACCCGTTGGTCTTACGCAAACGTCTGGGAAGCAAAGTCCATCAACGGCGGCGCGCCCAAGTTCAGCGTTTCCCTCATCATCCCCAAGAACGATACCGCTACCGTCCAGAAGATCAAGGCTGCCATTGAAGCCGCCTACCACGAGGGCGAAGCGAAACTCAAGGGCAACGGCAAGTCCGTCCCGGCTCTCTCCGTCATCAAGAACCCTCTGCGTGACGGTGATACCGAACGTCCCGATGATCCCGCCTACGCAGGATGCTACTTCGTGAATGCCAACTCCACCACCGCTCCTGGCATCGTGGACGCTGACCGCAATCCCATCCTTGTTCGCAGCGAGGTCTACTCCGGCGTGTACGGCAGAGCCTCCATCAACTTCTACGCTTTCAACAGCAACGGCAACCGCGGTATTGCCTGCGGTCTGAACAACCTTCAGAAGATTCGTGACGGTGAACCTCTCGGCGGTAAGGCTTCGGCTGAATCCGACTTCGACACCGATGACGATGACGATTTTCTGTCGTAAGGAGGGCTGAACAATGGACGCAAATACCGTAAGCATCGCAACCGAAATCCTTCTCGATATCCTGCTCGGCTCCTTCGCCCTCGTCAGCTTGAGCGGTCTGGTCTGCACGATCCAGTCCGCCATCTATGACCGCCGCCGTGAAAAGCGTGAACAGGAACAGGCAAAGCGTGACCTCGAATACCACGAGATGCGCATGAAGGAATTTAAGTAATCAACCGCCGTGGGCGGTGGGAGCGATCCTGCCGCCCTTTACGGCTATGCGAGGTGACAACTCTTGAAAACCATAAGTATTGATATCGAAACATACAGCGGCACCGACCTCGGCAAGTGCGGTGTCTACAAATACACGGAAGCCCCTGACTTCGAGGTTTTGCTCTTCGGTTATGCCGTTGACGGCGGCGAAATCCATGTGGTCGATCTGGCACTCGGCGAAAAAATACCGGCAGACATTGCCGCCTCGCTTACCGATGAGAACGTGCTGAAGTTTGCCTTCAACGCCAACTTTGAGAGGGTCTGTCTTTCCCGGCATCTCGGAATGCCTACGGGCGAATACCTCGACCCGTCTTCCTGGCGATGCACGATGGTGTGGGCGGCGTACATGGGATTGCCGCTTTCGCTGCAAGGTGTCGGCACGGTTCTGAACCTCGACAAGCAGAAGCTGACCGAGGGTAAGGAACTCATCAAGTATTTCTGCTCTCCGTGCGCTCCGACCAAGAGCAACGGCGGCAGAACACGCAACCGCCCGGAAGATGCCCCGGAGAAATGGTCGCTCTTCAAATCCTATAACATTCGTGACGTTGAGACGGAGATGGGCATACAGCAGAAGCTCACGAAGTTCCCCGTGCCGGAGTTCGTGTGGGATGAATACCGCATCGATCAGGAAATCAATGATCGCGGGGTTCGTCTGGATATTCCCCTTGTAGAAACAGCCATCCGCATGGACGCTGTTTCAAGGCAGGAGCTGATGGACGATATGCGCCGAATCACCGAACTGGAAAACCCTAACTCAGTATCGCAGATGCGGTCGTGGCTTGCCGATAACGGTCTGGAAACGGATACGCTCGGCAAAAAGGCGGTCAATGAAATGCTGAAGACCGCGCCGCAGGAACTCGCCGATGCCCTTGTTCTCCGTCAGCAGCTTGCCAAGTCCTCGGTGAAAAAGTATCAGGCGATGCAGAACGCTGTGTGTTCGGACGGCAGAGCCAGAGGGATGTTTCAGTTTTACGGTGCCAACCGTACCGGGCGATGGGCAGGCAGGCTCATTCAAATGCAGAACCTGCCCCAGAACCATCTGTCCGACCTTGCCGAAGCGAGAGGGCTTGTCCGCAGCGGCAATTATGAAGCCGTGAAAATGCTGTATGAGGATGTGCCGGACACGCTGTCGCAGCTCATCCGCACCGCCTTCATTCCCCGTGAGGGCGCGATGTTCTATGTGGCTGACTTCTCCGCAATCGAAGCGAGGGTCATCGCATGGTTCGCCGGAGAGTCGTGGCGGCAGGAGGTCTTCGCCGAAGGCAAGGACATCTACTGCGCTTCAGCATCGCAGATGTTTCGAGTGCCGGTCGAAAAGCACGGTGTCAACGGACACCTCCGTCAGAAAGGCAAAATCGCTGAACTGGCTCTCGGCTACGGCGGCTCCGTGGGTGCTTTGAAGGCAATGGGAGCATTAGAGATGGGCTTGACCGAAGAGGAGCTTCAGCCGCTTGTTCAGGCTTGGAGGGCGGCAAACCCCAACATCGTCAAGTTCTGGTGGGACGTTGACCGTGCCGTGCTGACTGCCGTCCGGGATAAGACCACCGCCGAAACACACGGCATTCGCTTTCTCTGCCGCAGCGGAATGCTCTCCATACTCCTTCCGTCCGGCAGAATGCTCAACTATGTCAAACCGAAAATCGGTGAAAACAGGTTCGGCGGCTCCTGCATTACCTATGAAGGTGTCGGCGGCACAAAAAAATGGGAACGGCTCGACAGCTATGGTCCCAAGTTCGTGGAGAACATCGTTCAGGCAACGGCGAGGGACATCCTTTGCTACGCCATGAAGACCCTTCGCTGCTGTTCGGTCACGATGCATATCCACGATGAGCTTGTGATCGAAGCCGACCCCCATGTATCCCTTGACACTATCTGTGAGCAGATGGGCAGAACGCCGCCGTGGGCAAATGGACTGCTCCTCCGGGCAGACGGCTATATCACGGAATTCTATAAGAAAGATTGAGGTAAATCCTATGGGAATAAACAAGTTCAATGCGGAGGGCTATTACGACCCCACCGCATATGAGGCAATGACAAACGTTGCAAAAGAGGAAAAAGCGTTCTTCGCATTCAGACCCGTGGTATATATCTGCTCACCCTATGCCGGAGATATTGAGACGAACGTCAAGGCGGCGCAGAGATACAGCAGATTCGCCGTAGATACCGGCTATCTCCCAATCGCTCCGCATCTGCTGTTTCCTCAGTTCATGGATGACGGCAATCCGAAAGAGCGGGAACTCGCCATGTTCTTCGGCAATGTGCTGATGAGCAAATGCGCCGAATTATGGGTCTTCGGAGATCTGATTTCAAACGGTATGGCTGCCGAAATAGAAAGAGCCAAGCGTAAGAATTACGCCATCCGATATTTTAATTCCGACCTTAAGGAGGTAACCGAAAATGCGTGACCTGCCAATCGCCTACGGCAATAGCTGCTATGCCAAGACCTGGGCGAACAAAACCACCGCATGGGAAGACCTGTGCGAAAGATTGAAAAACACTATCCGCACGACCGAAACCGTAGAGGAATATCCGAAGCTCAAAAAGGATGACCGGGACCGTGCCAAGGACAAAGGCGGCTTTGTGGGCGGTTATCTGAAAGGCAACCGCCGCAAGCGTGAGACCGTGGTATGCCGCTCCATGCTCACGATGGACGCAGACCATGCCGAGATTGGTTTTATCGACCGTTTCGCCTCGGAGTGCCGGTACTCATCCTGTCTCTATACCACCCACGGACATACACCCGAACAGCCTCGCTGCCGCATCATCGTGCCGCTGACGAGGGACATAACCCCGGACGAGTATGTGGCTCTCGCCAGATACTTCGCTTCCGATTGGGGCATCGACCAGTTTGACGAATGCTCCTACAAGCCGAGCCAGCTCATGTATTGGCCGACAACTCCGGCAAACGGTGAATTCATCAGCAAGACCACCGAGGGCGAATGGCTCGATCCCGATGTATATCTCACGGCGCATCCGAACTGGAAGGACTGCTCCCTGCTTCCGACCTCCTCCCGTGAAAGCGCCGTCCGTGAGGCAAGCGGCAAAAAGCAGGAAGACCCTCTCGCCAAGCCCGGTGTGGTGGGCGCATTCTGCCGTGCCTACGGTATCGCCGCCGTGATTGAAACCTACCTCGCCGATGTATATGAGCCTTCCGCAATGGAGGGGCGTTACGACTATATCCCCGCCGACTCATCTGCCGGTGTCGTGGTCTATGATGACAAGTTCGCATACAGCCACCACGCCACGGACCCCGCCTGCGGCAAACTGCTGAACGCTTTTGACCTCGTCCGCATCCACCGCTTCGGCGATGATGACGAGAAGAAGTCCTTCAAGCAGATGACCGAACTTGCTCTCTCGGACGATACGGTCAAAGAGAATCTTGCTGCCGAGCGTATCGCTCAAGCCGGAGAGGATTTCTCCGATGATGCCGACTGGCATAAGCGGCTTCACTTCGTACCCCGCTCCGGGGCATTGGAAAACAGCGTATGGAACTTGAACCTCATCCTTGAAAACGATCCCGACTTGCAAGGCTTCGCTTTCAACGATATGGCGAATCGCATCCAAGTCACAGGTGAAATGCCGTGGGACCGTCCCGAAGGAAACTCTTTCTGGAGGGATGCCGACTCTGCCCAGCTTAAATCGCTCGTGGATATCCGTTACGGCGAGTTCACCACACGAAACTACGACGTCTCCTTTACCAAGGTGGCAGATGACCGTCATTTCCATCCTGTGAGGGATTACCTCAACGGACTCCCCAAGTGGGACGGCGTGAAGCGTGTCGAGGAACTGTTCATCAAATATCTGCAGGCTGACGATACGGAGTATACACCAAACCCGGAAGCTGCGCTCCATGTGGTGGGCGATGCCAAGATTGAAGGGACTGTCAATGCGCAGACAGTTACCGCAGCTTCGCTTAGTGGCACACTGCCGGTCTCCAATATCTCCGGCACACTTCCTGTCAGCAAAGGCGGCACAGGCTCGACAACCATTGCCGGAGCAATTGCGATGCTGATTAACTCGGAAGTCATCAGCCCCAAAACCATCAATATTGGTGCAAACCAGTATGTGACGAGTTCCGCTTACGGCATCGATATGAACAACTCGGACATTTCCGGCATTAACGGACTGTATTTTGAGGATGCGGCTGACTCTGCCGGGGAGGGCATCAACTTTTACCGGGCATCCGGCACTTGGGACAGGCTGTATGCCTATGGCGGTGTCCTTTACTTTGCACCAAACCAGGCAACTGCCACGCATCCCGGCACTCGCTACACCGTATATCATTCGGGTGGCGCTACCATTCCTGTGAGCAAGGGAGGCACAGGCGCAACAACGGCGGCAACCGCAAGAACGAACCTCGGAGTTGCCTGCACATCGCTTTACAGCGGAACATTGAGCAGTGGCAGTACCACCTTCAACTATGGCAACTACAATGCATACATCATTGCGGGCTTGCCGAGTTCAGGTGCATCGAAAATGTCTCTGATTGTACCGAAGGCCCTTATTACCACTACCGATGTTACCTGGCAGATTGCAGACGAAGTCAACTACCGTGGCTTTAAGCTGAAGTATTCCGGCACAACCGTCACACTGACGATTGGCGGTGGTACGGGGTCTATCACCAATGTGTATGGTATCAACTAAGGAGGAACGCATGAAAGTATTACTTGACGAACAGGGCTACATTCAAAGCTACGCTGTGATTGGTGATTTGGTGGGTGGCATTGATTTGCCCGACCCGGAAGACGCGCTTCACTTTGAGGAAAACTTCAACGCCTATAAGGTGCGTGATGGTACTGCGGTATTCGATGAAGCACGGTCTGCCGCTCTGCACGATGAAGCTGAAAAGCAGAATTTGCGTGACAGACGGCAGACAGAATGCTTTGCTTTTGTCAACCGTGGGCAGTTATGGTACGCCACGCTGTCCGTGAAGCAGTTGGCAGAACTGACAGCCTGGTACAAAGACTGGCTGAAAGTGACCGAAACAAAGGTCGTGCCGGAAAGGCCGGCATGGCTGGAATAAGGAATCAAGGCACTCTGCGGAGTGTCTTTTTTCATACAAAAATTTAAGGAGGTATTTCCAATGAAAGAATTCTGGACAACCATTCAGGTCATTTTCGCCGCCATCGGTGGGTGGCTCGGATGGTTCTTGGGAGGATGTGATGGGCTTTTGATTGCGCTCTTGGCTTTTGTAGCCATCGACTATGTTACGGGTGTGATGTGCGCCATCGTTGACAAAAAGCTGTCCTCTGCCGTGGGCTTTAAGGGCATCTTCAAAAAGATACTCATTTTTGCCCTTGTCGGTGTGGGACACATTCTTGACACGATGGTCATCGGGACCGGCTCGGTTCTGCGCACCGCAGTCATCTTCTTCTATCTTTCCAACGAAGGCATTTCCCTTATTGAAAACGCAGGATATCTCGGCTTGCCGATTCCCGCAAAACTGAAAGCTGTCCTGGAGCAGCTCCACGACAGAGCCGAAAAGGAGGATAAATAACATGGCAACTGTAATGACGAGCGCGGAGTTCGTAAAAAGGCTCAAGGCTGCAGCTACCGACTACAAGACCCTCTATGTGATGGGCTGCTTCGGCGCGCCGATGAATTCCGCAAACAAGAAACGCTATACCGCAAACCACTCCTACAATAAGCAGGCGGCGAGAACGGCAATGATCAATGCCGCAACAGCCGATACCTTCGGCTTCGACTGCGTCTGCCTCATCAAGGGCATCCTGTGGGGATGGAGCGGCGATAAGAGCAAGACCTACGGCGGTGCCGGTTATGCCGTCAACGGTGTTCCCGACATCGGTGCGGACAGCATGATCAAGGTTTGCAGCGGTGTTTCCACGAACTTCAGCAGCATCGTTCCCGGCGAGGCTGTTTGGATGGAAGGCCACATCGGTGTGTATGTCGGTGACGGTCTGGCAGTCGAATGCACTCCGAAATGGGACAACAAGGTTCAGATCACCGCTGTCGGCAACATCGGTAAGAAGTCCGGCTACAACACCCGCACCTGGACGAAGCACGGAAAACTGCCGTATGTTGACTATTCCGTTCAGCCTGTAAAGCCTGTCGAGCCTTCCAAGCCGACCGAAACCGATACTCCAGCATCGACCGAAATCAAGGAAGGCAGCAAGGTGGAAATCAAGGCGTCTGCCGAGAAATACAATCCCGCTTCGTGCACCATTCCGGGTTGGGTCAAGTCTGACTATTACCACATCGTCACGCAGACCACTTCGAACGGCAAGCCTGTTGTGAAAGGCGGTAAAACCTGCGTTCTGCTCGGTAAGAAGGTCAAAAAGTCCGGCGGCAGCGAGGTCGCGGGCATCAACACATGGGTGGCTGTTGATAATCTCGCTGTTGTCGGTGCAACGGCAAAGACCGAAACCTACCGTGTCCATACCGTGGTCAAGGGCGATACGCTCTGGGGCATCTCCCAGAAGTATCTCGGTTCCGGCACCCGTTATCCCGAAATCATGAAGCTGAACGGACTGACGTCCACTCTTATCTTCAGCGGTCAGAAACTGAATATCCCTAACTGATATGAAGCCCATCGAGGATTTTTTCTTCGGTGGGCTTTATTTTTTTGCCTGTTTTTTCCGAAATGCCATCCTCATGTTCATGGGATAGTGAGGAGGTGGTTCGCACATGACAGACCATCAGAAAACAAAGGTAGTCGAAATGAGAAAAGCCGGATGCGGCTATTCTGAAATATCCAAAGCCCTGTCCGTTTCGAGAGACACCGTTAAGACCTTCTGCCGCCGAAACAACATCACGGTCGACAGCACTGAAGTGCCGAAAGAGACGGCGGGAATCTGCCCGGAATGCGGAAAGCCGATAACGCAGGTATCCGGCAGAAAGCCAAAGCGTTTCTGTTCGCCAGAGTGCAGACAGAAATGGTGGAACGCTCACCCAGAGCGTATAGGACAGAAAGCGGTGTATGAATATGTTTGCCCCAACTGCGGTCAGTCCTTTACCGCCTACGGAAACAGTCATAGAAAATACTGCTCCCATGAATGCTATGTGGCAGCAAGGTTCAAAGGCGGTGAAACCCGTGACTAAAGAGCAGATGACAGCAGAAATCAAATATCAGGCAAGCGTCGTTCCATTCCGAATTATGCTGAAAAACGGGCAGATTTCCACGGATGACTATCGTGTGATAGACACAATTCTTACCGAAAAATACCGCCCTGTTTTCGTTCAATATATTTCTCCGAATTGACTGGATATATTTCAAAATCAGAGTTAATATGTCCGATACCAAAGGAGGGATACAATGGAAAAGACTATCGTAAATATTGCCCCTGCCGCAGCGGAAACCCCTCGTACAAAACGTGTGGCGGCCTATGCCAGAGTTTCCTGCGGCAAGGACACCATGCTGCATTCCTTGGCGGCGCAGATCGATTATTACCGTAACTACATCATTCGGAATCCCGAATGGCGGTTTGCCGGGGTCTATGCTGACGAAGCAAAAACGGGCACCAAGGACAACCGTGAACAGTTTCAGCTTCTTTTGACCGAATGTAGAAGCGGTAATATCGATATGATTATTACCAAGAGCATATCTCGGTTAGCAAGGAACACGGTCACGCTTCTTGAAACCGTGCGTGAACTTAAAAGCCTCGGTGTTGATGTTTTCTTTGAAGAACAGAACATCTACACATTGAGCGCCGAGGGTGAAGTGATGCTGACACTCCTCGCTTCTTTCGCCCAGGCAGAGAGCCTTTCATGCAGCGATAACTGCAAGTGGCGAATCCGCAAGGGCTTTGAGGAAGGACGGGCTTCAACCTGCACCATGCTCGGATACCGTCTGATAAATGGTGAGATCACGCTCATCGAAGATGAAGCCAAAATCGCAAAACGAATATTCGATTTATACCTTGCCGGATATGGGCTTCAGAAGATTGCCAACATATTAAATGAAGAAGGACTGTACAGCATCTTCGGAAACGAATGGCATCCGACAACCCTGCGGAAAGTCCTCACAAACGAGAAGTATTGCGGTGATTTATTGCTTCAAAAGGTATATTGCGAAAACCACCTCACGAAGAAAATAGTTCCCAATAACGGAGAGCTTCCGCAGTATTTTGTTGAAGACGATCACCCGGCTGTGGTCAGCAGAGAAACCTTCGCCGCAGTCCAGAAGGAGCTTAAACGCCGAGCGGAAGAAAAAACACCGACTGTCGGTTCGACAAGCGTCTTTACAGGAAAAATCCGATGCTCATGCTGCGGGAAAAATTACCGCAGGAAAACGACACCGTACAATACCGTCTGGTGCTGTTCGACCTACAATTCAAAAGGAAAGAATCACTGCCCGGAATCAAAGGTCATCCCGGAGGAAACGCTGAAACGGGCGGTGGCTGGCATATTGAAAACGGATAGTTTTTCGGGCGAGGAGTTTGAAAGGCAGATTTGCACGATAGAGGCTCATCCGGGTAATCTGCTCCGTTTCATTTTTATAGACGGTTCGACTACAGACTATGTGTGGAAAGACCGTTCACGCTCCGAAAGTTGGACGGATGAAATGAAAGCCGCCGCTGCGAAAAAGGCAAAGGAAAGGTACGCAAGTCATGACAAATAAGAAAGTAAAAAAGATAGAGGCAACTAAGCCTACGCTGTCTGCACAGTATTCGACCTTCACTCGGAAACGAAAGGTCGCAGCCTATGCCCGTGTCTCAACGGCAAAGGAAGAACAGGAAAACTCCTTTGATGCGCAAGTCAGCTATTACACGCAGAAAATTCAGGCAAATCCAGAATGGGTCTTTGTCGAGGTATATTCCGATGAGGGCATTACCGGCACAAATACAAAAAAGCGTGAGGGCTTTAACAGAATGATTGAGGATGCCCTTGCCGGGAAAATCGACCTCATTCTCACCAAGTCCGTCAGCCGTTTCGCACGAAATACGGTTGACAGCCTGGTCACCATCCGGCAGCTCAAGGAGAAAGGTGTGGAGGTTTTCTTTGAAAAAGAGAACATTTACACCCTCGATGCCAAGGGCGAATTATTGCTTACGATCATGTCCTCGCTTGCACAAGAAGAAGCAAGGTCGATTTCGGAGAACACCTCATGGGGTCGAAGAAAGTCCTTTGCGGACGGAAAGGTCAGCCTCGGTTATTCCAATTTCCTCGGTTACGACAAAGGACCCGACGGGGAGCTTGTAATAAATGAGGAGCAGGCAAAAATCGTGCGGAGAATTTATGCGGAGTTCCTCGCCGGGAAAACTCCGGGCGGCATAGCGAAAGGCTTGACCGCTGACGGCATTGAAACGCCCGGTCACAAGAAGGTGTGGCAGGCTTCCACGGTTCTGAACATTCTGAAGAATGAGAAGTATTACGGGGCGGCCATACTTCAAAAACAGATAACGGTATCGTACTTGACGAAAGAGAAGCGTCCCAACACGGGCGAACTTCCCATGTACTACATCGAAAAAGACCATGAGCCTATCGTCTCCCCGGAAACCTTCCAGATGGTGCAGGAAGAAATGCGCCGCAGACGGGAAGCCGGAAGCAATATGCAATGTGTGTCCATTTTCTCAAGCCGAATCATCTGCGGTGACTGCGGCGGTTACTACGGCAGAAAGATATGGCATTCAAGCACCAAGTACACGGCATGGCACTGGCATTGCAATGCCAAGTTCCAGAAGCGAAAATACTGTGAAACACCGACTCTCAAAGAGGAAAGTCTGGAAGAGACCTTCGTTGAGGTGTTTAACGGGCTGATTGCCGACAAGGACGAGATCATGGAAAACTACCGTCTTTGCATCGATGCCGTTACCGATGATAGCGAATACCGCAGACAGCTTGAAGATTTGAACAACGGCTGCGGCGAAGTCCAGACGCTGATAAGAAGCCTTCTGATGACCTACAGCCGCCAGGATACCGCCGAAGATATCCATGAGAAACTCCAGGAATATGAGGAGCGGCTCGATACGATGGCTCGACTCAAGCAGGAGCTTGATTTGAAGATAGCCGCCTGTGCCGCCAAACGTGTGCAGATTACAGGCTTTCTGAATGAGCTTATGAAGCATGACGCTCCGCTTGCAAAGTTCGACCCGCTCGTATGGCAGGCGGTCATCAATTACGCTACGGTCAACCGTGACTGCACGATTACCTTTACCTTCCGGGACGGGACCGAAAAGACCGTGCCAATCAAGAACGGTGTCCGCCCTTACACGAAACGCAATAAGCCGCAGGAGGTTGACGGCAATGACGGATAAGAATCTGCTTGTAATCACTCTTCACAGAAAAGAACCCGGCAAGCAACGCATCGCCGCTTACTGCCGGGTTTCAAGCCGAAGCGATGAACAACTGAACAGTCTGGCAAATCAGATCGATTTCTACCGCAGCCGATTCGAGAACGATGATACCGTTGTCTTTGTCGGCATCTACGCTGAAGAGGGACTCTCCGGCACCCAAGCGAAAAGCCGACCGCAGTTCATGAAAATGATCGAGGACTGCCGCAGCGGTATGATAGATTGCATATGGACAAAAAGCGTATCCCGGTTCGGAAGGAACACCGTGGATACGCTTATTTACACCCGTGAGCTTCGGTCGCTGGGCATTGATGTTTTCTTTGAAAAAGAGAACATCCACTCCACCGAATCCTCCGGGGAACTTATGCTCACACTGATGGCTGCGTTTGCCGAGTCCGAGTCAGAAGCAATGTCGGAGAATGTCAAATGGGGCAAACGGCGGCGGTATGAACAGGGCATCACAGGAAGTATCTCCCTCAATAATATGTACGGCTTTCGGCAGAGCAAGGGCATCGTCACCGTTGTGGAAGATGAAGCAGAACTGGTTCGGAGGATATACAAAGACTTTATTGACGGCTACAGCTATGGTGAGATTGCAGAACGGCTCACAGCGGAGGGAGTGCCGACACGAAAAAAAGGTGCTTCTTGGACAAGAACGACCATCATGCATATCATCCGAAATGAAAAATTCTGCGGAGACTGCCTGTTTCAGAAGGCATATATCGAAAGCCCCATCACCCATCGGCACGTCAGAAACACAGGGGAACTGCCGAAGTACCTGGTGGAAGATTGTCTTCCAGCAATCGTGGACAAGGAAACGTGGAAGCTGGCACAGGCAGTCGCACTACGGCACACCGTTCATACGCAGGCACCGAATGAGCGGTATCCGTTTACAGGGAAACTGTTCTGCGGAGTTTGTGGTAAGCCTTACTACTATTATCATTATACGACCACCAACAAACAGTCTCATTGGGTGTATCGTTGCATGAGCCGCAGGACGCAATCTGCAGTTGAAATACCCGGTCAGCTTTACACCCCTCCTCACAAAGCCAATTACGTCAAGAATGCATCGCCGAAACTGATCGCATACCGCGAACGCTACTACAAGCCGCCGAAGGAAAGACCGATGCTCTGCACAGATGTCCGCATTCCGACCGATCTGCCACAAAAGGCATTTTGCCGAGCGTGGAATCTCATCGTGGCAAAGAAGCTCCGCTATCAGGCAACATTGCGGTCAACGGTCGATAATGCCGAGGACATCCTCGTCCGATACCGTGCGGAAGAGATGTGTCTTCTGATTGACGAGATCGGAAAACTCACCGAGTTCAGTTATCCGCTCATGCTCAAAACACTCGACAGGGTCGTTGTAAACACGAACGGAAAGCTGTCATTCATCTTTCAGTCCGGCATAAAAATCACAGTATAATTACTCCGAAAAGCCAAGTGTGACTATGAAAATACCCTCGTTTTTTATGGGTAAAATCATAGTCACACTTTTTCTTTTAGCAGATAATCCATGCGGAATGAAACCATCGGTAACAATGTACTCCGTTTTGCTACAGCATCCCAGCTCGACTTTGAATAGCTGGAAAGTGCCGAAAATGCCGTGTTTCTGCGGCTTTTACGGGGTGGGTTCAAATGAACCCGTTGATGAACCCAGTGGGTTCAAACGCAGAGGGAAAATTTAATTGTATCAACGCCGTAGTTATTACGCATAAGTCCACCGTAATTTTGATAGAATTACGGTGGACTTTTTCTGTTGTTTAGGCGCTGGTTACTTGCTAAAATGAAGATATACCTATGCGAGAATTTTCCGAGTACCTGTACACCGTCGAAAAGCGCTTGGAATAAATTACGTTAGGAGGAAAGAAAGCTAATGTACTATCACGCATCATCTGTTAAGGGTATTACACGACTAACGCCGCAGAGTTCGAATCATGGTATTCCTTTGGTTTATTTTTCCACAAAAAGAGAAAACGTATTGGTCTATTTGAGCAATTCCATCGAAAAGTATTGCGTGGAAACCGGCTTTTCTTATGATGGAAAATGCCAAAAATGGGGGCCGTATGGTTTTGGTAAAGATGGGCGGCAACGTTTGGAAGAGTATTATCCCAATGCTCTGATAAGCACATACAAAGGCGTATCCGGGTATATTTATTCTGCCGAGACAATTTCAGATTCCGGTTTTTCGGTTCAAATACCGGATGTCGCTACCAGTAGCATACCGGTCGATATATCCGGTGTGGAGTTTATCCCAGATGCCTATGAAGCAATTTTACAGGCGGAACGAGAAGGCCTGCTTACTATTATCCGATATGAAGAAATGAATGATAAAATGAGAGCATGGAACAAAAAGACTATTTTGGAAGAATACGAGAACGCATCCGATCATCCGGAGTATCGGCATTTCTTAAAAGGATACTTTTCCGAAATTCTTTGTGGTCGATGACTGCGTATATTCTTGCCTGTGCCGTAAGTAAAGAGCAACGATAAAAATCACCACTTTCCCTTAAATTGAAAATGCACCCCCTAAGCGTCCGGGGGTGCATTCTATTAAAGTTAAGGCTATTTACCAGGAAAAAGAGCACTTGCTGATGCAAGTGCTCTTTTTCAGTATAATCCACCCTTGCGGGTGGGGGAAATACCGCTCCGCGGTGTGATATCCGCCTCCGGCATGTGAGATCGCTGCGGCGGTGGGTGGATTTTATGGAAACTCCGGATCGATCATCTGCAGTTGATACCGGCTCTCTTTTCGTCAATCCATCGGTATGAATGGCCTAAAAAGCGCAATGTATTCCCGTGCTTTTCACATCTCGACTCGCAATAATCACTCGCCATCCATGCTTGCTGATTGGATCAGAACTTCCATAGTAAATACCGCCGGAGCGGCTGCCTCGCAGCGGCTCCGGCGGTTCTGTTTATCGTTCCGTTCAGGACGCCTGCTCAAACTGGCTGTTATAGAGGTCGGCATAGAAGCCGCCTGCAGCCAGCAGGCTCTCGTGTGTGCCCTGCTCGATGATGTCGCCGTCCTTCATCACGAGGATGAGGTCCGCGTTTTTGATCGTCGAGAGGCGGTGGGCAATGACGAAGCTCGTGCGGTGCTCTGTCAGTGTATCCATGGCCCGCTGCGTCAAAAGCTCGGTGCGGGTATCGACGGAGGACGTTGCCTCATCGAGGATGAGCATCGGGCTGTTCTGCACCATGGCGCGGGCAATGGTGAACAGCTGCTTCTGTCCGGCAGAAATGGCGACGTTTTCGCTGAGAACCGTGTCAAACCCGTGCGGGAGCGTCTCGATGAAGTGATAGATACCGCAGGCGCGGCAGGCGCGCTCCAGCGTTTCGTCCGAAACGCCGGTCCTGTTGTAGACAAGATTCTCGCGGACCGTGCCCTCAAACATCCAGGTATCCTGCAGGACCATGCCGAACAGGCCGTGCACCTCCTCGCGGCTCATATCCTTTGTGGAGATACCGTCGATGCGGATGTCGCCTCCGTCCAGATCATAGAAGCGCATGAGCAGATTGACCATCGTCGTCTTTCCGGCGCCGGTCGGACCGACGATGGCGACCTTCTGCCCCGGCGCAACATGGGCAGAGAAATCATGGATGATCGTCTTCTCCGGGTGATCTGGGTAGCTGAAGCAGACGTGGTCAAACTCGATCTCACCGCGCACCGGCTGCGGCGCGGGCAGATTCTTCGACTCGTCCGGCAGCTCCGGCTCCTGCAGGAAATCAAACACGCGGTCGCCCGCCGCCGCGGCGGACTGCAGCTGCGTCATGCCCTGCGCGATCGTCGTCAGCGGCGAGGTGAACAGGCGCACATAGAGGATGAAGGCAGTGATGACGCCGAACTTGATGCTGCCGTTCATCACGAGTGCAGCGCCCAGCACGCACACGGCGACATAGCCGAGGTTGCCGATGACATTCATCAGCGGCTGCATGATGCCGGAAAGGAACTGGCTCTTGCGGTTCGCCTCATAGACGGCGCGGTTCATGCCGCGGAACGTCTCCTTGATCCTGTCATTCGCGCGCGAAATGCGCACGACGTCATGGCCGGAATACATCTCTTCAATATAGCCGTTCAGCGTGCCGAGGCTCTCCTGCCGGTCGACAAAGTATTTTTGCGAGCGCTTCATGATGATGAACATGAACACAAAGCCGATCATTGTCGCCGCGATGGCGGCCAGCGCCATGCGCCACTCCGTCACGAACATCATGATGACGCAGCCCGTAAGCTGGGCCACGGCGCTGATCATGGACGGCAGACTGTTGGACAGAGCCTGCTGCAGCGTACTGACATCGTTTGTCACGCGGCTGAGGATATCGCCGTGCGCAATGCGGTTGAAGCAGCTCATGGGCACGCGGTTGATCTTGGCGCACAGGTCGCGGCGCATCTGCTTCGAGAGGCCGAGCGTCACGGTCGCCATGATATAGTGCTCGATATAGGTCAGCATGGCACTGAGCGCATAGATGCCGAGCAGCACGCCCGCCACGCGGCCAATGGCCGCAAGGTCGATCTGCCCCATCAGAGAATCGGAGATCAGATTTGTGATCTTGCTGAGCTGATTCGGCCCGAGGATCGTCAGCACCGCGCCCGCGGCCGCGAGCACCAGCGCAATCAGCATCGGGAGCCTGATCTTTTCGGAATAAGAGAACAGCTCACGCTGCACGCCGCGCAGGCCGCGCTTGCTCTTCTCAGCAGGGCGCATGCCGCGCCCGCCCATCGGTCCCATTGCCATCAGACTCCCTCCTTTTCCAGCTCTGCCGCAGAGAGCTGCGACATGGCGATCTCGCGGTAAACGCTGCAGTTCTTCATCAGCTCGTCGTGCGTGCCGATCCCGGCCACACGGCCCTCGTCCAGCACGACGATGCGGTCGGCATGACGGATCGTGCCGATGCGCTGCGCCACGATCAGGCAGGTCGTGTCGCTCAGCTCGCGCGCCAGACCGGCGCGGAGGCTGGCATCGGTGCGGTAATCCAGCGCGGAGAACGAATCATCAAAGATGAGGATCTCCGGCTTGCGGGCCAGTGCGCGCGCGATGGAAAGGCGCTGCTTCTGGCCGCCGGAGACGTTTGCGCCCGCCTGTGCGATCGGCGCATCGAGCTTGCCGGGCAGCTTGTCCACAAATTCCGTGGCCTGCGCCAGCGAGAGCGCGCGCTGCACGGACTCGTCGTCCTGCGGGGCGCCGCTTTCGCCGAACAGCACATTGCTGCGCACGTCGCCCGCAAACACAATGGCCCGCTGCGTCACATAACCGATGCGGTCGTAGAGCGCATCGAAGCTGTAGCTGCGGACATCCTGGCCGTCGATCAGCACCTGTCCCTCCGTTGCGTCATAGAAGCGGGCCGCAAGGCTGACAAGCGTCGTTTTGCCGCTGCCGGTCGCGCCGATGAAGGCGATGGTCTCGCCCTTGTTTGCGCGGAAGCTCACATGCTCGAGCACGTCGCCGGACGAGGACGGATAGCGGAACGAGACATCGCGGAATTCCACGGTCCCCTGCTCCGGCGCTTCGGTCGTCTTTCCCTCATGCAGGGAGATCGGCGCATCGAGCACCTCGTTGATGCGGACGGCAGAGACCTGCGCCATCGGCAGCAGAACGAGGATCATGACGAGCATCATAAGCGACATGATGATATACGTCGCATAGGTGCCGAACACCACGATGTCGCCGAACGTCGAAATGCGCCCGGCAAGGTCCGTTGCGGATACGCGGTTCACGATGGCCGCGCCGACCCAGTAGATCGTCAGCGACAGGGCGTTCATGGCAAGGCCGACCGCCGGCATCAGCAGCGCCATGGCGCGCTGGTTGAACAGCTGCGTGCGCATGAGAACATCGTTGGCCTTCTCGAACTTGTCCTCCTGGTATTCCTCGGCATTGTAGGCATGGACCACGCTGATGCCGGTCAGGTTTTCCCGGGAAATGAGGTTGATGTTATCCGTCAGCTTCTGCACGCGCTTGACCCGCGGCAGAATGACGAGGACCACGATGAGCATCAGGGCCAGCAGCGCCACGACAAAGCCCGCCGTGATCACAGACAGTGTCCAGCTCTTGTTGACGATCTTAATGACCGCCCACACGGCCATGACAGGGGCCTTGATCATGGTCTGCATGCCCATGGCAACGAACATCTGGATCTGCGTGATATCGTTCGTCGTGCGGTTGATGAGGCTCGGCACAGAGAATTCCAGCATCTCCTTCTGGCCGAAGTCCGCGACCTTCTGGAACACGCTTTCGCGGATGTGATAGCTGAAGCCTGCCGCGACCTGTGCATTGAGATAGCCGCAGAGGATGGCCATTACCGCGCTGATGAGCGTGCAGGCCAGCATCTCAAGGCCGGTGTGCAGCACGTCCGAAACAGTGCTGCCCGGCGTTTTGATCTGCACGGTCAGATCGCTCATATAATCCGGCAGGCGGAGGTCAAAGTAGATCTGGCCCAGAATAAGTGCAACGCACAGCAGCGCCATGATCCACTGTTTCGCCTTCATTTGTTTGAGTAATCGAAGCATATAACTAATCCTTTCCGGAAATCAGAAAGCCTCTGATTAAATTGGCAAGAGGGGATGGCGAGAGATTTTTTGTCAAGCCGACGTTTGGGAAACGCAGGAATACTTTGTGTACCCGCAAGGGGTATGCCGCATCCGTAAGGCGGCAAAGCCACCAACGGCTGCGCAATATTTCAAGTTTCCCGAACGGATGGATTGGCGGAAAATATCCGGCATCCACCGCAGCCGATTTATTCAGAGGTTTTTTAACGTCCCATGCTGCTGAGCGCCAGCACGATGCCGTCCACGCCCAACAGGATGAGATAGAAGCCGATCGTCAGGCTCATGGAAACGGCCGACAGCACGGGGTGCAGCAGCATGAGCGTCGCAAGCATGATGCCGAGGATGTTCAAAACGAGCGAGATCGTATAGTTCACGCGGCCCGCCGTCAGGCGCACCCAGTTCAAGTGCGTCAGGTTGGAGATGCAGTGCGTCAGGAACCACAACGGGAACAGCAGGGTCATGGCCCACTGCCCGGCAGAGGGATAGACCAGCAGCATGAAGCCGCACATCACGCTCAGAATACCACTGACAAGCGCCGTCATCGGGCCGAAGCCCGTATGGCGCTCCACGCGCGCATAAAACGCAATGTCCATGATTCCCGTGGCCACGGCAAGTACGCCACAGACCATCACAAAGCTCTCGAGCGCCGCCTCCGGCCAGATAAAGGTCGCAATGCCGAGCAGCACGAGCAGGATGCTGACGATGAGCGCCAGCCAGCCAAAGCCGGAACGGTCACGCATGATGCTCTTCCTCCTTCTGCGCCGCGTGAAGGATCCGCATGAATTCTTCACCGGTGATCGTTTCCTTTTCATACAGCACCTGTGCCAGCTGATCCAGCAGCGCGCGGTGCTCCGTCAGCAGGCTGTGCGCCCGCTCATGCTCCGTGCGGACCAGCTCAACGACCTTGCGGTCGATCTCGCGCTGCGTCTGCTCCGAGCAGCTCATGGACGTATCGCCGCCCAGATACTGATTCCGCGTGGTCTGCATGGCGACCATGTCGAATTCATCCGTCATGCCGTACTGCGCGATCATGGCGCGCGCGATGCGAGTGGCCTGCTCGATGTCGTTCGAAGCGCCGGTCGTGATCTCACCGAGCGCGACCTCCTCGGCCGCGCGGCCGCCGGTCAGCGTAGCCAGCTTGGCCAGAAGCTCGCCGCGGGTCATCAGGTTCTTTTCGCCCTGCTCGACCTGCATGGTGTAGCCCAGCGCACCGGACGTGCGCGGGATGATCGTGATCTTCTGCACGGGCGCGGAGTCCGTCTGCAGGGCCGCCACGAGCGCGTGGCCGATCTCATGATAGGACACGACGCGCTTTTCATGATCCGACAGCACGGCGTTTTTCTTCTGATAACCCGCGATGACGGTCTCGATGCTCTCCTCAAGGTCCGCCTCCGTGACGGTCTTGCGGCCGTCGCGCACGGCGCGCAGCGCGCCCTCGTTGATGATGTTGGCAAGCTCTGCGCCGGAAGCGCCCGCCGCCATACGCGCGATGGTGTGGAAGTCCACATCGTCGCCCACACGAATTTTGCGTGCATGCACGCGCAGGATGGCCTCTCTGCCCTTCAGGTCCGGCAGCTCGACCGGAACGCGGCGGTCAAAGCGGCCCGGACGCGTCAGCGCCGGATCGAGCGACTCGGGGCGGTTCGTCGCGGCGAGGATCATCACGCCGTTGTTGCCCTCGAAGCCGTCCATCTCGGTCAGCAGCTGGTTCAGGGTCTGCTCCCGCTCGTCATTGCCGCCGAACTGGCCGTCACGCTTTTTGCCGATGGCATCGATCTCATCGATGAACACGATGCACGGGGCCTTTTCCTTGGCCTGACTGAACAGATCGCGCACCTTTGATGCGCCCATGCCCACGAACATCTCAACGAATTCCGAGCCGGAAATGGAGAAGAACGGCACATTCGCTTCACCGGCGACGGCCTTGGCCAGCATGGTCTTGCCGGTTCCCGGAGGGCCGACGAGCAGGATGCCCTTTGGCATGGAGGCGCCGACATCGGTGTACTTCTTCGGATCGTGCAGATAATCGACGATCTCCGCGAGACTCTCCTTGGCCTCGTCCTCACCGGCCACATCGCTGAAGTGGATACCGGCCGTGGACTGCACATAGACCTTGGCGTTGCTCTTACCGAAGGCCATGGCATTCTTGCCGCCCGCCTGCTCCACGAGCTTCTTGCCCACATAACGGCCAAGCGCCAGGAACAGCAGCAGCGGCACAATGGACGTCAGGAAGAAGCTCAGCAGCGGCGACATCGTCTTCTGCACATCGCGGCTGAACGTCGCGCCGGAGGCATACAGGCGCTCCGTCAGGCCCGGATCGTCCATGATGCCCGTGCAGTAGACGGTCTTGCCGCCCTTTTCCGTGTAATAGATCTCATCGTCGTCGATCTCGACCTTTTCGATCTGCTGGGCCTCGATCTTGCTCATGAACGTGCCGTAGTCGACCTCCTCGATGCTGCGGCGGTTCAGCAGCGGCGTTACGAGCAGATTGAACAGCGCAATGATCAGAAGCACGATGCCGTAGTAATACAGCAGGGGCTTTTTCGGTGATTTGACTTCCTTCATTCTGCAGCACTTCCTTTCCTCTGTTCATCCCGGATGGCCTCAAGCGCCACAAGCAGCGCATGGCGCGCCGCCTGCATGGCAAAGTCCATCGCATATTCCGCAAAGAGGAGCTGCATCTCCTCCCCGCTCTCATCGCCGCGGCGGACCTCGGTCTGCACGCGGCGGACAATTTCGCGGATCTCCTCAAACGCATCGGCGATCTCGCCGACCTGATGCGCGCGGCTGTGGCGCAGGCGCTCTGCCAGCGCATGGGCGCATTGTGCCGTCTCCTCGCGCGTTTGCGCAATGGCGGCATCCAGCTCGGCGCTTTCCATCTGCGCGGCTGACCGCAGCTTTGCATGCACGCCCGCAAGCTGGGCGTCAACCTCCGCCAGCTTTCCCGCCAGCACGTCCTGTTCCATATTCCAGCACTCCTTTCCGTTTGCTTCCGTATTTTACCCCGACGGATCCAAAAACACAATTTACACTTTCGCAGGCCTGTATAGACAAAAAAGCCGAAGTGTAAAGGTTTTTTACACTTCGACTCAGCTGTCAAATCCTTCAATCCTTCAATTTTTCTGGCAGGCGCGTCGCACCGCCCGGCGCAAAGGCGTTCATGCTGGCTGCCATCATCCGGTAGATATCGCGCACGGTCTCGTCGATGTGCGCCGAGTCCTCCTCCGTCCAGCTGCGCATCAGGCCCACCACAGCGTTGAGATGGTAGCGCAGCATCAGGCTCATCTGCTCGCGCGTGCAGCCCGGCGGGAAATGCCACCGCCGCAGGATGCGCTCGATGAGCGAGTTGAACGACTGCATCACGAGCCGCTCCAGCTCTTCCCGATAGCCGGCGTGCATGGCCTTTTCCACAAACAGACGGGAGCTGAGCGACAGCGTGATCAGGTATTTCAGGCTCTCCTCCGGCGTACTCTGCATGGAGGCCTCCTGCATGTTGCGCTTCAGGTTTCGCTTCATCATCCACAGCAGCAGATCCGGGATATCCTCAAAATGATAGTAGAACGTCTGTCTTGTGATATGGCATTCGTTCACAATATCCGTCACGGTCAGCTTTTTGCCGTCCCGGCGCAGGAGCAGCCGCCCTGCCGCGGCTGCAATGAGCTCTTTGCGGTCATCCGGCATGCTTTTTCCCTCCCGTGCGGCGGCGCTGCTCCAGCGTTTCACGCAGCTCGCGCAGATGCTCGTTCAAGGGGCGCTCCGAGCGCAGTGGGAAGAAGAAGCTTGCCTTCTGCGCGGAGCGGTCGTGCACGCTGCGGACGTGTGCCTTGAGGTTTTCATACTTGACGATGACCTCATTCTCATCCGCGAGCTTCTTGATGCGGTGGATGAGCTTCGTGGAGTAGACGACGTCGATGAGGAACACGCCGTAAAACAGGCCGATGACAAAGGAGAACGCCAGATTGCGCGAAAGCCAGTCAATAGCGTGCAGGATACGCGGATGGATCAGAAAATAATACGCCGCGCCGAGAATGGCCCAGGCCAGCGAAAATTTCGGGCAGATGAGACCCTGAATGTTGCCCCACTGCTTGCTGTAGTCCCACAGGCGGACATGGAAGCCCTTGAGGGCGATGAGACCGGCGAAATATTCCGTCACGGTCATGCACACCGCCATGATCAGGAACAGGACCACGCGATTCCAGAACGGGTCGCGGATAATACTGAACTGCTCCAGCGAGGCGATCAGGTAGAGAAAGCACAGGCCGCAGCCGTACAGCGGCAGATACGGCCCGA
>ERZ857998.877-NODE-877-length-38919-cov-3.910689_pt1 | contig 38919 bp, 61 predicted proteins | sample MGYA00519954_ERZ857998 | MGnify/ENA primary metagenome ERZ857998 (study PRJEB31778, sample SAMEA3449424) | human gut metagenome | biome: human gut; feature: human-associated habitat; material: faeces | place: United Kingdom | collected 2010/2012 ...
TGCCGGTCTTACAATTACATTTGATTCTGTTTGTGTTGTTACTTTTTCTTCCTTTTCGTACTCGATATACCCATTTAATCGCCTAATAAGTTCAAACACTTCTACAGCTTTTTCTTTGCGCAGTGTAAAAGGCGTTAAGTGCGGAAAGGTTTTGCACATATTCATTTGAAGTATAAAAAACATTTGATACAGGGGAAGCTCTCGCTCCCCCTGTCCTAGTTTTTTTCTTTACCTAAAGACATGATCTCCGAAAAAGTATATTTCATAACACCGATTATTACTTTAGCGATGTCTTTTGTTGCTGCGGTTTTCAGCTGTTCCACCGTCAAACCTTCAAAAATATCCATCATTAACGGTGCAATTTGGTCGAAACCTTGCAGTACCGCTTTACCGCACCACATTAAAAGATCATCATCATTTTTGCATTTAGTTAAAGTTTCAATGTCAATTACTTTGATAAAATTTTCAATCGTACCAAAAGAAAGTGTGTATTCAGATTCACAAAAAGTTTTGTCTACAATCTTTTTCCCATTTTCTTTTTTATATGTAACAAGTTTTAATTCCATTTTTATACTCCTTATCCACCTTTAACAACCACTGTATCAGGGGTCTGTACTTTTTCAAAGAATTTGCTAGAATCAATTTTATCTCCGGAAATTTCTACAACAACCGCTTTTGCTTCTTTTCCTGTTTTTGTAAATTTGTGAGTAGTGGAGATACCTGTATAAGTAACGGACTGACCATTTGCACCGGTTCCGTTATCTTTTGTTACGTGTGTAGAATCCGGAATGCCAAAAGTACCTTTTAATCTCCATACAAAAATAGGGGTTCCGTCTGTCATCTCTGTTTTATATCCGATTGCAAAATATTTTGTAGTTCTTTCACACTCTACCATCATACCTGTTGCTTCATCGTGATATTGACCTGTAATTTTTGCAAGCAAACCCAAAGGAAGAGCAGAAGCAGAGATTGTAACCGTATCCGCTCCCGTTCCTTCGACAACAACAGCAGGAATATTATTGTAGTAGTGTGTTTCGCTGCTTGTTTCTGTCGTTCTTGACAGCTCCGATGCGCCTGCGAACTCTTCCGGTGTACCGGTTGTAAAAGTTTCTATTGTATCTTCTGTTACTTCGGCTATCACTAAATCCGTGATACCTCTAAATTCTCTGATAAGCATTATTTGATTTCCTCCGTATAATAAATTTCTATCATTTTTCCTGTGTGGGTTTTCACTCCGCTATCTGCATCCATTCCCGCCACCGTTATTAAGAATTTGTTTTCTTTTAGTTTAGTAACAGTTTCTTTCATAACGCTTTCTACCAGTGCGGGATTTACACTATAGAAGTAAACCCAAAAGCCATATGATATAAAAGTCGCTTTGTTGTTGTAGTGCCGTATTTCTTCTGTGTCAAAATTCCAAAAGGTAAAGAAAGATTCGGGATATTCATCATCTTCCGACATACTACCTTGCAGATATGCAGGATAATCCATTGTTTCTAAAATTTCGATTAATTTTTCTTTCAAAACATCACCCCGTTATACACTTTCTGAACTCTTTTTCTTGCAATTCCGCTATTTCTTTTTTGGTTTTAGCTCCGTAAATTGCATTGTATAACTTTCTGTCCGGTTTCATCTTTGGGGTTCCATACATTAAAAAAACGGACGGTAGTCCTCCGTTTTCTATATCAAAACCAACTTCAACCTCGGCAGTAGTCCCAACCCATGTAACATCCGCATTTCTTTGAAGTGATCTTTCCGTTTCTCCTGTACGTCTATGTGGAGCAATCGCAGTTTGTAAATTTCCAGTTACAAGTTCGTGCGTTGCTACAAGTGCATTTTCTACCGCTTGTTCCGAAGCACCTTCCACATCTTCCAGTTTTTGTATCAATTTTTCAAAGCCGTCAAATTCAATCCCTAATTTCGCCATTACGCCCCACCCTTTACACGCTGCACTTTGATTTTTAAAAATAAAAATCGCATCTCTATGTTTTCCGGCTCTCCTTTGATTTCAAAGACAGCTCCGTCCGTCAAACGTCTGATGCGATCGTCACTTTTAATTTTATCTGTGTAGTATGTTTCTATCGTTGCAGTATCAATGATGCTGTACACACCGTTAACCGCGGTTTCTGTTCCTCCGTATGTGGCAAAACTGCCATTTATAACTTCACCATCGGTATATACTTTTGTTACAACGCCATTTATTTTCTTCGTTTCCACATGAAGTATTTGAAGGGGTGTAATAAAAGGCTTACTCGGTTTGTACATCTTCATCATCCTTTAATGCAAGTTGTATCGCTCTGCTTTTAAAATACGGACTAAAGTCTGCCGCTCCTGTAGGTGTCCATAAATCCAAAACACCTCTTGCGATTAACCCAGCAGAAGAAGGAGAATTTACAACTTTGGGTTTACAACCTCCGTCCAGTAGATATTGTTTTACTTCATCTATGTAACTTTGTATCGTTTGGTCGTGATAATCATTGCCACCCAAACCTATATTTTTCTTCACTTCTTCCAATAAGTTAAATTCCGACATAGCCCTATCCCCTTTGCATTACGCTACTGTTTTTTTGAGTGTTACTAAAGAGTTAACGTCTACCACTTTACCGTCACATGCAGTTACGGCTTTTGTTAGCAAATCCTCTGTATCCCAATCTTGTTTTTTCTGAATTCCGATATCATAGATAGAGTTCATAGCATAATCTTTAAAGTTAAAGATAAACGCAAAGATTGTATCTTCTTCTACTGTATCAGCATAATTTTTCATATAATCGCCGCAAGTGACAACTTCTCTACCTAGCAAGTATCTTTCGGGCTTTCCGTTAATACCGTGATTTACTCGTGCGACCGGTTGTCCGTTTGCATCTGTAATGCCTACAAATGCCATAAATGTTTTTTTGCTCATGCACCATTTAGCATTTGCTTCATACGCTTCCGGAATTGCAGCTTCCGCTGTACATAACAGTTTATAATCCAGTTTTCCAGCTTTTGCTACAATGATGGCTTGTCCTTCCGGTGGAGTTTCAAGTAAAATACCTTTTGGTTGTCCGCTACCTGTACCACTAATAACAGCCTGTTCTTTTGCTTTTACCATAGCTTCAACAACATTTTCTACGAATTTTGCTTCAAAAGCACTTAATGCCATTGCGCCAACTTCCATTGACATAGCGATTTCACAGCGCAGTTTGTAGTGTGTAAATGTAATTTTTCCTGTAGTTTTCTTTTGTTTGTCGCTTGTTCCGCCTTCCGCTACCCATGTAGCTTTTGGTTTTAAGGCACTGGTTGGAATCTCCACGCCGGCAGCGTAATTTGTTTTTGTGATTAGAGGAAGAATCATACCTACAGCTTCTTGTTTTTCAATAATTTGATTTACAAGAACAGTAGGAATAACAGTTTCCGCATCTGTTGTCTTGGTTGTTGCGTTCGCTCTCAAATTTTCAGGGATCGGAACATTATTGCAAATATAGTTTTGGAATGCCGTTCTATATTCTTCTGTGTTTGTGGGGTCATTATCTCTAGATTCTTTGCTTTTACCAAAACTTCCAACCATTCTCATAGCGCCATAAGTTTTTGTTGGGTCAAAACTTCTTTGCTGCGGTTCTTGTCCCTGATTGTCGGATTGACCTTGCTGGCTGTTACCTTCTTTTTCCTCTTCTTTTTTTAGTTGCTCTTCCGCTTCATTGATTTCATCTCTTAACGCGGTTAAGGTTTCACCGATAGAGCGCACCTCGTTAATATCTTCTGATTCCGCGCTTCTTTTCATTAAATTTTTTACTTCTTCTTTTTTTCTTGCAATTAATTTTTTCAAATAATCCTTCATGTTAAACCTCCATACAAATTGAAACATTTTTAATTTTTTCTTTGGCTAATGCCAATAAATCAGTGTCCACCGATTTTCCTCGCCTTTGCCTTTCAGTATCCACCAATTGACGCGCAGTCTCCACCGCGCTTTTTCCGCGAGCATTTATTTCAGTGTCTATGTAAGCTGGCATTGTTACCGCACTCACTTCGACCACTGTACTAATTTTGTTGATATGTCTTAATGGCAAGTCTTTATCCAAATCCTCCCATCTTTCTTCGTTGACACCGAAAAGGAAAGACATACCCGTAATATCGCCGCGTTGTACCGCACTGTACAAACTGCGAGCTTCCAAGTTATTTTCAGTATCTAAATCCACTCTGATATTTAGCCCATTATCTCCAACGGTCAACTTCATAGTAGAATTTTCTGTATTTTTTCTACTGCGCGCCAACGGAATTCCGTCTAACTTGTGATTTACTAAAAATCGAACGTCTGTTAGATCTGCTTTATCTAAAGCGCCTTTATGAATAACTTCTCTGAAACAACCCGCTATAACGGTTTCTTTTTCATAAACAATAGGAACACCGGTTATGATGTTTCCGTGCTTTTCGTCTTGTTCCGCGCGTACTTCAAAACTATACTTGCGCGTTTCCAGTTCCTTCATTTTCTTTTCCCCCTTTCCTATTTTGCAATTGATATTCATTTGCTATTTCTACATCAACGTAGTTAAGTGATTGTTTCCTTGCTCCTGCCAATTCAGGCAAAGGACGTAATCCAAACGCAATGCGTTTTTCATTTTCGTACAGCGAACCACTATCCCCCAGCACTCGAACCATTTCGAGTTTTTGTGATACCGACATAAACATTAACTCTTTGCTGTAAAACGCTATTTTATTTCCGTAATTTTTTTGATTTCCAAATAATGCTTTTGTAAATGCTTGTGATATAGAAATAATTAACGGTTCTAATGTTTTTTGATAAAACGCTTCGTATTGGTCTTTTGTATAATCACCTGTTAAAATCGGAAGAGATACACCGAACTGCCTTAAAATTTTGGAATCTATAAATTTGAGTGTGTCATCATCTACAAGTTTTATGTCTCGTTTGATTGGCACGTACTCACCTTTTATATCCATTGGCAAGATTCCGCTTTCACCCTTTTTAAGTTTTAATTCCAGTTCTTTGACATTCTTTTCTGTTTTGTCAGAATCCATTAGAGTGTTATACTTCACAACCGCGTTTACGCTAAAACTGGATTTCATTGCTTTTGCTACACCTTGCAGCAAAGTATTATTTAGTTCCAATGTTTTTAAAAGTGCATCATTGTCCGGTTGTCCGGATTCGTTACCACCCATAAACTCGTTAACTGAATATTTGTATCGAATGTGAATTACATTTTTATACGGAATTGTTGTTTCATATCCATTTTCAAACGTCATTTTGACATAAAAAATGCCGCTTACGTCTTGTAGAAAATCTACACGCAGCGGCTTGACAGGATATAGCCCTGTCAGCTTTTCTTTTTCGTATGTAGGGATAATAAAACAGTTGTAATTTAACATTGTTAACCACATAATTTTTTCGATAAATTCACTGGTTGTCATTAACTCGTTTGGGTTCTGTAACACTCTTTGAATCTCGCTGACAACCGGTGTAATATCATGTTCAACTTCTCGTATGTGTTGAGGATTTAACTTTTTCATTTCCAGTACAATACAATTTACAGCTTGCTGTACTACGTCACTAGCATAAATATTTGTTCCAAATTGCGCAAACACCGGAATGCTTCCATTTAACATTTGAGCATACTTATGTTCTTTTGATTTTTTCTTGAATATATCTAAAAACCCCGTCTTAATCACCTCAACTTTCTTAAAAGAACAGAGCGATAACGCCTATACATTTCATACAAAATGATTAGCGTAACCGCTCCATCAATTCTTCTGTTTTGTTGGTTATTGATTTTAACCGCCATTACGTTACCAAAGTTGTCAATCTCCATAGAAGCATTACCTAAACACCACTGATCTATTGGGTTTTCCTGATAATTGATAAGCTGCCCTTTTAAATCCGCTTCTACCAGTTTCATCGGATTAGATAGTGTAAGTTTATTTTGATAAACCATTTCAAATTCAAACCCGTATTCTTCCATGCGGTTTAAAAAGTCTTTTGCGAATTTCTGATCGTAACCGGTTGTAATGGTTCGTATTCCATATGTCTCATAGAGCTTATAGAACCAATCCGCAACCATAGATAGGTCAATTTCATTTCCTTCGCAAATGGTAAGCCAACCTTCTTTTGCCCATTCTGCGTATTTTGCTCCTGATTCTCTATCACTGGATAACTCTAACTTGCTTTCAGGTATAAAATACATGGTGTAAATATATTTTGTTGGATCATCTTTTTTCATTAGCAGTACTTTGGCACACGTTAAGTCTGTAGTTTCTGATAAATCAACTGCCCCCAGAGCGAAACAATCTCTGAATTCCTCTATATCGTATACGGCAGAATATTTATAATCTTCTTCCATAAGCCATGCTTCGGAGTTGGATTGCTTAAAATTAAAATCTTTCGATAGTACAAACATCCTGTCCGCTTTGCTTTTACGTGCCAAATCTACCTGTTCTTCCAAGTAGTCCCACTTCTTTACAATACCGAGCGTTGGATTTGATTTTACCCACGTGCTTTTATCCTGCCAGATTTCTTGTTCACTGTCTTGTGTATACAGCCAAGGCAATGTCCTCTCTGCACTGATTCCGTCATCTTCTCCGTTTATGATTTTTCTACAGTCAACAAGTAGATGATCCAGCACGCCGTCATTGACAAATCCTTCTGTTGTGATAATAAAGAGTTTCGGATTATCTTTTAAAGATTGACTTTGCTCTATAGATTTCAAAATAATGTTTTTCATCATTTCGTGAACTTCGTCTAAAATAGCAAAATCAATATTTCTCCCCTCTTTGTTTCTGGTTCTGTCTGATAGTTTAAAGATTTTAGAGTTATTCACTTTATTTCTGATACACTGTTGATTTCTCCATGTATCTTGTTGTTTTGGGTCTATCATTAAACGCATGGTATCAATGGCATCATACAAAATATTTGCTTGCATATCATCATTAGAGCTGCATACAATGTCCGAACCGTCATTTCCGAAAATTAATTCACATAACGCCAACGCGCTGCACGTTTCTGACTTTGTGTTTTTTCTTGCTATCAACAAGATAATCTTTTTAAATCTGTCAAAGTCGGTGTCAGACATTTTAAAGCTGTATGCAACTTCGATTAACGCTTTTTGCCATAACATTAAAATCATAGGCTTTCCGTAAAACGGTGATTTTGTAAGACGAATGCAGCCTTCCATAAAATGAATTCTTTTGTATGCTTCTGTTGTGTCGTAATAATATCTGGGATTTCCCAAATCATTAATTAACCGGTCAAGCTCCATTATGAGTTCCTGACCGGCTATGATTTCTCCTTTTTTAATTGCGATTCGATACTGTATCAAATACAAATCTTGATTTAAGGTATTAAGCATTACCTTTCATCAATTCTTTCATGTATAACCTTAGTGGGCTTTCTTCATCTCCGGCATCGCTATTTACAAGAGATAACAATATCTTGATACAGTTATTGTATTGCTGCAAAAATTCTTTGTACTGCTTTCCTGCCGCTGTTGCTTTTTGCTGTGCTTTGTTTGCCGGATTGATACTGATAAAAGGATATTTTTTCAATTCAGTAAGCTGCTTTTCCAAAAACACAACATCATCAATCATAGGAAACACAATTTGTTTTGCAGATTCATCGAGTTCCGAAAATACTTTTTGTAATTCTTCTTTTCTATTGATTACTATCACCAACTTTTTACACCTTGGAAAAACGATTTCCAAAAATCTCAAAAATTTGCTTTCTGCGACATTGTATATCCCCTTCCAGTCCCCAAGCACTCTCTAAAATTCTACTATGAGGGGGAGGGTTGGAATTTATTCCACCAATCTTCCACAAACTGTTGATACTCTTTCGGTCTATCTCTTGCACGGTTTAAACACGTTTCTTTGTCCGTATCTATAAAAATACTTTTAGCTCCTAGCATAGTCTCTAGTCTAGCTCTTTCCATTAACAAAGGATAACTCCCAATCACCCAAGCTGTGTACCATTTTCCCCGCCTGCATTTAATCATATCAAGTATGCAGTCTCTGATCCCAAACACATTCTCTCTTATCCGCTCCGGTTTTATATATCTGTCATTCACCGTAATACATTGATAAATATTATCTATATCCAGAATAATATCATTCTCCCCGGCGCTTTCTCTTACAAATGTTGTCTTTCCACTGCAAGGAGAACCATATACAATATATACTTCTCTTGCACCTTCCGAACCAAATCTTCTATGTGCCTTGTTGTGGCATCTAAAGTGTATCAACTCTACATTATCAGGATTCAAAGAAATACTGTAATTGTTAACATTTTCTAAGGTAAGCTCTTCTATGTGGTGTCCAATACAGTCATACTTCTTTATGATAGGTTCACCGCAATGAGCGCAAATAATATCACCTTTATCATTAGAGCGTTCTTGTTTCAATAAATCTATAAATTTTTCCCATTGCTTTGATTTATAGAACTCTTCTAAACTTTTCCACATATTACCCACTTACCCCCTTCGCCGCGTTTTAGCACTACAGGTATCCACTTGCCTTTATATCCGTACTTTACTTTTACAGGTATCCACTTCCTGTTGTATCCGTACTGATATTTTCTTACTCCGCTTACTTCCAGTATTCCGCTTTCTTTATATGCAGAGTACATACCAAATGAATTTACTGCCCTCACTCTGTATATAAATCTTGACTTTGCTTTTGGTTTTCCGTTATACCCAAATACCGTATAGTCTTTTGGTTTTTGAGTACTAGAACCATTCATTGACGGATTTTGTATTTGTTGTATTTGCTTGTATCCGCTCCAAGATACACCATCGAAATAGTTTGCTTCTATTTCCAACCTGCTTAAAGTTCCGCTGTTTGCACTTGCTCCATACCAAGACAGCAACACACTTCCGCTTTGGCTGATAATCGCTTTATCAAGAGTGAGTGCAGGAGCAGTAGGAGAAAACGCTTTTCTGAAAGAACTTGTATAAAGATTTATATCCGAATACGTTCCACCTACCGTTCCCAGTGCAACAACTCCGAATTTATAATATTTTCCCTCTTGACCGCCCGACCAATCTATTCGTCCATATGTTTCAGAGGTATATATATTTTGTATTTTGATTCGTTCCGACCAGTTGTAATTATCAGAAGATTCCAAATACCATATTTCGTATTCTTTGATGTTATTATTTAAACCATGTTGAAAACCACTCCAAGAAATTGTTGTATTTGAAAAATATCCATCTACGCTTGTTGCGGATACAGAACCAGCAACAGGGTTTGTGTACTCCGCTCCGTAACTTAAAACATAATCAAATCCGGTTCCGCTTCCTGCCTGACTGGATAAATTGAAATTAAAATTTAAAGCGCAAGCGTTGTATGTGCCTGTGTCAAAATTTTCTATGGAGAAAGAACCCCACTTTTCACCCCACTGCCATTGATTGATCGGCTGTACTGTGATACTGTGTCCGTTCCACGGATTTTCACCCGCCAGTTTAAAACCCCAGTTTAATATGACATCGTAGCCCCATCTATCGTAACCGCCTAACGCCAGTAACCTGTAACTAAAGTAAGTGAAAACCCTTGTACCCTCACGGCGGTAACTATCCAGATAAATTTCAACCGTTGGTTTTGGATTGTTTCCAACTTGTATCGTTCCTAAATATTGAGACATTTTTATTCTCCATCTTCACTTGGAATTAAAAGTAGAGCACCTTCTATAACCGCTTCCGGCTCTGTTTCAGAAAATATAATTTTATTATTCAGTTGCTGAACAACCATGTTTTCCGTCTCCGTTTTTGTATACCCTTCTCTTAATCCTTTGTTTTCCCCTACCACGTAATTTTTTGTATCCGGCATACTTTTCACCTACCAATTGTTTTTTTCGTCCTGTTCTTTTTTATATCTTAACTCTTCCCTTTTTAACTCTAGCAGTTGTGGATCATTTGCCCAATTTTCTTTATCGTAGTTTTTGAGAGCCAAGTTCAAAGCAGCTACATCAGGTGGGATATATATTTCTTCTTCGTATATCTCAATCTCTTCACGCTCGCAACGCTTCCCGCTATCGTCATAATACACGCTTTTGCACTTCATACCTTTTTTGACCGTTGTCTTTATCCCAAGCGCTTTTTGAATCAAAGCACCCCTTAGCTCTATCACTAAGCTTTTACGCCCGTCATCAATAGCACTCACCAGCTCTTGGTGTTCATCTTTGTATTTGTATAAAGTGCTTTCTGCTATCCCTAAATTATTTGCAATCTGCTTTCCGGTTGCTCCACTTTGCGACCACTTCTTTATTTCTTCTAATTTCGGCTTGATTACGGTATCATACTTCGTGGTTCTTCCTTTCCGCTTCATTTTTCCGCTCCATTTCTTTTGCAATAAAATAAGGACACCGAATCACCGGTGCCCTTATTCATTTTGCTTATGATATTAATATAACATATATTTTTGTCCCTTTGGTTATCCTTTTTTTCTATCTAATAGATAAAAGAATTTCCTTCTGGCTCTATAAAACTTCTTTCTGCTGGCAGGCACTTTTAAAAATTCGTATTTTACCCCTTCGGTAACGCTTTTAATAACATATTGATAAATTTCAGGATCAGCAGCAATAGCGCATTGTTCTATTACTTCAATATCCTTTTCCAGTTTCATAGCGTTTTCTGCCTGTCTGGCTACTACATCACTTGTGCATCCTCCTTTTGGGGTATCTGATAAACTGGGAGATCCAATGCTATAACAATCTTTAAGCCGCTCTTTCTTTTCTTTATACTGCTGACAAAAGTAGTACAGTTCCCTGTACCGCTCTTTCGATATGTCATACTTACTTAGTGAAATGTCCCTTTTACTCGGCACTGTACTACCTTCTTCCTATCTTTATTATCCTATCTTCCTCTATAGCAACATTTTCCGTTTCTCCACGCTGCACAATCGTCCTTTATACACATTTGCATATTATCTACATAAATATTTTGTGATATTACTTCCTTCACCAAACCGTCAGAGTTGTATACCGTGCTTGTATGAGTGTAATCTATAATCGTTTTCATATATGGGCATTTCATGATTTTCTCCACATTTTATAACTTTTATCTTTTTTATTCTTACTTTTCTTCCTCCCTATCAAATCGCTTATATACAAAATCATACAAAAGATTAACGTGCTACCATACAAAATCATCAGGATTAAAAGAACCCACCAATATCGTAAAAACACAATGAAAGGTACATGTAAAGCTAAAGTTATCGTTGCCACTAAACAGATAAGAGAAATTATAATGCAAAGTATTAAAAATAAATTTTTATTTTTCAATATCTTGTACCAATCTTTCCAGAAAAAACTTGTCTATTTTTTCTTTATCTGTACGTATTTCAGTATCGCAATTTCTACATGTCATAATCACATATGTGTTGAAACTATCGGAGCCTATCTCTCTGATGTTGTAACCTCGGTGTCCGCATATGGGGCACTTTGGGGTTTCTCTATATTTCTCTTCTCCCAGGTTCTTCATTGCAACCAATTCTTTCACACACTCTTCTAAAGCGCGTTCGAGTTCATCCGCTGTTATACCTCCGAAATCATTTTGATTAGTCTCTTTATGCCGTTCATTCCACGCTTCCGCTGCTGCTTCTTTAGCGCAGTAATAGATGCTTTGTTTAAATGTTTTTGTTTGCAGGCCGCATTTTTTGCACTCTACCCATGTAATAGCCGGCATTGATTTATACTTAATATCTTTTACTTCTGCTTCCCCACCGCAACAAGGGCATTCCTTTAATTTAATTTCTTTCATTTTTGTTCACCTTCTCCGTAAAATCTGTATAGTGTTTCTTTGAATTTTAATTCTTCGCTTTCTTTTGTAAAATCGTTTTTTATGTATGATTCTTCATTTAACTGTATCTCTTTTCTTAAAAATTCAGGGAAACCGTAAACGCTACTGTCTATATAACAACTTCTGTTATGCCTTTCTATCCTTTCTTCCCAAAGTTTTAAAAACGTCTCCTTAAAGCTCTCTGGATAACAAAAATACAAGATTTCATAATCTGGGACTGTCTTTATTTCTTCTCTCGCATACTTTTCCGCATCATTTCTCTGTACCCCTTTGCTCATAAGCAGTTTTATAAATCTTTTTCTTGTCATTTTTTACTCCTATTCCGGTTTCTGTATACTTTAACTTTATTTAATTCATCTCTCATAAAAGCACCGCAATTTGGGCAATATCTTGACTTTATCGTAATTCCTTTTTTGCCAACGGTATACTTGCCACAAGCAGAACACTCAAGCACCAACGTTCTATTTCCCCAGATATTTTCACGCTGTACTTCCATCCATTTTCCACGCTTCACTTCCACGACCTCGGTATCTGTTATATCAAGCAACGGTTTTATGCCATCTCTAATAGCTTTAACCGTAAATATGTTGGCGTTTTCGTAAACTTGTATTGCTTCTTCTCTAGCTTCTGCTAATTTCATTCTGGTTCCTCCAAATCCATTCTTGCGCCGCAATTGGGACAGAAATGCATATAATACAAATAATCTTCAAAGGTCCATTCTCCCGTAAGTGAGAACTCAACTGCACATTGAGAACATTTGGCACAATCCTCGTATTCATGTTCAGCTAACTCCCACATTCCATGCATTTGATTTTCCAGTATAAATAAATGCTCTGGAAGTAACGCCGTGCCTTCAACAAAATCTTCATCTTTTGCATTGCGGACATCTTCTTTATTGACTACAAACGTATACTCATTAAAAATAAATCCTTTTTGGTATCTGTACATTTTCTATTCCTCCGGCAAGCTAGGTAATGGCATCCAGTGAGTGACATGGCTGCTGCAAACTCTATTCCAGTCTCCTGTAATATCGTAAAAGCAGTCTAGGACACTCATCGCTGTACCTTCATATCCTTTTGTTGTTCCGTAGAAATTAGGATTTTTGTCAAGACACCCTCCATACCAGTAATTAATGTTAGTTAAAACCAAATAATGACCCGCTTTTTCCGGCAGCCTATCTTTTACACTTATCCACTCCATATCACTCAACATCCTCTGTCACTTCTATAAAAAATCCTCTGTGCCTATAGTGAGCTAAAAAATTTGCGTTAAGAATATCCAGAGATAATATGTCTTTTGCACATAGCGACACAAAATAAATTCCGTCTATATCTTCATTTTTTATTCTCTCTAAAACTTTATCAAATGAAAGGATTTTTACTTGCATTTTTCATTCCTCCGTGCAATCAACTTTTCTATCTTTTTATCTTTCAGTTCAATTTCTGCACCCAAGAGGCGCTTAATTACTTCATACGCACTCCGATTACTATTACAAACACAAAACGGCTCTTTATCAATCAAAATTATGGTTTTGTATGTAGAACAATAATTTTTTACTCGTTTAGTTTCAATTAACATTTGTTTATCCTCGTGAAATCCTTATACATCATACTGGGTTGAATTCCTGTATTATTCTGGTACTTTCCGCTGCTGTATAAGTCATAGTCACCTTTTATGGTGTGATAATAGATTTGGCATACTTCAATATCAGGATAAATAATGAGTGGATGGATACAATAAATTTCCAATGTCCAGTAACCTGCAAAGCCAATATCTCCGAAGCCGGCGGTTACATGTATACACAATCCCAAACGACCTGTAGAAGAACGCCCTTCCAACATGGGTACATATTTACTGGTAGTTGTGAATTCTTTTGTTCTTCCCAAGTACAGCTTATTTGGTTCTAATAATAATCCTTCTGGTGGAATCACAAGTTTTTTGTCTGATTGGGCTTTTTCATATCCAGTATGTCATCTTCATATACCAATAACTCGTTATGCAGCGTTAAGTTATAGCTGTTTGGGTTTACTTGACTGGAGCTGAACGGATTTATCTCGATATTTTCGTTTTTTATTTCTCTTTCGATTTCTTTTCCTGATAGTATCATTTTTACAGCCCTCTTTTTACTCCGAAGTGTCTTTTAGTGCTAAGTAACTTAAAATTTCTTTTTGGACTTGCTCACGGGTATAGCATACAGCAGTACGATGGCCTACTTTCGATAAAGAAAAAAGCCAATGCTCTTGATTTTTAGTAGGTTTATTTTTTCCGACTTTTAACTCTATGTATAAACCGCAAAAATTTCCCTTGGGTATAGGCAGACATATATCCGGTACACCAGACTTTAAGCCTTCTCTTTTCAACTTCGCTCCGTAGTATATGCTTCGTTTTCCTTCGTTAGGTATATGGTACAGCAAGGAAAGTTCCGGATATTTTCCTGTCATAAGCTGCGCCCACTCAAAAACCTGTATTTGCAGCTGACTTTCTGTTAAAGGTTGCATTTGTTTCATTCGTTTTTCCTCCGCATTACAATCTCTATATACCAATATCCGTTGTAATCGTTAAAAGTGGGGACACATTTTAAAAATTGATATCCTTTGTATCTCTTTTCAAAATATTCTTTATCTTCTACATACTGTGTAGCCATCTTTCTAACTCCCTGTTTTCCTATCCGTCCGTCTTTCGGTGGTGGAATATACGGTTCTTTTAAATTTTTACTTTGCGCCCATCGCTTTTTCCCTTGCGGTTCCTTTGTCATATACCGCGCTATTGCTTCACACCCATATTCGTTAGGCTGTAACCTATCAGCATTTGTAAAATCTCCATACTTCCACATCTTTTCTGCGGTATCACGATCCATCTTGGACATAATCATGTGAAAATGCCAGCGCATAACCCCAGTTTTTTTACTAACCTTGCATTCAATAACATAAATATATTTTAATTCCGGTAAATCGTGCTTTTTCCTATATGTTTTAATTCTTCTGATGTAGTTTACTATATCTTTTCTTGCTTCCTGCTCGGTTGAGGGCATCTCACTATCTCTGTACGTGGGGTGTATCACGATGTCACCCTCTCCAAAATTAGCGTTAATCAATCTTGTTAATTTTTTTCTTGCATTTTTGTCATTGAGATTCTTTTGCTCTTTTGTGGATAGCTTTTCTTTTTTCGCTCGCCTTGGAATCTCTCTTCCATTTTTATATACAGGATATAGCTCTACTTCTAAAATTTTACCGGAGTAAATTTTTTTTTCTCTATACATATCATCACCATACCGTTGATAAGATAATATCCAATACAAGGACGGAAAAACTCCTTTTTGGAGCCTCTCTTTATTGACTGTGCCGGTATGATATGATATAATATTTATGTTATTTATTGCGTAGGCTTTCAGTCTTACGTAAGCGGTATATCTTAGTGTAAACTAAGGTATACCGCCTTTCTTTTTTACTTTTGATTCCGTCTCTTTTGTATCAATTGCTCTATGTAGTGCTCAAATTCAAATCGTTCTTTATCGGAAGGTATCATCTTAATACCTTTCCACTTTTTATATCGGTCATATAAAACCCTGATAACAGGGTGATTGACATTGATTTTGTATCCGTATTTGTTTTCCGGTGCATAAATCGGTTCTTTTTCTGTTGGTTTAATCTCCATACCACTCACCTGTTGTAGGGTCTCTATTATGCTTTATGCACCAGTTTTCCAGCTCTTTTCTGATTTTACAGTCCAATGTCTGAATATATACTGTCCACGCTTCTAAAGGGTTTTGGGTTTCCAGTATGACTTTTCCGTCATTTATCACACGAATAATGTTTTCTTTCTTATCCGTTCTGATTTCTACCCCTCTGCACTTAAAGTTGTCCATGCTATATGTCTGCGCTTTCTCTTATCTGGAAAAACTTTACGCCTTTGTAAGTGAAAGATGTTTCAAGAAAGCTAAAATTTGCATATTTTACAGGGGTAGAAAAATAACTTGCTTGTAGTGCTGCCGCTAAGGCTTCTATACCTCTAAAAATTTGTATCCCTCTTCTGAACTCTTGGCAAAGTTCTATCTCCCCGAATTTTTCTAACTCTTTGTATTTATGGTAAACGCTTACTAGCTCATCTATATAGTCAATTTTATTTTGTGTATCGTCCGCAAACGCGGGGTGATTTCTAATTTCCATATCCTTCACACTCCAAAAACGCTTTAATATCGAAAGGTTTTTCATCTTCCCATCTGATGAATTGAAAATCTGTTTCTCCGCTAAAGCAAGGCAAGTCGATAAAATCTAACCAAATTCCATCAGAGTTCCACGCATACTCTTCTTTATACGGTGGTAAATCGTAACCACACAGAGTTAAATCCATATCCCTTGCTATATATCTAACTCCCAGTGTATATAGTGCTTTTAAAATCTCTTTTTCTTTTTGAGAAAAAGTACGGCACTTTATAATCAAATCCGGATTTGATAAAACTGTTACCAGTTTTTCATTATTGATAACATCGTCATTTTTTCTAAAAATTCCATAGACCTTGTCTATGTAGTAAGCGGTATCGCTCCCTGCGATTCTAAACTCATATCCGGGATACAATCCCACTAAAGCTAATGCATCTAATAATTTTGATTTACTCATTTGACATACCTTACCTTTCCTTGCTATAATAAACATGGTTGTTTTTTCTATTGCCCTTTGTCGGTGTTACAGCACCAACAGGGCTTTTTCTTTTTTTGCTTAAAAAGTGATGGACTACTGCAAGTAAGGCGATACCTGCGATACACACTGCCTGTCCTATAAAGAAGCCTGCTGCATCTAGTCTGTCTTGCTCAAAGCTCCCGACTACGCCTAACGCTGATATAGTCAAGGCGAAAGTTAATGCAATAGTTGTCCAATCAAAAATTTTTCTTGCCACTTTATTCACTCCTTTGCTTGTCCTGCTACCAAAAGGGGCATATCCCCTTTATATGCTCTCAAAATTGCATTGGTTCACACCTTTTTGTATGCGCTCCATCAATCTTTTTGATAGCTCTTCCATCTCTTCTTTGCTGACAAGATAGCGGCACTCGCCGTTTTCGTCTACTTCTAAATATGTAATTTTTTTATCTCCTACCATAACGGACACCTTTCCGGTTAACGGCTTACTTCTTGCCATACAATCACCCCCTTGTATATGTATTCTTATTACAGTTTGTCTAAAAACTATTTTTATATTTATCTACCCATTACCGACAGCAAAAAGCGTTTGATTGATTAATTTTGTTTGTGTAGAATTATTATTTTGGAGAAAATATGATCATGTATAGCGTTCCGTATCAAAAATAAAAGGAGATATCTAAGAAAGAATGTAATATGATATTTGCCCTTTGCTGTCGGTAATGGGTAGATGGTGAGGTTATAATACGATTTGTTTGTATCGTACTTGTTCTTTTGCTAAATCTAAAATTACCATTATAATTTCTGTTGTTTGCATTTCTTCTGGAAAGTGTTTTTTGAACACCTGAAAAATTTTGTCAATGTACGGTTTTATGTACTCGTTCGGCACAATAGTTCCGCTTCCTGCCATTTGAATTCCTCCCATTGCTGTTCCTCCTTTCTTTATTTGCCCTCTCTCCCATATAGTGGTAAAATTCACTTGGAAGGGAGGTGAGTAATGTATGAAAATAAATTATGACTGCGTTCGCGCTTTGATGTTATGTTTAGAAAATGAATTACAATTTGATGATGAATTTAGATACCTTGAATTGAAATTTGATAAAGTGTGTAAACTTATTCCTGATTACATTCCGCAAGATATTGCGTATTCCACCCTTATGCTATTGGAAGCTGATTATATTAATGCTTTAATTGTTTCTGGGGATAACAAATTCAATGGAGCGATATATACAGGTATTACATTTGAAGGACATCAATATCTGGATTCAATCCGCAGCGACAAAGTTTGGAATAAAATTAAAAAGAAGTTGTCAACCGAAGGTGTATCTTTAACTTTGCAAATTGTAAAAAATGTTGCTACTTCAATAATTACAAACTCACTTCTCGGATAACTTCTCACATAAATCGCAATACATTTTACATTGCAGATCAATAAAAGTGTTAACAACGCTTTTTAATTGGTCTGTTTTTTCTTTCGTTATATCTTTCGCTATTTCATATAGCGTTTCAGAATATTTCAGCCGTTTTTCTACAATAGAGTTATATAAGTCTAAATAAGCATTACTAATATCGCATAAAACACATTGAAGTACATCTTCATTAAATTTAAAGTCTAAATTCTCGATTTTATTTACCTTCATGCTTTCCCCTCCTTTTTTGTTTAGATTTAGGATACTCGATACCGAAAGTTTCCGCGAACTCAAAAATTACATTTTCCCAATTATCTACAATTTCATTTAATTTTTTACGTCCATCTTTGAGTGTTCTCTCTAAGGTGGACATTCTTTTTTCTAGGTTCAAGATTCTTTCTTCTTGTGTCATGGTTGTTCCTCCAATCGTTTAACGCAGTATATTTATACCGCTTTCTTTATGCGGGTTTGTTTATGCTATAATAGAACTATAAAAATAAGGAGAAATACTATGAATAATCAACAATTAAAAATTTTAAAATACATATACAATACACCGCGCACTTTTTCTGATATAAAAAATAAATTTCATTTGGATAATAGTGCTTTAAGAAATTTGTTAAATGGCGATGATAACTTTATTGATTATTACAACGGTGTGCAACAAGGTAAAAATTTTGATGAAAATTCTATTATCGCAAACAATCTCGGAAGAGCATTTATTGATAGTCATAAAAGAAAAAATATTACTGATTTTCTACCAATTATAATTTCAATAATCGCTACAATAATTTCTATTGCAGCTTTTATCAAATCTTCAATCACTTAACATAGTCCATTACGATACATCCGATTAGGCTTACTGTACTAATAGCAAGTGCGAATATCGAAATATACAGTGAAAATTTTGGGTGCCTTTTCATGCTTTCATCTCCAATCGTTTAACGCAGTATAGTTATACCGCTTTCTTTTTTGGGGTAGAAACAGCAAATAGATAATCAAACTCACATTGAAAAAGTGCGCATAGACAATTACATTCCATTGCTATAAAACGTCCAGATTGTTTCTTTTGTTCGTAAGATCTGCGACTGATTCCTAAATAATTTGCCACTTGTTGATTGGTCATCTTTTTTCTAGCTTGTTCTGCTTGTAAATTAGGAAACATATTTTCACCACCTTAAAATTAGCGTTTTGGTAATCAACAACTTTATATTATCACCATTTCGGTAATCAGTCAAGTGCTTTTGCAAAATAAATTATCAAATTGCTAATTTTTTCGTTGACAATTCAAATTTATTGCGCTATCATTATGAAAAAGAGGTGATAAATAGATATGGAATTTGGAGATAGATTAGTAAAAGCAAGAGAGAAAAAGGGATTAAACCAAAAAGAACTAGCTCAATTGCTTGGAATCACTCCTACACGATTAAACTACTGGGAAAAAAACAAACGAGAACCAGATGTTTTTATGATAAAAAAACTAGCTTTTGAATTAAATGTAAGTACGGATTATTTAATTGGAAATAACATCTCAAAAGATTGTGTATCTGAATCTTTTAACTCAGAAGAACAAAAAGTCATAAAAAAATACCGTGCTCTCGATGAACACGGTAAAATGTTGGTTAATAATGTTTTGGATTTAGAGTACAAGCGTGTAACCTCTCAAAAAAGCAACGAAGTTACAATAAATATTGCAGCTCGTGGCGGAGAAAACGAGTTAACTTTATCAGAAGAAAAATACCAAAAATTATTACAAGTAATCGAGGAAAATAAAGATAAAGAAATACCCGACATATTCGATTAATTTCCAGTAATCCCCTAATGAAAAATACCCCAGTTATAGGTAAAATGTACCATATAACAACTAATAGGGGTGTTTTTATGTACAGAGATTACACACAAGCGCGTAATAAATCTTGGGAAATTTTAATTAAATCGGGAATTACACAGCTTCCGGTCAACTTAAAAGCTGTTGCTAAGTACCTGAATGTCAGTATTATCCCATACTCCAGACTGGGCAGCAATGTATTTAGTGACAAAATGGCTGCCGGTGACGGTTTTACTACTGCTTTATTAGATGGTAAAAAACTCGTCTTTATAAACGACACAAAAGACATGAGAAGAATGCGCTTTACTTTGGCGCACGAACTCGGTCACGTGGCTTTGAATCACAAGTTAGACCCTATAGCGCACCGAAACACCGAGTTTGATGAAGGGCTAACCCCCGATGAAATGCAAGCTAACGTTTTTGCACGTGACATACTTATGCCCGCTTGCGTGCTTGCAAAACTTAAAGTAAATACTGCTGATGAAATTTCACGATTATGTAATGTTTCGTCTACATCCGCTTCCATAAGAATGGAGAGAATGAAAATTTTATATCAAAGAAACAAATTCGGTCTCCACCCTTTGGAGCGACAAGTTTTAGAAAATTTTGAATTGTTTATTAGTGAGAAAAATAAAAAATAACCGCTCGCTATGCCAGTAGCGAACGGTTTGAATGGAGTTGCGTGTCAATTTAACCCCAGTATTATTATACCAAATTGGCGAAAATTGTCAATTAATAAGGAATGAAAAGGGGAAAAATTATGAAAAGGATTATCAGTTTAGTTTTGGCAACGCTGTTATGTGCTGCTGTTTTTGTTGGATGTGGGAGTGGTGAAAGTCAAGGTTCTACCGAGCCGTATAGTGTAGCCAAATTTAATATGCTGCACGATTCAACCTTGCCGCTAGATTGCAATGGTGATGTTTTAATAAAAAAGGGGTACTCTCGTATAGAAGATGCTTATAAAAAACAAGTTGAAAACGTTAAGGTTGGAAATATAGTTCTAACCGGACAAGCAACGCTTATGAGAGATGAATCTAATACAATTTGTGATATAAGTTATAAGTACACCAATTCTATAGAAAGTACCATAGAGCAACTTTCTGAAATTTACGGCCAATATTCGAAAGATGGTTCCTGTTACGAGTGGAAAGTAACTCTTCCTGATGATAGCTTATGGATAATAGAATTATACGATTTTTCAGGCTCTTCTACTTTATCTGATGATAAAACTATTCGGTTTTACGATAAAGAAAAGTACGACACTTCACTGAAAGAATACTATGATGAAGAATCTAAAAAATTAACATCCAAACAAAAAGAAATTTTGAAGCAGGCTGTTGATGTTGCGGATTCTTATTTAGATTTTGAATTAGATGGTGACGAAGCTCGAAATAGACTGGATACACTAGACCAGAGATATGAAAATTTAGCAGAAGATGACGATGCTTTTGGATTTTATATTTCTATGTTATCGACAAGAATTGGTTTAAATGAATCAAACCACAATTATGATAAAGAAATTATTGAAACAAGAAATTTCCTCGCTTCTGCGGTTGGAGTAAGTGAGAGATAACACTCAACTTTTTCCAAAATGGAAATAATTCAAATCCCCTATCCGCTCCCAAAATAGCAGAAAAGGGGATTTTTATTTGAAAAAAACAGGTGATTATATGAAAATTGCTGCTGCATATGTCAGAGTATCAACCGAAGATCAAACAGAACTTAGTCCTGCATCACAAATCAAGCAAATAAGAGAGTACGCCAAAAATCATGGATATATCGTCCCTGATGAATATATTTTCGCCGATGAAGGCATTAGCGGAAAAAACACACAAAAACGTCCTGCTTTTAATCGCATGATAGGCTTGGCAAAAACAAAGCCGAAACCGTTTGAATGTATTTTACTTTGGAAATACAGCCGTTTCGCCCGTAATCGAGAAGATAGCATTGTATATAAATCTATGCTGCGTAAGCAACTGGGTATAGATGTTATATCTATATCCGAAAATCTCGGTGATGATAAAATGTCTATCTTAATCGAAGCACTTATAGAAGCTATGGACGAGTACTATAGTATCAACTTGGCAGAAGAAGTTAAACGCGGTATGACAGAACGCGTGTCACGCGGGGAAGCTGTCTCTGTACCTGCATACGGATATGACATTGAAGAAGGAAAGTATATCATCAATGAAGCAGAAGCAGAAGTTGTAAGACAAATTTTTTCTGATTTTAATAACGGAATCGGAACCGTTACCATAGCGCGGAATTTAAATGCGATTGGCATTAAAACAAAGCGCGGTAAGCTATGGGAAAATCGCACCGTTAAATATATTCTGCATAACCCCGTTTATATAGGAAAAATCCGCTGGAATCCAGAGGAAATAACCGGTTTGAATTACGATCATGAAAAAATTATGCTTGTAGACGGTATACATGAGCCACTTCTTACAAAAGATCTTTGGGACAGTGTGCAAGAAAAACTTTCACTTATGAAAAAAACAAGAAAACCAAGAGAAAGAAGTAATCCAACACCAGACTATATGTTATATGGATTAATGCGGTGCGGTTCTTGCGGTGGAACTTTAACTCAATCTCGTGACGGCTTACAATGTCATAAGTACGCGCATGGTACATGTGATACCTCGCACTACATCTCACTTAGTAAGGCTAATACTGCTGTAATAGACTTGATACAGCATACACTTGAAAATGGTATTTTTACTTTAACCCCTAAAAAACAAGATGTTTCTACTCAACAAATCGCTATGATAGATAAACAAATACAAAGTGAAAAAAATAAACTTATAAGAGTAAAAGAAGCGTTCGAGTATGGCGTTGACACTTTGGAGGAGTACAAGGAAAACAAAAATAAAATTTTACAAAAAATCAGTGAGTTAGAGAGTAGTAAACCGGTACAGCAAACTAATATAGACAAAAAGAAGTTTGCACAAAAATATCTCGGTGTTATAGATACTTTAAAAGATGATACTGTAAGTGAAGCTGATAAAAATCATATTTTAAGACAGTTTGTTGAAAAAATAGTGTTGCATCGTCCCTCGAACGAAATTGAAATTTTTTATTATTATTAATTATCTCTTAAAGCAATACGCTCCACCATATTGACTAATGATAATTTTTGCAAGCTTTGCATTCGGTGTTTTAATTTTAACCGGATATTGTAAACGTTTTTCATATATCCACATTATTCATTCGCCTCCACTTCCCATGGCCAAGGGCCTGTAATCCAAGCCCAACGGCTGGTATCTCTGCTTGTTTCATTAATCGGTCCAAATTGAGATTCATATTTTTCAGTCAATTCTGCAGCCTTTTTCTGTGCTTCTTTTAATCTTTTAGCCGCCTCACAGTTATTCGGATGCGTATCTAAAAACATGTGCAATTCCCATGCAGAGAATTTGTATGCACTAATCTGGCGCATGAGTCGTTCCTGTTCACTCATTTCATATCCCTCCATTTGGTTCCCAAAAATGGCTTATCAAGTTCAGGAAAAATAGTGCCGTTTTCCAGCCCTTTTTCTGCACTGTAAATCGTTTTGTATTGTTGATATGGCACATAAGCCATTGCTTCTACAGTAACTGCCGGCAATGGAGTCGTCTGCTTCATTTCAACACATTTTTCTTCATTATAATCTGCCAAAACCAGCCTCTCCTTTCTATATAATAAGCTTATCCATACTATGTAATACAGTTTATTTATGTGCTTATCCCTTCAAAATTTAAAAAATCATGTTTATAAATTTCTTCCAAGAAGGTATTCTCTTTATCAAAAATATTTTTATTTATTGCATTTCTTAATGAAATAATAACAAACATATATTATAATAAGAGCATAACAGAAAGGATGTATCATTTATGAGTAACTTACGGGTTGCAAAAACAGAAGAATTTGATAAAATATTTTCTATATTGGAAAACAGTTTTCCATCGGATGAATACAGAACATACGAAGGCCAACAAGCCCTATGGAATCACCCAAGGTACACTGTATATGTAATTCCCGATGACGAATCCGACTGTATCAAAGCGTTTATTACGGTATGGAAATTTGAAGATTTTGCCTTTATTGAACATTTTGCAGTAAATCCTTTCTATCGAAATCAAGGACTTGGCTCGTTGATTTTGCATGAAATTCTGAATCTGCTTCCGTGTCAAATCTGCTTGGAAGTAGAATTGCCGGAAACAGATTTTGCAAAAAGACGAATTGGATTTTACGAACGAAACGGATTTTTTATCAATCACTATCCATATGCTCAACCTCCTTACACAAGAGAAAAACAACCGGTTCCATTGCTTATGATGACCTCCGGCAATTGTGTTTCAAAAGACCGATTTGATAGTATAAAAGAAACAATTTTCAAAGAAGTGTACCAACATCAAAATAAATAGAATAAACGATTCCCTACTAGGAGAATATCCGAAAAAGAATCATCTATTCTATTAACAAATAAAAAACTGAAAAGGGAGACGCTTGATAAAAAGCGTCTCCCTTTTCAGTTTTTTATTTCTTTTTGGATTTATTCCCTTTTATCTTCTTAATAATACGAGAAGTTAACGTTCCTTTTGCTGCTTTTTCGGCAGCTTCTTCTTCCTCTTCTTTTCGTCTTGCTTCTCTATCCGCTTTCTCTTCGTCCGTCATTTCTCTATAAACCCCGGGAACACTATATGCCAGAGTATCGTCAGGCATATTTCGTTTTCCCAAGCGGCGAGAAATCCAACGTTTTAGCCATGTATACAGCATCGCGAAGGTTGGTACACCTATAATCATACCAACAAATCCAAACAATGCGCCGAATACTACAATGGCAAATATAATCCAAAATCCATTTAACCCAATAGTTTCTCCCAATATACGCGGACAAATAATGTTACCATCTATTTGCTGCAAAATAATGATAAAGATAACAAAATAAACCGCTTGTAATGGATTCACCAATAAAATTAAAATAGCACTTGGAATTGCACCAATATAAGGGCCAAAGAAAGGAATGACATTGGTGATTGCAACAATGACACTAATCATTGGAGGATACGGCAATTGTAAAATTGACATACCAATAAAGCATAGTATACCAACAATTAAAGCATCAATTAACTGACCTGTAATAAAGCTGCCGAATACAGTGCTGGTTTCTCTTGTGTTGCGAATCAGTCCGTCTGCGCGTCTGCGAGGCAATATCGCATATGCTGCTTTTTTGCATTGTGCGCAAAATTTTTCTTTACTGAATAGAAAGTAAATGGCAATGATTAAACCAATAATGACATCTTTTAAGACCATAAATACATTCCACAAACCGGAAAGTAAATTGGTTGCAATATTTTGTAATTGAGGAACCAAATCGGTTGACATCCAATTTTGAAGCATTTCTTTTGACTTTTCCAATGCCTGCATAATGAATTCCGCCGACTTGCTGTCTTGTTTTAAAATACCGTCTAACCAGCCCATAAAGTTATTATAGTACGACTCAAAGTTATTGTAGAAGCCCATAATATTGGTTACCAGTTGAGGGAACAGCATTAATGAGAATACGGTAATTACTATAAACAGCAACAAAATTGAAATCACAATACTGATAGCACGAGATATTTTTTCAGCCCGCTGTATCTTTTTTGCCTTTTTAAATGCGGTTTTCATAAACAATTTGTGTAATCGTTTAACAACCGGATTTAAAATAAACGCAAATGCAAAACCGTACAAAACAGGCGTTAAGATACTGAATATAGTGCCAAAAAAGCCCCATATCATATCAAAACGGAAGATAGCGGCAAATAACAGCAATCCGGCAATTATAACCGCAACTGCTGTAACACCCCAATATAGATATTTTTTATCCCATCTATATCTCATAATTTAAAATCATCGCCCTCCTTTCTGAAAAATAATTGGTTATTTTTATTATTGTACCACCTATTGTTTGAAAAGTCACCCTAATATTTGTAAAAATAAAAAACAGGTTTGTAACCTGTTTTCTTATTATTTATATTTTCTGTTTTTCCACCATTTTTTGATTCTTTGCGACAAAGTTTGTTTGGTTGCTTTTCTGAAAGCTTCCTCAGCCCGTTCACTTTCCATTTTATCCACTGCGATTTTTTCTTCTTCTGTCATTGGACGAAAACACCCCTGCATACTATAGGCAACCGTTTCTGTGGGCATATGTTTTTTCTGCAATCTGCGTGTGATCCAGTTTTTAATCCAGGTATAAATCACAGCAAATGCAGGAACACCAATAATCAAACCTACAAATCCCATTGTGCCACCAAATACCACAATGGCAAAGATAACCCAGAATCCGGTTAATCCCGTTGCCTCTCCCAACACTTTAGGAGCAATAATATTTCCTTCAATCTGCTGTAATACCAGAATAAAAATCAAAAAGTACAATGCCTGAAGAGGATCTACCAATAAAATCAATAAAATACTTGGAATTGCGCCTATATACGGGCCAAAAAACGGAATGATGTTGGCAACACCAATGATGACACTGATTAACGGTGGATATGGAAACTGAAATATCGTCATTGCAATAAAGCAAAGGCCTCCGACGATAGCAGAATCGATAATTTTCCCAGTGATGAACCCGCCAAACACACGGTGCGCATATCTTGCATTTTTTACAATAACATCACCATTATGATGGCTAAATAATGCATAGGTAACCTTTTTCCCTTGAGAAGCAAATTTTTCTTTGCTGTATAAAAAGTATATGGCTATAATCATGCCGATGATAAGATCTGCAAATACAGAAAATACTGACCATAATGTGGAAGTCACATTTACCAATATATTTTGGAGCTGAGGAACTAAGTCTGCAGACATCCATCCAACAATCATCTGCTTTGCCTGACCTAAAAACTGATTTGCATATTCTGCAAAAGAAGAATTTTGTCCTACCAGACCATTAATCCAATCTTCTAAATTATAGAAATACGACTCAATATTTTGGTAAAAGCCCAGTATATTGGTAATCAGCTGTGGAATTAGCATCATGCATAGACCTATCAGAATACCAAGCAGCAACAAAATAGATGCCACTACACTAATGGCTCTTGCAGCTTTTTGCGCCTTATGAGGCTTCTTGGCATTCTTAAAGTAGGTTTTAATCTGAATACGGTCCAGTTTATTCACAAGAGGCGTTAATAAATAAGCAATGGCAAATCCATATAAAACAGGTGATAATATACGGAAAATAAATCCAATTACGCTTAATACACCTTTAAATTCAAAAATAGCCGCAAATACAAGCAGGCTTACGACAATCACACAAACTGCCGTAACACCCCAATATAGATATTTTTTATCCCATCTATATTTCAAGAATACCAAACTTCCCTTCCTTGTATTTTAGCCTCTCTGGTTTTAGTCTTGACTTGTTTTGGTGTAAGTATCCAAATTCATTCGCAAAATTCAAAAATAAAATAAGTATTACAAAAAATGATTAGTCTTTCACGATTTTTGTACCCGTTTTCCCTAATAAAGCTTCTTTTGCACAGTCCAGCGATGTAATAATGGCTGTTCCGTTTTTTGTTTGTTCTACAAAAGATAAACAAGCTTCTACTTTTGGAAGCATACTGCCCGGAGCAAAATGACCTTGCTCGATATATGTTTTCGCTTGTGATACCGTCATATTTGTCAGCTCTTGCTGATTTTCTTTTTTGTAATGAATACATACCCGTTCCACTGCTGTTAAAATAATCAGCATATCTGCATTCAAATCTTCTGCTAATTTTGCACTGGATTTATCTTTATCAATTACAGCTGCAATCCCTTGATAACCTGTATCTGTCTCTATCACAGGTATACCGCCGCCTCCAACTGTAATTACAATATTTTTTAGATTGACCAATTGTTGAATCACCGGCAATTCTACAATAGAAACCGGATTTGGAGATGCAACTACGCGACGATAACCACGTCCTGCATCCTCCGCAAATGCAAATCCTTGCTCCTTTTCCATTCGGTCAGCTTCTTGTTTGGTATAAAACATGCCAATAGGCTTTACAGGCGTTTGAAACGCTTTGTCTTCTTTGTCTACCACTACCTGAGTAATGACACTGACCGCTTGTCTTTCCAGTTTGCGAGATTTTAACTCAAACTGGATTGCCTGCTGCAAGTGGTATCCAATATATCCCTGCGACATCGCGCCACATTCCGGAAACGGCATATATGGCGTTTTGGCTCCATGGACAGATGCAAAATCCATTGCAAGATTTATCATACCTATTTGAGGGCCATTTCCATGACCAACCACAATTTCGTAGCCCTCTTCCACCAAATCTACAATAGATTTCGCCGTTTTTTTCACCAACTGAATTTGTTCCTGCGGTGTTTGTCCCAATGCGTTACCGCCCAAAGCCAATACAATACGTTTCACGATTCCATTCACCTCAAAGTTATGTATGCGTAAGTAACTTTATCATACCATATTTCCGCTGTAAAAAAAAGAAAAATTAAAAAGTACATTCATTTGTATCACTTGTATCTCATATCATACTCCATGATAATACACTTATGCTTTGTAAATATACGCCTTCCCCTTGATGAATCCAATTATATTCTGTGCTTTTACAAAATGGAAATGCTATATATCTAATAACGCCCAAATAAAAAAGATAAAGGTTTTTTAGACACCTTTATCTTTCAATACTTTGACTTTATTATACATTATCTGGTTCTGAAGCCATAGAACGTAAGCTTGTAAAACGCTCTAAGAACGCTTTTGTTCTTTCCTTTTGGGGATGATTGATGACATCGTCCGGTTTTCCTTCTTCCACAATATAGCCTCCGTCCATAAAAATAACGCGGTCGGCCACATCACGTGCAAAAGACATTTCATGAGTAACAACCACCATAGTTCTGCCTTCTTTTGCAAGGTCTTGGATAATCTTTAAAATTTCTCCTGTTAACTCAGGGTCCAAAGCAGAGGTTGGTTCATCAAAAAATAATATTTTGGGGTTAAGCGCCAGTGCACGTGCAATGGAAACACGCTGCTGCTGACCTCCGGACAGTTCACATGGATACGATTTCTCTTTTGATTCCAATCCAACTTTTTTTAAAAGCTCTCTTGCCTCTTGCTGCGCCTGTTCCTTTGGTTTTTTCAATACCCGAATAGGCGCCTCTGTAATATTTTTTAACACGGAAAGGTGCGGAAACAAATTAAAGTTTTGAAACACCATTCCCACATTTAAACGAATTTTCTTTAAAATTTGCTTTGACGCATAAATTGCTTCGTTTTTTCCCTGCCCAACAATCATATCGTCACCACAAATGGTAACTTTGCCGCTTGTAATCTGCTCAAACTGGTTTAAACAGCGCAGTAGGGTGGATTTTCCCGAACCGGAAGGACCGATAATGGCAACCACTTCACCTTGATTCACCTCTAAAGAAATATCCTTCAAAACTTCTAAATCTTTGAATTTTTTTGAAAGATTTTCTACTTTCAGCATTACCATAAAAGCACCCTCCTTACTTATAATAATTTAACTTTTTCTCTATAAATCGGAATAATAACGATAACAACAGGTTAAAGAAATAATAGTAAATACCTGCGATAATAAGTGGAGTAATCACACCATTTGCGTTTGTTTGTTTATTTGCCATAAAGAATAGCTCTTCCACGCTCAGTGCGTACGCCAGAGAAGTATCCTTTACAAGCGTAATAACTTCATTTGCAGTAGAGGGAATGACACGTTTGATTACTTGAGGTAAAATAATTCTAAAAAATGTTTGTGATTTTGAAAGTCCCAATGCTGCGGAGGCTTCATATTGCCCTGTTTCCATAGAATCCATACCTCCACGGAAAATCTCTGCAAAATAAGCTGCATAGTTTAACACAAATGCAATTAAAGCCGCCAAAAATCTATCATAATTCAAACCAAACATATATTTAGGCGCAAAGTAAACAAACAATAACTGCAATAGCAACGGCGTACCACGCATAATGGAAATATAGAGAGAAACCGGCCAAGATATCACTTTATACTTTGAACGCCTTCCAAAGGACAGCAGTACTCCCAAAGGAATGGCACATACTAAAGTAACTGCGAATATCTCCAAAGCAACTCCGCAGCCGGATAAAAACATAACAAACCAATTTCCAATTTGATCCCAATTCATAAACATACCTCCTTTGGAAATACCCACACTGTAACCGCGAAAAAGACGCACAGTAGATTACGTGCGTCTTTTTCATGCAAATGTTAAAACAAATTATCTGCTAACAACATCTTTACCGAACCATTTTTCAGAAATTTGTGTCATGGTGCCGTCGGCTTTCATTTCATCAATGTATTTTTGCACTTCATTTTTTAATGCAGTATTTCCTTTTTTGAATCCAACTGCATATTCTTCTTCAGTTAAACCGTCTTCCAAAACTTTAAAGTCTTTATTTTGGGAAGTAATTGCATAGTTGGCTACCACTTCATCCATGAAAATTGCATCAATTCCTTTTGTTTCTAATTCCATAAATGCAGTTACATTATCTTTAAAGCCAATGGTATTGCCAATGGTTTTGGCAAAATCAGATTCTTCTAAAATTTTCTCTGCGGTAGAACCGTTTTGTACCCCAATTGTTTTTCCTGCCAAAGAAGCTTGGTCTGTATATTCGGAATCATTCAAAACTACCAATACCATACGGTTTGTCATATAAGGTTCTGAAAGATCCATTGCTTGCTTTCTTTCATCATCGATGGACAATCCGTTCCACAAGCAGTCCACAGAACCTGTGTTAAGCTCCATTTCTTTGGTGGACCATTCAATTGGCTGCAATTTTAATTCTACACCCATACGATTTGCTACTTCTGTTGCAACGTCAATATCAAAACCTACGATATTGTTGTTTTCATCACGGAAGCCCATTGGTGGGAAGCTGTCGTCCAATCCCAGTACCAAAGTACCCTTGTCCAAAACATTTTGTAAAGAATTGTCTTGTGCTGTTCCTGAGTCTGCTGTACCGCTGTTTGTGTCTGATGATGAGCTGCAACCTGCAAATACGGCAAGCATAGCAACCATCATCATGGCAAATACTGCCAATGATATTTTTTTCATCATTTTTCCCCCTATTGATCAATCGTTATCAATTATGATACTATTGTAACGCATTATCAGAGTAAAGTAAAGGATAAATTCTATATCACTGACAAATTCTTCGTTTATTGAAAATTATTCTGTATTGATTCGTGAAATACAAACAAAATATATAAAAAACAACGTGGTTACCAATGGTAATCATATAGAAAAAAGTCAAACTCGAAAGATTTTCCTTGTACTGTAAATTGATGTTTAATAATTTGCTGCCGCTTCATTCCTTTGTATTCATAAAAACTATAATTACAGCTGGTATCCGTAAATAAATAAAAGTCGTGAATTTCTTCTTGTTTCATATAAGAAAGCACTGCATCAAATAATTTTCCCCCAATACCGAGGCCTCTGTATTCCGCATTTACTACGAAGAAAGCAACTTCCCCTTGGTATGTTTTTTCACACTGTTTAAGCAGCGTGTCATCTATCTCGCTGATTGTTTTATAAAATTCAGCAGCATCTCTTCCTTCTTGTGTAGCACAGAGAGCTTCCATAGACTGTTTTTGACGATTACTTAAGTGTGCAGGACATTTATGCTCTCTGATATTTTTGCCCATAATAATGCCAACCGGAACACCATCCACAATTGCAACTTGAGTATACGTTTGATTGGTCAAACATAAATCCAAATATGCCCTTGCAAGTTTACATGCCGTTTCATGACTTCCAAATTTATCGTAACCCCATGTAATTCTGATAATATCTGCCAATGCGTCCGTATCCTGTGGCTGGAATTCTCTGAGTATTACTTGATGTTTCAATGTAAGCACTCCCTTATGTTTCATACTATTTGTATATTACTGTACCCTATCCAGTTGGTGTACAGTCAAGAATAATTTTAGAAATAAAAAATCGTCCCAATTCATGGGACGATTTTTCTATGTTTTATTTTTTTCTTCCTTATGCGGTTTTAATCGATTACTGGATTCGTAGTCCTTATTAAGCTTTATGACAAATCCGCTTAATGCCAATAATGCAATTAAGTTCGGAATTACCATAAGACCATTAAACATATCAGTCAAAGCCCAAACCAAATCTACTTTTAAGAAAGAACCTACAATTAAAAAGCCGCATACAATGACGGCATAAATTTTTACGCCGATTTTACCAAACAAGGCACTAACATTAGAAGCGCCGAAGAAATACCAACCAATGATAGTAGAAAATGCGAAGAAAAACATACAAATTGCAATAAATATATTACCGAATGAGCCAAAGAAAGAAGAAAATGCAGCCTGTGTCAGATTACTGTCATTCAAAACTCCGGAATAACCCATTGGCAAAACATCTGTTACCAATACTACCAAAGCAGTTAAAGTTAAAATGATAAAGGTATCAATAAAAACACCCATCATAGCAATAAAGCCCTGGTCACAGGGATGTTTTACTTTTGCCAGTGCATGAGCATGCGGTGTAGAACCCATACCGGCTTCATTGGAGAACAAACCTCTGGCCACACCGAAACGCATCGCTTTTTGAATGGTAATACCAATCACACCGCCTGTAACAGCTTGAGGATTGAAAGCACCTACAAAAATTTGTCCAAATGCTCCCGGAATTTTTGTCACGTTTGCAAAAATAACAATCAAAGCACCAACAATATACAGCAATGCCATGAATGGAACCAATTTCTCGGTTACAGAAGCAATACGCTTTACGCCTCCAATAAAAATAACAACGGCAATCGCTGCTACTGCAATACCCATTGTCCAAGCAGGTATGTTAAAAGCAGACTCAAACGCATTTCCAATTGCATTGGACTGTACCATATTTCCCATAAAGCCCAATGCCAACACAATTAGAATGGAGAAAATAGCAGCCAATACTTTTCCGAATTTGCCTTTAAAGGCTGCCATAATATAGTAACGAGGACCGCCTACTACAACTCCATCCTTTGTGGACTTAAACTTTTGAGCCAGAGTTGCTTCTACATAAATCGTCGCCATGCCCAAAAAGGCACTTACCCACATCCAGAAGATTGCTCCCGGGCCACCTGCAATCAATGCGCCTGCAGCACCAACCAGGTTACCTGTACCAACTTGAGCTGCAATTGCAGTAGCCAAAGATTGGAACGAAGTCATTCCGCCGGCATCTGCCTTATCTTTGTTCTTTTTGAACAGACCGCCAAACGCCATTTTAAAACCACGGCCGAATTTACGAACCTGAATAAACTTTAATCGAATGGTAAAATACAATCCGGTACCGCAAAGTAAAAATAACAGGCCATAGTTCCACAAGTATTCATTTATTATTTTTACAATGTTCGTAAGGATCTCCATTTCATCCCTCCACAACTCTATCAATCAAATACCATGTTATAAAAATATATCCGTATTAGATTACCATAGAATCAATACTAAATCAAATCAAAAACGACAGTTTTTGATAAGTTTGTTAAATTTTCTACACATTGCACGAAAAAAAGAGCATGGATTTTTAACATCCTGCTCTTTTTATGCACAAAAATAGTAGATTTTAGTCTTTTAATTGTTTCCATTGCTCTTCATTGAAACCAACCAGTACCAAATCGCCTCGTACTACAATCGGACGTTTTACCAATTTGCCGTCAGATGCTAAAACAGCATACTGCTCTTCTTCCGTCATGGAAGGTAATTTATCTTTTAAATTAAGAGACTTATATACCAAACCGCTGGTATTAAAGAATTTTTTCAGCGGTAATCCGCTTTTTGCAACCCATTGTTTTAATTCCTCTACCGTTGGAGGGTGCTCCACAATCGGTCTGTCTTCATACGCAATACTGTTTGCTTCCAACCATTTTTTTGCTTTTACACAAGTACTGCATTTTGCATATTGCAAAAACAATGCTTTCATATTCTTTCCTCCTTATGATTTTAACTTTTCTAAAACAGACGGTAATTCTGTAATATCCTGAATTTGATCATCAGCACAGTCCAATTCTCCGTCAGAGCCATATCCGTACAGACAGCCTATGCTGGGCAAATGATGGTGTTTGGCCAGTTCCATATCATGAAAACGGTCACCAACTACAATATATTTGCCGGGATGTTCTTTTTTAATATATTCAAACACCTCATATTTGGGAATAAAATGATAGCGCTCACAAGGATAAAATCCCACAAACAAATCTTGCAGACCAAAATACTCTTTATGTGCCTCCATATAACTAATACTGCAGTTACTGAGCAAAATAAGAGGATAACCGTCTTGCTTTAATTGTTTTACTACATCCATTGCATGAGGATACCATCTGGCTTTTCCTTCCTGTAAACCAATATGCATATACTTTCCAATCAGTTTACTGTAAGTATGCTGCTGTTCCCCATTTAACTGAGGCATAAATGTGTTCCACATATCAGTTGCACTGTATCCCAACCATTGACTGATTTCTTCATCCCGAAACGTACGCGGCTGAGCAAAACCATCCCGAATCAATTGGTCATACACCTTTAAAAACGCCGTTTTATACACAATGGCACAATTGTGCAACGTACCGTCATAGTCAAAAATAATAATCGGTTTAGCCAATTTGTTTTAACAGATTTGCCATTTCAATTGCAGTAGCGGCAGCATCAAAGCCTTTGTTGCCTGCCTTTGTGCCTGCACGCTCAATGGCTTGCTCAATGCTGTCTGTTGTAATCACTCCAAAAATAACAGGAACTTCACTGTCCAAAGAAACGTTTGCCACACCTTTTGAAACTTCTGCACAAACATAATCAAAATGCGGTGTAGAACCTCTGATAACGGCACCAAGGCAAATGACTGCATCGTATTTTCCGCTTTTTGCCATCTTTTTTGCTGCCAAAGGAAGTTCATATGCACCCGGCACCCAAGCAAGGTCAATATCGCTTCCTTTTACGCCATGACGTTGCAAGCCATCTTCAGCACCGCTTACCAATTTTGAAACGATAAATTCATTAAAACGCGCTGCTGCAATTCCTATTTTTAAGCCTTGGGCAATCAAATTTCCTTCAATATAATTCATGTGTATTTCCTCCAAGTAAATTTGTTTTTCATTTAACATCAAACTTTTATTTTATAAAGATAACCTAGCTGATAAGATGAAATATCAATTGTAATAATCAAAATTTTGAAAATTGACAAGCGTTTTTTTCATTTTGTTACTGTTATCAGGTTGCCACCACATAAAAAATTACTGTGAATCTCTGCATACAAAATGGAAACGTCACAACATTTTAAAGCATATGGTCCATCTTATCTTTTTTGGTTTGCAGATAAAAGGCATCGTTTGGGTTTGCCTGCATTTTCAGCGGGACACGTTCTACAATTTCCAAACCGTAACCGGACAAGCCTGCTATTTTCTTTGGATTGTTGGTCATCAAACGAATCTGTTTGACACCCAAATCACTCAAAATTTGCGCTCCAATTCCATAATCACGCATATCTGCGGGAAAACCAAGCTTTTCATTGGCTTCCACGGTATCCAAACCTTGGTCTTGTAATGCATATGCTTTGATTTTATTGATTAAACCAATACCGCGTCCTTCTTGACGCATATACACAAGAATACCTCTGCCCTCTTTGGCAATCTGCTTCATAGCAGCGTCATATTGTTCCCCGCAATCACAGCGGCGGGAACCCAAAGCATCTCCTGTCAAACACTCGGAATGAACACGCGCCAAAACAGGTCTTCCGTCTGCAATATCTCCCATAACCAAGGCAACATGATGTTCCCCTGTTACTTTGTTCTCATAACCGTACATGATAAAATCACCGTATCTGGTAGGTAATTTTGCACTGGCTTCTCTTTCTACGGAACATTCTGTTTTACGACGATACGCAACCAAGTCTGCAATGGTAATGAACTTAATCTGATGTTTTTGCGCAAATTCTTGCAGCTCGGGAGTGCGCATCATATGACCATCATCTGCCATAATCTCACAGCATAGACCGCACTCTTTCAGACCTGCCAAACGGCATAAATCCACTGTTGCCTCTGTATGGCCGGTACGCACCAAAACGCCTCCCTGCTTTGCTTCTAACGGAAACATATGTCCCGGACGGCGGAAATCTTCCGGTTTTGCACCGTCCTCCACACATTTTAAAGCAGTAACGGAACGCTCGTATGCTGAAATACCTGTTGTTGTATCGATATGGTCAATGGAAACTGTAAACGCAGTCGCATGATTGTCAGTATTTTGTTCTACCATTTGAGGTAAACCTAATTTTTGTGTAAATTCTTTGCTCATTGGCATACAAATGAGACCTTTTGCTTGTGATGCCATAAAGTTTACATTCTCTGTCGTTGCAAACTCGGCAGCACAAATCAAATCGCCTTCGTTCTCTCTGTCCTCGTCATCTGTTACCAAAATGACTTCACCGTTGCGCAAAGCCTGCAAAGCTTCTTCAATTGTATTATATTGAAACATATGGTACATCCTTTCTGATAATTGATTATAAAAATCCATGCTCTGCCAAATAGGCAGAGGAAATGGTGGTTTTGGAGGTCTGTTCCCCCATTGTCTGTTCAAAATGAAGCAAGCGTTCTACATATTTACCTATCATGTCACATTCCAAATTTACCGTATCACCTGCTTTTTGCGTCAGCAATGTTGTTTCCTCTGCGGTGTGCGGGATAATAGATACCCGAAAGCAAGTATCATCTACATATGCTACGGTCAAACTTATGCCGTCGATGGTAATGGAACCTTTTTCAATAATATATTTTAATACAGTCGGTTGTGCTGTAACAGTGACCCAAACTGCATTGTCTTCTCTTTCCATACGGGTAATTGTACCCGTACCGTCTATATGACCGCTTACAATATGGCCTCCCAACCTGGTTTGCAGGCTGAGCGCCCGTTCCAAATTTACACGGCTGCCCTGAGACAAAGACCCCAGTTTACTGCGCCGCATGGTTTCTGCCATCACATCTGCCTCAAAGTAGTCTTTTCCCATATTGGTTACGGTTAAACATACTCCGCTGGTACAAATGCTGTCTCCTATCTTTGTATCGTTCAATACTTTGTCGGCAGCAATCACAAAATGAGAAGAGCGCGTTCCTCTGACCACTTGTCTTACGGTGCCTATTTCTTCTACGATACCTGTAAACACGAATCATTTCTCTCCTCTCTTAGTTTGCTTCTGTGGGTTGAATGTTTATTTTCGGTTGAATATATGCGGATATCTTAATGTCGTCTCCAATCGCGCTCACCTTCATCTGTCCCAACTGATAAGCATCCTGTAAATGCTCTACTCCCATTCCGCCTACCGGAGTAGGTGCAGCTGCGCCGCCTATCATTTTAGGCGCGATGTACGTAACAACTTCTTGTACAATTCCTGCTCTTAACGCCGCATCATTTAAAGTAGCGCCGCCTTCCAGCAAAATACTATCAATTCCCATAGCGCCAAGCTGATTCATTAAATCATTTAAATCCACCCTGTTATCCTCACTGCTGCAATACAGCACTTTTGAGCCAAAAGTTTCTAATTTACGTGCAGCCAGCGGACTTGCCTGATTGGTTGTTGCTAAAATTGTCTGATTATTCTCTTGGTCTTTCAAAACATTGGAGGTAAGTGCAATACGCAAGCAACTGTCTACCACAATACGCACAGGATTTTTTCCTTGCTCCATACGGCAGGTAAGGCGTGCATTGTCATGAATAATGGTATTAATACCAACCATAATTCCTGTATAGTTGTGGCGCAACCGATGTACGTCTTTACGAGACGCTTCCCCTGAAATCCATTGTGATTCTCCTGTGGCAGTCGCAATTTTTCCGTCCAGCGTCATAGCAGTTTTCATTACAACATACGGTCGTTTGGTTGTAATATAGTGACGAAACACACGGTTGATTTCGTTGCATTCTTTCTCTAACACACCGCTTACCACTTCTATTCCGGCTTCTTTTAATTTTTGTATTCCCTTTCCTGCCACCAATGGATTGGGATCTAAACTGCCAACGACAACCTTGGCAAGTTTCTTTTCTACCAATAAATCTGCACAAGGAGGCGTTTTCCCATAATGAGAACATGGCTCTAAAGTAACATACATGGTTGCACCTGCCACATCTTCTTTGGCATCGGCAATGGCATTGACTTCCGCATGCGGTCCTCCATAATGTTCGTGGTATCCGCTTCCTATGATGCGACCGTCTTTTACAATGACAGCGCCCACCATTGGATTGGGCGCCACATAGCCTTCTCCCTTTTGCGCAAGCTGTAATGCCTGTTTCATATACTGATCGTCTCGATTGCCTTCCATATGCAGCCTCCTAACAAAAAAGCCCTGAGTATCACTACTCAGGGCTTTGTGGTTTCGGTTATTCTGCAAATACCAAAAACGGCATTTACATCGTATCATCTTCTACCATCCAGACTATACTGTCGGCTTTGGAATTTCACCAAATCAACCTTTCGGCTCGTGGGCTGTACCACCGGTAGGGAATTGCACCCTGCCCTGAAGATTTATTATTTGATTTTAACTGGATTTTAACACTTATTTCTATAGATTTCAAGCACAATATTAAAATCGGAATAAGTTGCAATTATCAGAAATTATTGTAATATTCAGGTTCAAACTCGGATATTTTTTGCATACAAAAGCAATATAGTACGGAGTAATCTATCCTGAAATCAACTTGTTTCCTGTATATTTATATATGTTTCTCACCGGATGCGACATATCATCTGATCTGTCTAAAAATTGTATCTTTTTATAAAATCCTTGTTTTTCAACGGTTACACATTCACTGTTTACATCGGTTTCACAATGCGGAACAGTTTTTTCACATAATAAAACCGCCGGTATTGACCGATTTAATTTTCAGACTTATTATAAACATAAAGAACAAGATAATATGTTTTTAAGGACTGAAACCAGTAAAAAAAGGAGGAAACAAAAATGTTAAACGTTAAAACAGGAAACAGTATCAATCCTAACGCTGCAGCTGCCGGCAAAGAAGCAGCAGCAATGGTAAAAGAAAACCTTACTGATATGAAAATGGCATTTGTCTACAGCGGAGTCCAGTATGATCAAAAAGAACTTCTGGCTTCTATAGCTTCCGAACTTCCGGGAGTTCCTCTTATAGGAAACACATCATTTACAGGTGTTATAACTCCTGACGGCTATATCTCAGCTGATGACGGATTTACAGGTATTATGGCGTTATCTGATGCAGACCTGACCGTAGGCGTGGCAGGCATGCCAAAGGAAGGCACTGCAAGGCAGACAGGTCACAAG
>ERZ857998.880-NODE-880-length-38862-cov-7.356096_pt1 | contig 38862 bp, 38 predicted proteins | sample MGYA00519954_ERZ857998 | MGnify/ENA primary metagenome ERZ857998 (study PRJEB31778, sample SAMEA3449424) | human gut metagenome | biome: human gut; feature: human-associated habitat; material: faeces | place: United Kingdom | collected 2010/2012 ...
AAAAAAGGGGCGGTTGACTAGGGTTTTCCAGGCTATCGCTGGTCAGTTGTACCCGGCCATGCAGTGGATGGGCGCAAAGCAAAAGACGACCGTTGCCGTTGCCCCCATGGTAACGAAGGAGAACCGAATAGCGGTCCGGTTGATGAATTTTGACGACTTTGGCATGGATGAGCGCAGCCTGTATTTCACGGATGCAGGCGCCCATTAGGAAGGAATCGAAGGCCATTTTTTACTCCTTTGCTCTGCTGGGTCCAAGCTTTTTTTTAAACGATACCGTTCAAATAGGAAAAAGTCAAGGTTTTTTAAAATATATACCATCTTTAGCAGGATTTTTGATAAAAAAATCGAATTAACCGTATTGTTTAACGCAGTTTGTGGAAAATATCTTTGTAGATGTTTGCAAAGAGGGAAGGCAGGTTGGCGCTTTGTTAAAAAGTATGACCGGTTATGGCCGTGGCGAAGCGGCAAATGCGGATTATCGACTGATCATCGAGATTAAGGCGGTAAACCATCGTTTTCTGGAGCTCTCGGTGCGCCTGCCTAAACAGTTGAATCCGTTGGAGGATACGGTCAAAAAGGCCATACAAGGCCGCCTAAACCGGGGCAAGGTGGATGTTTTCATTTCTTTAGAGGAAGCTGAAAGCAAACAAAACGCCCTAAAGGTTGACACCGACCTAGCAATCGTTTATCATAAGGCATTGGTACAGGTCGCGGACTGTTGTCAGATTTCCCCCACTGTGGATGCGCGTACAGTCGCCCTTTTTCCGGGGGTGGTTTCCTTGGAAAAGGAGGAGGCGGATTTGGAGGCCCTGCTCCCCGTATTGGAGGATGCCCTTAACCAAGCGTTGGCTGCCCTGCTTGCCATGCGCGAAGCGGAAGGCGCCTCGTTGCAGGCCGACTTGCTTTCGCGGAACCGCAATATCGCCGCTTTGGTCGATGCGGTACGGACGGCTGCACCGGATGTGGTTGCTACCTATGCTAAAAAGCTGCGCCAACGAATGGAAGAATTGTTGGGCGAGGTGGTCCTCGATGAGGCACGCTTGGCCAACGAGGTCGCCTTTTTTGCGGACAAGTCCGATATCTCGGAGGAACTGGCACGGATGGAAAGCCATCTGCGACAGTTCGAGGGTGCGCTTGGCGCCGGGGAATCGATTGGCCGTAAGTTGGAGTTCATTCTGCAGGAGATGAACCGGGAAATCAACACGATTGGCTCCAAGGCCAATGACCTTTTTTTGTCCCAGCAGGTGATCGAGGCTAAAAGCGAGCTGGAAAAAATGCGTGAGCAAGTACAAAACGTGGAATAAACCCAATCCGTTTTCCCACCGGGTTTCGGTGTGTTGTCGTCTTGGGTATTATATAGCCCCCATCGATTTCTTTGAATAAACTAGGAGGTGTATTTGCATGTCTATCCCGAAACTATCTGCTGAAGAAAGAAAAGTTGCCTTGGAAAAAGCCCAAAAAATTCGTAGCCAAAGAATGGAAGTTAGAAAAGAACTGAAGGCCGGTAAACTGAGCTTGTCTGATATCCTGGCTGACCCGGAAAACGAAGTTTATGCCAAGATGAGAGTGAAATATTTGCTCGAATCCCTGCCCCAGGTTGGTAAAATTACCACCAAAAAAATCATGGAAGAAATCGGTATCGACGAAGCACGCCGTGTACAGGGTCTTGGCTCCAGACAAAAACAGCAGCTTTTGGAACGGCTTTCCTAACCGAGGTTTAACAAATAAACTGTCCGCATATGGCGGAGGGCTTTCCTTCGCCATATGTCGAAGTTTAGGTAGGGATTGCGATGAGTGGAAAATTGATCAATATCGGCTATGGCAACATCGTTGCCGCAGACCGCATTATCGCTGTCGTTACGCCAGAGTCGGCGCCGATCAAGCGCATCATTCAGGATGTCCGCGAGCGCGGCGAGCTGATCGACGCGACCTATGGCCGCCGCACGCGCGCGGTCATCATCATGGACAGCGGCCATGTGATCCTCTCGGCGCTCCAGCCCGAAACGGTCAGCGCCCGCATGATCGGCCGCAGCGAAGAGCCTTCGGCGGAAGAGAGGGACGAGGAATGAAACGCGGTAAGCTGCTGGTGATTTCCGGGCCGTCCGGCTGCGGAAAATCCACCGTGATCGGAAAGATGATGGCGGGGCGGGAGAATGTGGAGTTCTCCGTATCCGCCACAACGCGCCGCCCGCGCCCCGGAGAGAGGGAGGGCGTCGATTACTTTTTCGTTTCCCGAGAGCGCTTTGAGGAAATGCTCCGAAATGACGAGCTGTTAGAGCATGCCGAGTTTGTCGGCAATTGCTACGGTACGCCGAAGTCGCAGGTCTGTGCGCGGCTGGAAAGCGGCGTGTCCGTGATTCTGGACATTGAGGTCCAGGGAGCGGCGCAGGTGAAGCGGAAGCTGCCCGAAGCCGTTACCGTGTTCCTTGCTCCTCCGGGGCTGGATGCGCTGGAACGCCGTCTCCGCGGCCGCGGGACGGAATCGGAAGAGACGATCCGTGCGCGGCTCGACACAGCACGGCGCGAGATGGCGCTGGCTCCAACCTATGATTATACTGTGATCAACGATGACCCGGACCGCGCATCCCGCGAGCTCGGAGCCATCCTCGACAAATAAATCGCATACAATGTTTTGCACCGGTAAACGCCGGATCAGAAAGGAATGGAATCTGTTATGATGCTTTATCCCCCGATGGCGAGCCTTGTTGATAAGGTCGGCAGCCGCTACCTTCTCGTGAACCTTGTTGCGCGCCGCGCCCGCCAGATCGCGAACGAAGCCGAGGAAAACGGCGAGATCCTTGATAAGAAGCCGGTCTCCATGGCGATCGACGAAGTGTATTCCGGCAAACTGACGCTGGAAAAGACGGATGACTGATTCGCCGGCAACGGCAAAAATCGCTGTCGCCGCCGCGACATACTGGGTAGACCGACCGTTTGACTACCGCATTCCGCCCGCGCTCGCAGATAAGGTCGTGCCGGGCGTGCGTGTCGTTGTCCCGTTCGGCGGCGGCAACCGCCGCACGGAGGGGATCGTTCTGTCTCTCGGTACGGCGCAGTCCGGTATGCGGCTGAAAAGCATTGCCTCGGTGCTGGACGCGTCGCCCGTGCTCTCTCCGGAGATGATCCGCTTGGCGGTCTGGCTGCGCGAGCGGTATTTCTGCACGGTATACGATGCCGTACACGCGATGCTGCCCGCCGGACTCTGGTACCAGATGGAGTCGGTATATACGCTCTGCGCCGGTTTTGACCGGGAGAGCGCGTATGCCGCAGCGGGAAAGTCTGCGCAGGAGCAGCTTGTTCTCGATGCCGTTTTTGCCCATGGCGGAAGCTGTCCGCTGGTCGATCTGGAGCGGCTTTTTGAGAATGTGAGCCCGGCACGGGCGCTGCAGTCGCTCGTGCGCAAGGGCGTTCTGGAAACGGACAGCCGCGAAAAGCGCCGCGTCGGCGATAAAAAGATCCGCATGGTCTCTCTGACTGTTTCGGCGGAGGACGCGCAGGTCGCGGCAGACCGCCGCGAGAAGCGTGCGCCGCTGCAAAGCGCGTGTCTGCGTCTTTTGTGTACGCTCGATCGGGTTTCCTTTTCCGAGCTCTGCTATTTCACAGGCGCTTCGTCCTCATCCGTCAATGCGCTGGTAAAAGCGGGACTGGCGGAGATCACGCAGGACGAGGTGTTCCGCCGCTCCGTTCTCCGCAGTGAGGAGCAATCCCCACTGCCAGTGCTCAACGAGGAGCAGCGCGCGGCGTTTGAGGGCATCCTATCGCTGTACGACAGCGAGCATGCGTCGGCGTCGCTCCTCTATGGCGTCACCGGAAGCGGCAAGACATCCGTGTACGTCCATCTGATCGACGCCATGCGCCGAAAAGGAAAGGCGTCCATCCTGCTCGTGCCGGAGATCGCGCTCACGCCGCAGATGATCCGCATTTTCTCCTCATACTTCGGAGATGACGTCGCGGTACTCCACAGCTCTCTCGCCGTTGGCGAGCGCTACGATGAGTGGAAGCGAATCAAGACCGGAAGAGCGCGCGTTGTGATCGGAACGAGAAGCGCCGTCTTCGCCCCGTGCAGCGATCTTGGGCTCATCATCATAGATGAGGAGCAGGAGTATACCTACAAATCCGAAAACTCCCCGCGCTACCACGCCCGCGACGCCGCCAAGTTCCGATGCGCATCCTCCAACGCGCTTCTGGTTCTCGGCAGCGCGACGCCGGATGTGGAAAGCCGCTACCGCGCCGAAAAGGGCGTGTATCATCTGTTTACCCTGAAAAACCGCTTCAACGCCCGTCAGCTGCCCTCCGTCCGCATCGTAGATATGCGGCAGGAGCTTCGCGGCGGAAACGGCAGCGAAGTAAGCGGTGTGCTGCTGCACGAACTGCGGGAAAACATTTCCCGCGGCGAGCAGAGCATCCTGTTTTTGAACCGCCGCGGCGCGGCAAGCCTTGTTGCCTGCGGTGAGTGCGGCTATACCTACAGCTGTCCGCATTGCAGCGTGAATCTCACGTGGCACAGCGTCACCCGGCGGCTCGTCTGCCATCACTGCGGCTATACGCGAGCGCTCGACGATGCCTGTCCCGAATGCGGCGGCTTGCTCAACCAGTTCGGCACCGGCACGCAGAAGCTCGAGGAGCATCTGCGCGAGGCACTGCCGGATGTGGAGATACTGCGTATGGATGCGGATTCCGTTTCCCCTGCGGGTTCGCACGAGAAGATCCTCTCCCAGTTTCGGGAGAAGAAGGTGCCGATCCTCATCGGCACACAAATGGTCACAAAGGGTCTGGATTTTGAGAACGTGACGCTCGTCGGCGTTATTTCCGCCGACCAGCTCCTGTATTGCGGCGATTACCGCGCGGGAGAGCGCTGCTTTTCTCTGATCACGCAGGTCGTCGGTCGCTCGGGACGCGGCGCGAAGCCCGGACGGGCGATCATCCAGACGTTCACGCCGCAGAATCCCGTGATCGGCATGGCGTCCCGGCAGGACTACGAGGGCTTTTATGCCGAAGAGATCGAGCTGCGGCGGCTGCAGAACTGTCCGCCGTTTTCGGATATCGTGACCGTCACTGTGTCGGCGGAGGATGAATCTGCCGTCCTACGGTGCTGCACCTACATCCGCGACCGGATAAGATCGGAGCTTCGCGGACGAAAGGATGCCGCTGTGCTCGGCCCCGCGCCGCTGCCGGTCGTGCGCGTCAGCAACCGCTACCGCTACCGTGTAACGCTGCATTGCCGGTTTGACAAGGAGATCCGGACGCTTGTATCCGGTCTTCTCATTCAATGCAATACCGCAAAAGAATACAAGGGTGTGTCGGTCTTTGCCGACTATAACCCAATGGAGTGAATACTATGGCGCTTAGAAATATTCTGACTGAGGAAAACCCTGCGCTGCGGAAGGTCTGCCGTCCGTATACGGCCTTCGACGAGCGGCTGCATCAGCTGCTGGACGATATGAAGGAGACGCTTTCGCAGGCGAACGGTGTCGGCCTCGCCGCGCCGCAGGTCGGCATTATCCGCCGCGCCTGCATTGTGATGGAAACCAACGTCCCGGAAGGGGAGGACGAGTATTTTATCGAGCTCGTGAACCCCGAGATCATCGAACGGGACGGCGAGCAGGAGGGCGGCGAGGGCTGCCTGAGCCTGCCGGAGCGGTACGGCGTCGTCAAGCGTCCGAACCATGTCAAAGTCCGCGCACAGGATCGGAACGGCAACACGTTTGAGGTCGAAGGCACCGGCCTTACCGCCCGCTGCTTCTGCCACGAGATCGACCATCTCGACGGCGTTCTCTTTACCGACCGCGCGACGCATATGTACACAGACGAGGAAATGGAAGAGCTCTACGGCGGAGACAATAAAGAATGAGAATTGTTTTTATGGGTACGCCGGACTTTGCGGAAGAATCGCTGCGCGCGCTTCTCGAGGCCGGAGAGGACGTTGCCGCGGTTTTCACGCAGCCGGACAAGCCGCGGGGACGCGGCATGCAGGAGAGCTTTTCTCCGGTGAAAACGCTGGCCGTGGAGCGCGGCATTCCCGTATATCAGCCCGCAACCTTCAAGGACGGCGCGGCAACGGAGCTTCTGCGCACGCTCGCGCCGGAGCTTCTTGTGGTCGTGGCTTACGGCCGTATTCTGCCGCAGACGTTTCTTGACGTGGCAAAATACGGCAGCATCAATGTCCATGGCTCACTCCTGCCGAAATACCGCGGCGCTGCGCCCATTCAATGGGCGGTGCTCAACGGGGACAAGACGACCGGCGTTTCCGTGCAGTACATGGCTGCGGCGATGGACGCCGGGGACGTGATCGCTTCGCGCGAAACGGAGATCGGCGAGTTTGAAACGTCCGGGGAGCTCTTTGACCGGCTCAAAACGCTCGGCGCAGAGCTTCTTGTGGAGACCGTGCGGAAGATCGCTTCCGGTGATGTTGTCCGCGTACCGCAAAACGAGGCGGACGCCACCTACACGAAAATGCTCCATAAGGAAATGTGTCCGATCGACTGGAACAAATCGCCGCGTGAGATCGTGAAGCACATCTGCGGTTTGGATCCGTGGCCGGTGGCCACGGCGGAGCTCGGCGGCGTATCGTTCCGCGTGTTCGGCGCGGAATACACCGGTACGAAAACGGCGCTTGCGCCCGGAAAGATCGTATCCGCCGGAAAAGCGGGCATTGAAGTCGCCTGCGGCGGCGGCCAGACTCTTCGCATCACCGAGATACAGGCGGCAGGGAAGAAGCGCATGAGCGCAGCGGCTTTTCTGCTCGGCCACCCGATGAAGGCCGATGGCTAACGGCACGGCGGGCGCCCGCGAGGCGGCGCTGTATGTCCTCGCCCGCTGCCGGAGGTTTGACGCCTGGTCGCAGCAGACGATCCAGACGGCGGCGGAAAAGTTTTCGCTGGATGAGCGCGACACGGCGCTCTGCACAAAGCTCTGTCTGGACGTGCTGCAGAACGCGGCGCTCTGTGATTATTACATCGGCTGCTATTCCAGCGTTCCTGCCGCAAAGCTTGAGCCGAACCTTCTGGATATTCTCCGGCTCGGTGTCTGCCAGCTTTTGTTTATGGATAAAATACCCGTGTCGGCGGCGGTCAACGAAGCGGTCGAACAGACGAAACGCTCCGGCTCCCGTGCCGCAGGTCTGGTGAATGCCGTGCTGCGCCGCGTTGCGGAAAACCGGGAAAACCTCCCGGAGATCCCAAACATCGGAACAGCGCAGGAGCTCTCCGTCCGGTTTAGCCACCCACTGTGGCTCTGTGAGCGGATGGTTTCCGAGCTTGGCTATGACGGGGCGCACGCCTTTTTCGCGGCAAACAACCGCGCGCCGCAGCTCACAGTCTCGGTGAACACCCGGTACGGCGACGCGCCGTCACTTGTGGAGCGTTTTTCCTCGGCGGGCGTTCGCGCGCATGTCAGCGAGCTTTCCTCCGTGTCCGTGTGCGTGGAGGATAAAGGCAGCGCTGCCGCGCTCCCCGGCTTTGCTGCGGGCGAGTTCTTTGTGCAGGATGCTGCCGCAGCGATGAGTGTTTTGTGCGCCGCGCCGCAAAAAGGGATGCGCGTGCTGGATGCCTGCTCCGCGCCCGGCGGAAAGAGCCTTCTCTGCGCGTCGCTGATGGAAAACGAAGGGGAAATTCTCGCCTGTGATCTTCACGAAAAAAAGCTCCGGCTTGTAGAGGAAAACGCCGAGAGACTCGGTTTTTCCATCATCCGCACTGCGCCGATGGACGCTTCCAAGCCGTATGAAGCGCTCCGCGGGAGCTTCGATCTTGTCATTGCGGACGTTCCCTGCTCCGGCATGGGCGTTATCCGCAAAAAGCCGGAGATCCGCTATAAGGACCCCAAAGCGCTTGCCGGTCTCCCGGCAATACAGAAGCGGATCGCGGATGGGCTTGCCGCGTGCGTCCGGCCGGGTGGGATTCTTCTTTATTCCACCTGCACCGTTTTTCATGAGGAAAACGAGGATGTTGCGGAACGATTTCTTCACGATCATCCGGACTTTGTCCGCGAGGAGCAGCGGCTCATATTGCCGCAGGAATATGATACGGACGGCTTTTTCTATTGCCGTATGAGACGAAATGGCTGAACTGACCGAAAAAATCGATATAAAATCCATGCTTCCGGAAGAGCTGGCGGAGTATCTCCGCTCGCTCGGACAGCCGGCGTATCGGGCAAAGCAGCTCTTTCGCTGGTTTTCCGCCGGCTGCGGCTCGTGGGATGAAATGACGAATCTCCCCCGTGCGCTCCGGCAGGAGCTTTCCGAGCATTGCACTCTCTCCGCGCCGCGGGTGCTTAAAAAGCAGCAGTCCGCCGAGGACGGCACGATCAAGTTCCTCTGGGAGCTGCAGGACGGAAACGCCGTGGAAACGGTCGTCATGCGGTATCACTACGGGAATACGGTCTGCATCTCCTCGCAGGTCGGCTGCCGGCAGGGATGCGCGTTCTGTGCTTCGACCATTGGCGGCCTTGTGCGGAATCTCACGCCGTCGGAAATGCTTGACGAGGTGCTGTTTTCCGAAAAGGAATCCGGTCTGCCGGTTTCTCACATCGTTCTGATGGGCATTGGCGAACCGCTGGATAATTTTGATACCGTCATGCGGTTTTTGGAGCTCATCAACCACCCGGAGGGACGCAACATCAGCATGCGTCATATATCGCTCTCCACCTGCGGGCTGACGGAGCGCTTCGACGATCTGGCGGAGCGCGATCTCCAGATCACGCTTTCCGTATCGCTGCACGCGCCGGACGACGAAACGCGCAGCCGCATTATGCCGGCCAACCGCGGCCGCGGCGTGGACGAGCTTTTCCGCAAATGCAAAGCCTATTATGACAAAACCGGACGGCGCATATCGTTTGAATATGCGATGATCGACGGTGTGAACGATTCCCCGGAGCAGGCGGAGCTGCTTGCCCGGCGGGTAAAGCCGCTCGCGGCGCATGTCAATCTTATTCCGCTCAACCATGTGGATGAGCGCTGCTTTGAGCCATCCAAACCGGAGAATCTCAAACGGTTTGTGAATATACTTACGAAGAACGGAGTCAACACGACCATACGGCGGCGTCTCGGCAGCGATGTGGACGCATCCTGCGGACAGCTGCGCCGCAAAATGACGAGGGAAGCAAAATGAACGCTTTCGGCATTACCGACAAGGGAAAAGTACGTTCCGCCAATCAGGACGCCTACCGCCTGAGCCTTTCGCCGGATGGCGAATATGTTCTTGCGGCGCTGTGTGACGGCATGGGCGGCGTGCATGGCGGTGAGATCGCCTCGGCGGTCGCCGCAGACTCATTCATGCAGTATGCGGAAGATATGCTGCGCCGTGAACCGAAATCCGATGCGGCGCAGGTCCTGCGCGAAGCGGCGGCATATGCCAATCTGAAGGTATATGACCGCGCCTTCCGCGACGAGAGCTGCCGGGGTATGGGTACGACGCTTGTGGCCGCGCTTGTGCGTCCGGAAGACGCTGCCGTTGTCAACATCGGCGACAGCCGGTGCTACTGGCTGGCGGACGGCCAGCTCCAGCAGGTCACGCGGGATCATTCGCTCGTGCAGAGCATGGTGGACCGCGGGCTGATCACCGAGGATGAAGCCCGTTCCCATCCGCGAAAGAACGTGATCATGCGGGCCGTCGGATTGGAACGAACCATTCGCAGCGATATTTTCCGGCTGGACATCCGTCCCGGCGACGCGCTGCTGCTCTGCTCCGACGGACTCAGCAATCTTGTTGACGCCGGGGAGATGGAATTCCTTCTTCTGGCGTCCTCGGATGACGATGCGGTCTGCCGCGAGCTTCTGCGCATGGCGCTCGACCGCGGCGCGCCGGACAACGTCACGCTGGCGCTCGTGCGCCGATGAACCTACGGGGGAATGATATGGATACGAAAAATCAGGATAAATACCGCGGCATGATGCTCGATGGCCGGTATGAGCTCGTAGAGCTGATCGGCAGCGGCGGCATGGCGGTCGTATATAAAGCGATGTGCCACCGGCTGAACCGCTATGTGGCGGTGAAGATCATGCGTCCGGAGCTTGCGAAGAACGAAAAGTTCCGCCGCCGCTTCCAGACGGAATCGCAGGCGATAGCAAAGCTCAGCCACCCGAACATCGTCGGCGTGTACGACGTGAGCCGCACCGATCATGTGGAATACATCGTTATGGAGCTCGTGGACGGCATCACGCTCAAACAGTATCTGCAGGACCACGGCCCGCTTGACGCGGTGCAGGCAGTGGATTTCTCGCTGCAGATCGCGCGGGCGCTTGCCCACGCGCACGGGAAAGGCATTGTCCACCGTGATATCAAGCCGCAGAATATCCTTGTCGTCAATGACGGCGTCATCAAGGTCGCGGACTTCGGCATCGCCAACCTTCAGTCCGAAGTGCCGGACGTGGAGAACGAAGCCATCGGCTCGGTGCATTATATCTCGCCGGAGCAGGCCAGGGGCCTTCCGGTAGACGGACGGAGCGATATCTATTCGCTCGGCATCGTCATGTACGAAATGCTCTCCGGAAAGCTGCCGTTTGATGGCGACGATGACCGGACGGTTGCGCTCAAGCACCTATCGGCGGTCCCGACGCCTCTGCGCGAGATCGCACCGTCGGTGCCGGAAGCGCTCGAAAAGATCGTGATGAAGGCAATGGAAGCCTCGCTCGATAACCGCTATCAGACGGCGGACGCGCTTGCCGCCGATCTCGAGGCGCTGCAGAAATCGCTCACCGGCTCACTTGACAGGATCGAGGGCAACGTTGCGCCGCTGAGCACAGCGGGCGAGCTTGGCAGGGAGGACTATGTCCGCCGCCGCCGCCGCGCCCACCGCGTCAGCATGCTCTCCGGCTTTTTCGGCGTGATGGCCGCCATTTTGATCATTGCTGTCTTTCTCTGGAACTATTTTCTGAGCGATATATTCGTTGTCAACCAGCGTGTCGCCATCCCGAACTTTGTCGGCAGCAACTACGAGACCATCATCAACAGCAAAGAATTCAAGGGGAAATACAACTTTGATCTCATTTACGAGATCGACCCGAACGTCGAGCGCGGCATCATCATCGGCCAGTCGCCCGACGCGGGAAAGAGCTATATGCTGACTTCGGACGGCATCCATGTGACGCTTACGGTGAGCACTGGCGTTATGTTAACCGAAATCCCGAACCTTCTCAACTACGATTATCGCGAAGCGACGAGCGAGCTGGAAAAGCTCGGCTTTGTTGTAGACAAAACGTTTGCCGATTCCGACGATGTCGCGGCGGACTGTGTAATGCAGATCAGCCCCTCGCCGGGGGAGAAGCTCCCCGCGGGCGCGACGGTCTATCTCACGATCAGCCAGGGAGCCAAGACCGAAACAGTCATCATGCCGTATCTCGTCGGCAAGGACTATGCCACGGCGGAAGCAGAGCTTGCCGCGGCGCGGCTGACGCTCGTTTCCGTGAGCTACGTTTACAACAACACGATCCCCGTGGACTATGTTGTCAGCCAGACGGTCGAGGCCGGAACGGAGATCCCCGCGTACTCCAAGATCTATCTGCAGATCTCGCTCGGACCCGAAACGACGCCGACACCCTCGCCCTCGCCGGTCCCGACGCAGGATCCGAACGCCGAGTGACGCGCATGGAAGGACGGATCATCAAGGCGCTGAGCGGCTACTACTATGTCGATACCGGCGCGGAGCTCGTCACCTGCCGCGCGCGAGGAAAGTTTCGTCTCGACGGAACGAGCCCGCTCGTCGGCGACCGTGTGCGGCTGGATGTGTCATCGGACGGCACAGGCAGTGTGCGGGAGATTCTCCCGCGGCGGAATTATTTCATTCGTCCGGCTGTCGCCAACATCGATCTCATGGTGATGCTCGCTGCGGCGGTCAATCCGGTCACGGACCCGTTTCTCATCGACCGCGTATCCGCGCTCGCGGCACATCATTCCTGCGACTTTCTTCTCTGTATCAATAAGGCCGATCTCAATTCCGGCGACGAGCTTTTCTCCATTTACTCCGCCTCAGGCATCCCCGTGCTGCGGACGAGCGCCGTCACCGGCGAGGGACTCCCGGAGCTTTCCGAGCGGCTTGCCGGAAGAGTCTGTGCATTTACGGGCAACTCCGGCGTCGGAAAATCCAGCCTTTTGAACACGCTTTCGCCGGAGCTTTCCCTGCTTACCGGCGAGGTGAGCCAGAAGCTCGGCCGCGGCCGCCACACGACGCGCCACGTGGAGCTTTTTGCCCTGTCGAACGGCGGGTACGTCGCCGATACGCCGGGCTTTGGCTCCTTTGATATCGAGCAGATGGAATCCATCCGCCCGGCAGAGCTGCAATATTGCTTCCCGGAGTTTGAGCCGTATCTCGGGGCGTGCCGGTTCACGGACTGCACGCATCGGAACGAGCCGGACTGCGCCGTGAACGCCGCGGCGGACGAGGGAGCGATCCATCCCTCGCGGCTCGACTCCTACCGCCGTCTGTGGGAGCAGGCGAACCGGAAAAAGGACTGGGAAGTCCGCCAAACGGAATAAGAACATATGGTCCCCCGGTGCGTACTATGTAATAAACAAGGTGCGCATCGGGGGACTGTTTATGCGGCGCGGAAATCGGCGAAAAAAACCGGTAGGGTGGATCATCGTAACGGTGGGGGTCATTGTCCTGCTCTCACAGATCCTGCCGGAGGGTTTCTGGTGGTTTTTGCTCGGCGCGTGTCTGATCGGCGTCGGCATATGTATCAATCGAAATTGCTGTTGAGGAGGATCGTATATGTATATGAAGGTCATTTATATCCGGCTTCCGGGATTTTTGTATCGGATGCTTTCGAAGCTGTGACATATTTTTCGGGCGTTCCTCATACGGTATATTGAAAACGGACAAGGAGAGGAATGTCTATGGAAGTCAATCTGAAACGGGAAGCCATTCAATACTGTACTCCTGTTTATTCCGATACACTCAGCCGCGAGGAGACGCTCGAAACGGTCGTTTCCGATACGCTGCCGGACGTCGCCCGTATTCTGGACGTGGATGCCGCGGTGTATCTGCGCTCCAAAACGCTGCTGCAGGGGAGCATCCGGATCGAGCGAAGTATCCGCGGAACGGTGCTCTATATCGGCGAGGATTTGGAGCGGCTGCAAAGGATCGAAGCGGAGCTGCCGGTCAGCTTTTCCGCGGAGGCAGAGGGCACGGAGGATACCGATATACTTGCCGCGAATCTCTGCGTATCGTCGGCGGACGCCAAGCTTTTAAACCCGCGGAAGATCCAGTTTCGCGCCGGGATCTCCGCCGCGGTCGCGGCGTATCGCAGCGTGACGGCGGAGATCCCGACAGAGGCGGAGCCGACGCCGGGACTTTATACGCTGACCGACACAAAGACGGTCAGCTTTCTCTCCGGCATCGAGGAGAAGAGCTTTCTTGTCTCCGACGAGGCAGAGCTTCCCGCCGGATGCCCGCCGATGGAAAAACTGCTCTGCTATTCGCATACGGAGACCGTGGAGGAGCTCAAGCAGGTCGGCGGAAAGATGATATTGCAGGGAACGGTTCGGCTCGATACGCTGTATCTGACGGCCGGAGACGATGCGCCGCAGCAGCAGAGCTTTCGCATCCCATTCTCCCAGATCCTTGACATAGCGAACGGAAAAGCGGAGCTTTCCACCGTGATACTGACCTCCGGCGGGTGCTATCTGGAACCGCTCTCCGGCAGCGACGGCATAACCTCGCTGCATTTGGAGCTGCACCTGTGCGCGCAGACGCTCTGCCGCAGCGAGACGGAGATCCGGTATATCGCGGACGCCTACAGTCTCAAAAACGCCTGCCGCCTGAAAACAGACGTCATCCGCACGCTGAATACGGCGCGAGCGTCGGTCCTTCGGCAGTCGGTGCGTGAGACGCTGGAAGCACCGGATTCCCCGAAGGAGATCGTGTATACCCGCGTGACGGCGGCGTTTCCTGTCCGGACGGAGAACGGCGCTTCGGAAAACATCTGCGTCCGCGTGCTCTACCGCACCCAGCGCGGCAGTCTCTCGTCCATGAGCCGTGTTCTCACGCTCACGTTTGAGGGCGGCGGGACAACCGGGATGACGCTGCCGGAAACAGCACGCTTCGGCGAGGTGTACGCCGCCGCCGGAGACGGAGCTGTGGAGCTGCGCTGCCCGGTCGAACTCTCACTCGACGCGGCGGACGTTTCCGAGCTCACCTATGTGAGTCAAATGGAACTGGAGGAGACAGACGCCGCGGATGAGACCGAGCGCCCGTCCCTGATCGTGATCCGGCTCGGCGAGGAATCGCTCTGGACGGTTGCAAAGAAATTCGGCTCTACGCGCGAGCTGATCGAATCGGCGAATCCCGGGCCGGTGAACCCGGGGGATCTGATCCTTATTCCGCACGGGAGATAAGGAACCCCCTTGTCATCCGGCAACGAAAGTGCTATAATTTCTTTAAACGTATTTTTGTTTGGGGGAATTACAGCATGTCCGGACATTCCAAGTGGCATAACATACAGAAAACCAAAGGCGCCCAGGACGCCAAGCGCGCACAGGCGTTCACCAAGATCGCCCGTGAAATGATCGTTGCCGTTAAGGAAGGCGGAAGCGGCGATCCGGCGAACAACTCCCGTCTCGCGGCGGTCATCGCCAAGGCGAAGGCGACCAATATGCCGAACGACAACATCAAGCGCACCATTGAAAAGGCGCTCGGCAGCGGCGCGACCGACAACTACGAAAGAGTTACCTACGAAGGCTACGGCCCCTCCGGCGTCGCCATCATCGTGGACGCCATGACCGATAACCGCAACCGCACCGCGTCCGATGTTCGCCATTACTTTGACAAGTACGGCGGAAACATGGGTGCTGCCGGCTGCGTTTCGTGGTCGTTCGATAAGAAGGGCGTTATCGTGATCGATAACGAGGACGAGGATCTTGACGAGGAAGCCGTTTTTGAATCGGCGCTGGAGGCCGGCGCGGACGATCTCGAAGCGGAAGAGGGCATCTTCACGGTCTATACCCAGCCGGACGATGTTGCCTCCGTCGCCGAGGCACTCTCCGCCAAGTACCGTCTGCTCTCCGCGCAGGTGGAAATGGTTCCGCAGAATTACATCACCCTCACCGACGAAGGCGATATCAAGAACATGTCCAAGATGCTCGAGATGTTCGACGATAACGAGGATGTTCAGAACGTCTGGCACAACTGGGAGAACGAAGAGTAATTCCCGCCATATAACAAAACCCCGACTGTCTGCGGACAGTCGGGGTTTTGGCTTATGTGTGCCGTTTCAGGTATTCTACGATCTCCGGATACCGGTCGGACTGGATGTGGATTCCGTCGCCGGAGTTGAAGCTGTTGAGAAAATATCCGGCCTTGTCGCACATCATGCGGAAAAGATCAATGTATTCCGTGTCATATTCACGGGAGAGCGTTTTGACGAGCTGGGAATAAAACACCGTACTGTCAGGATTGTAAAGCTCGTTCATTGGTGTGTAGCGCCCGACGGGAACGAGCGAGAGAAGATAGATCTTCGCGCCCGGCTGCGTTCCTTTTACAAGATCGAGGATCGTCCGCATGGGGTTCATGAACCGTTCCACACGGTCGTCACGCAGCGAACTGTCGTTGATGCCTAGCATTATGTAAACTTTTCCGTAGGACTTGGCGTGCAGCGCGTCGCTGAGCGTGCCGTATCGTCCATCGGGCAGCTCATAGAATTCGTAATCTACAACGGCCTGTGCCGTGTGGCCGACGACGGCGTAGTAATCCGGACCGGATAGGCCGGAGTATTTCTGCATGCCGACGATCTGCGAATGGCCGATGAAGCACACATCGTTAAACCAATCGTCCGATACCGGCTCGCTCTCCGCAACGGTGGAGACGGGGAGCGCGGTCAGGATATCCCGCTGGGAGCCGAGAAAGCGGAGGATGATCTCCTCGCCATCGGCGAGCGGCACGGCGTCGCGATAGTGGAAGTATCCGTCCGTATCCTCGATCATCACACCGGCGCGCTGGATGGTGAAGGCGGCGGTCTGCGCCTCCGGTGTCATCAGCCCGCCGTCGAGGAACGAGTACCAGGCGTTGATCGCGGGGAGAGACACGCCGTAGGCGTTAGCGCAGCGGTAGAGCGTGATGAGAAACGCCTCGCGCGTGATCGGCATATCGGGGCTGAATGTACCGTCTCCGTCGTTCGGGATGATGTTTTTCTTCAGCGCCCACGCCGTTCCGGCGGCGTACCACTGGGAAGCGTCCACGTCCGAGGGGATCGTTTCCGCGTCCTCCGCGCTGCCGAAAATGTTATAGAGAATACCGGCGAGCATCGCGCGCGTCATGTCTCTGTCCATCCCGCCGCTTTCCGCGTCGCGGAAGAGCTCGCGATAGTCGGACATCGAGGCGGCCTCGCAGTATTCGGATACGCGCCGGTTGGGTTCTTCCTCGCCGTCGGCATGGGCCGGCAGACACAGCGCGGAAAGAAGAACGGCGGTCAGCAGCAGGGATAATACTCGCTTCATGGGTACACTCGCTTTCGTAATCTAAAAAATCAGAGAAGCTGCAGGCTCTCCAAACAGTTTTGCAGTTTTGCGGCGTTCCCCTCCGCCATCGGGCAGAGCGGCAGACGAAGCCGCCCGGAATCCCAGCCGAGCATCTGCATCGCGGTTTTTACCGGGATAGGATTGACCTCGTAAAAGAGTGCGTCGAAAAGTCCGGCGTACGCCTCGTGGATGGCGCGGGCGGTGAAAAAATCACCGCTGAGCGCTGCGGCGCAGAGCGTCGCCATGACCTGCGGCACGATGTTTGACGCCACGGAGATCACGCCCTTTGCTCCGAGCGCGAGCATGGGCAGCGTCTGGTCGTCATTTCCGCTCCAGATGTTCAGCGCATCGCCACAGAGATGCCTCGTTCGGGAGACAAGGGAAATGTCACCGGAGGCTTCCTTTACGCCGTTGATGCGCGGTATCTCCGCCAGACGCGCGTAGTGCTCCGGTGTACAGGATACGCCGGTCCGGCCGGGGACGTTGTAAACGATGAGCGGCAGCTCGGAATGCTCCGCGACGTAGGCAAAGTGCCGGACGATTCCTTCAGAACTCGTTTTGTTGTAGTAAGGCGTTGTAAGCAGAAGCGCGTCTGCCCCGAGCCGTTCGGCGCGCCGCGCGGCGTTTGCCGCAGCGAGCGTGTCGTTCCCACCGATCCCGGCGATGACTTTCATGCGGGAACGGGTGTAAACCGCGGTGAACTCGATAATGGAAGCGCGTTCCGCCTCCGAAAGCGTCGCGGCCTCGCCGGTCGTGCCGCACACGACAACGGCGGCGGTGCCGCCTTCGGCCTGCCGGTCGAGCGCTGCGGCAAGACGGTCGTAGTCTACGCCCCGGTCGGTGAATGGGGTAACAAGCGCGGTTGCGCTGCCGGTGAAAACAGGTTTTTTCATGTTCCGTCCTTTCTGCCGGTCCGTGCCGCACGGCGTGCGGCAGGGAAGGGAACGGCAAAAAATACTCCCGTGCCATTGTATGCAGCGGGACGGGCCGCGGTGAGCGGAAGTTCGGCGCTTTTGCGGTTGCAAAGGGAGCGGAACATGTATATAATATTTTAAAGTATAATAACACTCCGCCGTACTCCCGTCAAGGTGAGCACGGCGGCAAAACACAGCAGCCGGACATACCGGCAGATGGAGCAGCTTTGAAAAAATCGGACTTTTACTATGATCTCCCTACGGAGCTTATCGCCCAGACGCCGCTCGAGCGGCGCGACGCCTCGCGCCTTCTGACACTGGACAAGCGCACGGGGGCAACCGAGCACCACGTCTTCCACGAGCTCCCGGACTTTCTCAACGAGGGCGACTGCCTTGTGATGAACGATTCCCGCGTGATCCCGGCGCGGCTCTTCGGTACGCGGCCGACGGGCGGCAGCGTGGAGGTCGTGCTGCTGCGCGATCTCGGCGGCGGGGACTGGGAATGCCTCACCCGTCCGGGGCGCAAAACGCAGCCCGGAACGCATATCTCCTTCGGCAACGGAGAGCTGACGGCAGAGGTCATCCGTGCGGAAGCGGACGGCAACAAGGTGCTGCATTTCAACTATGACGGTATCTTTCTTGAGTTATTGGACAAGCTCGGCAAAATGCCGCTGCCGCCGTATATCAAGGAAGAGCTGACGGACAAGGAGCGTTACCAAACGGTATATTCCCGCGACCCCGGTTCCGCGGCGGCGCCGACGGCGGGGCTGCACTTTACGCCGGAGCTTCTGCAGCGCATCGCCGATAAAGGCGTTTCGCTCGCCTATGTTACGCTGCACGTCGGACTCGGCACATTCCGTCCGGTCAAGGAGGACAATATCGAGGATCACCCGATGCACGCGGAGTTCTGTATAGTGAGTCAGGAAACGGCGGACATCGTAAACCGCACGCACGCAAACGGCGGGCGAGTGATCTCTGTCGGAACAACCTCCTGCCGGACGCTCGAGAGCTTTACCGGCGAAGACGGCATATTGCAGCCGAAAAGCGGCTGGACGGACATTTTCATCTATCCGGGCTACCGCTTCAAGGCCATTGACGCGCTTGTGACCAATTTCCACCTGCCGGAGAGTACGCTCATCATGCTCGTCTCCGCGCTGGCCGGGCGCGAAAACGTCCTGTGCGCTTATGAGGAGGCGGTAAAGGAACGCTACCGCTTCTTCTCCTTCGGCGACGCGATGTTTATCCATTAACGATAAGGGGAGTACAAATGTATAAAAGAATCAAGCTCGAAGGACACGCCCGACGGGGCGAATACACCACGCCGCACGGCACGGTGCAGACGCCGGTATTCATGAACGTCGGCACGCAGGCGGCGATCAAGGGCGGCCTCTCCGCGGATGATCTGCGCGAGATCGGCTGCCAGGTCGAGCTTTCCAACACCTACCATCTCCACGTCCGCCCGGGCGACGAGCTGATCCGCGATATGGGCGGGCTGCATAAGTTCATGCGCTGGGACGGACCGATCCTGACCGACTCCGGCGGATTCCAGATCTTTTCCCTTGCGCAGCTGCGCAAGATCAAGGAAGAGGGCGTATACTTCAATTCCCATGTGGACGGTCGGCATATCTTCATGGGACCCGAGGAGAGCATGCGCATTCAGGCCAATCTCGGCTCGGATATCGCCATGGCGTTTGACGAGTGCGTCGGCATTCCCGCACCGCGGGAGTACTGCGAAGCGTCGTGTGACCGCACGGTGCGCTGGCTCGCCCGCTGCAAGGAGGCTCTCACGCGCTATACCTCGGAGGACAACGCCGTCAATCCCGGACAGGTGCTCTGGGGCATCAATCAGGGGGCAGTGTACCACGATCTCCGCGTCCGCCATATGCAGCAGATCGCGGAGCTCGATCTCCCCGGTTATGCCATCGGCGGACTCGCGGTAGGGGAGACCGCCGCGGAAATGTACGATACCATTTCTGCGGTTGAGGAATATATGCCGCAGGATAAGCCGCGCTATCTCATGGGCGTCGGAACGCCGGGGAACATCATCGAGGCGGTGTACCGCGGCGTGGATTTCTTCGACTGCGTGATGCCTGCCCGCAACGGCCGGCATGGGCATCTCTATACCTGGGAAGGCATCATCAACATCAAAAATGAGAAGTACGCGCGCGACGAGCGCCCGATCGATCCGGAGTGCGGCTGCCCGGTCTGCCGCAAATACAGCCGCGCCTATCTCCGCCATCTGATGAAAGCGGAGGAAATTCTGGCGCTTCGCTTCTGTGTGATGCACAATCTTTATTTCTATAATTCCCTCATGGAAAAGATCCGTACAGCGCTCGACGAGGGGAAGTATCAGGCGTTTCACGACCGGTATGTCGAAAAGTTGGATAAGCGGATATAATTTTCTTGCTTTTATCGGAAAACACCGGTATAATCAATACTTGTAATTCACATTGGAGGGTTAACCCATGAAAAAAATCCTTGCAACTGTTCTTGGCGTAGTTTTTGCCATGTTCGCGTTTGCCGGCTGCAATATGGCTGCGGCGGACGGAACCGCTACCGGCGCCAGCGGCATTACGAGCATCGTTATGATGGTCGTCATCATCGCTGTGTTCTACTTCCTGATGATCGTCCCCGAAAAGAAGCGCAAGAAGAAAGCGCAGGAGATGCGTGACAGCATCGAAGTCGGCGACAAGATCGTCACCATCGGCGGCATGGTCGGCAAGGTCGTCCACGTCACCGGCGACAAGCTCACCTTCGAGACCGGTGAAGACCGCGTCCGCATCGAGATCACCAAGTGGGCGGTCTCCAGCAATGAGGGCAAGGGCGCCAACAAGGAGACCTCCGATTCCGAGGAGTCTCTGGGCAACTGATCGCACCGGATACAGGCGTATAAAAACACCCCCGCAGGAATAAGTATGAATGTACTTATCTGCGGGGGTGTTTTTATGGTCAAACAACAGCCGAACCGGAAAGGGCAGGCTGCGGACGCCGTGCGGTCGGGAAGCGTTATGGCAGGAGCGTCGCTTCTGCTTGCGCTTCCGGCGGCGCTGCTGATCCGCGAGGGAGTGCTGCCGGAAACGTCGGTGCAGCTTACTGCGCTTGTATGCGCTGGTCTTGCGGCGCTATTGTCCGAGTGCCTCTGTTTCGGGAAGCGAAGGGGAGGGTATGCGTATATCCCGCTTTCCGCGCTGGCCGCGGCGCTCATTTTGCTTCTTGTCGGAGCCTGCCTTCCGATGAACGGTTGGGATATCGGTTGCGTTTTGAAAACGCTGTGCGTTATGACGGCGATGATGACGGGCGTGTATTTCATAAAAATGAACAAAAATAACAAAAAATCACGAAAAAGCCGCGCGGGCTATTACAAATAGGAATCAAATAACAGAGTTGACATAAGCGGAACTGTTTCACCGACATCTTGGGGGTATTACAAAGCGTAATCGCAAAATACGGTGAAAAATCCTTGATTTTCAATGGTTTTTCGGTATCCGGTTGCACAGGATAACATAATACAGTTGACATAAAATCTGGACATAATTCACAAAATTCTAAAAACGCGGAAAAAGGGATTGATAACTTTATGAATCTGCGGTATAGTGTGCGTACAACAGATTATGTAAATTATTGTTTTATGTTGTTTCTTTTGCCGCGAGGCGAGGTGACGACATGAACGTTTCACCGGATTACGCGGCGATCTCAGCGCCGCGCATTTTACGCCTTGCGCGACCGGCCCGCCGCGTTTTGCCGCTGGCGATGCTTTTCGGCGCGTCGCTCGGGACGCTTGCCGGATCACGCATTTTCCCGCCGGTTCCGGAGTTCGTCGCGTCGCTTGCCGACGCCTCTCTTTCGGGCTCGGCCGGATACCTCCGGCTCCTCTGGACATATTCCGCGCCGTGTTTCATCGCGGTGTTTCTTTCCGCCGTTTTATTCGGCTTTCTGCTTCTCCCGATCCTTTTTCTTTTTCGGGGGTTCCTTCTTTCCTATAGCGTGTCGGTGCTGCTTGCGGGCGGCGTCCCCGCGGGAAGAGCCTGTCTCATCGTAGGGCTCCCGGCTCTCTTTTCTCTTACGGCTTTGTTTTTGCTTGGCGAGGAGGCGTTCTGCTCCTCTCTGGATATATACCGAACCTGCCGCGGCTATCCGACCGTCCGGTTTTCGTTCGTTTCCGCAGACCGGCTTCTGATCGCCGCGCTGCTCGTGTCTGCCGCGGCATTCGTCCGGCAGCTTTTGATCCCGTTACTACTATAAAGCACAGCATAGAGAGTAGAGAAAGAAAAGAGGAAGGAGGGCGTTGCTATGGATAATTCCGTATGCTTTGAAAAATTCAAAGACTACCTTACGAATGTGAAAAAGGCTTCCAGCAACACCCTGAGTTCGTATCTCCGCGATATCCGTCAGTTCGGAGAATACCTTGACTCACACGAAACTGTCGGATACACCGAGGCGGACGAGGAGGTCCTGAACGGATACATTTCCTGGCTGCGCGGGATGGGGAAATCGGTAGCGACCGTTTCCCGCTCCATCGCGTCGCTGAAATGCTTTTATACCTTCCTCATTCTCCAGCGCATCGTGAGCGAAAACCCGACCGGCAAGCTGGTTCCGGATAAATGCGAGCAGAAGCTCCCGCAGATCCTCACGAGCAGCGAGGTCGAGCTGCTGCTTGAGCAGCCGGAGTGTACCGACTTCAAGGGCTACCGCGACAAGGCCATGTTGGAATTGCTGTATGCCACCGGCATCCGTGTGAGCGAGCTCATTTCGCTCAATGTGACGGACGTGAATCTGACAGCCGGCGCGATCCGCTGCATCAGTCACGACAAGGAACGGTTTATCCCGCTCTATCCGGCGGCGATCCGGGCGTTGAGCGAGTATATGGAGTTCGTCCGCCCGCAGATGCTGGCGCGAAAGGATGAGACCTCTCTCTTTGTGAATGTCAGCGGCGAGCGCATGTCCCGGCAGGGCTTCTGGAAGATCATCAAGTCCTATCAGGCCAAGGCGCACATCGAGAAGGACATCACGCCGCACACACTGCGCCATTCCTTTGCTGCGCATCTGCTGGAAAACGGCGCGGATATCCGTGCGATCCAGGAAATGCTCGGACACGCGGATATCAGCTCCACGCAGGTCTATTCGCAGCTCGTCAAAAAACAGCTCAAGGACGTGTACCAGAAATCGCATCCGCGTGCCTGATTTCGAGCCGCTTCAACTATATCGGCAGCGAGGCGTTCCAAAAGTTTTTTGGGACGCCTCTTTATTTTTTGTAATCGTTGTGTTACAATGACATGAATACATTGGGAGGTTAGCAGCTATGCCTGAAAACTATATCACCAGCCAGACGGAAAAAGGAAATATCAGCATTTCGGAGGACGTTATCCAGGTGATGGTAAACGCCGCTGTTTCGGAGATCGAAGGCGTTGCAGGGCTTTCGTCCGTGCCCGGCGCGGACATTGCCGAGTTCCTCGGCATCAAGAGCGCGACCACGCCGCCGAGTGTGAAGATCGCCGCGGAGAACGGACAGGCCGTCATTGACATCCTCATCATGGTCCGCTACGGCTACGGCGTCACGGTCGTTGCCAAGAAGGTGCAGGACCAGGTCGCCGTGAGCGTGGAGGACATGACCGGACTCAAGACCGTCGTCAACGTGCATATCACGGGCATTGCCTTTGATAAGACCGATATGAAGGGGTAAGTCTCTCTATGACGAGAACGAATGCACGGCAGCTGGCACTTCAGCTCAGCTTTGCCGTTAGTGCCGGCAGCGACGTCGGACCGGACGCCTTTTTTGACGAGGACTATTTCCGCGCCCTTCCGGCGGAGGATGCTCTTTTCACGGAGATCCCCGGCGAGGAGGAGCGCGCTTACATCAACGCCCTTGTGACCGGTGTGCGCGACCACCGCGAGGAGCTGGACGATCTCATCGAGCAGTTCTCCCACGGCTGGAAGCTCTCGCGCATTTCGCGTACGGCTCTCGCCGTGCTGCGCGTTGCGCTTTATGAGATCCTTTATATGCCGGATATCCCGGCGGCGGCGTCCATCAACGAGGCCGTTGAGCTGGCCAAGGGGTACGATGAGCCGGAGACCGTCCGCTTTATCAACGGCATCCTCGGCAGCTTCATGCGCTCGCGCGGCGAGACCGTGGAGGAGCAGCCGGCGGAGACGGAGCCCGCGGAAGACGCGGCAGCGGCGGAGAACGGACCTACGACGGAAGAATGACGGAGATTTCGCCGCTCTCCGTATCGGAGATCACGGAGCACATACGCGCCATCGTAGAAAGCGACGGCGCGCTGCGCCGCGTTTATGTCCGCGGCGAGCTTTCCAATTATAAGATCTATCCCTCGGGCCATCATTATTTCACGCTCAAGGATGCGGGCGCGTCGATCCGGTGCGTCATGTTCCGCGCCGACGCTTCGCGGCTGCGTTTCCGCCCGGAAAACGGCATGGCGGTGATCTGCTCCGGGCGCGTCGCCGTCTATCCGCGGGACGGAGCCTATCAGCTCTATGTCACCGCCGTTCAGCCGGAAGGTCTGGGCGATCTTCACGCGGCATATGAGCAGCTCAAGGCAAAGCTGCTCGCGGAAGGGCTGTTTGCGCAGGAGCACAAAAAACCGCTTCCCGCCATGCCGGAGAAGATCGCGCTCATCACCTCCGGGGCCGGCGCTGCTGTACAGGATATGATCCGTATTCTCGGCAGGCGCTGGCCGCTCACAAAGATCCTTGTAATGCCGGTGCGCGTGCAGGGAACGGAAGCCCCCGCGGAGATCGCCGGTGCGATCCGGTACGCGAACCGGTGGAATGTGGCCGATCTTATCATCACCGGCCGCGGCGGCGGCTCCATCGAGGATCTCTGGGCGTTCAACGACGAGCGCGTTGCCCGCGCGATTTTTGCGTCCGAGATACCGGTCATCTCCGCCGTCGGGCATGAACCCGATGTGACCATTGCCGACTTTGTCGCCGATGTACGCGCGGCAACGCCGTCAAACGGTGCGGAGATCGCCGTACCGGAGCAGGCCGACGTCCGCGCGCTTCTCCTCTCGCTGGAAAACCGGCTCGGTCAGGCGGAGCGGAAGCGGCTGGATGCTCTCGCCTCGCGGCTGAACGAGCTTTCGGCACGGCCGGTGCTGCAGAGCCCGACGGGCTTTCTTCAGAACCGACGGCTGGATGTGGATCGCCTTTCCGACCGTCTGAACGCGGCGGAAAAGCATCTCCTGCTCGCCAAACGGCAGGAATATGTCCGGCTTGTATCGTCGCTCGAGGCGATGAGTCCGCTCAGGGTGCTCGCGCGCGGCTTTTCCGTGGCGACCGACGCGTCCGGCGCGATCCTCAGAGACGCCAAGGCTGTCGCACCCGGCGACAGCGTCCATATACGGCTTGAACACGGCGCGCTTGACTGCCGTGTGGAGCATCAATCGGAGGTACAATGATGAAAAAGCTATATCGCATGGTTGCGCTTGCTCTGGCAGCAGCGGCTCTTTGCGTTTCTCTGACGGGCTGCGGCATCTCCGACTTTTTCAAAAACAAGGACAACAAAACGCAGGATGACCCGAACGCGTCTCCCTCGGCGGCTTCGACAACGACGCCCGAAGCGGCGACGCATGTTCCGGAAGTCTCCGCAACACCGGAGGCAACGAAGGAGCCGGTCAAGGTCGAGATATTCTATGAAAACAAGGCCGTGACGGAGCTGAGCTTCCAGACCTCCACGGTCATCCGTCTGCAGGCTGTTGCGAGCGACGGCTCCACCGGCGGCATCTGGACCTCCAGCGACGCGTCCTCTGCCAGTGTGGACGAAAACGGCATCGTCACCTGCTGGAAGGTCGGCAATCCCAAGATCACCTATACCATCGGCGATGCGTCCGCGTCGCTCTCACTGACCGTTACGGAGCCGACGATCAAGATCTGCTACGGCGGTGTGGAAAAGACCGACATCAGCCTCAGCGGTCAGTGGGGATATGAGATCCAGCTCACCGCCGCCGTTACGCCGGAGGGAAGCGAGGTCACATGGTCCTCGGAAGACCCCGCCATTGCGACGGTATCCGAGACCGGTCTCGTCACCGGTAAGAAGATGGGCTATACGAACATCGTCTGCAAGTCCGGCACGGCCAAAGCGGTCTGCATCATCCGCGTGGCCGATAATCCGCCCGCGGCAGCCGCTGCCGCGGCGCAGGCGACGCCTGACCCGAACGATAAAACGCCGCGCGTCGTCATCACTTGCTTCGGCCTGCCGAATTCCGACTTTACCATTACTGTCGGACAATCGGTCGATCTCAACTGCACGATGTACAACATCGATCCCAGCACGAACAAGGAGACATGGACGATCGAGGATACCGCCATCGCCACTGTCAACGAAAATGGCGTCGTCACCGGCGTGAAGGCGGGAACGACCAAGGTCATCTGCACCGTCGGCGACGTGAAATGCGAAACCATCGTCCGCGTTACCGATAAAAAGAGCTGATCGAAACGGACAGGAGGATCACCATGGCTGAACGGAAAACCGCAAAACCTAAGACCTTTGAGCAGATGCTTGCCCGTCTGGACGAGATCGTTCGCTCGCTCGAAAAGGGCGACGCTCCGCTCGAGGAGTCTCTTTCGCTGTATACCGAGGGCGCGGAGCTGATCCGCACCTGTACAAAGCAGCTCGACGAGGCCGAGCAGACCGTTGTGAAGCTGCAAAAGGGCGCGGACGGCGCACCGGTCGAAACATCCTTTGCATCGGAGAACGAATGACCATGGATCATTTCAGCGAATATAAAGCCATCCAAAATGAGATCAACGCCGCGCTGGAGACGTATTTCACGGCGGACTGCCCGCAGAAGGAGCTTCTGGACGCCATGCGCTATTCTCTCCTTGCCGGAGGAAAGCGCATCCGACCGCTGCTGCTCGTGAAGTTCTGCGAGATCTCCGGCGGAGACCGCGCCGCGGCACTGCCTGCGGCCTGCGGCATCGAAATGCTGCATACCTATTCGCTGATCCACGACGATCTTCCGTGCATGGATAACGACGATCTGCGCCGCGGAAAGCCCACCTGCCACAAGATGTTCGGCGAGACCAATGCCGTTCTCGCCGGAGACGCGCTGCAGTCGGCGGCATACTGCGCCGTGTTGTCCGCGCCGACTGCGCCGGAGCGTACCGCGGCGATGGCCAAAACACTGGCCTTTGCCGCAGCCGAGCAGGGCATGTGCGGCGGACAATATCTGGACACGAGCAAAGAGGGACTTCCGGTCACGGAGGCGGAGCTCTACGAGATCCACCGCCTGAAAACCGGAGCGCTGCTCCGCGCCGCGTGCGTCATGGGCGTGCAGTGCGCCGGAGGTACACCGGAGCAGGTGGCGGCTGCGGAAGAGTACGCGATGAATCTCGGTCTGGCTTTCCAGATCCGCGACGATGTGCTCGACACGATCTCCACGGAGGACGAGCTCGGCAAGACCATCGGTTCGGACGCTGCAGAGAAAAAGACAACGTTCGTTTCGCTTCTCGGCGTCGAGGAATGCGGCCGGCTCGTACATCTCCATACGGAGAAGGCAAAAGCCGCTGCTGCCGGACATTTTGCGGATACGGAATTTCTCTGCTGGCTCGCCGACCTTCTGGCGGACCGCAGGAAGTGAATATTTTCCGGATAAAATGTGAATATTTTTTGTCAAAACACCCTTTGCTCTTGTAAAGGGTGTTTGTTTTTGTTATTATACTTAAGTTAAGAGTATGAGGGGATGCAGTTGTGTTGAACCAGAACGAAAAAGAACTTTTATATAGAATAAACAGCAATGCCGATCTCCGTGCCGTACCGGAACGGGACATTCCGGAGCTATGCCGGGACATCCGCGAGTTTCTTGTGGAAAACGTGTCGCACACCGGTGGGCATCTCGCCTCGAATCTCGGCAGTGTGGAGCTGACGGTGGCGCTGCACCGCGTCTATGACCCGATGAAGGACCGCATCCTGTTCGATGTCGGGCATCAGTCCTATGTCCACAAGATTTTGACCGGTCGGAGAGATTCCTTCGATACGCTGCGCCAGCTCGACGGTATTTCCGGCTTTCCCAAGCCGTGCGAGAGCAACGCCGATCCGTTTCTTGCCGGACACGCCTCCGATTCCGTGTCGCTGGCCGCGGGAATGGCACGAGCCCGAACGCTCATGCACGGAAACTACGACGTTGTCGCCGTCGTTGGCGACGGCGCGATGACCGGCGGCTTGTGCTTTGAGGGACTGAGCGATCTCGGTGCAAGCCGCGAGGCTGCCGTGGTTGTTCTCAACGACAACGGCATGTCCATCAACGAAAATGTCGGCGGCGTGGCGAGATTGCTCCGCCGCGCACGCACGCGCCCCGGATATCTCCGCTTCAAGCGGACATACCGCCGTGTGATGAAAAAGCACCCGCACGCTTATGAAGAGCTGCACCGGCTCAAGGAGCGCATCAAAGCGCGCCTTTTGCCGTCCGGTATATTTGACGATCTCGGGTTTTACTATATCGGGCCGGTGGACGGCCACGATGAAAAGGCGCTCGAAACTACGCTGCGCTGGGCGAAGGATCTTCATCGCCCGGTCGTTGTGCATGTGGTGACGGTGAAGGGAAAGGGCTATGCCCCCGCGGAGGAAGACCCGCAGACGTACCACGGCGTCAACCCGTTCGATCGGAAGACCGGCGTCACGACCGTTCCGGCCAACGATTTTTCTGCGGCATTCGGCGCATCGGCGATTGCGCTTGCGGAAAAGGACCCGACGGTATGCGCCGTTACCGCGGCGATGGAACACGGCACGGGGCTGTCCGAATTTGCCCGCCGTTTTCCGAACCGGTATTTTGAACTCGGCATTGCCGAGGAGCATGCCGCCGCGATGTGCGCCGGCATGGCAAAGCAGGGGCTGACGCCCATTTTTGCCGTTTACTCCACCTTTCTCCAGCGCTCTTACGATATGCTCATCGAGAACATCGGGCTCATGGGGCTGCATGTTGTGCTTGCCGTGGACCGCGCGGGGCTTGTCGGGCGCGACGGCGTCACGCATCAGGGCTCTTTTGATATCGCGTATCTCGGCTCCGTGCCGAATATGACCGTATATGCTCCGGCGAACTTCTGCGAACTGGACTCCATGCTATCCATCGCCGTGCGTGAAAAATCCGGTCCCGTAGCGCTCCGGTATCCCCGCGGGGGAGAGGGCGCATATACCGACGACCACTCCCGCGAAGATTCGACCGTTCTGCGCAGCGGCGGCGATGTAACGATCGTCACCTACGGCATCAGCGTCAACGCAGCGCTCGCCGCAGCGGAGACGCTTTCCGCCGACGGCATCCGCGCCGAGGTCATCAAGCTCAACCGGCTGCTGCCGCTCGCCCCGGAGACCGTCCGTGAGTCGCTGCGGAAAACCGGACGGTTTATTATGGCGGAGGAAGCCTGCCGTTCCGGAAGTCTTGGTACGCTTCTTCTTGCAGACGCCGCGGCAAACGGCATTTCGCTGCGCGGCGCCCGGCTGCTGGATCTCGGCAACGGCGTTATTAAGCACGCTTCGGTCCGTGAGCTGCAGCACTGCCTGCATCTGGATGCGGATGGCATTGCCGCCGCAGCAAAGGAGATACTGCATGAAAAAGATCCGGCTTGATCAGCTTGTTTTTGATAAAGGCCTCGCCGAGAGCCGCGAGCGCGCCAAGGCGTATATCATGGCGGGCAGCGTCTATGTGAACGGCCAGAAAGAGACAAAGCCCGGCACCTCCGTAGCGGAGGACGCCGCCGTGGAGATGCGGGGTGAAACGCTGCCGTATGTCAGCCGCGGCGGGTGGAAGCTCGAAAAGGCGCTGCGTGTGTTTCCCATCGATGTGAAAGACGCCGTGTGCATCGACTGCGGCGCTTCCACCGGCGGATTCACGGACGTTCTGCTGCAAAGCGGCGCGGCCAAGGTCTATGCCGTCGATGTCGGCTACGGTCAGCTTGCCTGGAGCCTCCGCACCGATCCGCGCGTCGTCTGCATGGAACGGACGAACATCCGCTATGTTACGCATGAACAGATCCCGGAGGAGATGGACGTTGCCGTTGCCGATCTGAGCTTCATTTCGCTCCGTCTCATTCTGGGCGCGGTCGGCGCGCTTTTGAAGCCGGAGGGCGAGATGGTATGCCTTGTCAAGCCGCAGTTCGAAGCGGGCAAGGACAAGGTAGGGAAAAAGGGCGTGGTGCGCGATCCTGCCGTTCACGCAGAGGTGCTGCGCGAATTTCTGCGCTATGCGCCGGAATGCGGCTTCGGCGTGCGGGGGCTGGATTTCTCACCCATCCGCGGCCCGGAGGGAAATATAGAGTATCTTGCCTGGCTCAAAAAGGGTGCGGAGAGCATTCCGGAGCCGGACATCGACGCGCTCGTCGCCGCGTCTCACGCGGCACATGGAAAGGACTCCGAAAAATGAAAGACGGATATGTTCTGCTCTGTCCGAACGCCCACCGCGACCACGGCCTTGCTTCCACGCTCGCCATTGCCGAGGCGCTGCGCAAGCACGGACATGAAGTGCGCATCTCTCCCTTCCTCAGCGACGGGCTGGAAAACACCTGGCCGCGCGATATCCCGACCGCTGCTCTTCCGATGGCGCTGCCCGGCGCGAGGCTCGTCGTCTCTCTCGGCGGCGACGGTACGATTTTGCAGCTTTCCCGGTATCTCGCCGGTTCCGGCGTTCCGATCCTCGGCGTCAATCTCGGCAACAAGGGCTTTCTCGCCGAACTGGAGCAGACAGAGACGGACTGCATACTGGAAGTGGCCGACGGCCATTACACGGTACAGACGCGCATGATGCTCGATCTCAAGCTCTTCCGTAAGGGCGAGCTGGTCTATGAGGGAAGCGCTCTCAACGAAGCGGTCGTCCGTGCCTCGGTGAGCGTTGTGAAGCTTGAAGCATTCAGCGACGGAAGAGAAGTCACGGCGTTTTCCGGTGACGGAATGATCGCCTCCACGCCGACCGGCTCCACCGCTTACTCCATGGCGGCGGGCGGGCCGATCGTCGAGCCGTGCGCCGACTGCATCATCCTCACACCGATCTGCACGTTCCGCCTTGCAGCGCGCTCGTATGTACTGAAAGCAGACCGCGAAGTATCCATCCGCACCGTGGAGCAGGGAGACAAAGAGGTCTTTCTTTCCGTGGACGGCGTGGCCGTTCCGTTCCTTGACGGGGACGAGCTCGTCGTGGCGCGCTCCGATAAAACACTTCTTATGGCGCGCGTTAAAGATCGCAGCTTCTTTGATATTGTTTTTGAAAAATTAGTCGATAAATGAAAGAGGTGAACGCCCCGTGAAATCAAAGCGACAGGAAGAAATCCTTGCGTTGATTCAGGAGCAGAACATTGAGACCCAGAACCAGTTGATCGAAGCGCTGCGCAAGCGCGGCGTGAAAAGCACACAGGCGACGCTCTCGCGCGATATCCGCGAGCTTCGACTGGTGAAGGAGCTTTCCCCGGATGGCGGCTACCGCTATACCGTCCCCGCGCGGGAGGATTCCGGCGATCAGCTCGACCGGCTGCGCAAGATCTTCCGAGAATGTGTCGTGAGCTTTGATACGGCGCAGAACATCGTCGTCATCCACACACTGCCCGGCCTTGCCAATGCCGCGGCGTCCATGCTCGACAATCTGGATGTTCCGAATCTCGTCGGGACGCTCGCTGGGGACGATACCGCGTTCCTTGCCATGCGCGATGTCGGTACGGCGCTGGACTTCTGTCGGGAAATCGAGGCTATGCTGTAATGCTCAAAACACTCCACATTGAAAATATCGCCGTGATCGAGCGCGCAGATGTGGAATTTTCTGCCGGACTGAGCGTACTGACCGGCGAAACGGGCGCAGGCAAATCGATCATCATCGACTCGCTCAACGCTGTACTCGGCAACCGCGTCAGCCGCGAGCTTGTCCGCTCCGGCGCGGACCGCGCGTCCGTCACGGCGTCCTTTGAATCCGCGCAGGCGGAGCGCTGGTGCGCCGATAACGAGATCGACGCGGACGACGGCGAGATCATATTGCAGCGCCGCATTTCGACGGACGGCAAGAGTACCGGCCGTGTGAACGGCGTGCCCGTCACGGCGTCGCAGCTGCGCGAGCTGGGGGCGCTTCTGCTCGATATCCACGGGCAGAACGACGGCCGTCAGCTTCTCGACGAGCGGCGGCATCTCGACTATCTGGATGCCTTCGGCGAGTGCGGTGAGGCGCTCGCGGCTTATCGCGAGACGTATGATGCCTACCGCGCCCTCGTTCGCGAGAGCGAACGGCTCTCCATGGACGAAGCGGAAAAACAGCGTCTGGAAGAGAGCCTGCGCTACCGGATCGCCGAGCTCTCCAAGGCGGAGATCCGCCCCGGCGAGGAAGCGGAACTCACGGAGCGGCGTGATCTTCTCCGCAACAGCGAAAAGCTGACGGAGCACATTTCCTCTGCCCTTGCCGCGCTCTACGATTCAGACAGCAGCGCTGTTGCACAGTGCGGTAATGCGGAGTATAATGTTTCCCGTGCCGGCGCGTGGAGCGCCGATCTTGCGGAGACCGAAGAGATCATCCGCTCTGCGCGGCTCGCGCTGGAGGACGCTTCCGAGCGGCTGCGCGAAAAGCAGCAGCTTCTGGACTTTTCCCCGGAGGAATATGACCGGCTGGAGGAAAGGCTCGCCCAGCTGCGGCGTCTGGAAAAAAAATATTCCACAGACGAAGAAGGGCTCGCTGCGCTTCTTGCGGATTCCGAGCGCCGTCTCGACGAGCTGGAATACGCGGGCGACCGGCTCGCGCAGCTGGAAAAGGAAACGGCGAAGGTGTATGCGCTTGCCGAAAAGAAGGCATGCGCGCTCACCGATATCCGGCAAGCTGCGGCAAAGCGGCTCGAGGAGCGCGTCGTCGGCGAGCTTCGTGATCTCAGCATGCCGTCGGTCCGCTTTGAGGTGCGGCTTCTTTCCCGCGAAGGGAAAAACGCCCTGTCCGCCTCCGGCGCGGATGAGGTCAGTTTCGTCATGTCGGCGAACGCCGGTGAAGCGCTTGGGCCGATCAGCCGCATTGCTTCCGGCGGCGAGCTTTCGCGCATCATGCTCGCGCTCAAGAACGTCTTTGCCGAAAAGGACGGCGTAGACGCGCTGATCTTTGACGAGATCGACACCGGCGTATCCGGCGTCGCGGCGCAGCGTGTGGCAGAAAAGCTCGCTTCCCTCGGCCGGACGAAGCAGGTGCTCTGCGTGACCCATCTCCCGCAGATCGCGGCGATGGCGCAGCAGCAGTATCTGGTGGAGAAGGCCGAGCACGGCGGGCGCACATATACGAACATCCGCCTTCTCGACCGTGAGGGCCGCCGGTATGAACTGGCACGCCTGAGCGGCGGCGACATGATCACCGATATACAGCTTGCGGGAGCTGAGGAGCTTCTCGCACGGGATGAGCGGTTCCGCGCGTCCCTGTCATAAGGAATTTATCCGTATTACGCGGAAAAAGAATAAAAAGGAGACAGATTGATGCAGATTTACGAAGAGCTTGTCCGGCGCGGCCTTATCGCGCAGGTCACCGATGAACAGGAGATCCACGACCTGATCAACAACGGAAAGGCTCGCTTTTATATCGGCTTTGACTGCACGGCGGACAGCCTGACGGCCGGTCACTTCATGGCGCTCACGCTCATGAAACGCCTGCAGATGGCCGGCAACCAGCCGGTCGCGCTCATCGGCGGGGGTACCACGATGATCGGCGATCCCTCGGGCCGCACCGATATGCGTAAGATGCTCACCAAGGCGGATATCGACCACAACGCCGAGTGCTTCCGCCGCCAGATGGAACGCTTCATTGAATTCGGCGAGGACAAGGCCATCATGGTCAACAACGCCGACTGGCTGCTCGATCTCAATTATATTGAGCTTCTGCGCGAGGTCGGTACATGCTTCAGCGTGAACAACATGCTCCGTGCCGAGTGCTACAAGCAGCGCATGGAAAAGGGGCTGAGCTTCTTTGAGTTCAACTACATGATCATGCAGAGCTACGATTTCTATCATCTTTTCAAGGAATATGGCTGCAATATGCAGTTTGGCGGCGACGATCAGTGGAGCAACATGCTTGGCGGCACGGAGCTCATCCGCAAGAAGCTCGGCAAGGACGCTTACGCCATGACCATTACGCTCCTGACCGACTCGCAGGGCAAGAAGATGGGCAAAACGGCGGGCAACGCCGTCTGGCTTGACGCGAACAAGACCTCTCCGTTCGATTTCTACCAGTACTGGCGCAACGTGGACGACGCGGACGTTATGAAGTGCATCCGTATGCTCACGTTCCTCCCGCTCGAGCAGATCGACGAAATGGCGACGTGGAAGGACGCGCAGCTCAACACCGCTAAGGAAACTCTGGCCTACGAGCTCACCAAAATGGTCCACGGTGAGGACGAGGCCGGCGCCGCGCAGAAAAAAGCGCGCGCCATTTTCGGCGGCGGCAGCACCGAGCATGTGCCGGAAGCCGTCATTTCCGAGAGTGACCTCGTAGACGGCAAGTCCGACATTATGAGCCTCCTCGTGCTGAGCGGTCTCTGCGCTTCCCGCAGCGACGCGCGGCGCAACATCCAGCAGGGCGGCGTCCTGTGCGGAGAGGAAAAGGTCACCGACATCGCCAAAGCGTTTGACGGTGAGGAACTGCGCAAGGGCGTTGTCCTGCGCCGCGGCAAGAAGAACTTCAAGCGAGTGATTTTGAAATAATGGCAGAAAAACGCTTTACCGCGGGCATCGGCGCGGCCAATATGGACCTGCACGGCCGCAGCCGTGCTGCGCTGATCCTGCATGATTCCAACCCCGGCTTTCTCCACACGTCGCCCGGCGGCGTCACGCGGAACATTCTCGAAAATCTCTCCCGCATGGGCGAGAGGACGGCTCTGTTCTCCGCCATCGGCAACGATCTATATGGCCGCGAGATCCTCGCCTCCGGCGAGGCGGTCGGCATGGATATGTCGCACATGCTGCGCTGCCCGGACTGCGGCAGCTCCAGCTATATGGCGCTCATCGACCCCGAGGGCGACATGTTCATCGGCATGTCCGATATGCGCATTCTGGAGCACATCACCCCCGACTGGCTGGAAGAGCAAAAGGATGCGCTGCGGAAAGCGGACGCGATCGTCTGCGACCCCTGCCTGACGCCGGAGGCTCTGGAATGGATCACCTCCGACGCTCTCGCGGGCGTGCCGATCTTTTCCGACCCGGTTTCCACAACGTACGCCCGCCGTCTTGCCCCGTTTGCCGGAAAGCTCCACTGCCTGAAGCCCAATGTGCTGGAGCTCGCGGCTATGACCGGCTGCGAGATCACCGGCGACGCCGATATGGAGCGCGCTGCGGATGTGCTTCTCGAGCGCGGTACGCACTGCATCATTGTCAGCATGGGGCAGCGCGGCTGCTACTGGGCCGACCGCAGCGGCGCAAAATTCCATGCCGCGCTCCGTCCCGTGAGCCAGATGGTGGATGCCACCGGCGCGGGAGATGCCTTTATGGCCGGACTTTTATATGCTTACCTGCACCGCTTCCCCCCCGAACGGGCGGCTCGCTGGGCTCTCGCGGCGGGCATCATCGCCGTCACCAGCGCCGGTACCGTCAGTCCGGGGATGAGCGCGGAGCTCGTCAATAAAATTCTGGAGGAAAATGAACTATGAACAGCTTTGAAAAGTATCTGGACGTTCTTCCCGAGATCCAGCAGGCGCTCGATGAGAATAAGCCCGTCGTCGCGCTCGAGAGCACGATCCTCAGCCACGGCATGCCGTATCCGGAAAATCTGGATTTTGCGCACCGCGTGGAAGAGGTCATCCGCTCGCTCGGCGGCATTCCGGCGACCTGCGCGATCGTCAAGGGCCGCCTCAAGGTCGGTCTCACGGCGGAGGAGCTGGAGATCATGTGCCGCGCCGAGAACATCGGCAAAGTCAGCCGCCGCGACGTGGCGGTGTATGTTGCTCTCGGCCGCACCGGCGCGACGACCGTCGCTTCTACGATGATCATCGCGGCCATGGCGGGCATCCCCGTGTTTGCTACCGGCGGCATCGGCGGTGTGCACCGCGGCGGTCAGGATTCCATGGATATTTCCGCCGACCTGCAGGAGCTTGCTCACACGCCTGTTACGGTCGTCTGCGCCGGCGCCAAGCAGATCCTCGACATCGGACGCACGCTCGAGTATCTTGAGACGATGGGCGTTCCCGTCATCGGCAACCAGACCGCCGATTTTCCGGCGTTCTTCTGCCGCAAGAGCGGCTTCGGCGTGGATTACAACGCCAAGACCCCGGCGGACGTCGCGGCGATTGCCAAGGCGAAGTGGGGCATGGGGCTGGAGGGCGGCATGCTCATCGGCAACCCGGTGCCGGAAGAATACGCGATGGATTTCGACGAGATGAGCGCTGTCATCGACCGTGCGATGGCGATGGCTGACGAGGCCGGCGTGAAGGGCAAGAACATCACCCCGTTCCTGCTTGCGCATATCGTCGAGCTGACCGGCGGCAACAGCCTCAAGACCAATATCCAGCTCGCGTATAACAACGCGCGCGCGGCGGCGCAGATCGCCGTCGAGCTGGCGAAGTAAGCCAAAAAGCATATGAAAAGGCGCTTTCCCTGTCCGAACGGGGGAAGCGCCTCTTTATATGTCAGCGGAGGTGAAAACGGACTCAGTCCTATATGCCTGTGTGAGGAGAACTGCGAAAAATCGCCCGCGTGAGCAGAACCCTGATGCGTTGCAGACTTTGGCGGAGGTGAAAACGGGCTCAGTCCGTCAGTTCTGCGTATTTCGCCGAAACCAGCCCGCAGAGCGCATCCGGCGCAAGCTCCACCTGCGCGCCGATTTTGCCCGCGCTGACGCAGATGGCGTCAAATAACTGGGCGCTTTCGTCGATGAAGGTGGGGTAGAGCTTTTTCATGCCGATGGGGCTGCATCCGCCGTGGATGTAGCCGGTGTTCGGCAGAAGCGCCTTTTGCGGGATCATCTCGACCGCCTTCTCGCCGCAGGCCGCCGCCGCGCGCTTGAGGTTCAGCGAGCCCGTCGCCGGAATCACGAAAACGTAAAACGCGCGGCTCTTGCCCTGCGTGACCAGCGTTTTGAAGACCGCCTGCGGGTCCTGCCCGAGCGCATTGGCGACGGAAACCGCGTCGATGCCCGTGTCGGGCGAATAGAAATGCGTCTGGTAGGGGATTTCCGCCTTATCCAGAATACGCATGACGTTTGTTTTTTCAGCTTTTCCTGCCATAAATGTGTGTTCCTTGTCGTTGATCGTGCGGTAAATGGACAAATCCGAAATTTTGCACAAATTCCGATAATAGGCGTGCATTGTGCGCCTGCCTGACTCCTTCAGTCACGGCTGCGCCGTGCCAGCTCCCTCGAAGAGGGAGCCCTTTGATCAGGTTATTTTCTGTCTAAGCAATAAGTTGCGCCGTACCTGTAGGGGCGCGCATTGCGCGCCCGCGTTTTGTGCGGAATTTGCTTCTTGCTCAATGATTGCACTGAATTGAAGCGGCTCAAAGCCGCAATGCGCTTCCGCTTTGAAAGGAGCCCTCCATGAACCTTCTGCCCCTAAAACAACGCCGTTCCACCCTGCTCACGCTGGTTTCCGTTCTGGCCGCCGCATATGCCGCGCCGTATCTCGTCCCCGACAGCCCGGATTCTCTGGTCTTTCGGGATGGCATACTGCCCGCGCTGCTGCTGCTCGCGGCGGCTTATCCCGCCCGCGCGGCGTTTGAAAAGCATCCTGCGCGTGCGCTGAAATACGGCGGCTTTCTGGCGCTGGTCTTCTCGTTTTTCCTCGGGCTGGGCAGCGAGCTGATGGTTTACGACGGCTTTCTGCCCGGCGCGGGCAGCTTCATCCGCCGCCTTGCCGTTTCCTGCCTGATGACCCCGCTGCTGGGCGCGCTGTTTTCCTACCTCTTTGCCGCGCCTGCGCGGAATGATGCGCCCGGCGGCCGCCGCCTGCCTGTTCCGCTCTATTTTCTGGTCTTTGCGCTCTCCTATACAGCGACGCTGCTGGCCTTCTTCCCCGGCGTCATCAACTATGATTTCGAGGGCGAAATCGTGCAGTACATGACCGGCGAATATCTGGCCTCGCATCCGATTTTCCATTCCATGCTGACCGGCGTGCTCTATCAAATCGGCACGGCGCTCTTCGGCAGCGCGACCGGCGGCGCGGCGACATACAGCGTCTTTCAGCTCCTCTGCCTGGCCGCCATGTTCGCGTGGTGCTGCGGCTTCCTGCAAAAGCGCGTACCGCTGTGGGCGGTTCTGCTGGTCACGGCCGCCATGGCCATCCTGCCCTTCAACGGCATACTGGCCATTTCGACGGTCAAGGATACGCTCTTTACCGGCCTGTGTGCGATGCTCTGTCTGACCCTGTGGGAAATCGCCGAAGATCCGGATGCGTTCATGGCGCGCAAGGCGGCGCTCCTGCGCGTGTTCCTCATCTGTCTGGTCATGTCCCTGCTCCGCCACAACGCCGTCTTCGCCGTGCTGCCCGCGGTGCTCGCCGTCGTCGTCCTCTGCCGTGGCGCGCGCAAAAAGGCCGCGGCACTCTGCGCCGTGACGATGCTCTTCTGCCTCGGCATGCCCCGCTGCCTGCAATACGCGACCCACGCCAAGGCGCTGCTCAGCTCCGAGCTGATGAGCGTCCCCTGCCAGCAGCTCATGCGCACTGCCGCGCGGGTGGACGAGCTGACGCAGGAAGAATACGACGAGATTGCCGCGTGGTTCTCCGGCGCGATCCACCGCTATCGCCCGAGCTGCGCCGACCCGGCCAAGGGCGGCAACTTCGATTTGGCGCGCTACACGGCACATCCCGAGGAATACTGGTCGCTGTGGAAAAAGTACGCCAAGCGCTACCCGCGCGTCTATATCGAGGCGTTTTTCGCCAACTGCATGGGCATCTGGTACCCGGACGACACGACGCACGCCCACACGATGGATACCGAGGAATGGGATAACGTCTACCTGAGAACCGTCAACGTCGTGCCCGAAATGGTCGGCGAGGTCACCGCACATTCGTATCTGCCCGCCTATCGGACGTGGATTTACAATTCGACGCACCACTCCAGACATGAAAACGTCCCGCTCTATTCGCAGTTATTCAAACCCTCGACCTATGTGTATCTGCTGCTGGCGCTGACGCTGCTGCTGCTTTATCGCCGCGAACGCCGCTGGGCGCTCTGCACGCTGCCGGTCTGGGGCATCATCCTCTCGCTGCTCTTCTCGGCGTGCATCCTGGTTCGCTATTCGTATCCCTTTATGATCTGCGTCCCGATGCTGGCGCTGCTGATTCTGCCGCTGCGCTATTCCTTCGCCGAGGCGCTGGTGCGGCAGGACAAGGGCCGCCGCTTCAGCTTTGACACGGCGCTGGGCATGGGCAACTACGGCGAGAAGCTGAGCGAAAGCCTGCTGGGCGCGCTGCATGTGGCCAAGTGGGGCCTGCCGCTGCTGGCGATGCTCCTCTACGCCTATTACTGGTACAAGGAAGTGGACGCGCTGACGCTGCTCAAGACCCTCACCGAGCTTGGCAGGGGCTGGAGCGGCATGTGGTGCGCCGTGGCGAATTTCTTTCTGGGCCTGGTG